>Ga0255057_10001504_pt1 | contig 13031 bp, 10 predicted proteins | sample Cases_109_6_MG_FD_189022 | JGI IMG/M metagenome (GOLD analysis project Ga0255057, IMG submission 189022) | Seawater microbial communities from Amundsen Gulf, Northwest Territories, Canada - Cases_109_6 | ecosystem: Environmental > Aquatic > Marine > Gulf | place: Canada: Northwest Territories... | reverse complement strand
ACGAAAATGAACTGACCTGGACGACTTAATGAAAAGCGAACTGATTCTCGAAGATTTTCTGCCTTACCGCTTGTCCATTCTCTCCAACACGGTCAGCAGCACCATTGCGAGTGCTTACAACAAGCGCTTCGGGCTTTCCATTCCCGAATGGCGTGTTATCGCCGTACTGGGCCGTTTTCCCGGCATTTCCGCCGTTGAGGTTGCTGAGCGAACCCTGATGGACAAGGTGGCTGTTAGCCGGGCCGTCACAAAACTCATCAAGACCGGCCGGATCGATCGCCAGTTTGCAGATGCCGACCGGCGGCGCTCAATCCTTCATCTGTCCGAAGAAGGCCGCAAAGTGCATGACGAAATCGCGCCGCTGGCGCTGAAATTTGAGGAAGACCTATTGCATGGATTAAGCGACGAAGAAGTCAAGACGCTCAACGTCGTTATGGAACGCTTGCTGGCAAAGGCGCGCTTGATCGGCACGCCTCAGCGGTAACTGGATTCGCTTACTGTTTGCCTTCGATTTCTGTACGCACCCGGATCAGCTCTGGAAAAAATTCCGCCTCCAGCGCCTTCTTGAGAAACGGCACGCCGGACGAACCACCCGTGCCGCGTTTGTGACCGATGATACGTTCGACGGTCTTCATATGATGGAATCGCCAAAACTGGAAATTGTTCGCGACGTCCATCAGCGCCTCGCACATCTCATAATTCGCCCAGTGCTTTCTCGGCTCGTCGTAAATGTGCTTTAGCACCGCCACCACTGCGTCGTCTTCTGCGCGCGCCAGGGTGAAATCTCTCTGGAGGGCGTCTTGCGGCACTGGCATGCCGGCCCGGGCGAGATAAGCCAGGAATTCCTCATAAATGCTGGGCGAATTGAGCGCATTCACCAGACGCTCGTGCCAAGCCGGTTGATGCTCATAGACGGTCAGTAGTGCGGAGCTCTTGTTACCGAGCAGAAACTCCAGCAAGCGGTATTGAGGCGATTGAAATCCGGAAGCCTTGCCGAACACATGGCGAAACTGCGCGTACTCGCTCGGCGTCAGCGTGTCGAGAACCATCCACTGATTAAACAATTGTGTTTGAACATGTTTGACCCGGGCAAGATTCTTGACGGCGGGCGGCAAATCGTCGTCGCGTAATCTCTTGATCGCACCTTCGATCTCGTGAATGACTAGCTTGATCCACAGTTCGGTGACCTGGTGCTGGATGATGAACAACATCTCATCGTGATGTGGTGGATCACTCAGCGGTTTCTGCGCCTCGAGCAGCACATCCAGGCCCAGGTAGGCCGTGTAGTCGTTATCGCGATCCAGATCCGTATGGATGCTCGCTTCGAGCTTGCGCTTTGTCATATTGCGGTTTCTGCTTCCAGGTGCGTCTTGAGTCGGGGCTGCATTGTAGGCCGTTCCTTCGCATCATGTATAATCCCGGCGCTTCTAGAATCGAATGCCCGGCAGTATTGGCAGACGCCAATATTGGTGTCAGCGCGAACGCAATTTCGAAAAAACAGGCTGCCGGACCACAGCGGAGTTTTTACTTGGAAACCATCGCGGATTTCGAGATTCAGTACAGTCAATTTCTGGGTCCGGACGGCAAACCGAGCGCCGAACTACCGGAATTTGCCAAAGACCCGGACACGCTGATTGATCTGTATCGTCACATGACGGAAACGCGGGTATTCGATACCAAGGCCATCAATCTGCAGCGCACCGGCAAACTCGGCACATACGCTTCCTGTCTAGGGCACGAAGCGACCCACGTTGGTATTGCTGCGGCGATGCAAGCGGACGACGTGCTTGCACCTAGCTATCGCGAATACGGCGCAATGCTCTATCGCGGCGTAACAATGAGCGAGATTCTGCTGTTCTGGGGCGGCGACGAGCGCGGCAGCGACTTCGCCGGGCCGAAAGGCGATTTTCCGTTCTGCGTGCCGATCGCCACCCAATGCCTGCATTCGGCGGGCGCGGCGATGGCCTTTCAGCTGCGCGGAGAAAAGCGTTGTGCGGTATCGATGAATGGCGACGGCGGCACCTCCGAAGGCGCTTTTTACGAAGCCATGAATATCGCCGGCGCCAGAAAACTGCCGGTCGTGTTCATGGTGATCAATAATAAATGGGCGATCTCGGTACCGATTGAATTACAGACTGCAAGCAAGACGCTGGCACAAAAATCTGTCGCCGCCGGCATCCCTGGTATCCAGGTCGATGGCAATGACATCATCGCGGTTAGACATTGGGTTGAACGAGCGCTCGCCAGAGGGCGCAACGGTGATGGCGCTACGCTGATCGAGGCCGTTACTTATCGTCTCAGTGACCATACGACCGCGGACGATGCCAGCCGCTACCGTAAAAAAGACGAGGTCGAGACTGCATGGAAAGTGGAGCCATTATTGAGAATGCGGCAATACCTCACCGAACTCGGCGTTTGGGACGACAAGAAGGAACAGGCCTTACTGGATCAGGCTGCAGAAAAAGTGGATGCGGCCGTGCAGCAATACATGAATACGCCGAAGCCGCCGCCGGAAGACATGTTCGATTACCTGCACGAGGAGTTGCCGGAATTTCTGGAGGAGCAGCGACAGCACGCAATCGATTACAGCGATACCAATGGCGGTTCACATGGCTGAGGTGTCATTGATAGATGCTCTGACCATGGCGATGGCCTGGGAGCTGGAGCATGACGAGCGCGTCGTGATTCTCGGCGAAGATGTTGGCGTAAACGGCGGCGTATTTCGGGCGACGGCCGGCCTGCAGCAGCGATTTGGTGACGATCGGGTTTATGACACGCCGCTCGCCGAAGGGATGATCGCCGGTGTCTCCATCGGCATGGCGGTACAGGGCATGCGGCCGATAGCGGAGATTCAGTTCATGGGCTTCATCTACCCGACGGTGGACCAGATGATCAATCATGCCAGCCGGATGCGGAATCGAACGCGTGGCCGGTTGACCTGCCCGATGGTTTTACGCGCACCATACGGCGGCGGCATTCACGCGCCCGAGCAGCACTCCGAGAGTACCGAGGCGCTGTTCGCCCACATGCCGGGTGTGCGTGTCGTAATTCCATCGTCCCCGTCTCGAGCCTATGGGCTGCTGTTGGCGGCCGTTCGTGATCCCGATCCGGTGGTATTCCTCGAACCCAAACGCATATATCGCTTGAACAAGCAGGAGGTTGAAGACAACGGCAAGGCGCTGCCTCTGGATGTTTGTTACATACTGCGCGAAGGCAGCGATGTAACACTGGTCACCTGGGGTGCTATGACGTTCGAGACCATGAAGGCTGCGGAACAGCTCGCAAAAGGTGGCGTGAGTTGCGAGATCATCGACCTGGCTACGATCAGCCCGATTGACCACGAGACCATCCTGGAATCAGTTGAAAAAACCGGTCGGCTTGTCATCATTCACGAAGCGGCCAGGAGCTGCGGGGTCGGCGCGGAAATCGCAGCGACCGTAGCCGAAAAAGGCCTGTATGACCTGAAGGGTCCGATCCGGCGCGTTACGGGATATGACACCGTCATGCCGTACTTCCGGCGGGAGATGGATTACATGCCGAGCGTCAAGAAGATCACGGACGTAATTAGCGAGACACTCGAAGAATGACGACTTTTAATCTCCCTGATCTCGGTGAAGGCCTTCCGGAAGCGGAAATTGTCAGCTGGCATGTCGCCGAGGGCGACACGGTAAAAACCGATGATCTTCTCGTCTCGGTCGAGACCGCCAAGGCGGTCGTGGAAGTGCCGTCGCCACATACCGGCATCATCGCGCGTCTTTATGCCAAGGAAGGCGATATTGTCGAAACGGGCGCCCCGCTCGTCGACTTCGACGAAGTCGGCGCGTCGGTCGCAAAGCCTGCGCCCAAGAAGACCGAGACCGCCGCCGACAGCGGTACGGTCGTGGGCAATGTTCCCAGCGGCGGCGAAGTCGTCGCAGAGACAGCCATTGCCGGCGGCAGCCGACGTCGCAAGCAAGGACGCATCAAGGCAACGCCCGCCGTGCGCACCCAGGCGAAGCGACTCGGCATTGACCTGAGCACGATTACGCCGACCGGGAAAAATGGCCAGATCACGCAGGCGGACCTCAGCAATGCGCAGGGCGCGGGGTCAGCGGCACCACAAGCTCAAAGCGCCCGCCCGGCATTGCAGCCCGGCCAGACAGTGTCATTGCGGGGCCCGCGTCGTGCAATGGCACAAAGCATGAGCCTGTCGCGCGACCAGGTTGCACTCTGCACGCTATTCGACGATGCCGATATCCAGGAATGGCTATTGAAGCGTGATTTCACGGCACGACTACTCCGCGCCGTCGTCGCAGGTTGTGTGGCGGAGCCTGGATTGAATGGCTTCTATGATCCGGACGCCATGAGCCATCAAATCGAATCGCGGGTCGATATCGGCATGGCGGTCGATACCGACGATGGCTTGATCGTCCCTGTCGTTCGAAATGTCGAGGGCAAAGGGCTGGACGAAATCCGAGCCGCAGTAGCGGGGATCAAGCAGGCGACCCGGGAAAGGACCGTCAAGCCTGCAGATATGGTGAACTACACGATAACGCTGTCGAATTTCGGCACTCTGGCAGGCCGATATGCGACACCCATCATGGTACCGCCAACAGTGGCGATAGTAGGATCCGGCAAATTACAGCACGATGTCGTTGCAGTAATGGGTGGAATCGAGGTACATAGGCGCATACCACTGTCCCTCAGTTTTGATCATCGCTGTGTGACGGGTGGCGAGGCCGCGCGTTTCCTCGGCGCCATGATTCAGGATTTGGAAAAATCGCAGTAACACGATCAGGAAATACGGGATAATCTCCATAAACCGGATCGGTAACCAGCCCGATCGGAGCGCCTGAAGTGACAAAACAACAACACCGTCGCACAAGTGACATCAAAGACCTCCTGGTCGGCGAAATCGTCGCGTCCAAGCCGAAGTCAAGCATTCTCAAAACCAGGAAGCAGATCGAGAACTACCTGCGTCATTACGTCGTCGACGTTCCCGTGGAGGATATGCAAGGCAGGCCGACCGACATCATGGCAAGAGCCGCGATGGCCCATCTGGAATTCGGTACGGTACGGAAAAAAGGTCAGGCCGTCTTAAGGATCTTCAATCCGACGGTAAAAAAACAAGGCTACGAATCGATTTATACGATCGTCGAGATGGTTAACGATGACATGCCATTCCTGGTCGATTCGGTATCCGCAGCCATCAGCCGCCAGGGTCTGGCAATCCACATTACGGTGCACCCGGTGTTGCGGGTGACGCGCGACGGCCGTGGGCGCATAAAGGAAGTCCTTAACGAGACTAGCGGAATTAACGAGTCATTCATTCGCTTCAATATCGACAAGGAAACCGATGAGCATGTCCTGAAAATTCTCGAACACGAGATTTACAAAGTTTTGGGCGATGTGCGTGCCGCCGTCGCCGACTGGGCAAAATTGCGCGGCAAGATGGCGGAAGCCATTACTTCACTTCACAGCGATCCCATCGGCAGCGATGCGGCACTGACAAAAGAAACCGAGGACTTACTCAAATGGATGGCCGACGACCATTTCACTTTTTTGGGTTTCCGCGAATACAAGCTGCAATACCGCAAAGAGAAGGCGTATTTGCGGCCGGTCGAAGGCAGCGGGCTCGGCATTCTTCGGTCTGACGATCGCGGTGGCCGAACCATCGAACTCAGCAAGGAAATGCGTCGCTATACGCGCTCCAAGGACTGGTTGATCATTACCAAGGCCAATTCCCGGGCGACCGTGCACCGCCACAGCTATCTGGACTATGTCGGCATCAAGAAATACGACGATAGCGGCACTGCTGTCGGCGAACTCAGGTTTCTGGGCCTGTTTACATCGGCCGCTTACAGCGAAAGCCCGAGAAATATCCCGTTTCTGCGATTGAAGATTCAGCGAGTCCTCGAACGGTCACACCTGGAACCGTCAGGCCATCGCGGCAAGGCATTGCTGCATATCCTGGATTCATTTCCACGCGACGAACTCTTTCAAAGCTCTATTCAGGATCTTGTTCGAACAACCAACGGCATTCTCAATCTGCAAGACAGGCAACGTGTCCGATTCTTCCTGCGCCGTGACACGTTCCGGCGTTTTTATTCCTGCATCGTTTATGTTCCGAGGGAAAAATACTCGACGGCGATTCGCCGCCGGGTCGAGAGCATTTTGATGGAGGCGTTCGGCGGAACATCCGTCGACTCGAGCGTACAAATAACGGACTTACCGCTGGCACGCGTTCACTTGATCGTTCGCACCGGGCCTGGCGAGCGACCGCGGATTAGCATTCGCGATATCGAAAAGGAGATCGCAGACGCAGTCGTCAGCTGGCGTGACAAACTGCGCGCAGAACTAACAGAAAAATACGATCAGGATGTCGGGCTTTCACTCTTCCGCAGATACGGTGAGTCCTTTTCGTTAGCGTACGAGGAAGATATTGAAGCTCATATTGCATGCCTTGATGTCAAGCGCATCGATCGAATGATCGACGAAGACAAGTCGCGATCATTTCTCCTCTACCAGCCGGCGGATTCCGAGAACAAACATCTGCAATTCAAGACCTTTCAGCGCGACCACGACCTATATTTGTCTACGGCGCTTCCCATTCTCGAGGACATGGGCACCGACGTTCACAGCGAGCGGCCGTATCAGATGCGCGTCAAAGGAGTTGCCGATTTTTGGATTCAGGACTTCTCGTTGCACTATGACGGGATCGATGACCTCGACGTTGACTCGGCCGCCAGCAGATTTCAGGACTGTTTTCGCAATGTGCTGGCAGGCAACGCAGAGAATGACGGATTCAATCGACTGGTGCTTGCTGCCGGTCTCGATTGGCGACAGACGGCGCTTGTTCGCTGCTACGCCAAATATCTGACCCAGCTAGGCATCCCGTTTAGCCAAAACTACATGGAAGACGTGCTCGCCGCGCACGCAGACCTTGCCAGAAAATTCGTCGCACAGTTCGAACTGCAATTCGATCCGTCAATCACGAAACGAAAGCGTGAGAAGGAACTTCGACCACTCAAGAAGAGCATCAAACGGGCCGTTGCCGGCGCAAGAAATTTGGACGAAGACCGAATTTTGTCTGCTTTCTCAGGTGCCGTCACCGCGACCTTGCGAACCAATTACTTTCAGACCGACGATGCCGGCGATCAAAAACCGTGTATCTCGATCAAGCTGGATTCGCAGCATTTAGCCGAAGTCCCGTTGCCCAAACCGAAATTCGAAATATTCGTTTATTCGCCCAGAGTAGAAGGTGTCCATTTGCGCGGCGGTGATATTGCGCGTGGCGGCATCCGATGGTCCGATCGCCGGGAAGATTTTCGCACCGAGGTTTTGGGGCTTATGAAAGCCCAGGTCGTGAAGAACACCGTGATCGTTCCAACGGGAGCCAAGGGCGGCTTCGTACCGAAGCATTTACCTCAGGGTGATCGTGAGGCGATGATGGCCGAGGGCATCGCGTGCTACAAGATCTTCATCTCCGGGCTGCTGGATATTACTGACAACATTATTGACGGCAAGATCGTACCGCCCCGACAGGTCGTGCGGCGCGATGCAGACGATCCCTACCTCGTCGTAGCGGCCGACAAGGGAACGGCAACATTCTCGGATATCGCGAACGGCCTGTCAGCAGATTACGGACACTGGCTGGACGATGCTTTCGCATCAGGGGGTTCGGCCGGATACGACCACAAAAAAATGGGCATTACCGCCCGAGGCGCCTGGGAGGCAGTCCGGCGGCATTTCAGGGAGCAAGGGCGGAATGTCCAGACCGATCCATTCACGGTTGTCGGCATAGGTGACATGAGCGGCGACGTATTCGGCAACGGCATGCTGTTGTCGAAGAAAATCAAGCTTGTCGCCGCATTCAATCACGAATTCATATTCATCGATCCCGACCCGGACATGTCAGGGAGCTTTCGTGAGCGCAAACGGCTGTTCAAATTGCCACGTTCGAGGTGGACTGACTACGACGAAACCATGATCTCGAAAGGCGGCGGCATCTATTCGAGACAGGCCAAGAACATCAAGTTGAGTTCTGAAGTTCGCAAGCTTCTGGATACCGAAGAGACCTCCGTTCGGCCGCTAGAACTGATTCGGCTGATCCTCAAGATGGACGTTGGCCTGCTATGGAACGGCGGCATCGGCACTTACGTCAAGGCGAGCACCGAAAGCCACGCCGATGTCGGCGACAAAGGCAACGACAACGTCAGGGTCAACGCCAATGATTTGCGATGCGAGGTTGTCGGCGAAGGCGGCAACCTCGGACTGACGCAGCTTGCAAGAATCGAGTACTGCCTGAATGGCGGTCGCGTCAACACAGACTTCATTGATAACTCGGCCGGTGTCGACAGCTCTGACCGTGAGGTCAACATCAAGATCCTGTTAAGCGATGCCGCTCAAAGCAAGAAGCTGACCCGTTCGAAGCGGAACACATTGCTTGCCGAGATGACCGATGAGGTCGCGAAGCTCGTGTTGCGCAATAACTATCTGCAAACGCAGGCGATTAGCATGATGGAGGCGAGAGCGCTCGAACGCCTGGATGAAACGGCCCGGCTGATCACCAATCTCGAGAAAACTGGATTGCTGGACCGAGACCTCGAGTTTCTGCCTGGCGAAGTGGAGATCGATGAACGTCGTCAGAAAAACCAGGCATTTACACGTCCCGAGTTTGCCGTCGTTCTGAGTTACGCCAAGATTGATTTGTATGAAGGGCTGATCGAATCGAATCAGAGCCTAGAGGATTTCCTCACAACGGATCCGCAGCGATATTTCCCGGCTGTGTTGCGGCGTCGTTACCCCGACTTGATCGCGAGCCACAGGTTGAGTCCCCAGATCCTCGCCACCTTGATTGCAAACAACATCGTTAATCGTATGGGGCCGGCATTCGTCAAGCGCGTGCAACAGGATACGAGTGTAAGTTGCGTCACGATTGCGCGCGCATACATCGTTGCCCGGGAAATTTGCCAGGCAAGCGAGATGTATCAAACCATCGAGTCGCTGGACAATGAGATTCCGGCAACCGTTCAGCAGACGATGATGTTCGAAGTCAGCCGTATCCTTCGGCATGCCTGCTACTGGTTGATCGAAAAATACGGTGATAACCTGGAAATCGAATCCGCAGTGGAGCTGTACAAGCCCGGCATGAGCGCGATCTTTGCGCGGTCCCTGAGTGTCTTTACCGGTTCGACGAAGGAATCGCGTAAACAAGCAGCAATTGAATACATTCAGCTCGGCGTACCCAAGAAACTCGCCAATCAGATGGCTGCGATCTATTTGACTCGCTCAATGCTGGACATCACTGATTTGGCAAACATCGGCGAGAAGGATGTCATCGAAACCGCAAGACTCTATGCGGATCTGAGCGAAAAACTCGATATTCCCTGGATTTATCGAAATATCGAATCGCTCAAAGTCGAGGGCCGCTGGCAGGCAATGGCCAGAAGCAATTTGCGCGAGGAAATTTATCGCGAAAGACGCGAACTCACGTCGATAGTCCTGCAACGGCGTGGCGTGGCGATTCCGAAGAATGCCGCCGACAAATGGCTGGAGAAAAACGCAACGTCAGTTCAGCACTTTAAGACTACGCTCGAGGAAATGAAACAGCGGTCCGTCATCGATTTCGCAACGCTTTCGGTTGCACAGCAGGAGCTACGAAGACTCAGCTCGGAATAACATGGTGACTGAATGACAGGAAAGCTTGTACTTTGCCGACACGGACAAAGTGACTGGAATCTCAAAAATCTTTTCACTGGCTGGACCGATGTCGATTTGACCGAGAAAGGCGTGCAGGAAGCCATCGACGCAGGCCTGGCCTTACGAGATCTCGATTACGAGTTTGATATCGCATTCACGTCTGTCCTGAAACGTGCGATCCGGACGCTGTGGATCATGCTCGATGAACTGGACCGCATGTGGATTCCGGTCATTCGCGATTGGCGCCTGAATGAGCGGCATTACGGTGCGCTGCAAGGCCTCGATAAAGCTGAAACTGCCGCTAAATATGGTAACGAGCAGGTTCACATCTGGCGCCGCAGCTACGCTGAGCCGCCGCCGCCAATCGAAGCCGACGATGACCGCCATCCTTCACACGATAAACGTTACGACGGCATCGCAGACCTACCTGCAACCGAATCGCTGGCTACTACCCTGGATCGTGTCCTGCCCTGCTGGAACGAAGTGATTGCGCCCGAATTGTCCTCGGGCAAGAACGTCCTCATAGCAGCGCACGGCAATAGCCTGCGCGCGCTGGTAAAAATGCTCGACGCCGTGCCCGAAGACGAAATCACGCAATTCAATATCCCCACCGGCATCCCGCTGATTTATGAACTCGACGCCGACCTGCAACCGGTGTCGCGTGAGTTCCTGGGTGACCCGGAAGCCGTCGCGGCAGCCGCGGCAGCCGTCGCCAATCAGGCCAAAGCCGGATGATCTACGAGCTGGGCGACCGCCATCCCGATCTGCAGGGTGACGGCCACTTCATCGCCCCCAGCGCATCCATTATCGGCACTGTCACACTGAAACAGGGCGCCAGCATCTGGTTTAACGCCGTGCTGTGGGGCGACAACGATCTGATCGAAATCGGCGCGAACAGCAAGATCCAGGACGGCTGCGACGGTTGTTCGCGAACTGGAAGCAGCGGAACTCGAATTCCTGAAAGCCGCCGCCGATATCTACGTGCAAAACAGCCAGCGATTTGTTAAAGAATTGGGGACGGACTCCTAGGAGTCCGTCCCCAATTCTCTAGGCTTGCGTTTTTGGATCCGACTTTGACTTGTGAGATTTGTCGCGAACACGGAACAAGCCTTCCTGTGCAGTCGAGGCGACGAGAACACCGTCTTTCGTGAAAAACTGACCCCGCGCGAATCCCCGCGCACCGGCGGCGTTCGGGCTGTCGAATGTGTAAAGCAGCCAGTCGTCGACTCGAACATCGCGGTGAAACCACAACGCGTGGTCGAGACTTGCCATCTGCACCATGCTTCGGCCAAAGACTATTCCGTGCGGCAAGGTACTCGTGCCGAGCAACTCATAATCCGAAACGTACGCGAGCAGGTTCTGGTGCAGACTGTACTCATTCGGCAGCTTGTCGACGGCCCGAATCCATATGTGCTTTTCCGGCGGCAGGCGTTCCGGCTTCTCGAAATTGATTGGCCTGACGGGGCGAACCTCGAACGGCCGTTTTTCCGTCAAATAGCGGCGCATTTTTTCCGGAACTTTCTCCAACACGGCGGGCTCCACTTCAGTTACATCCTGCAACCCGTCCGGACCCGGCACATCCGGCATTTGCGCCTGATGTTCCAGCCCCTTCTCGGCGCTCTGGAAAGAAGCGGCCAGATTGAATATCGGCCGGCCGTGCTGAATCGCGACAACGCGCCGCACAGAAAAACTGCCGCCATCACGCGCCCGATCCACCTCGTAGATAATCGGCGCGGTCATATCTCCACGTCGTAAGAAATAGGCATGCAGCGAGTGCGCGACTCTGTCTTCAACCGTGTGGTGTGCTGCGGAAAGCGCCTGGCCGAGGACCTGGCCACCGAATACCTGTGCGCTGCCGATGTCGCGACTCTCGCCGCGGAATATGTTGTCCTCGATACGTTCGAGCTTCAGTAGATTGATCAGGTCTTCAAGAACCGGATGCATTTGCCTCGCCGCCGTCTACTCTTACGCCCGCACCGCTGACGAAAACAGCGTCGTCAGTGGCAAGAAACAATGCGACCTTGGCGACGTCGACCGGCTCGCCCAGGCGCTTCGCAGCAGACCGATTGATGCAGTAGTCTCGCAGCGCGGTGTCGTTGCTGAAAACATCACGACTGTCGGGCGTCATGATAGCGCCGGGTTGAATGTAGTTGGCCGTGATGCCGAACTCGCCACAAGCCGATGCAAGTCTGGCGGTGTATTCTGCGAGCGCGCTCTCGGCCGACGCATATGCACTGTCGCCGTCTTTCGTAAACGAGCTGCGCATAAATCCGATATTGATGATGCGGCCCGCCGGGCTCTTTTCGAGCAACGGCAAGGCAGAGTCACAGATCCCCGACATGACCGCCATCTTTCGATCCATAAGGCCCTTGAGTGAATCCTTGTCGTCGTCGCTAATGGGAGTCTCGGACTGAATCATATAGTTGTTGACGACGATATCGAGCGCACCAAGCGTCGACGATGCGGCCTCCACGATCCGATTCGTCGATTCTGCATTTGTCAGGTCTGCGGCGAACCCGGATATACCTCGCACGGAAGAGAACAAAGTCTCGATGCCGGTGTCCGGCGCATCGACCGACAGAACCTGTGCTCCATGCTTTACGAACGTCCTGGCAATCGCCTCGCCGATGCCATTGGCGGCACCGGTAACGATCGCTTTCAATCCGAAAAGACGCATCGCGTCATCCATGCTAATTCCCTTTCCTAGCCCTGATCCGGCAGTTGATAATCGGCGAACTGCTTACGAAGCTCTACCTTCTTGATCTTGCCGGTCGCAGTATGCGGAATATCATCGACGAAAACGACATCGTCTGGTAGCCACCACTTCGCAATTTTGCCCTCGAAGTAGCCCAGCATTTCCTCCCTGCTGACGTCCTGGCCCTCGGCCTTGATGACGATGAGTAGTGGTCGCTCCGTCCATTTCGCGTGCGCGACGCCGATGACGGCGGCTTCGGCGACGGCCGGGTGGCCGATCGCCGTGTTCTCGATCTCTATTGAACTGATCCATTCGCCGCCGGACTTGATCACATCCTTGGTGCGATCGGTAATCGCCATATAGCCGTTCGGGTCGATGGTGGCGACGTCGCCGGTGTCGAACCAACCGTCCTCCGCGTGCGAACCGCCCTTGCCCTCGAGCTTGAAATAATCGCTGCAGATCCACGGCCCACGAACTCGCAAAGCGCCATAGGCCACGCCATCCCACGGCAGATCGTTATTGTCCTCATCGACGATCTTGATTTCGCAGCCGAAAATAGCGCGCCCCGCCTTCGTCGCAAGCGTGAAACGCTCGTCCTCGGACAATGACTCCAGGCCCACTTTGGGCGTATTAGCCGTCCCCAGGGGGCTCATCT
>Ga0255057_10001502_pt1 | contig 13037 bp, 10 predicted proteins | sample Cases_109_6_MG_FD_189022 | JGI IMG/M metagenome (GOLD analysis project Ga0255057, IMG submission 189022) | Seawater microbial communities from Amundsen Gulf, Northwest Territories, Canada - Cases_109_6 | ecosystem: Environmental > Aquatic > Marine > Gulf | place: Canada: Northwest Territories... | reverse complement strand
TCCTCGTAAACCCGGTGCGCGGGTTCAACCGCCTGGTCTCGGGCCGGGCCGCCCGGGTCCAACCGAATCCGAGCGATCCGTACGACCGGATCCCTCCCGACCTGAACAACTTCGTCAAGCTGGGCGTCCGCCTGATCGGGGACCGGACCACCACCGAGAGCTTCCAGACGGACACGGAGGAGCTGGACGGCTTCTTCGAGTTCAATCTGAACTTCGGCGATCCGTGGCGGAACACGCGCCGCAAGCCGTTCGACTTCTTCACCCTCGGCCTTCAGCTCAACTTCACCGACAAGGAGCTGATCGGCCGGCTCCAGATCTGGGGGAACCTCTACTCCACCGAGCTCAAGAAGTCGGAGAAGGTGCATCATGTCTTCGGCATCACGCAGAACTACGACTTCGTCAACAACAACGCGGTCGAGTTCGCCGGCCTGAGCTTCGGAGGCGCCCTGTTCTCGGAGTGGAAGCTCTCGGAGACGTGGGATCTTCGGACCCACCTGAACATCCACGGATACGCCCTGGGGGCGGTCAACTCGGAGTACGCGTTCCTGGCGGTGGTCCCCGACCGTGAGCGCCTCCGCGAGTACGACATGGGTCTCGGCGCTGGCGTGTGGGGCCGGGTCGCGTTCACCCACGGCGGAAGGGAGATCGCGACCGTTCGCTACCGCTTCGCCTATATGAACACGCTGAACGGATCGGCCGTGAACGCGGGCGACACGTACCACATCCTTCACTGGGGCGGTGTGCAGGGGATCCTCCCGATCGGTCGCTGGGGCATCGGCGTGGACGCGGCGGCCTACGTGCGGAGCAGCTTCTTCGAGTTGATCGGCTTCGACACCGTGAGACAGGACGTGGGCGAGGTTCGGTTGTTCGGCGTCTTCCAGACCTTCTAGGTTCTCGCGAGATCTTCCAGCAGATCGGCGGTAGCCTCGGCTCTCCCCCGCCAGAAGTCGGCGATCCGTGCTGCGAGTGGATCCGGGCGGGCGTGACGTACCGCCCAACCGGTGGCCTCCAGGCGCAGCCACTCCAGCGTGCCGGCCGGATCCTGCTCCAGCAGTCCCTTGAGGACGAACCTCCGCTCGCCGGCCCGCGTCCCGAGATCCAGCTCGCGTCCCGCCTGTCCCAGGTCGGCTCGGGTGATGATCATTCCCGTGCGGACGGGGCTCAACAGGGCGCCCACGAAGCCGTCGGGGTCCTCCTTTCGCGGATCGGCGACGCCCGGCGCCTCTCTCAGGTGAAGCGCGAGTCGTTCCTGTGCGCCCAGCGCGACGACTTCCTCGCGGAGAGTGTCCTCCAGAAGCCGCGCCCAGCGTTGATAGAACGGGGGTCCGAGGTCCATGATCTTGCTCAGGTAGGGTGGGACCCAGGAGAGTAGGTGCTCCCACAGAAACGCCTTCCGCGCCCGGCGCAACGCTTCGCGCGCGCGCGCCTCCTCGAGATCGGCTTCCTCCTCCGCGAGTCTCGCGTAGAAGGCGAGCATCACCGCCAGATGATCCGGCTCGGCGGGCGGCTCCTGCCGCAGCGCGCGCCAGAAGCCGGCGATCCGGTCGCGAGCCTCTCCGCCGAGCATCCCTTCGGGTCCCAGGTAGACCGAGGCATACGGGATCAGCTGGAAGAGGAACAGCTCCGTGTAGTCGGCCTCGGTGGGAAGGGGTCCGAGATCGAGGAGGTCGGCCACCCGTTGGGCGGTGGACGACGGCGGCTCGACCAGGGTGCCAAGAGCTCGAAAGAGCTCGCCGAGTGCCGGGTCCGATCTGACCTGCGCCACTGTCGATCCGGGCTCCGACGGATCCCGCCGGCCGGTCACTCGGCCAGGGGACTTACCGGGAGTCGATACGCCTCCTTGGTGGGCTTGACCGGGCGGATCAGCCAGTACGGCCGCCGGTTGCCGTCCGGCGAATGCGCGGAAGCCGGGCGTGTCTTGGCCAGCCACGCCTTGAACACGCGGTGGGACTCCTCCGTGTCCACGTGGATGTCGCCGTAGCGGTCGGCTGCTTCCGCCTTTCGCACACGGACCGCCTGGTGCCAGCAGTGCATGCCGGAGACGGGATCGGGGTGCACCGGAAACGTGAGGTTCTGGTGGACGCCGACTTCGGTCCACCAGATGCGTCCCGTGTCGGGATCCTCCGACTCGTAGGGTCGGGCTCCCTCTTCGAGGTCGATGCTCCAGCGGTCCTCCTCGTGCCGGAGCGCGACCGTTGCCATGAGCTGTCGCTGACCATGATCGGCGAGCTTCCAGCGCCCCATGTGGTGGCTGCAGGCCACGACCCCTGGCCGGATTCCCTCGGTGACCCAGGCCTTGAGCACGAAGTGTCCGATCTCCGTCTCCACGCGCACCAGATCTCCCGTACCCACGCCCACTCCCCTCGCGTCCTCGGGGTGGATCCACAGGGGATTCGTGTGCGCGATCTCGTCCAGCCACTTCGAGTTGGCACTGCGCGTGTGGATTTGGACGGGTAGGCGGAAAGTCGAGATCAGGACCATCTGGTCCTCCGCCAGCTTGTCGGGGTGGACGTGGCTCCGGATGTAGGTGGGCAGCGCGTACTCCGGCCATCCCCAGGAGGCGGCCGTCGAGGAGTAGAACTCGAGGCGACCGCTCGGTGTCGGAAATCCTCGGAGGACCCTGCCGTCGACCCGCACCCCCGCTGGACGTCGGCCCTCGGGATCCGAATCGGGTGTGCCGGTCGGCACGATGTTGAGCGATGTCGGCGCCGGGGCTCGGGTGTAGACGCGGCCCCGGGGATCCTCGACCGGGTCCTCCAGCTCTTCGGCGCCGATCTCGGCCTCGTGCAGCTGTCCGATCTTCTTCGCCACCTCGAAGGCCCCGTACCTGCGCATGTACTGGAGAGGCGTAAGCCCTTCCGCCGCTGCCGCCGCCGGAAGGCCGGGCACCGAGTTCTCGAAGATGTACGCGTAGTACTCATCGACGGTGAGCCGCTGGCCCGGGTTCTCCTGGGACTCCACGAACTCGCGGATGCCGAGGCTTCCGTCGGGGTCGATCCGCCACGAGAGCTCGAGCCAGAACTCGTTCTCCTCCCATACCTCACCCGGATTCGTGTCCCGGGTATCCCCCACCTTCTCTCCGAGCCGCTCGCGTGCGGCCCGCAGCACCGGCTGACGGAAGGCGATCCACTGGCCGTCGTGCGTCTCGTACGAGTGGAGGTCGTGGCGCTCGGAGCCGAGGCCCATCGGGAGTATGTAGTCGGCGAAGTAGGCGGTCTCGCTCCATGTCGGCGTGAGCGCCACGTGGAGGCCCACCTGCTCCTCGTTCGTCAGGGCCTCGATCCATGAGAACCCGTCCGGGTTCGTCCAGACCGGGTTGTAAACGCGGGTGAAGTAGACGTCGAGCTTACCCCGGCCTTCCTTGAGGTGGTGCGGGAGGAGGAATGAGAGCTCGTACATGGTGAGCGGATACTCCTGCGGCCATGTGAGCTCGTTCCAGTGCTCCGGATGGCGCGGCATCCGGATCGGCTTCGGGACGAACTTGTTCCAGGCGTTGGGATACAGGCCGCCCTCCGTGCCAACGGCTCCCAGCAGGGCGTTCAGCAGGAAGAGCGTTCGCGCCACCTGCCAGCCTCCCTCGTTGCCCGACGTCGCGCTTCGCCAGGTGTAGGTCGACAGGCGGGTTCCGGCGGCCGCGACCGTCGCCGCTACCTCGGCGAGGACCTCCGCGTCCAGTCCGGATTCCTCGGCGGCGAACTCGAAGGTGTATGCTTCGTAGATGCGCTCGAGCTCACGCTCGAAGTGCTCGAACGTGGCCTCGACGTCGGGCCGCTCCGCCTCGAGATACTCCTGCCAGTTCCACCAACGACGGACGAAGTCCCTGTCGTAGAGATCGTTTTTGATCAAGTGGTTGGCGATCGACAGCAGAACCGCCGCCTCGGAGCCCGGCACGGTCGGGAGCCAGAAGTCGGCGTGGGTCGCCGTGTTCGAGAGGCGCGTGTCGAAGACGATGAGCTTCGCGCCCCTCTCCTTGCCCTCGATGATCCGCTGGGCGTGTGGGTTGAAGTAGTGGCCTGTCTCCAGGTGAGAGCTCAGGAGAAGGATCACATCGGCGTTGGCGTGATCAGGGCTCGGGCGGTCCATGCCGCACCAGAGCTGATAACCGGCCCGCGCGCTGGAGGAGCAGACGTTCGTGTGCGAGTTGTGGCCGTCGACTCCCCACGCGGCCAGCGTGCGCTCGGTGAACCCGTCCTCGCCCGGCCGCCCCACGTGGTACATGATCTCGCCGTGCCGGCCCTCTCGGATGGCGGCCCCGATGCGCTCGGCCAGCTCGTCCAGAGCCTCGTCCCAACCGACCCTTACCCACTTTCCCTCTCCCCGCCGGCCTGCACGCTTCAGGGGGTAGAGGATGCGGTCCGGGTCGGTCACCTGGTTGAGCGTGGCGGGTCCCTTCGCGCAGTTCCGGCCTCGCGAGGCGGGGTGCTCGGGGTTTCCCTCGAACTTGCGGACCTGGAGGCTCTCCCTGTCCACGTAGGCCAGAAGCCCGCACGCCGACTCGCAGTTGAAGCAGGTCGTCGGGACCAATAGATAGCGGCGCTCGACACGCTCCGGCCAAGCCTTGGAGTCCAGCTCGACCCAGTCGTCCCACCGCTCCTTGGGCGGATACGAGGCCAGATGGATGCGGCTGGCGCCGGGGTAGAAGGTCTCTCCGCGAGCCTCCGTCTCGGCCCGCGCCGCGCTCACCCGCTCGTTCAGTCTCTTCAGATCCATCGGCGGTGCTAGGCCAGCGGCACGGCTTGGCCCGCCTGCACGTAGGCGTGCTCGAAGGCCAGCAGTCCCACCAGCGCGCTCGCCCCGGCCGCCGGACCGATCCACGGCGCGGCCACCGCGATCCCCACGAGCAGCGCGCCGGTCCAGAAGTAGGCGCCGTAGCGGCCCGTCGTCAGCTCCCGCAAGGCCAGGCGGGCATGTGCCGTCCCATGGGTGACGGTGGTCTCACCGGCGACCATCAGCAGATGGACGAAGCTGGAACCCGACAGGAGCCAGAGGAGTCCCGGCAGGGCTGACCGCTCCAGCGCCGCCGCCACGGGGATCAGGGCTGCGCTTCCGGCCAGAAGGGCCTGCACCAGGAGGTGTGGCGCCAGGAGCGGGTTCTGCCACAGGTCGCGGCCCTCCGCCTGGGCGAACAAGTACGCCGTGTAGACGGCGGTGAGCGCGCCCAGAGGAAGGCCCAGCCCCAGCAGCGGCCGGGGCAGCCAGGACCAGCCGGCGAGCGCCGCCCAGAGATGAAGCGCCAGCACCGCGCCGTAGCCGGCGATGATGAAGGCTCCCCGCACCAGCCAGCTCTTCCATTGCGGTCGCGTGAAGATCATGTAGAACCGGGCCGGGTGCTCCAGGTCCCAGAGCAGCAGGCCCCCGGTGATGCCGAGGAAGGCCGACGCCACCGCGGGAGCTGCCCAGCTCCACAACGGACCCCTGTCCCCAAGGACGCCGGTCAGCAGCAGGAGGGCTGCGGCCAGATAGGCGCCCGCCGCGATCCCCTTGGTCAGAGTATAGAGGCTCACCCTCCAGTCCCACGGCGCCTTGTGTCCGACATCGTAGGCGAGGAGCGCCGCGGCGGAGGAGTTGCCCGGCCCGCCGTGTTCGCCCGGATGCCCGGAGACGACGAACCCGGGTCCGGCCTGCTGCTCGCTCCACATGAAGGCTCCGCCGGCGGGTCGCGTGGCGGCGATCGGGTCGAGCGTGGCCTCGTGCGCTCCTTTGTAGAAGAGCCTCGGACGCGTCTCCTTCTCGGGCCGACGGACCGAGACTGGATGACGGCTTACGGTTTGCGCGACCTTGGAGTCCGGATCGTTCAGGTCGCCGATCAGAATCGCCTCGACGGGACAGACCACCACGCAGGCCGGCTCCAGCCCGACATCGAGCCGGTGCGCGCAGAAGTTGCACTTCTCGGCCGAGTGATCCTCGGGGTTGATGAAGATCGCGTCGTAGGGACAGGCCGCGATGCAGGCCTTGCAGCCTATGCAGATCGACTTGTCGAAGTCGACGATCCCGTCCGCACGGCGGAACATGGCACCGGTCGGGCAGGCCGTCACGCACGGAGCCCGCTCGCACTGGTTGCACCGTGTGACCTGGAAAGCACGGCGGGATTGGGGAAAGACGCCCACGTCCACGTACTTGACGTAGGTACGATTCACGGAGAGCGGCACCTCGTTCTCGGACTTGCACGCCGTGGTGCAGGCATGGCAGCCGATGCAGCGGTCATGGTCGATCAGCTTGGCCCACCTGACCTGCTGCTCGGCGGTTCCGGTCGCCGGTTCCGGCATCGATCCCCTTTCCATGGCCCGGGCTCGCGTCCGCGGGGGAGCCGTGGTCTAGGTACGGCGATCGACACCCCGGGGCAAGGCCGGCCCGCTCGCTCCCGACAGCCATCCACGCAGCCGATGATCGACTCTCTGCCCGCGTAAGGTTCTCACGGCTGGCTTCATCTAGTAGATCGTGACGGTAGGGCTTCCAGCCTCGTTTGGTGGTCTCGGGCTAGAGATTTGCCGGCGAGCTGGGGAGAGGGGACACAGGGGCGGTTCCATTTAAATGGGCCGCCCCTGCTCTCATCTGGCTTGGTTGGACTCAGGCCACTCCGAGGAACCAATCCAGGGCGGACTCGGAGATCTCCGGAGGAAGCTCGTGCCCGCCCGCGAGAGCGATGCCAACCATGACACGGTCAGGCGGTAGCGCGCTAAAAGTTACGGACCGCTCATATCGTTTCACATCTCAGGCCGGCACCGTCGACGCTTCGGATCCAGGTGCTACTGAGTACCATAACCAGCTGCAACACTGCGTATTACGCACGCTGCATCGAGCGCTTTCGAACCCTCATCGCGGGCGCTTTTCCCGAGCGGCATGACCGGTGCAGAAGCAAGCAGCGCCGGGGTTTCCTTCCAGCCATCACCCTAGAGGAGAATAGCGGTATGTCCAGATTTGGTGTGTCCAAGAGCCAGAGGGCCTTCACAGCGGTGGCCCTGCTGCTGGCGGTGCTCTACATGGCGGCAGGTCTGTCTGTTTGGCTCGGGGTCTGGAATCCGAACGAGTTCGCCCGCTCTCCGTGGGGTGTGGGTGGCTTGCTGGCCGGCCTCCTGATTGTGCTCGGAGTGTGGATGCAGGAGAGCTCGCCTCTCGTCGCCGCATTTCTGGTGGTCGCGGGCGCGGTGCCCGTCGCCGTCGTCTTCGCGTGGACGCTGCTGCCGCCCGTCTTGACCTTCTTCATGATCATGCTGTGGGCGCGGGCTCGCGGCGTCGAGGCGCGCGCCAAGAAACAGGTGGCAGCCCGAGCGGCGGAGACAACCGTGTTCTCCGCCGAGGGTCAGCCAACCGAGCAGAGCGCCGGCTGACTACGCCGAGCCGCGTCTTGGCGGGTGGGATGAGGATGCCGCGGTTGCGGCACCTCTCCGCACGTTCGGCTCGCACGGCGACGCTCTTGCCTGGCTGATCCGGTAGGCTCTTGCTGACGCCGGCTCGCGCGAGTCGGGCTGTGGCTTCGAGAAGTCACCAATCGATATACCTTCGCCCTCCTATTTGGAAGTGCGTGCTTCCATAAGTAACATCGCCACTGCCAGTTATGTGTGCGTCGGCTGGGCCGGAGACCGGTTAGCATGCGGATTGCATATGGATACCCCTCGTCACGGTGCGAAACGGTGCCAGCCTACCGCAGCAGGGGCAGTTCTTGGCGGAGAAGTGACCCCTGGCCCCCCGCGCCTATCGGCCATCGAGGCCACCATCTCATGGAGCGGAGGTCAGCCATCTTGCCGGGTGAGAGCCTGCAGGAAAAGCAGCCCGCCGTACGAAGAGCGCCCCCAAGCCTTGCGAGCGGGCAGGACACGACTGAGTACGTCCTCATCATCATCCTCTTCGCGCTCGCGTTCACGGCGGGCATGCTGGTTTGGACGCGCAGCGTCGAGGGTTCATCCAGCGGAACCGCCGACTGCATCGCGTCGTCGGTGGATGCCGAGAGCGGTTCCTCGGGAACGCCGGAGGCCCGCGGGGGTGATCAGTACGAGAATGGCGGTACCGGCCAGGATCGGTCGGGCAGGAGATGTCCGCCCGTTCGCTAGCGTTTCACGGGAGCTGCGAGTTGAAAGACAACCTGTCCAGACTGGCTCTTCTCGTTCTCGTTACCGCCTTCGGTGGCTGGCTTCTCTACTGGTTCGGCTACGATCCTCCGACGAACGGAGCGGGCTGGATCGGAGCCGGTCTCGCCTTCTTCATGTGGATGATGTTCCTGTTGAGCGGTTTCGGGAGGCCGTTGAGGCGCTTTTTCAGGATCCTCCTCGGCTGGTCCTGACTCTCCTCGGCAGGTCTTAATCCTCCTCGGCCGGTCCTAGCGGGCGGCTAACGAGCGCTGTCTCGGTCCCACTAGATCCCGTAGCGCTCCGCGAACGCCAGGAGCGCTGCCTCGAAGATCCCCAGCGGTGGGCGGACGAGTCCGGCGCCCACCTGCCCGACGCCCGCCTCGCGGTGTGCGATGCCGGTGTTTACACGCGGCGTCACGCCGAGCTCGACCACGCTTCGAACGTCGATGCCGGTCGGCGTGCCCCTGAAGTCGAGGGTCGGGATCGTGAAGTGCTCGTGCTCGGCGACGGTGATCTCGTACATCTCCAGGGTGGCGTTGACGGCGTCACGCGGCGTGCCGCTGACGAAGGATACGATGGCCGGTGCGGCGGCCATCGCGAACGCCCCGATCCCGGCGGTTTCCGTGATCGTGCTATCCCCGATGTCGGGATTCGCGTCTGAGCTGGAAAAGCCGGCGAAGTAGAGCCCGTCGGGAGTACCCGCCGGTGCCGTGAACCACCGGTCGGCCAGGCCGCTGACCCGGATGCCGAAGTCCGTCCCGTTCCTGGCCATTGCGGTCACGACCGTGCTGCCATCCACCCCGTGCGCGGCGTCGGCCATCGCCTTGCAGGCCGCCATGACGGGGTTCAGCACGCTGAGCGCGTTGTCTCCCAGGAACGCCAGCACCTTCGTCGCCTCCGCCGGGTCCAGCTCCAGGGAGGTCACCATCGGCGCCAGCAGCTTCAGAAACAGCAGAGATCCGGCCTTGTTGCGGTTGTGCCCTTCATCGCCCATGTGCAGGGCCTCGGAGAGCAGGGAGCGGATATCGATGCCCTCCGATCCTGCCAACCCCTCCGCCAGAGCCGGGGCCATGGCTTCGTTCATCCAACGGAGCCGGTCGAGAACCTCCGGGCTGTAGGCTCCGTACCGCAGCACCTTCCCGTAGCCCTCGTTGAGATTGGAGTAGGTGCGATGGCCGTGCGTGAGGTCCTCGATGACGTAGACGGCCATCGACGAGGAGATGACGCCCGCCATCGGACCGACGGCTGAATGGTCGTGGCAGGGCGCGAACTCGATCGCTCCGCTTGCCGCGATGCCGGCCGCTTCTTGTTCGTCGGAGGCGATCTCCTCGTAGAGCAGGGCCCCTATGACGGCCCCTCTGAGCGGCCCGGACATCCGGTCCCATTCGATCGGCGGTCCGGCGTGAAGGAGCAGGCGATCGTGCATGCCCGGTATGCTCTCGCCAGCCCGTGCCACGCCGGTCAGCACTGGCCGTGAGGCGATCATCCTTGCCACGGCCGTCGCGTTCGCGAGTGAAACGTCCACGCCTACCTCCTCAGCTTTTCCAAGATCTGCAGCAGTCTCTCGTCTCCGCCGGCCGGCGGCCGCCAATCCACCTGGACCACCCCCACATCCTGGGCGGCCAGGCTCTCCGCGAAGCGCTCCAGCCCGACGTTGATGGCCGCGATTGGTGGCTCGAGGTCGTCAAGCACCACCGGTGTCCCTGCTGACTCCGACGCGGCGCTCGCCGGAACCGCCGCTGGTCGCTCCCGTGACGCAGATGACCCGGGCATCCGCACCGGAGCCGTGGCGGCCGGATCACGCCTGGCGCCGAGAAGGTCGAGCGCGTGCGACACCGCGCCGCCGACGTCCCGGTGCACGTGGGCTCCCGCGCTTTCCAGCAGCTCGATCTGCGCCTGGATCTCCTGTGGGTCCTCGTCGGTTCCCACGACGATCGTCGCGACCGAGAGGTCGGGGCGACGAGCTTCGGCGATGACGGGCGCTAGCTCGGACGCCGGATCGGGATGAGCCCCGTAGCCAAGGACGACGTCAAGCATGATGAGGCCGGCGTCGGGGTCGTTGATCTCCTGGCGGAGGCGGCGAACGCGGAGATCGTTGTCGATCATCGGGTGCGGCCGGCCCACGGTGAACTCGTCCGCGCCGAGGTCGAGCACCGTGTGTCCCCGGCTCCGGCCCGGATCGTCGAGCTTGACGCTTCCGGTCGATCCGAGGTTGGAATAGAGAGGGTCCAGGTGGCCGCGCAGCTTCTGCAGCGTCTCCAGAGCCAGAGTGCCCCCGGAGAAGAGACCGCGGAAGTAGGGCGCCAGCGCTCCGCCGGCGGGCCCTCCATGCGTACTTCGGGTCCCGCTGGACGCCGAACCGCCATCGACGGCCTTGCCTCCGTCGAGACTCACCGCGACCCTCGCGGCCTCTGACAGATCCGCGGCGAAGTGTAGTCCTGCCGCGTTATCCGCACCCGCCGCCCTGCGGACCGCGACGAACTCCCGTGCGTCGTCGACCCCCTGAAACACCACCACGGCAGGCTTGCCTGTCGAGTTTGCGGCCGCCAACACTCTATCAGCGACCTCGTGGGAAGGAGGCTTGGAGATCAGGACGATCACCCCGGTCTTCGGGTCCCTACGCAGGATATCCACGGCCTGCAGGGCCGTGATGGCACCCACCTGCTGGCTCAGATCTCGCTCTCCTGTGCCGATCCCCTGCGATACGCCCCGTCCGAGCTCGTGGATGGCCGAGGCGACGGCCTGCAGGCCGGTGCCCGATGCTGCTACGATCCCGATGTGTCCACGCCGGACGCGGTTCGCGAAGCCGAGCCCGACTCCCCCGATCAGCGCCGTTCCGCAACCCGGTCCCATTACCAGCAGCCCCGCGTCTCGTGCGCTTCGCTTCAGCCGGATCTCATCATCCATCCCGACGTTGTCGCTGTAGAGAAAGACGTGCAGGTCGAGGTCGAGCGCCTGCCTGGCAACCCCTGCCGCGTATCGGCCGGGCACGGAGACGAGTGCGAATCGCGCGTCAGGCGCCAGCTTTGAGGCCGCCTCCAGACTGTGGGGCCGAAAGCCGCCTTCGGCTCCGGAAGACTCTCTCCGCAGGAGGTCGCCGATCCGATCCAGCGCCTGCTCCCCGGCCTCCTTCGTCTCGGCGCGCACGACGACGCACAGATCGGTCGGTCCGGCCGCCGGCGCGGGATCCGGCAGAAGCCCGCTGGCCTCCAGAAGATCCAGGTTTTCGGGCGTGGCCATCACCGCCCCGGCGTCCTCTACGCCCGGAAGCTCCGCGAGCGCCACCTGCAGCTGCATGAGGACGATGGAGTCGCGGTAGTCTCCGGGCCGGATGGCGCTCACGAGGACGCTCATCTCGCCCCTTCGCTCAAGTGCTTCAGCTCGCGCATGGAAAGCCGAACGGCTCGACCCTCGACGGCGGCCGCGCCCACGAAACCGGCTCCGGGCTCCAGGTGGAAGAGTGTCCAGTCGGCGGCGGTTTCGTGGCTCCCTTCCAGCGTCAGTAACCTCGCCTCCTCGCCCGGGGCGAGCGTCACTTCGATTCGGTTCATCGTCGCCCACATGCCTTCCCCCGTGGCCTTGGCGAACGCCTCCTTGCGGGTCCAGCCGTTGAAGAAGGCCTCCGTTCGGTGCTCGGCGGGCAGCCGCGAAAGCATCCGCCGTTCGCCGGCCGAAAACACACGTCGCTCGATGGCGGGGCGGTGGGACAGCGATCGGACCGGCTCCAGGTCCACGCCCACGGCCCGCCCGCGCGAGACCCCCAGGAGGAGGAGATCACGGCTGTGCGACAGATTGAAGCGGAGATCCAGGTCGGCGCCGGAATCCAGCAGCCTCGGTTGGCCCATCGAGCCGTAGGCGAAGCGAAGCTCGGCCGGCGGGAGCTTCAGGTAGGCACCGAGCACGCGCCGGACGGTGGCCCGCGCCGCGATGAAACGGGCCCGGTCATCACCGCGCCGGAGGCGCTGCGCCCGGACGCGCTCGTCCTCCGACAGCAGAGCTTCCGATCGAAAGAGCTCGGCAGCCTCGATCTCCAGCGAGGTCACCCATACATGGACCTCTTCGGGTTCGATCGCTCCAGGCTGGGTAAGCTTCATTCCGGCCAGAGGTTCCGGTAGAGGGGCTCGTACATTGGCTCCCGCACGTGCTGCGCGAGGCCCCGCGGCTCATGTAATCGCGAACTTCACGATGAACAGCAACGCGATCACCAGGACGGCGGGCCCGATCTCGCGCCACCTGCCGCTCAGCAGCTTGATGGCGACGTACGAGATGAAGCCGAAACCGATCCCGGCGGCTATCGAGAACGTGAGAGGCATGCCTATCGCGGTGATCACGGCCGGCGCGTACTCCGTCACATCGTCCCACTCGATCTCCGCCAGGCCTCGGGCCATGAGGGCGGCCACGAACAAGAGAGCCGAGGACGTCGCGTACGCGGGTATCATGGCGGCGAGAGGCGCGAAAAAGAGGGTCAGGCCGAAAAGTCCGGCCACCACCACGGCCGTCAGACCCGTTCGGCCGCCCACGTTCGTGCCGGCCGCGCTCTCGATGTAGCTTCGACGTACCCAACATGGACCCGGCGACCGTGGCAGAGCTGTCGGCCAGAAGCGCTCGATTGAGGCGCGGCAGCCGGCCGTCCTCATCCAGCAGGTTCGCCCGATGCGCCACCCCGATCAGGGTGCCCGCCGTGTCGAACAGATCCACGAAGAAGAACGTGAACACGACGGTGACGAATCCGACCTGCAATGTAGCAGCTAAGTCGAGCGCCAGCAGCGTCGGCCGTGGATCCGGAGGCGCCGAGACTATCCCCTGAAAGCTCGTGAGCCCGAGGGGCAGGCCGGCGACCGTCGCCGCCAGGATGCCGAGAAGCACGGAGCCCGGCACCCGCCTCCATGCGAGCGCCGCGATCAGGGCGAAGCCGAGCATCGCGAGTGCCGGCTCGGGCCTGCTCATATCGCCCAACGTGACGAGCGTCGT
>Ga0255057_10001501_pt1 | contig 13053 bp, 11 predicted proteins | sample Cases_109_6_MG_FD_189022 | JGI IMG/M metagenome (GOLD analysis project Ga0255057, IMG submission 189022) | Seawater microbial communities from Amundsen Gulf, Northwest Territories, Canada - Cases_109_6 | ecosystem: Environmental > Aquatic > Marine > Gulf | place: Canada: Northwest Territories... | reverse complement strand
GACCCTTCCATCCCCTCGAGTGGCCCCGCGCACAAATTTTCCCTTCTCGTAGACCAGTGCGACACCCACCCCGTCGATCTTCGGCTCACAGACGTACTGGAAGGAAGCGCCCGTGAGCTTTCGCTCCATGCGGGCTTCGAACTCCCGAATGTCTTCCTCGGAGGCGGCGTTATCGAGCGAGAGCATGGAGCTGCTGTGTTTTACAGGCGCAAAGCCCTCGGCCACCTCGCCGGCAACCATCACGGTGGGAGAATCGAAGGTGAGCTGCTGCTCTAACCGCTTGAGTTCGTTAAAGAGCTTGTCATACTCGGCGTCAGAAATCTCGGGCCGGGCCAGGATATAATAGAGATGATCGTGATAGCGAATGAGCCGTCGAAGCTCCTCAACCTTCTTCTTGACCTTCTTTAGATCTGCCATGTGCCTACCTCATCCGCTACACGAAGTCTTTCACCCCGACTATTACCAAAGTCCCCCCCCGGATGCAACGCCCCATGTTGGCTACTCTCCCTCTCCCTAGCCAAAAACCAGCATAAAACTTGCACGTAATGGTCTTGAACCGTGTGCAAGGAGAGGCTTCTCCCATGGGAGAAAACACAAGCAACATCTCCGTTGGATCTATGGCGTATACAGCGTCCTTGTCATCGCGTTGACCGTTTTGCTCCTATACGGGAGACTTTCGCCACTAGACGAGAGGCTGACCTTGGTTGAGATCGTCTGCTTGCTGCCGGGCGTAATCCTCTTCTGGCCGACATTGTTTATAACCGGCGGAAGGTATACGAGCATCTTCCCATTTTCGATCCATTCGCCACTTTTGGGTATACTTAACGTCTTCGCGTACCTGGCAGTTCCCCTGGCTACTCTCGCGATAATCAAGTCCTACCGAGAGCGGAAATCGTCTCTTACGCAGGAGAGAAATTGGCTAAACATATTTAAAAGGCCAACCACGATGGTGGTGCTCGGCGCAGGAATGTTTCTCGTGGATTTGAATGGGGCCATCCACATCTGGCATGGAACAGACGGGCCTACTGACTTCGCCAATATGGTGCTCGGCCTGTTCGCCGCAGTCGGCTTCGGGTTCCTTGCGCATTATCTATGGCGACACGGAACTGCTATTCAATTTAATTATAAAACTCTCCCGGCCTGGACCCGGTGGGCCGTCCCACTCGCGGCGCTCATAGGAGGAGTGATCGGCGGAAGACTCACCTATGGGGAGGCGAGGATAGTCGGCTGGAGTACTACCTCTGCGGGAGCATTGGCGGTTGCTGTTACAGGCATCACAGTACTTATGGTACTGATTGCCTTCCGCCTCGTCCAAAGACAAATGAAATGAATACCTCAGGGAACCCTAAAATATTCAGACCTTTGCATAGCTTGGGTGGGGGTGCGCCTGGTGAGGTTGTTAAAATCCCTTGACATTTGCGACAGCTGGAGGTAAATTATAGTAGCCTTTTAAGCGAACCCCGCGAGGTTCGTAAGGGAGCAGTGATGAAGATTCCAATGAAGGGTACGATACGCGACCTCCTCACCCGAGGGTGAGGAGGTTTTTTTATGCCCACCGAGGTAACCATGAAGGTCAGCGAAAAGTCACAAATCATGGATGCGACAGCGATCCAGCGGGCCCTCACGCGGGTCGCCCACGAGATCATCGAGAAAAACAAGGGGACGGCCGATCTGGTCCTCATCGGCCTCCGGAGCCGAGGAGTGGATCTCGCGCGCCGCCTGTCCCAGCGTTTGAAGGAGATCGACGGGGCACATGTCCCTGTCGGAGCCCTGGACATCACCCTCTATCGGGATGACCTGGGCAGGACGGGCCGCCACCCCACGGTGAGGAAGACCGAGATCACCTTCTCCATCGAAAACAAGAAGGTGATCTTGGTGGATGACGTTCTTTACACCGGACGGACGACCCGGGCGGCCATGGACGGCCTCATGGATCTGGGACGCCCCCGCGTAATCCAGCTCGCGGTACTCGTGGATCGAGGGCATCGAGAGCTGCCGATCCGGGCCGACTACGTCGGAAAGAACGTCCCCACTGCCAAGACGGAACAGGTCCAAGTAATGCTCCAAGAGGAGGATGGCGTGGACCGCGTGGTGATCATGGAATCCACGACCGACGACCAATGACCGGCGACCGACGGCCGAAGAACAACAGATTAGTCGGTCTGTTACGGTCATCGGACATCGGTGAATGGTGATCGATTTTAACTGTCATCGGTTTACGGTGATCGGTGAACGGAGAATAAGATGGCCTTGAAGCGAAAGGATCTGCTAACGATCCGAGAGCTGGAGTCGGATGAGATCCATCTGATCCTGGACACCGCTGACTCGATGAAAGAGATCGCCTCTCGAGACATCAAGAAGGTCCCTGCGCTGCGAGGAAAAACCCTGATCAACCTCTTTTACGAGCCGAGCACCCGCACGCGGACCTCGTTCGAGATTGCCGGCAAATGGCTCAGTGCCGATGTCATCAACATTTCCACAACCGTTTCTTCGGTGACCAAGGGCGAGTCCCTCCTCGATACTGGGAAAACCCTTCAGGCCATGCGACCGGATGTGGTGGTCATTCGCCACCCGGTCCCGGGGGCGCCCAAGATCCTGGCCGATCGCCTCCAAGCCTCGATCATAAACGCCGGGGACGGGGCCCACGAGCATCCCACCCAGGCCCTCCTCGACCTGCTCACCATCCGAGAGCGTCTGGGACGTTTAAAAGGCCTCACGGTCGCCATCGTGGGAGATATCAGCCACAGCCGGGTCGCGCGATCCGGGATCCAGGCTATGCGCAAGGTAGGAATGGATGTTCGCGTGGCAGGCCCGCCCACGCTACTGCCCCGACACCCCGAGGAACTCGGCGCCCAGGTCACCACCGACGTGGAAGCGGCCATCGCGGATGCCGACGTCATTATGATGCTCCGAATCCAGAGGGAGCGGCAGGGGCCCACCCTTCTCCCCTCGCTCCGTGAGTATAGCCGGCTCTTCGGTCTCACCGTCGAGCGTGTGAAAAAGGCGAGGGAAGGCGTACTGATTATGCACCCAGGGCCTCTCAATCGAGGTGTCGAGATCGCCCCGGAGGTTGCCGATGGTCCCTACAGCCTCATCCTCGACCAGGTCACCAACGGGGTGGCCATCCGTATGGCGCTGCTCTATCTTTTGACCGGCGGACACGCGGCCACCAACTAAGGCGTTGACCGATGTCCGATGACCGACTACCGAAGAAGAACACGTTTTCGGGTCTCTTAAGGTCACCGGACATGGACACTCGATCATCGATAGTAGCAAGCATCGCTTTACGGTCATCGGTCAACGGTTTACGGTGAACGGCTAGTGGAGTATGAGATGCGACTCTTAATTACAGGTGGGCGAGTGATTGATCCGGCCAGCGGGGTCGACGCCACGCTTGATATTCTCGTCGAGGACGGGCAGATCCTTCAGGTGGACAAGCGGGTTCAGGGTTCAGGGTCCGGAGGCCCAGGAAAGAACAAAAAACCCGCAGGCCGAGACGGGCAAACGGAAATCCGAGTTATCGATGCGACCGGCAAGATCGTGGTGCCTGGTCTTATTGACATGCACGTGCATCTCCGGGAACCGGGACGAGAGGATGAGGAAACCATTGCCTCCGGAACCGCGGCCGCGGCACGGGGAGGGTTCACCTCTATCTGTTGCATGCCGAATACCGATCCGGTGAACGACACTGCATCGGTCACCGAGTACATCTTAGAGCAGGCCAAGAAGGTGGGACGCGTGAACGTCTTCCCCATCGGATGCATCTCGAGGGGCCACCACGGCGAACAGCTGGCGGATATCGGGGACCTTGCGGCCGCGGGGTGCGTCGGGCTCTCCGATGACGGTAAGCCGGTGATGAATGCCGAACTCATGCGGCGGGCGATGGAGTACGCCACCATGTTCGACATCACGGTGATCCCCCACTGTGAAGATCTCACGCTCTCCGAAGGGGGGGTAATGCACGAGGGGCGCGTGAGTACCAAATTGGGGCTCAAGGGAATCCCCTCTGCCGCGGAGGCAGTGATGGTGGGGCGAGACATCCTGTTGAGTGAGTACACAGGGGCCCGCCTCCACGTCTGTCATGTAAGCACGACGGAGTCAATCTGTCTGATCCGGGAGGCGAGGGCCCGGGGTGTACAGGTGAGCGGCGAGGCGACACCTCACCACTTGATCCTCACTGACGAAGCAGTCCGGGGTTTTAGCACCAATACCAAGATGAATCCTCCCCTCCGCTCGGCCGAGGATGTCACGGCACTCCGGGAGGCGCTCATCGATGGGACCATCGAGATCATCGCCACCGATCATGCCCCCCATGCCAGCTTCGAGAAGGAGATGGAGTACGATTACGCCCCCTTCGGCATCATTGGGCTCGAGACCGCTCTCGGCCTCATCCTCACCGAGTTCTATCACACCCGTCTCCTCGCCCTCCCCATGATCATAGAACGGTTGACCACCAATCCGGCCCGGATCCTGAAGCTCAAGCACAAGGGAACGCTGGTGCCAGGCGCGGATGCAGATATCACCATCCTCGATCCGGATCAGGAATGGATCGTTGAGGAGAATGACTGGCAATCGAAGAGTAAAAACTCTCCCTTCATCGGATGGAAGCTCAAGGGGAGGGCTGTGATGACCATCGTGGCCGGTCAGGTGGTTTGGGAGACGTCATGAAGTCCGCCATCCTGGCCTTAGCAGACGGAACCGTCTTTGAGGGGCGTGCCTTCGGTGCCGAAGGCGAATGCGTCGGCGAGGTAGTCTTCAATACAGCCATGACCGGCTATCAAGAGATCCTCACCGATCCCTCGTACAAGGGGCAGATCGTCTGCATGACTTACCCCCTCATCGGTAATTACGGGATCAATCCCGAGGACATCGAGTCCCAACGCCCCTTTGTGGAAGGCTTTATCGTGAAGGAGGGCTCCCCCTATCCGAGCAATTGGCGAAAGTCCAAGACGCTCGAGGCCTATCTGCAAGAATGGGGAATCGTGGGGATCCAGGGGATTGATACGCGTGCGCTCACCAAACACATCCGAGACCAGGGTGCGATGGAAGGCGTCATCTCCACGGTCGACTCGAGTCCGCACAGCCTTGTCGAGAAGGCCCGGTCGTCTCCGGGTCTTATCGGCCGTGATCTGGTGAAGGAAGTGACGTGCAGCGAGTCCTTCCAATGGTGGCAGGGGGAGTGGCGATGGGGACACGGTTACAGCGATGACCGCGTACCGACGACCGACGACCGGGAGCATAAGCGCGTGCAGTTAGATCTGTTCGGTGAACGGACATCGGTTGTCGGTCAACGGTTCCAGGTGGTAGCCATCGACTGTGGGATCAAGTACAACATCCTCCGGCAGCTGGTGAGCACCGGTTGCGATGTGGTGGTTGTCCCAGCTACAACCACCGCCAACGAGATTCTGGCCTTGGATCCGGACGGCATCTTCATCAGCAATGGGCCTGGGGACCCTGAGGGAGTTATGCACCTGGTCGAAACTACCCGGCAGCTCCTTGGGAAAAGACCGATCTTTGGGATCTGTCTCGGACACCAAATTCTAGGCCTCGCCCTGGGTGGCCGTACATATAAACTCAAATTTGGCCATCACGGGGCCAACCACCCGGTCAAGGAGCTTCACACCGGGAAGGTTGAGGTCACGACTCAAAACCACGGGTTTGCCGTCGACATCGACTCAATCCCGAGTGGGGAGGTGGAACTGACTCACGTGAATTTGAATGATGGGACCGTCGAAGGGATGCGGCACCTTCGCCTACCCGTCTTTTCGGTTCAGTACCATCCCGAGGCCTCGCCGGGCCCGCACGACTCGCGCTACCTCTTTGACCGCTTTGTGGCTTTGATGGAGCGAAACCGGTGTACGCGCGAGCCGGTGGAGCTTCTCCACGTCGAGGGCACCCGGATCCGCCAGCAAGGAAGTATCGCCACTTAACTTGTCGTCCGCTGCCAGCTATCGGCTGCCGGCTTTTGAATTTCGGCCTACTGCTGATTGCTGACTGCTGACTGCTAACGGCAGTTAGGACATGCCTAAGCGTACGGACATTCAAAAGATTCTGATTATCGGTTCCGGACCAATCATCATCGGCCAGGCCTGTGAGTTTGACTACTCCGGGACGCAGGCCTGCAAGGTTCTGCGCCAGGAAGGCTTCGAGATCGTCCTGGTCAACTCGAATCCCGCCACCATCATGACCGACCCAGAGATGGCCCACCGGACCTATGTCGAACCGCTGACCGTGGAAATCTTGGAGAAGGTCATCGAGCGGGAGCGCCCGGATGCCCTCCTCCCAACCCTTGGTGGGCAGACGGGGCTCAACCTCGCCGTGGCCTTGGCTGAAAGCGGTATCCTCGACAAGCATCAAGTGCAGCTGATCGGGGCGACGCTCGAAACCATCAAGAAGGCCGAGGACCGAGACCTGTTCAGAGAGGCCATGACCAGGATCGGCCTCGAGGTTCCGGAAAGCGGGTATGCCAAGTCGATTGAGGAGGCAGATGCGATCATTGAACGGGTCGACTTTCCTGCCATCATCCGCCCCTCGTTCACCCTGGGCGGGACCGGCGGCAGCATCGCGTACAACCGAAAAGAATTCCAAGAGTACGTCCAGTGGGGTTTAAACACGAGCCCAGTCCACCAGGTCCTGATTGAGGCCTCGGTCATTGGGTGGAAAGAGTTCGAACTCGAGGTGATGCGGGACAGAAACGATAACGTGGTCATCGTCTGCTCCATCGAGAATATGGACGCGATGGGAATCCATACGGGGGATTCCATCACCGTCGCGCCCGTTCAGACCCTCACCGACAAGGAATACCAGATCATGCGGGACGCCGCGATCGCCATCATCCGGGAGATCGGGGTAGAGACCGGTGGATCCAACATCCAGTTCGCCGTGGACCCCGCCGATGGCCGACTGGTCGTGATCGAGATGAATCCCAGGGTTTCGCGCTCTTCCGCTCTCGCCAGCAAGGCGACCGGATTCCCGATTGCCAAGATTGCCGCTCTCCTCTCGGTCGGCTACACCCTGGATGAGATCAAAAACGACATCACACAGTCTACCCCTGCCTCTTTCGAGCCCACGCTGGATTATTGCGTGGTGAAGATCCCTCGTTTTGCCTTCGAGAAGTTCCCGGGGTCGGATGAAACACTGACCACCCAGATGAAGTCGGTGGGCGAAGTGATGGCCATCGGCCGAACTTTCAAGGAGGCACTGCAGAAGGCCATCCGGTCGTTGGAGATTGACGTCTACGGCCTGACGAGCCGTATCACGGGTTACGGTTCCAGAGCCACGGAGATGAACGGCGAGTCTCGGCGTGAGCTCATCCGAGAGCGGCTCCGCATACCCAACTGGGAGCGGCTCTTTTACGTTGCGGACGCCTTCCGCCAGCTCATGAATGTTCAAGAGATCTACGAACTGACCCAAATTGACCCCTGGTTTCTGGAGAATATTCGGGAGATCGTCGAGTTGGAGGAAGAGCTCGCACACGAGCGGTCTAAGAGCCTTCTCCGCCTCCTGACCCCCCAGAAGTTGCGGACCGCCAAGGAAATGGGTTTCGCCGATCGCAGGTTAGCCCAACTGACGGGCTCTGATGAACTTACCATCCGGGACGCTCGGCGAAAGCTTGGGATCCAGGCTACCTTCAAGATGGTGGACACCTGCGCCGCCGAATTCGAGGCCTTTACCCCCTACCTCTATTCGACCTACGAGCGGGAATGCGAAGCCAACCCGACGACTCGGAAGAAGATCGTGATCCTGGGGTCCGGCCCCAACCGGATCGGCCAGGGAATCGAATTCGATTACTGCTGCGTCCACGCCGCCTTTGCATTGAAGGAGCTTGGTTACGAGGCCATCATGGTCAACTGCAACCCCGAAACGGTTTCCACCGACTACGATACCTCCGACAAGCTCTACTTCGAGCCCCTGACCTTCGAGGATGTCATGAACATCCTAGACCGGGAACAGCCAGAGGGTGTCATCGTTCAGTTCGGCGGGCAGACCCCGCTGAAACTCGCCGTCCCTCTGGAGCGAGCCGGGGTCCCCATCTTGGGCACCTCGTCGGATGCCATCGATCGGGCAGAAGACCGGGAGCGGTTTCGACAGTTGCTCACCCGGCTTGGGCTCAACCAGGCCCTCAGCGGGACGGCCATCTCGGTCACCGAGGCAACTCGGATTGCGAAACGGGTCGGCTATCCTGTCCTAGTTCGCCCTTCGTATGTCCTCGGGGGGCGGGCCATGGATATCGTCTATGACGATGCAAGTCTTTTCGATTACATGGAGCGGGCCGTCCAGGCCTCTCCGGAGCATCCCGTTCTGATTGACAAGTTCCTGGAAGATGCAATCGAGATGGACGTCGATGCCATCGCGGACGGGAAGCGGGTCGTTATCGGCGGAATTATGGAGCACATCGAAGAGGCGGGCATTCACTCGGGAGACTCCGCCTGCTCGCTTCCGCCGCGGTCGGTGCCCGACAAGATTCTAGACGAGATCCGTGAGCAGACGACCGCGTTAGCCCTGGACCTACAGGTAGTAGGACTCATCAATGTCCAGTTCGCTGTCAAGAACTCCACGGTCTATGTCCTCGAGGTGAACCCCCGGGCCTCCCGGACGGTCCCCTTCGTCAGCAAGGCGACGGGGGTTCCCCTGGCCAAGCTCGCCACCAAAGTGATGGCTGGCATGACCTTAGAGGAGCTGGGGCTGACCCGGGAACCGGCCGTGCACCACGTGGCGGTGAAGGAAGCAGTGTTGCCCTTCGTCAAGTTTCCCGGGGTCGATGCCATTCTAGGTCCAGAGATGAAGTCAACGGGCGAGGTCATGGGGATCGATCGGGACTTTGGTCGCGCCTTTGCAAAGTCCCAGATCGCGGCGAGCGGGATGCTGCCACTCGAGGGAACAGTCTTCTTGAGCGTTCGGGATCCGGACAAACCCCACCTTCCCCCACTCGGCCAGGCGTTTGCCGAACTCGGCTTTCACATCCTGGCCACCACCGGCACAGCCCGCTGCCTTCAGGATGCGGGGATCCCCGCCGAGCGCGTGTACAAAGTGACCGAGGGGGTTCGACCCCACATCGTGGACCGGATGAAGAATGGCGAGGTCGTCTTGGTGGTGAACACCCCTGAGGGGCGGGCCTCGCGCCTCGACTCGTACTCCATCCGCCGCACTGCCATCACCCAGGGGATCCCATGCTTTACGACCATGGCAGCGGCCAACGCGGCGGTGGAGGGGATTCGAGCCCTCAAGACGGAGGGTCTTCAGGTCAAGGCATTGCAGGAGTACATCGGGGGGATGGGCCATGCAACAAGTTGAGGTGCAATCCCTCCAAAGGTTCCACCCGGATTATTTCCTCCAGCGCTTTACCTCAGAATCCCTCAGCTTTCAGCCTGGACAGTTCGTCATGGTGAAACCTTCAGGATTGTTCGACCCCTTTCTGCCAAGGGCCTATAGCATTCTGAGGGTCCGACGCGAGAGCAACAGAAAAGGCGGTCACATGGTGGAGATCTTTTACAAATTGATGGGGAAGGGATCCAGAGCCCTCTCCCGCCTTAAGCCGGGAGATCGGGTGGACCTCCTGGGTCCACTGGGGAATGGCTATCACGTGCCGCCCAGTCTCACCACAGCCCTGCTGGTCGCCGGAGGCATCGGGGTTCCTCCGGTGGTGGCCCTCGCCGAAATGCTCGCACGTTCACAGTTCACCCTTCGAGGTTCACAGCAAGGGAAAACCAACCGGCGCTCATCTGACAAAGGTCGACGGAAAGTAGTTGCCTTTGTCGGGGGCAAGACCTCCGATGATGTTCTTTGTCTCACCGATCTTCGTAAGGCTAGGGCAAAGGTGCATGTCGCCACCGAAGATGGCAGCGTCGGCCATCGAGGGCTCGTTGTGGATCTCTTGGAAGCACATCTCAAGACACAGACCAGCCGACAAGGGTTAATAATCTATGCCTGTGGTCCGCACGCGATGCTCCACGCCGTTGCTCAGATCGCCGACCGATTTCAAATCCCCTGCCAGGTCTCTTTGGAGGCCTCTATGGCTTGTGGCTTTGGGGCATGCATGGGCTGCGTCATCCCCGTGAAGCAGTCAGTCAAAGAACAGCTGGCTGCTCGACAGTCAACGATATCATATAAATTGTGCTGCAAGGATGGGCCGGCCTTCGACGCCCGGGAGATAGCCTGGTGAAGGGAAAGAAAAAGGGTTCAGGGCTCAGCGTTCAGCGTCCAGAGGGAGACCGTTCACGCAAAGGACGGAATCGTCGCCGGTCATCGGTCGTCGGACTTCGGCGAGCTCAGTCGAGCCGTCATCGGCCATCGGAAAAGCGTCCAAACATGGGCGTCGAGATTGCCGGAATCCCGTTGAAAAACCCGGTGATGACCGCTTCCGGAACCTTCGGGTACGGGGACGAGTTTTCCTCCTTCTTTGATCTCAATGCCCTCGGCGCCATTATCGTCAAGACCGTGACGATGCATCCGCGGCCGGGCAATGCACCCCCCAGGATCGCCGAGACCCCGGGAGGGATGCTCAACTCCATCGGGCTGCAGAATGTCGGGATCGACCTCTTTCTCAAGCAAAAGCTCCCGTTTCTCCGAACGTTGACGACTCCACTCTTGGTCAACATCGCCGGAAAGTCAGTAGAGGAGTTCGCCGACCTGGCCAAACGCCTCTCTGACGCCGAGGGGGTGGCCGGGATCGAGGTCAATATCTCGTGCCCCAACGTAGCCGGGGGACTCGATTTTGGCACCGACCCGCGCCTCACCTACGAAGTGGTCCGGTCGGTCCGGCAAGCCACTCCGCTCCCGGTGATTCCCAAGCTCTCACCCAATGTGACGGATGTTACCGTGATTGCCCGAGCCGCTGCCGACGCGGGGGCCGATGCCCTCTCGCTCATCAACACTATTGTCGGAATGGTCATTGACCTCGACAGCCGCCAGCCAAAACTGCCCGGAGCCACCGGTGGCCTCTCCGGCCCGGCCATCCGTCCTGTTGCTGTACGGATGGTCTGGGAGGTAGCCCAGGTGGTGAAAACCCCCATCATCGGTATCGGTGGGATCATGACCGGTAATGATGCAGTGGAGTTCCTCCTCGCCGGGGCTACTGCGGTCCAGGTGGGAACCGCCAATTTCCTCGATCCGTTGGCCCCAATGAAGGTCCTGGCCGGAATCGAGTCCTACCTGACCCTTCATAGGTTCGCTGCCGTCACCCAGCTGGTCGGGGCCGCTATTCCCTCCGAGACACGGTCGAAGTCCAACGTCCATAGTCCAAGACCCAAAGCCAAATAAAACAGAGATTTTGTCGGTTAGACTTTGGACGTTGGACTGAGGGGGGCTTACGTGCCGAAGCGACGCTTCCGTTGCTGATAACTGCGGATGGCCCGGAGCATATCGATCTTCCTGAATGCGGGCCAGTAGGCGTCACAAAAATAGAACTCGCTATAGGCGCTCTGCCACAGGAGAAAGCCGGAGAGGCGGACCTCGCCACTCGTTCGGATGATAAGGTCCGGATCGGGAAGATCATACGTATACAGATACTTTCCAATTTCTTCGGGCGTGATCTCTTCCGCGACCTGCTCAAGGGCAGCTCCCCGCCGGACTCGATCTCTTAAGAGCAGCCTCACCGCATCGGCAATTTCTTGCCTCCCTCCATACCCCACGGCGATATTGAGGAAGAAGTTATTGTAGGTGTGCGTGGCCTCCTGCGCTCGGTCGATGGCCTCTTGGAGGGATGCGGGCAAGAGTTCCAGTTGCCCGACCGCCCGGATCCGGACTCCCTTCTCATGGATCTTTGGGTCCACCGCCACGGCCCGCATCTTTGATTCCATAAGATTCAGGAGGCGCGTGAGCTCGCCGTGGGGACGGGAGAGGTTTTCCGTGGAGAGGACATAGATAGTAATAATCCAGATGTGCAGCTCCTCCAGCCAGTCCAAGACCTGCTCGAGCTTGTCCACCCCCAGCCGGTACCCCTCGAGCGGATCGGCGAGGCCGAGTTCCAGCGCGTAACGTCGGTTGCCGTCCAGGATGAGGCCGATGTGCCGGGGCAACACCCCTCGCTCGACCTCTCTCAGAAGTCGGCACTCGTAAAACCGGTAGAGAAGAGAAATTGGATCAAACATTATCGGTTAGTTGATACATTACCGGCAGGTCATTTCTTGTCAGAGACTTGCTCAAGCACCGCCGTCAGGCGTTCAAGGTCCAGCTTCCCCCGATGGACGAAGACGACGTCACCCTCCGGGTCCAGGACAAAGGTTATCGGCGTCGCGTCCACATGGTAAAGCGCGGTAATCCGACTCCCCTCATCATGCCCCACAGCATAGGGGACCTTTCGATCCTCCGCAAATTTCCGAGCGCTCCACTTATTGTCCCAAGGAACATTGACTCCCAGGAAGCTTACTCCCCGGTCCTTGAACATCTCGTAAGCCTTAATCAGAACGGGAGACTCCCGCTGGCAGGCTGGTCACGCGGAGTGCCAGAAGTTTAGCACCACGACCCTTCCGCGGAAGTCTTTGAGTTCGACTTTCCCGTCTGAGAGAAGGGCGAGGTTGAACTCCGGGGCCGGCTTATTTACCATCCTCGCAAGGCTAGAAGGCATCCGCACAGGACCGGAAGGCGTTTGTGCCAGGCCAACCGGTACACCCCCACACAAGAGGCCCGCCACTATTAGACTTGACAAGAAGGTCTTTCGCATTCCTGCACCGCCTTTGATTTTTTTCATCGGCTCCTCCCCTCACTCCTTGGATTCCAAGCGTGGGAGGCTACCATAGAACCTCCAGCCCCACAACGAAAATCGGATTGTGGGTTTCGGCTTGACACATTAACCCTTTCTCGCTATAGGTATAGTGGTATTTCGTGATCGGGGTCGGACCGCTTGAAAGCCAAGAGGCGGGCCCCGGGTGTGATTATCATGTCAGAGAAGCCTCCAAATCGAAAGCACCTTCATTTCCCCGTATCGGGGTGAGGTACTCCTTCCCCCGGGCACTTTCCAGGTTTATTCCCCCCGCTCACACCCCCTTATCAGGAGAGGCCTGAATGAAAAAACCGCATCTTTTTGCCCCCGGCCCGACACCCGTCCCCCCCGAC
>Ga0255057_10001500_pt1 | contig 13054 bp, 13 predicted proteins | sample Cases_109_6_MG_FD_189022 | JGI IMG/M metagenome (GOLD analysis project Ga0255057, IMG submission 189022) | Seawater microbial communities from Amundsen Gulf, Northwest Territories, Canada - Cases_109_6 | ecosystem: Environmental > Aquatic > Marine > Gulf | place: Canada: Northwest Territories... | reverse complement strand
CCGTAATGCCGGGCGCGCAGGCGAACGGAGCGATAGTTCATGAACCTTCGTCTCAAAGACAACCCAGGTCTGGCCGCTCTGCGCGCCGCCTGCCTGGTTATGGTGGTGCCCACCCTCTTCGCGGATGCCGCGGCCGGAGACGAGGCGCCGGCCGCCGAGAGCGGGGAGCAGACCCGCTCCTTACCTTCGGAGATAATGGATAAGCCGCAGACCCGGCGCTATTCCATCGGCGATCTACTCTTCGGCCCGGACAGCGAGACGGAAGACGCGCCGCAGGATGCGCCGGCCGACGAGCCCGAGGTCACCGCCGACCCGCCCGCCCCGGAGGGCCCCGCGGAGATACCGCCGGACGCGGACCCGTTCGCCGAGGATCGGGCCTCACCGGCGTCGCCGCCCGCGGCGGGTGCCGAGCCGGGCGGCGAGGGGCCGGTCATCAGCGACGCGCTGAGAGAGCTTATGGAGATCAACCCGGTCGTGGCGCGGGTCGACGGTGAGGACATACGTTGGGTCGAAGTGGTTGCTTCGGCCGGCGACCTGCCGCTGGAGGACGAAGAGCAGGTGGAGTCGCTTTTCCCCGCCCTTCTCGACCGCCTGATCGACCTCAAGCTGCTGGCCAAGGCGGCGCGCCGGGCCACCTTGGACGAAGCCGAGGACATCAGGACCCAGGTCGAAATATATGAGGACAACCTGATCCGCGAACGCCTGCTTAGCGATCATTTGAAGGACGTGGTCACCGAGGAGGCGGCCCATAGACGCTATGAAGAACTGGTGCGGGCCAGCGATTCCAGTCAACAGATACGCGCCCGCCATATTCTGCTGGCCAGCGAGAAAGAGGCGTGGGACGTGATCGACCGTCTCGATGCCGGCTCCGACTTTGCCGCCCTGGCGCGCAACCGTTCGGTGGGCCCCTCGGCGAGCCGTGGCGGCGAGCTCGGCTATTTCGACCCCGGCCGCATGGTGCCGGAGTTCTCCGTGGCGGCGCTGGCTCTCGAAGTGGGCACCTATAGCGTCCAGCCGGTACGCACCGCCTTCGGGTGGCACGTCATTCAGCTTCTGGACCACCGGACGGAAGGCGTGCCGGCCTATGAGGAGATGCGCCAGTCGATCCTCGCGCAATTGCGCCAAGAGGAGGCCCAGAGGTTTGTGCGGCGCCTTCGCGGTCAGGCTTCGCTGGAGTTTTTCCCCGACGCGGTGGAGCCCGGGCCCGAGGGCGGCGACGCGGAAAGTTCGGCCGACACCGAAAACTGATCTTGCGCCGCGCGCGGCGGTTATCGGATCACACAACTTTTTCTTGTCCAACAGACGCGCTCATGCAAGAAGGCGGCAACCTCCCAAGTTGCCGTCGATCAGCCCACCACCTCCTCGATGAAAAAGGAGAAGACCTCATGCAGGCAAGACGCTTTCGGCTCGGTGCCTACGGCCTTGCGCTGGCGCTGTGCGCCGCGCCGTTCGGGGTATCCCTCGCCCAGATGGACGAGGCCGAGGATCCGGTGGTCGCGCGGGTCAACGGCGCGCCGGTCTTCCGCTCGGAGCTGATCGAAAGCGCTGCGGCCCTGCCGGCCGCTTATCAGGCCAATCTTGCCTCGGTCCTGCCGTTGCTCCTCGATCGTCTGATCAATTTGAAGCTGGTGGCCGATGCCGGCCGCGCGCAGGGACTGGCCGACGACGAGCAGGTGCGCCGCCATGTCGCCTCTGCCGAGGGGCAGGCGATCGGGCGCGTCTATCTGGATGGCGTGCTGAGCGAGAAGGTGACCGACGAGGCGATGCGCGAGCGCTACGAGGAGATGATCGCCGCCGGCCCGGAAAAGGAGATACATGCGCGCCACATCCTGTTGGCCGAGGAGGACGAGGCGCTCGCGGTCATCGTCGAGCTTGACGGTGGTGCGGATTTCGCCACGCTGGCCAGCGAGCGTTCGACGGGCCCGTCGGCCAGCCAAGGGGGAGATCTGGGCTATTTCTCCGCCGGGCAGATGGTCGCGGAGTTCGAGAGCGCGGCCTTAGAGCTGGCGGCGGGAGAATATAGCAGCGAGCCCGTGCAGACCCAGTTCGGCTATCACGTCATTCTGGTCGAAGACGTGCGCGAGAAGGCGCCGCCCGAATTCGCCGAGGTCGAAAGCGAGATCCGCGAGGAATTGACGGAAAAGACCCTGGAGACGGTCATAAGCGACTTGCGCGCGAGCTCGGAAGTAGAGATTCTGATGGACTCCCCGGCGGAAGCCGAGAGTGCGTCGGAAAACTGAGCGGGCGCGACCAGGTATTTTGAGGCGCGTCGTTACCGGAGACTTGGCTCCATGGACCTCGCGCGTTCGCCGCTGGCGCCCAAGCGCTTTCCCACCCTGCCGTCCATCTCCGGCGTTCGACTGGCGACCCAGGCTTGCGGGATCAAGTACCGGCGGCGCGCCGATGCCTGCCTGATCGAGTTCGCGCAAGGCACAAAGGTCGCCGGAGTTCTCACCCGCTCGCTGACCGCCGCGGCGCCGGTGCTGTGGTGCCGAGAGGCGCTCGCCGACGGACGGGCGCGGGCCATCCTGATCAATTCGGGTAACGCCAATGCTTTTACCGGGCACGCCGGTCTGGCGTCGGTCGCGCAGACGGTCGCGGCCACGGCGGCGCGCCTGGGCTGCCGCAGGAAGGACGTGCTGGTCGCGTCCACCGGCGTCATCGGCGAGCCCTTGCCGGCCGAGCGCATCGTCGCCGGGCTGGACCGCCTGGCCGGCGGCCTGCGGGCCGATGGCTGGCGCGCCGCCGCCAAGGCCATCATGACCACGGATACCTATCCCAAGGCCGCCACCCGCAGCGCGTCGATCGGCGGCCGGAAAGTAACCCTCAACGGGATCGCCAAGGGCTCGGGCATGATCGCTCCCGACATGGCGACCATGTTGGCCTTCCTCGCCACCGATGCGAAGCTGCCGGCGGGGCTGCTACGCCGGTTGCTGTCCAGCGGGGTGGAGCGAAGCTTCAACGCGATCACCGTGGACGGCGACACCTCGACCTCCGACACCTTGATCCTGGCGGCGACCGGACAGGCCCGGCACGCCCGGGTCCCCGACACCGTGAAGCTGAGCGATCCCGTGATCGCCGACTTTCGGCGCGCCCTCGATGCGCTTCTGCTGGATCTGGCACACCAGGTCGTGCGCGACGGCGAGGGCGCGGGCAAGTTCGTCGCCATCACCGTCACCGGGGCGGCGTCGGCCGGGGCGGCCCGCCGTATCGGCCTGTCGATCGCCAATTCGCCGCTGGTCAAGACCGCTGTCGCCGGAGAAGACGCCAACTGGGGCCGCATCGTCATGGCGGTGGGCAAGGCGGGCCAGAAGGCGGACCGCGACCGGCTGGCGATCCGTATCGGCGGGATCGCCGTCGCCAAAGACGGCCAGCGCGTCGCCGGCTACGACGGGGTCCCGGTCGCCGCGCATATGAAGGGCCGCGACATCGACATCGAAGTCGACGTCGGGGTCGGCCGCGGGCGGGCCACGGTCTGGACTTGCGACCTGACGCATGGCTACATCGACATCAATGCCGATTACCGAAGCTGACAGCCGCCACCGCGCAGGCTTTCCCGAGGCCCCCCATGAGCGACCCCACCAGCGACCCCACCAGCGACCCCACCGCCATGAACGATACCCCTGAGGAACTGGAAAGCGGCTGCTGGTCGGCCGACCGGAACCGGGGATCGGCGCTTCCTCTGCTGCTCGTGGTCGCCGCCGCGCTGGTCGATGTCGACGGCCGCGTTCTCCTCGCCCAACGTCCCGAGGGCAAGTCCCTGGCCGGTCTCTGGGAATTCCCGGGCGGTAAGGTTCAGGCGGGGGAGGCGCCGGAGGCGGCGCTGATCCGTGAGCTGCGCGAGGAGCTCGGCATCGATACCCGCGAGAGCTGCCTGGCGCCTTTCGCCTTTGCCTCGCACCGCTATGAGGCATTCCAGCTTTTGATGCCGCTTTATGTGTGCCGCATCTGGAAGGGCCGCCTGGACCCGAGCGAGGGTCAGGCGCTCGCCTGGGTGCGGCCGGCCCGCCTGGCCGACTACCCCATGCCGCCGGCCGACGAGCCGTTGGTGGCCCTGCTGCGCGATCTTCTCTAAGTCGCCCGATCCAATAGCAGGTCTCAGCGCGGTTTGGCCTTCTCGCCGGCCGCCTGTTCGTGCCCGCCCAGCGCCTCGGCCAGGCGGTGGTGCGCCGAGCCGGGCGGCAGGGGCCTCGGCTGGCCGGCGGCGGGCGACCAGCCGGTGAGGAAAATAATCTCGAAGGTGGCGCGCACCTTGCCGTCCGGCAGGGCGAAGCGGTCGTGGTAGATTTCTGTCGCGCGGGCGAGGATGGCGCGCCCGAGCGGCGCCGGATGGCGCCGGGCCAGGGCGTTGGCCTCGCCCATAGCGCGCAGATCGGACATCAGGTTCAGGGCACTCGGATAGCTCACCTCGATGGTGTCGAGGTCGGCGACCGGCATGGCGAAGCCGGCGCGTTGCAGGAGGTCGGCGGCGTCGCGCAATTCGGCGAAGGGGGATATCCGCGGCCCCGCGCCGCCGTGGCGCTCCAGCTCGGCCTCCAGCAGCGCGGCGCGCAGCTCCTTCAAGGTGCCGCCGCCGAAGAAGGCACCCAGCAGCAAGCCGTCGGGCCTCAGCGCATGATTGATCTGCAGCAGCGTGCCGGGGAGGTCGTTGACCCAGTGAAAGACCAGGCAGGAGAGCACCAGGTCGAGACTGCCGGCGGCAAAGGGCTGATAGTCCTCGTCCAGGACCAGCCGCGGACCGTAGGCCTCATCGGCGCCCGCGAGGGACGCGGCCGCGAGGTCGGTCTGGATCAGATGCTCGATGCCGCCGCGGCCGGCCAGCGTGCGCGCCAAGCGCCCGCCGCGGCATCCCAGCTCGAGGGCCAGGGGAAACCGGCGGCGCACGTCGGAAAGCCGATCGGCCAGCCGCTCGGCGACCTCGCGGTAGAGAAAATCGACGTTTGAGAAAGTGGCCGCGGCGCGCGCGCGCCGCCGGCGCAGCAGAGAACGGTCGAAAAGAGACGTCGCCTGGCCCATGAGGCGCGACTATGGCGCGCCCGGCGGGACGATGAAAGGTACGAATCGACAGGGCCCCGGCGATGGCGAATGGGCGTTGATGACCGGGGCGTTGATGACCGGGGCGTTGACAGCCGGCCGGGGCCGGTTGAGATTTGGCGCCATGGCTCTGGTGCGTGGTGTTCTCAAGGCCGGCAGAGATTGCCTTGCGGTGGCGGTGGACGCGGTCCTGCCGCGGCTGTGCTTTTCCTGCGCTACGCCGCTTGCCGATCAGGGCCTGCTCTGCGCCGCTTGCTGGTCTCGGGTCGGCTTCGTCAGCCCGCCGGCCTGCGCGCTCTGCGGCCTGCCTTTCGAATACGATCTGGGCCCCGAGGCGCTCTGCGGGGCCTGCGTGCGCCGTCGCCCGGCCTTCGATCGTGCCAGGATGGTCTTTCGCTATGACGAGGCGAGCAAGCATCTGGTCTTGCGCTTCAAGCACGCCGACCGGGTCGAGTCGGCGGCCACCTTCGGGCGCTGGCTGGCCGCGGCGGGTGTGGCCTTCAAGGGAGACGATGCGGTGATCGCTCCCGTGCCGCTGCACTGGCGCCGCCTTCTCGAGCGTCGATACAATCAGGCGGCGATACTGGCCGAGGCGCTCCACCGCGCCTGGGGGATCGGGAGGTTGCAGCCGGATCTGCTGCGACGTCGGTCCTGGCGGGCCTCGCAAGGCAGCCTCACCGCGGCGCAACGCCGGCGCAACGTGCGCGATGCCTTCGCGGTCCCAATCCGCCGTCGGCCTGTGTTGGAGGGACGGCGCGTCGTTCTGGTGGACGACGTGATGGCCAGCGGCGCCACGGTGAACGCCGCGGCCCGAGCTCTCAAAAAGGCAGGTGCCGGTGCCGTCGACGTGCTGGTTCTGGCGCGCGTGCTCAAAGCCGGTGGATGAAGAGCCGCATCACCCAGGTGTGAATGGGTGGGGTCTGGAAAGCCGCTGTGTGGTCCTTATGTTTTGGTCGCTGGCGGTCACCGGGTTATCGTAGTGGTGTGCCGTTTTTAGGCCAAAGAGGAAGCCCCCGTCGATGCCACGCGTGGAAATCTACAGCTCCTTTTTTTGCGGTTACTGTCACCGCGCGAAAAGTCTGCTCAAGGCCAAGGGCCTCGCCTTCGAGGACATCGACCTATTGATGCATCCCAGGCGCCGGGCGGAGATGATTACGCGCGCCGGCGGTGGGCGGTCGGTGCCGCAGATATTCATCGACGACCGTCACATCGGGGGGTGCCGCGAACTCTATGAGCTCGATCGGCGAGGGGAGTTGGACAGCTTAATCGCGCGCCAGCCATGACCGCGCCCTTCACCGCCGCCTGCGTCCAACTGAACGCCGGCCCCGAGATCGGACCCAATATCGATGCCGCCGAGGCGTTGATCCGCCAGGCCCGCGCTGAAGGGGCGGACTTGGTGCTGACGCCGGAGACCAGTGATCTCATGGAGCCGGACGGCAAACGCTTGGCTGCGAAGGTCAAAGCGGAGGGCGACCATGTCGGGCTGCGGCGCATGTGCGCGCTGGCGCGCGAGCTTGGCTGTTGGGTCCTGGTCGGCTCCTTCCTGGTGGCCACACGCGACGGCCGGCCGGCCAACCGGTCCTTCCTGATCGACCCGCGGGGCGAGGTCCGTGCGCGCTATGACAAGATCCACATGTTCGACGTCGACATTCCCGATGGCCAGCGATACCGCGAATCCCGCCGCTTCAATCCCGGCTCGCGGGCCGTGGTCGCCGATCTGCCGTGGGGCCGGCTGGGCCTCAGCGTGTGTTATGACCTGCGCTTCGCACAGCTCTATCGCAGCCTGGCGGCGGCGGGCGCCTCGATGATGAGCATCCCCTCCGCCTTCACCCGCTTTACCGGAGAGGCGCACTGGCACGTTCTGATCCGCGCCCGGGCGATCGAGACCGGGAGCTATGTCTTCGCCCCGGCGCAGTGCGGGCGTCATGCCAAGGGGCGCGAGACCTACGGCCATTCCTTGATCGTCTCGCCTTGGGGCGAGGTCCTGGCCGAGGCGGGGGTGGAGCCGGGGGTGATCATGGCCGAGGTCGATCCGCGCCGGGCGCGGGCGGCGCGGCGCGCCATTCCGGCGCTCGAGGGGACGCGCGACTTCAGCGCGCCGGCGCTCTCGGGCTGATGGCGGCGATGCGCTGGACGGCCGCCGGTCTGGGCTCGTCGAGCGTCAGGTCCTCGTAGGCGAGAACTCTCAGGTGCCCGCGCACGGCGTCCAGCAGTTCGCCCGGTCTCAGAAGGAAGGCCGGGTTGGCCGGCTTGCCGAAACGCTCGTTCCCCCGGGCAAAGGTTTCATAGATCAGGATACCACCCGGTTGCAGGCCGGCGACGAGGCGCGGCAACAAGGGGCGGTGCAGGTAGTTGGCGACAACGATGCCGGCGAAGCGCCGGCCGCTGAGGGGATAGGGGCGGCCGTCCTCCAGGTCCGCCTCGATGATCTCGGCGCGTGCCGCCAGGTCGCGCACCCCGCCCATATCCCTGTCGATGGCGGTTACCCGATATCCTTGCTCGATCAGGTACCGGCTGTGGCGGCCTTTGCCGCAAGCGAGGTCGAGAACGGGTTCGCCCGGGTCAATCAGCGCGGCGAACCGCACCACCCACGGCGAGGGGGCCAAGGCGTCGCCGGGGCCGTTCGAGGTCTTATGCGGCTTGCTCCGGGGTGCGGTTGGCACTTGGCGGTTATCGGCTAAGTTTTTAATTTTACTCATATAATTTCTCCGGCCCTCGGCCGCGGCTACAGATTGGCTCTTGCGTTTGCCACAGTCTGGCGCCACTTTTTATGGTAGTCTATGGCGCTTTGTTGCGCGTCGAAACCGCGGAGAGCCCAGAAGTCCGATGATAGTATTCGATCTCCTATGCCCCAAGGCGCACGTCTTCGAAGGTTGGTTCAAAGACAGCGCCACATTCGACCGGCAGGTCGCGGCGGGGGAGGTGGTATGTCCTACCTGCGGGTCGCGCAAGGTCAAGAAGGCGCTGATGGCGCCGAACATCACCAAAGGCGAGAAAACACCTTCCCAGAGACCCGAAGCGGAGCTGTCCAAAGAGGCGAGTCTAGCGAAGAAGGCCGCTCTCGAGACGAAACAGGCGGTCGAAGTTCGAAAGGCGCTGGTCGAGCTGCGCAAGAGCGTTGAGCAGAACTTCGACTATGTCGGCACGGCCTTCGCCGAGGAGGCACGAAAAATCCACTACGGCGAGGCGGATCCGCACAACATCTACGGTGAGACCAACGAGGCCGAAGCCGAGGCTTTGACCGAGGAAGGGATCGAGGTCTCCCGTATTCCCTGGGTTCAGTCCGAGGACGCCTGAGCCTTACGCCCGCGCGCTGCGGGCGGCCTGACCGCGGCCATCATATAGTTCACCTCGAGATCGCGCGGCGCCAGCCGCCAGGTATCGTTGACCGGGTTGTAGACGACGCCGGTGAGGTCGACCATATCCAAACCAGCGGCGCGCAGGCCGGCGGCCAACTCCGACGGCCTTAGAAAGCGCCGCCAGTCATGCGTACCGCGCGGCAGCCAGCGCAGCAGGTATTCGGCGCCGACGATCGCCATGAGGAAGGATTTCGGCGTACGGTTCAAGGTCGCCACGACGCCGAGCCCGCCGGGTGCCACCAGCGATGCCGCGGCGGCGAGGAACGCCTCCACGTCGGCCACATGTTCGACCACCTCCATGTTGAGGACGAGATCGAATACCTGGCCCTTTTCGGCCAGGGTTTCGGCGGTGGTGGCCTGGTAGCCGATCTTCAGCCCCGATGCGCGCGCGTGATGTGCCGCGACGGTCACGTTTCTCTCCGAGGCATCGATGCCGGTCACCGTCGCGCCGAGGCGGGCCATGGGCTCGGCCAGCAGCCCGCCGCCGCAGCCGATGTCGAGGACCCGCAACCCCTGGAAAGGCTTTAGCGCCTTCGGGTCGAGCCCGAAGTGGTCGCTCGCCTTGTCGCGGATGAACCTCAGGCGGGCCGGACCCAGCCGATGCAAGGGGCGGAACTTACCGCTTGGATCCCACCATTCCTCGGCGAGAGCGGCAAACTTCTCGACCTCCTCGGGGTCGACCGAGGCGCCTTGCACGGCGCCCGCCGTTTTCCTCTGCGCCCCGTGCGGCGCACTCTGCCTGGTCCGTCGACTGCTCTGCACCCTGGTGCCTCGATTACGGTGAGAGTGGTGTGAAGTCTGGGCTGGCGGTCTTGTCACCCGCCTCGATTGCGAGTATGGATTGCCACCTTTCAGCCGGCAAGTCTAGCCGCGAAGCCTCGGCAATTGGGGTGTCCTCGACAATTGGGGTGTCCATGGCCCGCATCGTCATGAAGTTCGGCGGCACCTCCGTCGACGGCCTCGAGCGAATTCGAGGCGTTGGCCACCGTGTCAAGGCGGAGGCGCAAAAGGGCAACGAGGTTGCCGTCGTCGTCTCCGCCATGGCGGGCGTGACGAACCGGCTGGTCGAGCAGGTACACGAGGCGGCGGCACTCGCCGACCTGCGCGAATATGACGCCGTCGTCTCCGTGGGCGAGCAGATCACCTCGGGCCTGTTGGCGGTGGTGCTGCAGGACATGGGCGTGGCCGCCCGCTCCTGGCAGGGATGGCAGATTCCCATCGAGACCGATGGCGCACATGGATCGGCGCGCATTCTCAACATCGATACGGCGGAGCTGGAGCGCCGTCTCGCGGCAGGCGAGGTGGCGATCGTCTCGGGCTTTCAAGGGATCACCGAACAGGGTCGAATCTCGACGCTGGGCCGGGGCGGCTCCGATACCTCCGCCGTCGCTCTGGCGGCGGCGCTGGGCGCGGACCGCTGCGACATCCACACCGACGTCGACGGGGTCTATACCTGCGACCCCCGCATTGTCGCCAAGGCCTGCAAGCTGGAGCGCATCACCTACGAGGAGATGCTCGAGATGGCCTCGCAAGGCGCCCGGGTGCTGCAGACACGCTCGGTCGAGATGGCGATGAAAAAGGGGGTTCGCCTGCAGGTGCTCTCTTCTTTTGAGGACGTTTCGGGTACTCTGGTCGTTGATGAGGATGAGATCGTGGAAGAAGCTGTCGTGAGCGGCATCGCCTATAGTCGGGACGAGGCCAAGATCACCCTTCAGGGTGTGCTGGATCAGCCGGGTGTGGCGGCAAAGATATTCGGCCCCCTGGCCGACGGGGCCATCAATGTCGATATGATCGTCCAGAACGTCTCGGTGGATTCGGGTCGGACCGATCTTACCTTTACCGTGACCATGGACGATCTACAGCGTGCCGTCGCCGCGCTCGAATCCAAGCGCGAGGACATCGGCTATCGGCAGCTCCTCTCCGATGCCAACGTGGCCAAGGTTTCGGTCATCGGCGTCGGCATGCGCAGCCATGCCGGCATTGCGCAGTCGATGTTCAAGGCGCTGGCCGAAAAGGGCATCAATATCCAGGTCATCTCAACTTCCGAGATCAAGGTGTCGGTTCTGGTTGCCGAGGAGTACACTGAACTGGCGCTGCGGACCTTGCACACCGCTTACGGACTGGATGCCGTTTGAGGACTGGATGCTGTTTGAGGACTGGGAAAGCGCTTCGGTCTTGTCCATAATTCGGCGAGTTTGCTACAAAGATATCGACCTCGAAAAAAGAAGGTCGACGACGGGGGCTGGTAAACGTACGTGATCGTCCGGTCAACCGGACAGAGGCAGTTTGAAAGGCTCGTCCTTGGCGCTCTTCAAATCGCGCAATGCAGCCGCGCGGAACGACGGTATCGACTCCGCCCCCGATATCGCGGTCCAGCAGGAAACCATCGGCCGGGTTCTGCGGCGTACCCGCGAGGAAAACGGCCTCGACCTGCAGCAGGTCTCGCAGGTGCTGCGGATCCGCTTTTTCTATCTCGATGCGATCGAGAAAGGGAACTTCGACCGCCTTCCGGGGCCGGCCTATGCCACCGGCTTCATCCGCACTTACGCCAATTTCTTGGGCCTCGACCCCGATAGCGTAATCCAGGGCTATAAGCTCGAACGCGATCGGCCGAGCGTTGAAGGCAATCTTACCTTCCCGACGCCCGAGCAGGAGACCCGCATCCCAGGCGCGGCGTTTTTGCTGATCGGCCTGCTGGCGGCGGCGCTGGTCTATGGCGGGTGGTTTTATCTTCGCGAGCGTCCGGAGGGCGTCCTCGACCTGGTGCCCGAGCTGCCCGATCGCCTGGCCAAGCTTTTGGGCCGGGGCGAGGAAGGCGACGCTTCACCGGCCAACGGCGTCGTTATGGAGTTGCCGTCAAGCCCGGAGGCGGCCCTGAGCTCGTCGGACGACGACCCGCCGAAAGCCGCCGAGGAGCCTGAAGAGGCCCCGACAAGCCTTGCGGGCACGACGCCCGAGGAGGCGCCGGAAGCCGCGCCTGCCGGTGACGACGCGCAAGCTGGCGAGAGCGGGACCGAAGCCGTGACCGACGTCCCGCTCGGCGGCGGAGAGGAGCCCGGAGAGGAGCCCGGAGAGGAGATTGTCTCGGGGGAAGAGTTGCCCCCCGGGGAAGAGGTAGCCATTGACGCGCGGAGCGAGGATGCGGTGCCCATCGAGCCGGCGCCCGCCGAGAGCCGGATCTCCGCGCTGAGCGAAGCCGTCGGGGCGGCGGAAGCGGAACCGGACCCCGGGGCGGTGATCGACCTGCCAGGCCCACAGGCCTCGCCGGCCAATGACCTGGCCAGTGTCCTCGAGGACTTGCCCAGCCCGCCGGCGGCCGCCGCCGATCCGCCTGGTGAGCCCGGCGCCGAGGTCGCGGCACCGCGCGAGGGTGCGAGCTTCACCGAGCAGGCGGCCGAGACAGCGGCCTCCACGGTCCCTGTCCTACCGTCCGAGGCCGCCGGCGCACCGCGTCCGGCCGCGGTCATCTACGGCGAGGAGAACGTCGAAGCCCGCGTGGTCCTTCAAGCGGTGCAGGACAGTTGGGTCCAGGTTCGCGACGAGGACGGCGAGCTGTTGCTTACCCGCGTCTTGCGGCCGGGCGATATCTATCGCGCCCCCGACCGCGCCGGCTTGACGCTGCTCACCGGCAATGCGGGGGGTCTCGAAATCTATGTCGATGGGCTGAAACTCCCGGCACTCGGTCCGGTCGGCTCCGTCCGGCGCAACGTTTCGCTGAATTCGGACAGCTTGCTTGGCGATCTTTCCGGTGTAGAGTAGCGGCGCCGCGCCGCAGGCCAAGGGCTCAGAGCAATATGGCCTTCGGCAAGGATCGGCATTCGACCTAGGAGAGTGGAGATATGAGCGTTCGTCCGTATCGCGATATCTATCGGCGGCGGTCCCGGCAGATCAACGTCGGACCGGTGAAGGTGGGTGGCGATGCGCCGATCTCCGTTCAATCGATGACCAACACGCCGACGACCGACGTCGAGGGGACGATCGCGCAGGTTCGCGCGCTGGAAGCGGCCGGTGCGGATATCGTCCGTATATCGTGCCCCGACCGGGAATCGACCGAGGCGCTCGCCAGGATCGTGCCCGAGGTCACCGTGCCGATCGTCGCCGACATTCATTTTCACTACAAACGGGCGATCGAGGCGGCGGCGGCGGGCGCGGCTTGTCTGCGGATCAATCCGGGGAACATCGGCTCGGCCGAGCGCGTGCGGGAGGTGGTCAAGGCGGCCAAGGACCACGGCTGCTCCATGCGCATCGGCGTCAACGCCGGCTCGCTCGAACGCGAGCTGCTGGAGAAATATGGCGAGCCCTGTCCCGAGGCCATGATCGAATCGGCGCTGAACCATATCCGTATCCTCGAGGACAACGATTTCGTGGAGCTCAAGGTCTCCTGCAAGGCCTCGGACGTGTTCCTCGCGGTCGCCGCCTATCAGGGCCTCGCCGAGGCCTGCGACTATCCGCTCCATCTCGGTGTCACCGAGGCGGGCGCCCTCAGATCGGGAACGGTCAAGTCATCGATCGGCCTGGGCGCGCTATTGTGGGCCGGGATCGGCGATACCATCCGGGTTTCTCTTTCCGCCGATCCGGTGGAGGAGGTGAAGGTCGGGTTCGACATCCTGAAATCGCTGGGGCTTCGCCATCGCGGTGTGAACATCATCTCCTGCCCGTCT
>Ga0255057_10001499_pt1 | contig 13059 bp, 11 predicted proteins | sample Cases_109_6_MG_FD_189022 | JGI IMG/M metagenome (GOLD analysis project Ga0255057, IMG submission 189022) | Seawater microbial communities from Amundsen Gulf, Northwest Territories, Canada - Cases_109_6 | ecosystem: Environmental > Aquatic > Marine > Gulf | place: Canada: Northwest Territories... | reverse complement strand
TGGAAGCCGACCTGGAGACGATCGGATAGGACGCATTCAACTGAAGTTTGCGATATCCTAGGCCTTTGCTGGAGGTGAGATGAGCCAATCCACGCGTGAGAGACTGAAGTCAAAGCGACGCCGAGAACACATCCGCAATATCGTGATCGGAGGAGTCATTGCGGTCGCAGTGGTGGCGGGGCTATCATGGCTTGCTACCCAATCTGGAGCTCGAGATAGCGGTGAGACGATCCCCATCCCGCAAGTTCAGGCGATCGTGGAAATGCCGGAAATTGTGCACGTCGCGGAGAGCACCGATCCTGGGCCCTACAACTCGGACCCACCGAGCTCGGGCAAGCATTACGCGACTCAGGCATTTGCGGACTTCATTGACCAAGACGGCCTGGAGTCGTTCGGAGATTTTCCAGCGGGATACCTTGTACACAGCCTGGAGCATGGCTATGTAATCTTCTGGTACAACTGCGATGTCCTAGAAGATACCGAGTGCGATGATTTGAAAGATGATATCCAACAAGTTATGAGTAGCGTGGGCAACTTTAAGGTGATCGCTTTTCCATGGCCCTCCATTGACGAGCCGGTCGTCATGACCTCCTGGGGCCGTTTGCTTCGCTTTGAGGAATTTGATACTGATATAGCCGAGCAATACGTGAAAAACTTCCGCAATCAGGCCCCAGAGCCAAACGCACCCTAAGGATAACAATCAGCTGGCCGCTGCGATCGTCGCTCGGATTCAGCGTCCACACCTTCCCGGTTTGATGAGCGACTATGAAGCAAACTAAAACCAGCCCCTTGTGGGGGCTGGTTTTTTTCTATGCATCCTAGGGTGCTAGGTCAGGCTTGTTTGAGCTTTGGTCCGAAGCGGCTTTCCATCCACAGGCGTAAGCCCAAGATTACAACGATCCAGTACCCGAAGTATCCAACAACCTCTTCCAGTGATGGATTCCCGTTGTAGCCAAAAACTGCCTTAAGCATCTGGCCCAGGGTGGAATTTTCGTCCAGGACATGGTTGGTGTCCCAGATTTGTGCGTTTACCGTAGGAATCAGCCCCGCCTCCTGAAACTCGTGAATCCCATGCGCCAGCAAGCCTGCGGCGAACAACAGTAGCAGCACGCTGGTGATGTTGAAAAAATGCCGAACATTCAATTGAGCGGTCGAAGCATAGATCAGATACCCGATAAAGATCGCCGCCCCTAGGCCGAGAGCGGCGCCAACCAGCGTCCCTCGGCCATCAGATGCAAATGCGGCCGCTGACAGAAAGAGCGCTGTCTCGACCCCTTCGCGGAACACGGCAATAAACGCCACAAAGATGAGCCCCCATTTCGTTCCGGTCTTAACTGCGTCCTGAACATTCCGCTCGAGAGAGGTTTTTATAAGCCGAGCCTGGGAGCGCATCCAGAAAATCATCCAGGTCAGCACGCCTACCGCCAGGAACATGGTGGCGCCCTCGAAAATCTCCTCGGCCCGGCCATCAAGTTTCATGCCTACCAACTGAATAACAAATGCGAGCCCAAGGCTCGCTACTACCGCGGCCAGGACCCCTATCCAGACCGACCTTCGGCCCTCCAAATAGCCAATCCTGCGCAAGTATCCAAGGACGATACCGACGATTAAGGCGGCTTCAAGTCCCTCGCGTAATGCAATTAGCGCTGCCGCTGCCATTCGCTAGTCGACTCCTCCGGCAATTAAACAGAATGCGTTCGTGAAAAATGTACCAATCAAAGGCTCATCCGTCAATTGACCTCGTTCTTAACCAATTCTCGCTGGGGGTTAACTCATGGATTAACCAGGGTAACACTCTCTGAGCCGCGCGACTTCTGTGTCCGGGCACTGTAGTACTCTTTAAACTATGGTCGATCCCACCGACCGTGACCTGGTGCTTCGCACGCGGCGCGGCGAGGTGGAAGCATTCGGGGAGGTCGTAGCCCGCTATCAGCAATCGGTATTCAATGTCTGCTTTCGAATGCTCGGCGAACGAATGGAAGCCGAGGATCTTGCGCAGGAGACCTTCATACGTGCCTATACGCGGCTGGAAACCTTTGATGTTGAGCGACCTTTCGGACCCTGGATACGTCGAGTAGCAACCAACGTTTGTTTAAACCATATACAGATGCAGAAGCCAGAAAGTTACGAATTTGATGAGGAGCGCGACCGGTCTCCCACAGCGGCTCGAGAAGAGCCGGAAGCCTCTCTCCAGGGCGTCCAGGCTACTGAGGAAGTACACCGGGCGATCGTGGCACTGCCGGGGAATTACCGAGCAGTGATTGAGTTGCGACATTATCAGGAAATGAGCTATTCTGAAATTGCTGAGGCGCTTGAACTACCGCTAAGTGATGTAAAGAGTCACTTATATCGAGCGCGAAAAAAGCTGGCCGAATTGCTGTCTACCAATGAGTGAACACCCGAACAACGAAACGTTCCAGGGCTATCTAGATGAAGAACTGACTCAGCTGGAACGGCAGCAGGTTGAGGCACATCTCCGCATCTGCTCAACATGTGAAGCCGAGCTGGCTCAATTACGCAGCCTGTTCCACTCTATTGAAAGCATTCCATCCGAGAATCTGGCCTCCGATTTGGTCCCTGGTGTCATGGCAGCCGTTAAACCGCGGGCCAGTTGGCTTCCTTCGATGGCGGTTGGCGAGCTGTTGGTTGCCGCCGCGTTCACTCTCGTTTTGGTGCTCTGGCTCGGGGGCGGAGAGCTTCAAGCTCGATTGGGCGGCGCCGTGGAGCGATTGATCGCGCAGTTTGAGGTCGCGGCAGCAGGGCTCTGGACGAGCGTCGGTGAGTTTCTCAGTCAGGTGCCTGATTCCCCGCAGCTGGACTTTGTTCAATTTGGCGAACTGATGGGGAGCTTCCTGAATTCAAACTCGCTATTGTGGGCAGCGGGGGCAATTGCGTTTGCGCTCCTATTGCTGGGCAATGGCCTGGTTCTACGCACGGGAAAGGATAGCAATGTCTGAGGGCCTGGCTCTAATCTTGGTTCCATTGGTTTCACTGACCCTGGTCGCGCTGTTTGTGGCAATGGGAGCTCTTTTTCCAAAGCAAATTTCCGACGTGAAGTCAAGAAGTTCTAGCATGCCCGGCCGATCGTTTCTACTGGGGCTCATCAACGTCATTTTTATTTCCGTGCTCGTGGCTGCCTTGAGCGGCGGTGGTGACTTTCCGCAGTTGCTCGGACTGATCCTCTTTGCGGTACTCGTAATTGGTCTGGCCTTCGGTCTAGCAGGCATGGCGCCTTTGATTGGCGAACGCGTCTTACCCGAATCTAGCGCCGTTCGACAGGCGAGCTGGGGTGCAGCCATCATGGTGGTGGCCAGCCTCACTCCGTTCATCGGCTGGTTCTTACTCTTCCCTTACATCTCTTTCCGCGGGCTAGGTGCTTTCATCCTCAGCTTGTTCTCCAGAGCTTCCAGCACTCCCCTGAAATAGCAACCCTCATCGCTCAGTAGCGGCCGAAACTTTACCGCGGGCCGCAACATTCCGGTCAGTTCCTCTGTAAACGCATCAAAGGACGAGGAATGTGAATCGCGCATGCCTCAAAGGGAGTTCGATCATGGCCGATGTCTACGCTGTTTTTGGAACGCTGCTTGCGCTCGGGATCCTCTTTCCTGGCATGTTGTTTGCCTGGTCGCTGATTTTTCCTGGAACCGTGGGAAGGGCCAGCTTACGCATTGAACACACTCCCTGGCGCAGTTTGGGACTTGGGGTGGCTCTTGCCGTCCCCATCGGGCTTACCGTGGCGGCTCTTCTATCGATAGCCCTGGGTCCGGCCAACTTTCTTGGGGGGGCTTTGCTGGTTGGCTCGCTCTCACTTGCCAGTTTGGGAGCTAGCAGTATGGCAGGAATGATGGGCCAGCGATTGCGCCCACGATCCAGTGAAACCGCTTCAGAAGCCGCAAGATTCCTGCGAGGAGCAATTGCGCTTGAATTAGCTGCTGCTTTTCCTGTCATCGGCTGGTTTCTGGCGATTCCGCTCATAACACTTTGCTCCCTTGGGGCGGCGTCCTTTGCGGTGCTGGGTTGGATGCCGCAGTCCATGGCTGCACCGGAACTGCATGACCAACCTGCTCTCGGCCAAGCATGACCATCGAACGCCGCGAGTTTCTTCGACTGGCCAGTCTGGTCGCAGGAGGAGCTGCCCTTTCTGCGTGCTCACCGCTTTACAGGCAAATTTCGGGAATCCCTAGATCCTTCGATGGGTGGAGCTCGATCCCAGCATTTGATTTTCGCGTGCTTAGTCGCCTCACCTATGGGCCCAACATCGAGGATCGAGAACAAATCACCCGACAAGGTTGGAAGGCGTGGCTCGAGGGCCAATTAGCGGCTGAGCACATTGAAGATGAGGGTGTCCTGTGGCGGTTGCGACCGTACGACTCTCTGTCGCTGGATGCGGACGCGCTTGCAGTCTGGGAAGAAGACGACGTGTCGCTGGACTTACAACGAGCGGCGTTGCTCCGACGAATCTACAGTCGAAGACAGTTGTATGAGCGCATGGTCGAATTTTGGACCGACCACTTCAATATATCGATCATGAAAGGTGATTGCTGGTTCCTCAAAGGGGTCGATGATCGCCAGGTCATACGGCGGCATGCTTTGGGAAATTTCCGCGATTTGCTCTGGGGATCGGCTCACTCGCCAGCCATGTTGGTTTACCTGGATAACCAGGCCAATGAAGGCCAGGCACCCAATGAAAACTACGCCCGTGAATTAATGGAGCTGCACACGCTTGGCGTGGAGGGGGGATACACGCAAACCGACGTGATGGAGCTGGCACGCTGTTTTACCGGCTGGACAGTAAAGGATCATTTCTGGAAGGGCGAATTCACTTTTAACCCAGATTTCCACGACCAGGGTGCAAAATTGGTTCTGGGCCAGAGAATTGAGCCGGCCGGCCAACGCGAGGCCGAGCTCGTTTTAGAAAAGCTGGCACTGCATCCCTCCACCGCTCGCCGCATCTCCCGAAAATTGGTGCGCAAATTCGTAACCGAAGAGGGTTGGCCTGAACTAGTAGAGAGTGCCGCGCAGATATTTCTGCGTACGCAGGGGTCAATCCGTGCCACGGTAGGACATATTCTCGAACGCGGTCTAGAAGATCCCGGAACCAAAATCAAGCGACCGACTGATTTCATCGCGGGAGCAATTCGATCTCTTGGAGCAGATACCGACGGTGGTCAGCCGCTCCAAACCGTCTTGGCTCAGATGGGCCAACCAGCATTTCGGTGGCCGACACCCGACGGGCCGCCAGACAATTCAACCTACTGGACCAGCAATCTGATGCCCCGCTGGCGCTACGCTGTGGCATTCTCCCAAAATCAGATTGACGGGACCGAGCTGGAGCAAAACGTGTTTGTCAGCTCCCGTTCAGCCGCAGACGACTTCGATAGCATTTCAGAACTTCTGCTCGGAACTCCACTTCAATCCGAAATTCGGGACCAGCTCATCGAATCGTTTGCCGACGGAGGCGCCACCGAGCGGCGGACGATGATGGAACTCACCATCGCTGGCCTTCTGGCGTCCCCGGCTTACCAATGGATGTGAGGTGAAACGATGCCCAAGGTAGCCGAACGAGCGAATTTTATGCATGCCCTTCAATCCTCGTGCTGTGATCCTGCGGCCGCGACCTACGTACGATCGACCTGGCCGGCCTGGATGCCAAGATTGGCCTTCACCGAATCACTGAGCGGGGATGTCCTGGTGGTGATCTTCCTGCGCGGCGCGGCCGATGCGCTTAATATCATCGTCCCTCATGGCGAGCAAGCCTACTATGAGACCCGACCCACACTTGCAGTCGCTAGGCCGGATGATGCAAATGCGCCGCTGCTGGAGCGCGCGCTCGATCTGGATGGTTTCTTTGGACTGCATCCACTTCTAGCCCCTCTGATGCCAATCTGGGAACAGGGACATCTCGCACCGATCCATGCTTGCGGCGCGCCGGACGAATCGCGCAGCCATTTCAAAGCGATGGAATTGATGGAGCGAGGGGTTGAGGACACTCACGGACCTGCCTCAGGGTGGATCAACCGCCACCTCACCACCCTGAACACTGGAAACGGCTCCCCGCTTCGTGCGGTGGGCTTGGGAGAGGCAGCGCAGCGCAGCCTTCAGGGCACGGTACCGGTGAGCGCACTGCGCTCGATCTCGGATTTTCATCTTGCCGGGGATCGCAAGGTCGAGAGCTTGATGCAGGCCGGCCTGTCCGCGCTTTACGCGGCGGACGATCCGCTCGGGGTGCTTGGCCAGGAGACATTAAGAATCCTTCGAACACTGGAAACCCTCAGCCCAGATGCCTATCAACCTCAAACTTCCACGATGTATCCAGAAGGCGAATTCGGCACTGGCCTGCGCCAGATCGCTATGCTGGTGAAGGCTCAGGTTGGGCTTGAGGTGGCAGCCATCGATCTCGGCGGATGGGACACACACTTCGCGCAAGGTACGAATCAAGGCCTCATGCCTAACTTGCTCTCTGAGCTTGGAGCAGGATTAGCTGCACTTCACGACGATCTTGAGGACTATCACTCACGGCTCAGTGTCGTAGTGATGACAGAATTCGGACGCCGGGTCAAGGAAAATGCCAGCCTCGGAACGGATCATGGCCATGGAGGATTTATGCTGCTGATGGGTGGGAATGTGGTGGGGAACAAAGTCCATGGCGCATGGCCGGGACTTGAGCGGGATCAGCTGTTTGGGCCGGGTGACCTCGCCGTAACCACCGACTATCGCGACGTTCTCTCCGAGGTCTGCAAAACGCGGCTAAACAATGGCTCCATCGCTCAAATCTTCCCGGATTTTGTGCCCGGCAAATTCGGTTACGTGCGGGAGGAGTAGGCGCATACTTCGGCGACAGCCGTGCACACCGGCTCACGCGGCTGACGAGCAATTCCCCATCAGCTCGATTCCGACGGGCAATCCACAGCAGCCGTTGTTTAGTCGGGATCGCCACCTGGCTGCCAATGTAGAAACGCCTCTAACACGCGCAGGTTGATCTCCAAATCTGTATCTCGGTGATTAGTGAGTTCGACAACCAGGGCGGGTATGCCCACTTCTGCGGCCCAGTCGGTAAATTGCCCGGTGTAGAGACAGCCGCCATCTAGTGGGGGATAAGGATAAGGGGCGACCTCGGCCACTACTTCGGCAAGTTTTACGGACGCCTCCAATGGAGGCTGACCACCAGGGAAGATTCCTAGCGCCGCGCTATGTAAGCTGATGATGGCTTCGATCCGGTTGTCCAGGATGAAATCCATGAGAGCGGCCACCTCCGGTTCCGACGCGGGGCTCGTTCCTCCGTGGATAGGCAGGTAGCTCCAGCAGCCAGCCTTTGGCCACTGCTCCTGCCACTGCGAGGGCCAATTTCTATTTAGGTCGACTCCATTTTCATTCGCTCGGCCCTCGTAGGACGAAGAGCGAGCTTCCCCATCAGGGTTCAGGGCGGGGAGTAAGTAGAGGCTGACATCGGGTGGAATGGTCTCAGGATGGACGGTCAGATGACTCATCAGCTGGTGAGCCAGCGCGATCGTGTTCCACTCATAGCCTCCATGAATTCCGGCAATAATCAGGCGCCGGGAAGGTCCGTCTCCATAGCGATACATCGTCAACGGTCGCCCCGCCACTGTGTAGCCAATAATGTCGGGCCTGCTTCCCTGCGGGGTCGCGCTTGGTTCAGGCTCTGGGGTTAGCGAAGGAGCTGCGGTTGGGGTTGTTTCCTCTGTAGCCGTCAGCTGCGGAGGGAGAGAAGTTGCAATAGGTGCAGCAGGCTCCGAAGCCTCAGGAGTAGGAGTTTGAGAACAAGAGGCAAAGAGCAAAGAAAAACCACATGCCGCGGCTAAGAAGGGTCTGATCTTCATGGATGGGTTCGCTCAAGCGTCGGAGTATATCGCGGTGGATCAGGCTCCGCAGGAGGTCGGCGCATACCTAAGCATGAGGACTGAGCACAGTCGCGTATTGGGGCAGGTTAGAAATGCAAGTGCTGCACGGCGGAGTGGAACTCGTGGGCGGTAGTCAATATGCGGTCGAATTTGCTAAAATGAGTCTTCTATGCCGCTTAAGCCGGGCGAGACTCTTCACGATCGTTATCACATTGAATCCATCCTTGGCCAAGGAGGTATGGGCGCGGTCTATAAGGCCAAGGACAAGAACCTGAATGTTGAAGTAGCCGTCAAAGAAAACCTATTCACCACCAAAGATTTTGCCAGACAATTCGAACGCGAAGCCAGGATCCTTGCCAGCCTGAGGCACCCGAACCTGCCACGGGTCACGGATCACTTCGTGATTCCCGGCCAGGGGCAATACTTGGTCATGGACTACATCGAAGGCCATGATCTCCGGGAGCGAATTGAGAGTAAGGGTGTCATAGCAGAAGGAGAGGCAGTTCCTTGGTTTCTGGAAACTTGCGATGCCCTGGCATATTTACATGGTCGCAGGCCGTATGCCATCCTGCACCGAGATATCAAGCCAGGAAATATAAAAGTAACGCCGGACAATCGCGCCCTGCTGGTCGACTTCGGGCTTGCCAAGGTCGTCGACGATTCAGGGACTACCACCATCGGCGCAAAGGCTATGACCCCCGGCTTCTCGCCTCCCGAGCAATATGGAACCGGAAGCACCGATGCCCGAACCGATGTCTATGCGCTCGGCGCCACGATGTATGCCTGTCTTACCGCAGAAATCCCGGAAGACTCGCTAGAGCGCGCAATGGGTCGCGAGGAGCTCACGCCGCTGCGCAAGCGAAACCCGCGTATTACACAAGCGCTCGCTAGGGCTATTGAAAAGGCGCTCGCGATTCGACCGGAGGAACGCTATCAGTCCATGGTCGAATTTGCCTCCGCTCTTGGCGCAGCCGCTCGGGCTAGCGGTTCCTCGCTGGTACGTGACTTCCCCTATCTTGAACGCACGGTCCGGACACCGATTACAGGCGGCTTTGCCGACATGCCGATCCGTCTCCCGATGGAAGAAAAGGGAGAAATGCGCTGGCCAAGATATGTGATTCCAATCCTTGCCGTTTCCCTCATCGTAGTAGGCGCGGTCTTTGCACTACCGAACCTATTAGGTGGGATCGGCGGTGGGTCTGCAAATGACTCTTCTGCCACCCCGGCTCTGACCGAATCAGCGTTTTCAACCGAGGTAGCGGTGGTGCTGCCGCCGGCAACTCCCACTCTGGTGCTTCCGTCTGCAACACCCCAGCCAACAGTGGATCCCGCGTTGACACTCACGGCTTTGCCGACGCCAATTGGCGGAGGAATCGGCCAGGTTGCATTTGCCTCTGATCGGGAAGGACCACCGCAGATTTACCTCGTCAACGTAGATGGCACCGGCCTGGTGCCGTTAACCAATCTACCCGATGGTGCCTGCCAGCCGTTCTGGGCCCCCGATGGTCAGGCACTGGTGTTCACTTCGCCTTGCGAAGGAAGCCAGGAGACTTATCCCGGAGCTGGATTGTGGATTCTTGACATGGAGAACCTTCAGCCGCAGCCGCTGCAGACCACTCCCGGCGGAGACTACGACCCTTCCTGGTCCCCGGAGGGGATGCGCATCGCTTTCTCTTCGGAGCGAGGTGGCCGGCCTCAGATCTACTCAACCAATCTGGATGGGAGCCAGGTCGAAAATCTAAGCAACAATTTTGCCAGGGAAGTGCAGCCCGCGTGGTCTCCACAGGGAACCGCATTGATATTCGTTTCGTACCGAAAAGGAAATGCACAGCTCTGGACCATGTCAGACAGCGGCGAAAGTGATCAGCGCTTTGGTTTCGGAGATACCGAAGATACCCATCCAGCCTGGTCGCATGACGGTCAACTGGTCGTCTTTCAGCGGAGCGTATCGGGCGTGCCTCGGCTGGTCGCTTCGCAGTTTGAAGATCGTGGAATTCCGGACTTTCGAGTTTGTCAGCAGGCGCCGTTTAGCGGCCAACCTATGGCCGCGCCCTCCTTCTCACCCGATGATCGCTGGTTGGCTGTTGAGACCTGGCCGGACGGCGTCAATCACAATATCTCCATCATGACCACAAGTTGCACCAGCGTTACACAAATCACTTTAGATCCGGCGGAGGACTTCGACCCCGCCTGGCGGCCGTGATCGGTGAGACGAGGTTCGTAAGCTGACGGCAAAGATTATCGACGGCAAAGCTATTGCAGCTGAAATTCGCGCGCGTGTTAAACAGGGTGTGCGAGAGCTTGAGAACTCGGGAGGTCCGACTCCTGGATTGGCGGCTGTTCTGGTGGGCGAAAATCCTGCTTCGCAGACCTATGTGCGAACGAAACGCAAGAAGAGCGCCGAGGTCGGGATCGACTCGTTTGCCCATGAAATGGCCTCCGACAGCTCCCAGGGGGAGGTGGAAGCGCTGGTTGAGCAGCTCAATGCCGACCCCAAGGTCCACGGGATCTTGGTCCAGCTGCCGCTGCCCGATGGGCTGGACGAAGAGGCGGTGCTCTCCAAGGTCGATCTGAACAAGGACGTCGATGGATTTCACCCGATCAACATCGGGAAGTTGGCGCAGAAAGGACGCGAACCGGCCTTTGTGCCTGCAACGCCTGCCGGATGCATCACTTTGCTCAAACATGCCGGCGCAGAATTAGAAGGGGCGAACGCGGTTGTATTGGGCCGGTCGAATATCGTCGGGATGCCGGCCGCGCTCCTGCTGGTCAAGGAAAATGCGACGGTCACGATCTGCCACTCGCGAACCGAAGATTTAGCGCAGGTCTGCCGCGGGGCGGACGTGCTGATCGCCGCAATCGGCCGAGCGGCGATGGTACGGGGCGATTGGATCAAGCCGGGTGCATACGTGATTGATGTCGGAATTAATCGGGTGAGTGACGCGAGCCGCAAGCGCGGCTATCGATTGGTGGGGGACGTGGCGTTCGATGAAGCGGTCGAGGTGGCTAGTGCGATCACGCCGGTTCCCGGCGGCGTCGGCCCAATGACGATCGCTGGTCTACTGCAGAACACGCTGACGGCTGCTGAGCGCTTGCGCTAATCTTGCGGGCCAGACCGACCGACCGCCCCAGAAAACTACTCATCTTCATTCATTTGCGGCGCAAGTCTGTTGTAACAAATCCACCGCTGCCAAGCACCCTAATCGTGTTCATCGATGACCACGTCCTTCCAATTATTCCACCGCATAGGAGTTAGAGGGTATTGGCTAACCCACGGCTTAATTAGAGCATGCCCGCGGTTGTACGTAAGCGGGAAAAGAGGGACTTCATCAATGAGGATCCGCTGAGCCTCGAGGTACAAGCCCATCCGTTCCTCCTGGTTGATGGATCGCCGGGCGCGCTCAACAAGATCATCGTATTTGGAGTTCTCCCAGGCGTCCATGGCTTCTAGCGCTCCGATCCGGAGAAAATTGTCCGGGTCTGGGTAGTCGGCTGTCCAAGCCGAAGTGAAGACGTTTGGGATTTGGCCTCGCAGGCGTTTGATATAGCTCCCCATCTCAATTCGACTCCAGGTAGTTTCAATACCCAGGTGTTCAAGCCACTGAGATTGGATGTGTTCCACCAACACGTCATGTGCCGGTAGTACGGGAGCCAGACACTCGATTTCCGGAAAGCCTGCCCCGTTCGGATAGCCGGCCTCTTGAAGCAGTTCCCTCGCCTGGGGTACATCGAATGGGAGAGCCACATCGGGCATGTGCCCCGGCATCCCTGGGGGCAGGAAACTGCCTGTTGCCGGAGAGTGCTGCCCTCGGAAGGCGATTTCCGCAAGCGCTTCACGATCGATCGCCTGCGCAAGCGCCTTTCTTACCCGCGGGTTGTTGAAGGGCGGCCGGCTGCTATCGAATGTGAGAAATAGTGCTGCAACTGCGGGAAGGTTCAGATATTCGTCTGCATGCAGGTGCCGCGCTCGATCCGCCTCCTGTGGGGAAAGCCAGTAAAAAAGAAGCACGTCGAGATTGTCTTCTTCATACCATCGAAGAGGATCCTCTCCATGCTCTTGGTAGATGCTTGCCTCGACCACTTCAACGTTCCCCTCGGCCAGCCCGTGATAATTCGGATTGCGTTTCAATGTGATTTGCTGTCCAGGCTCGAATGCAGCCAATTGAAATGCGCCGTTAGTGGCGATCTTCCCCACCTGGGTCCAACCCTCGCCCTCTGATCCCACGACGTGCCTGGGGACGGGAAAAGATTGCCCCGTAGCAACAAGCTGCAGGAAATAGCCTGTTGGGTGCTCGAGCTCCACCAATAGAGTGAGATCGTCTACAGCATGCAATCCCACATCGGAAGCGGTGCCCTTACCGTTTGCGTAGTCCTGGGCGCCTTTGATGTCCAGGAAGAAATCTTTAGCGAAAGTTTCCAGAGAGGGATCCAACACGCGCTTCCAGGCATACTCAAAATCGCCGGCTGTGACCTGGCGACCGTCGCTCCAAAATACGTCGTCTCGCAGGTGAAACCGGTACTCTCGGCCGTCGGCCAATACTTCCCACGAGCGAGCCACATCGGGCACGACGCTCAAGTCAGGAGCTAACTGAACAAGGCCACTGAAAAGCTCGTTAATGAAGTTGGCAGAAGTTGTGTCGATAGATAGGCCCGGATCGAACGTGATGGGAGGCATGCTGGGGACTCTCAGAGGATGCGGAGCGGGTAATGCCTTGCGATCGCTCGAACTTTCTGGGGAGCGTTGCAGATAAATAAAGCCTTCTTCGTACGCTTGCCTAGATTCCGGGAACTGGAATGCGTTGTGGTACGTCAGCCCGAGTTTCATCAGAATTCGAGCTGCACGAGCATTGTCCTCAGTCTCCTTGGCGAAGTCGAGAGCCTGCAAGTAGCTGTCGATGGCTTCCTGATGGGCATATTGTGACCGAGCCTGATCTCCAGCATGAAGCAGGTAATCCACTCCTTGCTCGTTCTGGCCAGCCTCCAATAGATGCAGCGCGAGCGCCGCGTAATTGTCTGGGTCGTGTACTTCCAGAGCTTCGGCTGCGCGTTTGTGCATCCGCCGACGCTGTAGCATCCGTAGCCCTTCAACCAAGGTAGCGGGGATGAGCGCGTGCGAAAAGGTAAGAATCATCCGACCGTTCTCACTTCGCTCTTCGAGCAGTTGAGCGCGTTCGGCCTCCTCGAGTGCGTCAATAACCTC
>Ga0255057_10001497_pt1 | contig 13064 bp, 17 predicted proteins | sample Cases_109_6_MG_FD_189022 | JGI IMG/M metagenome (GOLD analysis project Ga0255057, IMG submission 189022) | Seawater microbial communities from Amundsen Gulf, Northwest Territories, Canada - Cases_109_6 | ecosystem: Environmental > Aquatic > Marine > Gulf | place: Canada: Northwest Territories... | reverse complement strand
CGATCAGTGGGGTTGGATCACGCGACATTGGGGTGCCGGAACGCTAGCCGAAGCGTTAGCCGAAGCGTTAGCCGAAGCGTTAGCCGAAGCGTTAGCCGAAGCGTTAGCCGAAGTGTTAGCCGAAGTCAGGCTCCGATTTCGAATTGGTGGGATGATCCGGGTCGATCTTGTTTCGCTTCACCCAGTTGCGAAACCACCAGTACTCGTCATCTGGCTTGCCGGCACCCGGGATCGGCTTCCCGACACCGGGTAGGTCGTCGAACTCTCCCGATTCCATCGCCTCGCGGATGAGACGGTCTACAAGTTGTTCCTGAGGTTCGCTTCCCACGCACCCCCGATTCTATTACTTGATACTGGAAGAGTGGAGGGAGCGATCCGGCGACTTGGCGACCGAGCGTCTAGAGCGACCAGCGGTTCTCGAGTGCTTGCGTGACACGCTGTGGGCCAGACGATACTTATTGGCCTCACGACGTCTTTCTTCCTGGATAGCCCTGGCAAACTCAAACATGATGTCTCCTTGCTGACCCCTCCACCCAAATCCCTAACCAAGGCCTTGACCGTAAGGGGTATAAACCGTTATGATGGTTACAGTAACATGAATCGGTAAGCTGTCAAATGTATTTCAATCATTACACCAACCGCCCTGTCGAGCTGGCAGTCCTTCTCGTCAACACCTGTCAATCAGGCAGCGATCAGATGACTGACCCCGAAGAGTTGGACGATCTACTCGACGGCTACCGGGATCTCTGGGAAGGGGTCGCCTTGCCACCGAATGCCTCTGAGTTAGGTGCGATCCACGATCTGCGGACATCTCTGCGAACCGTGATGTTGGCACCGGATGACGCCACAGCATCACAACACGTCAATCAGATCCTCAGTGACTACGGCGCAGTCCCCCGGATCTCTATGCACAGTGGAGAGCCCCATCTTCACTTCGAGCCGATAAACGGGACCATGACCTCCTGGCTGGGTACCACAACCGCGATGGGTCTCGCTGCGGTCATCGTCGAGAATGGAGTCGACCGTTTTGGTGCGTGCAACTCGGGCGATTGTGATGATGTTTACGTGGATACGTCGAGAAACCGTTCCCGCCGTCACTGCTCGACGACATGTTCCACACGTGAGGCGGTTGCCGCCCACCGGAAGCGCAAAGTCGAGGGCGACGAGGCGGCTAGCGACCGAGACTGACTCTCCGAAGCAGCCGCTTCCTGAAAATCAATGTCATGGCGAAGCCGAGCGCAAAGCCGCCGGCGTGAGCCTCCCATGCCACGTTGCTACCACCCAGCCCGAACTGCGCCACAAACCAGAAGCCGAGGAACAGCGCCGCCGGTACAGGCACGATGAACCAGCCCAACAGCGATAGCACCCGATGACCCGGGAAGAGCACGGCATACGCACCTAGAACGGCAGCAATCGCACCGGAGGCACCCACCAAGGGGATCGTTGAATCAGGATTGACGGCCACAAACGTCATCGTGGCTCCGATACCTCCTGCGAGATACATGAGGATGTACCTGATCCGCCCGAAGGCTTCCTCGACATTGTTTCCAAATATCCAGAGGAACCACATGTTGAAGACAACATGGGCAGCGCTGCCATGCAGGAACATCGAGGTGAGCATGGAAAGGAAGGGGATCTTCTCGGGAAACAGCGGCTCTTCGGAACCCGATCGACAGGTGTCGGTGATGATCTCCGCGGCACTCAATGGTTGGAGAGTCGTTATCTCGCATCCGATGGCGGCTCGTCGATATAAGAACTCCTGTTGTTCATTTGGAGTTTGCTGACTCTGGATCGCGAAGAACACCACGAGGTTGGCAATGATGAACCCGAGCGTGATATAGGGAGTTATCCGTGTCGGGTTGACGTCTTTGAGCGGAAACACCATCCCAAGCATATGGGATCGATCCAGTCAGAGGCGTTGACTACTCGAGATGATGTTCGAGTCGTTTCAGCGTCTTGTCCCAGGCACGGCTTCTCTGTTCCAGCCAGATGGCCGCGTCCGAAAGCGGCTCGGTCTGGAGCGTGAACCTCGTCTCGCGGCCTGAGCGAAATGACTCGACGATCCCTGCATTCTCCAACTCATGAAAGTGGCGAGCCACTGCCTGGCGACTTATCGAGAGTCGTCCTGCAAATCCGGTGGCCGTCCCACTCCCCTCTTCTGCCAACCAGTCGATGAGCTGACGCCGGGTGGGGTCTCCTAGTGCCGAGAAGACATCGGATTCAGCCAACCGACTTCACCCCGGCCAGATAGGAAGTGAGGTCCCTCAACTCCGCTTTCCAACCCGAAGAGTTCTCAGCGAAACGGTGTTCGTAGGCATCGTCGGGCAGAGTAGAAAAGCCTGACTCCACGAGCGTGAGGCGGGTCCCTTCCTCGACAGTCTCGAGATTGAACTCCACCAGCGTCGAAGTGTGCTCCACTGGAGTGTCTTTGAGAGCCTCCCATCGGAAGCTGAAACGTGTCGGACGCTCAACGGCCTCGATGATGGCATCGGTTGTGGAGTCGAACTCCGACCACCCGAATCGGGCAAGACCACCGGGCCGAAGATCGATTTGGGCAGTATCTCCGAACCATTCACTCAGCTGCTCCGCTGTGGTCAGTGCTTCCCACACCCGCTCGATAGGTGCTGCGAACACAACTTCTCTCTTGATCTCGTCGACTCTCATGGCTGACTCCTAGTCCATTACGCAACCGGTGTGTTGCGAATTGATATGCAACCTATCAGTTGCACATCAATTCGTCAAGGAAGAGAAGCGGCAGGCTGCCCGGTCCGCTAGACAGCTTGGCTCAGTGTTGCCACGAGACTGATCGGCACGTTGCCGGCCAGAGCCTGCGAAACCGGGCATCCGTTCTTGGCGGTCTCGGCAAGTTCCTGGAACGTCTCATCGTCGATGTCGACAACATCAGCTGTTACCACCAGATCCATGGCGGTGATGCCCTCCCCCGGAACAAAGGTGGCGGTCGCCTCAGCATCGATGCTGGTGGGCGGAGTCTCGTTCTTCGCCAAGGTGTTGGACAATGCCATGGAATAGCAGGACGCATGCGCGGCCGCGATCAACTCCTCTGGACTGGTGAGGCCACCGTGGTCTTCCGATCGAGCCTTCCACGTGACACGCATGGGCTCGGCGGCCCCACTGTCGAGACTCGTGATCCCGCTTCCATCGAAGAGGTCGCCGTCCCAGTGGGTGCGACCGGTGCTCTTTAGTGCCATCAATACCATCCTGATCTGTGGCCGCTGGACACTACAGCGCGGGCGCCACCACCGCTACGCACATGCGGAATAGCCTTATCTGGTGGCAAAGCTATTTGGCGTCGGATTACTTGTCCTCATCGGACTTGTTCTTTTCGCCGTCTTCGGATCGGCGCTACCCGACACCAATCCTCTACACGGTCTCGCCGTAGGCATCCGTCTGATGGGCGAGGCGATCATGACCTCAGTGGCCGGCGTAGGCCGTGGCGTCTCCGGCAGCTTCGGCGGTTGACGAAGTATTCAGCCCTCGTGGACCAGGTATTGCTCGATCTTCTCTTCGGCGGACGCCGTGATCTGACTCTCGAGGGCACGCAGCGCTCGGGCAATCGCCAGTTCCTCCCCTATCACCGGCTTTACCGGGTCAACGGGGTTGCGGCGGGCACGGCCGGTCGCCTCGAAGTGATCTCCCCGAAGATCCAACATCGTCGTAGCCACCGTGCTCGTCTCGTCCTCAGAAATGTGAATTGAGAGGTTGACGTCCTGCTCGTGCTCCATGAGCTCACTCGCTTTCTGTCGATGGACAGGTCCCTGAAACTTACCCCAGTGCCATCGTCAACACGAAGCGGTCAGCCGTGGGTGGGAAATCCCAGATCCACACCGCGATGAATCGGGTCGGCCCACCGGGAAATCACAACCTTCTGGCGGGTATAGAAGTGAACTCCTTCGGGACCGTAAATGGCATGGCTCCCGAAGATGGAGTCCTTCCAACCACCAAAGGAATAGAACGACAACGGCACAGGAATCGGAACATTGATGCCAACCATGCCCACTTGAATCTCGTGCTGAAACTTGCGGGCAGCCCCACCATCGTTGGTGAATACTGCGGTGCCATTCCCGTATGGGTTGTCGTTGATCAACTGGATCGCCTCTTCGAAGTGCTCCATCCGAACGGTTGACAGAACTGGCCCGAAAATTTCATCGGTGTAGATCGACATCCCGGTTGTGACGTTGTCGAAGAGAGTTGGACCCATGAAGTACCCGCCCTCGTGGCCATCAACCACAAAATCTCGACCGTCGGCAACAAGAAGGGCTCCCTCCTTCTCCCCCGAATCGACGTAACCGCGTACCCGGTCGAGGTGTTGTTTGGTCACAAGTGGGCCCATTTCGATACCTGGCTGATCGCCGGGACCCACGCTGAGTTTTTCGATTCGGGTCTGGACCCCCTCGATCAAGCTGTCGCCGGCCTCGCCCACAGCCACTACGGCGGAGATGGCCATGCATCGCTCTCCTGCAGAGCCGTAGCCTGCCGACACCGCTGCATCAGCGGCGAGTTCCATGTCCGCATCCGGCAGGACAATCATGTGGTTCTTAGCCCCGCCGAGCGCCTGAACCCGCTTGCCACGTTGGGTGCCGGTCTCGTATATGTATCGGGCGATCGGCGTTGATCCCACAAACGAGATCGCCGCCACATCGGGGTGGTTGATCAAGGCGTCAACAGACTCCTTGTCACCGTGGACGACATTGAAGACGCCGTCAGGTAGTCCGGCTTCTGTGAGCATCTCGGCCGCCAAGAGCGAAGTCGACGGGTCTTTTTCGGACGGCTTCAGAACAAATGTGTTGCCACAGGCGATGGCGATTGGATACATCCACATCGGAACCATCGTCGGGAAATTGAACGGGGTGATCCCGGCCACGACACCGAGGGGCTGACGGATCGTGTAGGTGTCAACACCGGTTGAAACCTGTTCTGAATAGTCACCTTTCAATTGGTGGGCGATGTTGCACGCAAACTCGACCACTTCCAGGCCTCTTTGGACTTCGCCGAGAGCGTCATCGACTGTCTTGCCGTGCTCTGCGGTCAGCGTCTCGGCCATCTCCTGTCTGCGTGCGGACAGGATCTCACGAAAGGCAAACATGATGTTTTGACGTTGGGTCAGCGAGGAACGTCCCCAGGACTCAAATGCCTCTCGCGCAGACCGAACCGCGCTATCGACATCTTCGCCGTGAGCCATGGCGACCTCACCCGTCTGTTCACCCGTAGCCGGGTTGTAAACCGGTCCGAGACGAGATGATGAGCCCGCCACGAGGGAGCCGTCGATCCAATGCAGAATCTGTTTCATGGACGGAAAGGTAGTCGCACACGGTTCAGATCGGGTCAGTCGTACTCACCGGCATTGAGTTTGGAAACACCCCAATCACGAACACGGGTGACCGTGATCCGCAATCCGAGCGAGTACGCCAGAGAACGACTCTGGCGTCCATCCCAAGCGTTTGATTTCCTCTCCGTACTTGTCGACGCAACCAGGGAAGTCAATGGCCGGTGGGAGGCTGGCGTCGACGGTTGCACCGCCCTCCAAGCTGATGCCTGACCTCGCTCTGCGGTCAGCACGGAGATTGAGTGTGACCCGGTCGTTGCTGTCGATGCTCTCGAGGCGTGCCGCTGTTGGACGGTTGTAGATGACAATGTCCTCGCCATCGCGGATGAACCAGATGGGTGAGGTTTGGGGTTGGCCTTGAGGGTTGACGGCGGTCAGAAACCCGATCAATGCTGAATCGAGGGCCGCTGAGCCCGGATGTGTTGGAGAGCATTCGCTCACCGTACATGCAAGCGCCTGACGACCTGATCAAGCATGTGCACACGCACCAAAGACTCAAACTCACGACTAGTGGTGAGACCATCTAACCTTGTGACAACCCGAATAGGAAAACTCCCCAATGCCTCAGAACGAACAGTACGAACTGGTCGAAACGATCGAGCCGGTGGTTGCCCAGCTCACTGCAGAACACAATGAACGTCGCTCGCACTGGTATTTCCATGACATCGTCCCCTGGGAACGAGGCGAGAACTTTCGTGACAAGCCGTGGGATGTCTCCCAGTGCACCATCTCGGAGAACGCCAGAACCGCTCTCGTTCTCAATCTCCTCACCGAAGACAACCTTCCCTACTACCACCTCCTCATTGAGAAATACATGCCAAAGACATCGGCATTCGTTGCGTGGAACCATCTCTGGACCGCCGAGGAGGGCCAACACGCCATCGCCATTCGCTCGTACCTTCTGACGTCGCGCAACTGTGATCCCGGCCAGCTCGAGGACGACCGAATGGCCACCGTGATCCGCGGCTATGAACCCACCTATGACGACCCGACGGAGATCTTCGCCTACACGTCACTGCAGGAGCTGGCAACGAGAGTCAGTCACCGAAACGCCGGCAAGATCACCGACGACCCGGCGGCCTTCGAACTGATGAAGAACATTGCCGCCGATGAGAACCACCACTACATCTTCTACAAGAGCGTGATGGCGGCCATGCTCGCCGAGAACCCCTCGGCGGTGCTCAGCGGCATCCATCGAATGTTGACCAAATTCCAGATGCCTGGCGTAGCCGTTCCGAGTTTCATGCGGCGCTCGATCGCAGTCGCGAAAGCAGGCGTTTACAACCTGCGGATCCATCATGATCGCGTGGTGATGCCCCTCCTTCGCGATTGGCAGATTGGCGACCTGACCGGCTTGACCACCAAAGCAGCCGAGATCCAGGACAAGATCATGGCAATCCCGGCAGACATCATGGAGAAGGCAGAGCGCTTCGAGAAACGTGTGGGACTCTCTCCCGCCTAACCCATAGTTCGTCTTCGCAAGACCGGTCACCCGCCCGGGTGAGACTTATTGTTGATGCGTTCGCACCCTGATCAGATCGGGAGGACGTCTATCAAGCGACTACCTGCCCTGCTATTCACGCTTCTCGTTGTCCTGATGGCCGGCCCCGTTTTCGCCTCCGATCACCCTGACGATCCCCTCGAGACCATCTTCGGCTTCTTCAATGCTCGAGAGGGTCAAGTATTTGTCGCCCGGACTCTGCGGGAACCGGCGGAAGGCACGGGCTCAACCACCGATCCCGAAGGCGACTTCGAACACTCGACCGGTCAAACACCCGGATATATCCCGGACCATGTTGACATCCTCGGGACCCGGGCCGTTCTCCTGGTCTCGGAGCCGTTCGAGCTGTTCCCGGTCACTGGCAAAGGCCTGTGGGCCGAAACCGGGCGCAACCAAATAGAGTCCCCCGACGAAGACCCGATTTACACGTTCACGGGTGAGGCCCCACACGACGGTTCACGACATGACGGCGGCAACTACCTGTTCGAATTCAAACTTGCGGCTCCTCCCCCGGGCGACGTCGAGGGTCGTTGTGAATACGTTGTGTGGGTCAACGATCTCTCCCGCGGCCCCACATTTGTCAATCATGCGAACTTTCCAAATGACCCGGCGGGTGGGTCGAATGTCGCTTTCGGGTTGGGGATCAACCCCGAGGGCGGAGGGGTGTCCTCCAGCTTCGCGCTCGAGTTGTCCAAGACAGGCGGCTTCGCTCCCAACCCAGAGACTGACGTTCGTTCATGGATCATCGGTGACTTCGTCGGGATAGCAGTCCCCAGGGGTGCCATCGGCCAACTCGCCGAAGTGAATTTCTACACATTCTGCGCTAAATCAGGATTCGGATTCGATCCGGAGGATTCCGGAGGAGATCAGACCGGCCGGATTGAGTTGACCGATGACGACCTGGGAATCGTGGAGGTTGTAGCGCTGTCGGTCGTTGCGGACGCCACGACGACCACTGTGCACAGGACATCCACCACGATGGCGCCGGAAGAGCCGGAGCCGACAACCGTTGGCGCCGAAGAATCTGCCCCAGGGGGCCGAGCATTCCCATGGTGGCTTGCCATATTGGCTGCCCTGGGTCTCGGAATCATCGCCTATTGGCTGCTTGCCAAGAGAGACAATGCGTGCCGAGAGCCGTCAAGAGCCCTACAGGCTGCGCTGAAGGCGTGTTTCGCGGCACAGAAGACTGCCGTTGATGCGGCCACGAGGTGCAAGAAGGCCAACCTCGACCTGGCAGACCTAGAGGATGAACGCCAGGCCATCTGTAGTGACTGGCCTCCGGTCTGCTGGGACACTGAGGACGGCGACTGGATTGAAGATGCCAGGGGCAATCGAATCACTGCTCGGGACGTACACATGCGGAAGATGGCGTTGGGGGAGGTTTGGGACGATTACAAGGATGGAAAACTCTCCGCCACCCAGATCGAAGCGAAGTGGCGAGAGATGGACACACCCCAGTTCCGTGAAGAAATGGTAGAGACGAACCATGCTGTCAAGGACCTCTTGGAAAGGATCGATGACAAGATCGCTATCACCCGGGAGTTCCTCGATGATGCATGCAACATGTCGGCTCAAGCCCAGCGGAATGCAGACGAAGCCTGCGCAAAAGCGGCAATGGCCAAGCATGCGTTGGAGGACTGCATGACTCGAGAAGCGGCGGCCACAGATCAGAGGTGAGGTCTCGCCTAAGTGACGCGGCGTTCGCTCGGGGTGGCACTCATGGTGCTCGGCGGATTGGCTGTTGCGCTCGGACTGATCGGCATGATCGCCACCAGTGGATCCAGCAACCAGGTGGCCCTCAGCTCCACCACCACAACACCTGAGACATCCTTACCGACTACGACTATCCCAACCACCACCACCAGTCACCCACCGGAGACGACCACAACTGTTCCACCATCCACCACCACGACAATCGACCCTGCAACTGCAATAGCTGAATTCGTCGAAGGATTTGCTGATGCCATAGAGCGTGGGGACGTTGACATGCTGATGGCAACACTCCACCCGGCGGTGATAGAGATCTTTGGAGAAGAGCTCTGTCGGACATTCGTCGAAGACGAGATCCTGGCGTTGGATGACTACCGGCTTGTCGGAAGCGTCGACGGCCCAACCGTCCGGAACATCGGATCGTTCTCTATCAACATGTACACTGGCCCTGTCGCTTTTGTCTTTCAGGGGTAGGCCTTCGAGTCCGACGCATCCTTCGCCAGCGAGGAAACCGTGACCTGGTTCACGGAATGCAGGTAATCAAACTGATCAGATCCGCAGTTCACGGGTGACAGACATAGAACCGGCGAACCAGATCGCCTCTATCAGTGGCCGCAAGACTGCGCTCGGATCGGAGCACAGCATCGGCTGCGTTTTCGACGCCCAACTCGGCACCAAGACGATCAACTCGTGACTTCCTCGCTGACAGCATCTTGTCGGCAACATCTCTGAATGCTTCAGTCACGTCGTGGATCTCTGTCTGAAAACCTGCTGCGGCAAGCATCACCTCATATGGCTTGTCGACCGAAGCGTATTCCGGGGCAAAGTCGTGATCCTGGATTCCTTTGGCTGCGAAGCTCTCCGAAAGTTCGAGCACGGTGAACACGAGCGTGCCGTCTGGCTTGAGGACCCGGTAACACTCATCGATGACCTCGGTCTTGCGCGTGAGACAACACAGCACATCGGAGTGGGATACCGCGTCGACGCTGGCATCGGCAAGTGGGAGGGAGGCTCCGTCGGCCTTCACCATCACGGCGCTGAGCCCATCGGTACCCGCCCTTTTTCGGGCCACCTCCAGCCCGGTCAGCGGGTAGTCGACGAGAACAGCATCGCAGCGAGTCTGCTCCGCAACGAAAAGAGCGGGCCAGCCCGACCCCGACCCGATGTCGAGCAGTCGATCCTCGGGTTTCAGATCCAACTCCACGATGAAGCTGTGGATCTGGTCGATCGTGCTCCAGCTGGTTGCCCCGTAGTCGGTTCCGAAAACCTCCTGCTCGATTTCGAGGAGGACATCGGACGAGACGTGGGAGTACAGGTCGTCGTATGAGGCGCGGTATTCCCCTTCGGTATCGATCCTGGCCATGGCTCGTTCCGACGCCACTAGGTCAACTTCCAGAATTCGCCGATCAAGCCATGCAGAGTGAACATGGATTCGGCGGCCTCGGGGCTGGGTGGCTCCCAATCTTCGCTCATCCGCCCTTCGTACCAGTCGCCTGAGAGGTCGAACATGGTTTGGGCCGTCGCCACATACCCGCGCTCCGTTCCGCTTGACTGCAGCCACTCGTCCAGATTCGCTTCCGACCGGAAGCCCGCGATGTTCGCTCAGGTAAAGCCTATGTCATCCCAGAAGCGCGCAGCCGGCACCAAAAAGTGGACGAAGCCATCAGGTGAGACCTCGCCGTCCTCAACCGTCCAGACCAGGTCTCCACCGGGACCAGGGGCATAGGCTCGGCCATCACCCATGAGGGCCAGGATCGCCAGGGCGTCCCACGCACAATTCGCGTTCCACGTCGTATCGCCTACCACGCTTCTGTAACCAGTATCCACGCCAGAGAAGGGGTGGGCCATCCGCAACTGATGGCTGTCATCAACAAGGCTGACCCGTCGTTCCTCAGCCAGACGAGTGAGCGAGTTTTCAACCTCACCGGTATCCCATCCCCGAGAGGCTGCGATCGTTTCGGTGTCGACGAGGCGTACTCCGTCGACAAAGAGCCTGTATATCTGAGCTCGGACCTGGCGATCGAAGGGCGTCATGGCCCCGGAACTTAGGTCGCTTCTGGTGTCTTGAGAGATCTGCGCCGATCGAGACCGGTTGCAATAGCTCCCGCAATGAGCACGAGAAGCCCGATCATCCAAACCCACGTTGTCTCGATCAGCTCCACAGCCATCGAGTAATCAGCGTTCAACCCCACGTCGAGAACCTCTGGCTGTCCCATCTCCATCGAACCGAAAAGGCCCGACGAGAAGTTCACCTGAACACCAGCGTCGGTTTCGCGGATTCCACTTCCCGTAGGCGGCACAGCGGGAGGAACCACGAATGCGACCACGGTTGTGGTCGTCGACGGAGTCGTGGTGGCCGTAGAGGAACGCCTCGTGGTGGTTGTGTCCTCGTGCATGGTCGTCCTGGTTGTCGCCTTGATGGTTGTGGTGGTGGTCGGCTTGATGGTTGTCGTTGTGGTCGGCGCAGGCGAAAGAGTTCCCTTGATCTCCACGTTGTCGACAAAGACCTCTGCGCCGAGAGTCCCGGTCACCACGAACCGAACAGCGAATTCTTCAGAAATCCAATCACTCACTCCCTTTGACCTGTGAATCGGAGATGAATCGGTCGTTTCCAGGCCAAAGTTGTCGATGGTGGTCCAATTCGATCCGTCGGCACTTACCTGAACGAGTAGCTTGGCATCGGCAGAGCCTTTGAGGTCCTCGTCGAAAAGGCGCTTCACGTCGTAACAGAGATCTACTTCCTCGAATCGACTCAGGTCAGCGGAGCGCACAACCCCGATGAGGCTGTAGGTCTCACCCTGTCCAAGAATGTGAAGGCACTTGTAATCTGCGCAATAAGGGTCCTTGTCAACATGGACGGCCCCTTCCCCAGGGCCATCGCGCTCCCCAATCTCCCTCCATGGGCTGTTCTCCCACGGGATAGACCCTGAACTACCCGAGTATGTGACATCGGGGAAATCGTCTTTGTACGAACCCGATTTCAACTCCACCGATGCCACGGCGGATGTGGCCAGAATCATCAGGGTGACAACACTGAGTCCGGCGACGACACGTCTCATTTCGACATAGCCCGGATGGCTTCGGCAACCGATTTCGACCCATCGGCGGCTCCCTCCGGGGATCTCACGACAGCCGGCACATTGACGATGAAATAGGACTTCCCGCTGAATCTCTGGTACACGAGTCGACCGCTCAGCATGCTGGTGAGTCTCGATGCGACAGCGAGACCGAGTCCTATGGTGCCGGTCAGAAGTGGGGCAGCGCCGTTGTGGATGAAACGGTCGAACAACTTCTCGACCTGCTCCTCAGGCACTCCCGGTCCGTTGTCCCAGACCTCTATATCAACCGTCTCGTCGGCAGGAGAAACCTCGACTCCGATGATGCCACCACCGTGTTTGGCCGCATTCGAAATGAGATTGATCAGCACATGACGAAGACGAGCGGCGTCGGTGTTCACGATGGCATCTGTGGGTGACCACTTGATATCGAGTCCGGCCCGTTCGAACGGTGTTATGGCGCTCTCGACAATATCTCGGACATTGGTAGATGACATCTCGATCTCGATACCAGAGCTCTCCATCCGCGACGCCGCGAGAAGGTCATCGACCATGCGAGTCATCTCGGCGGACTCGTTGGCGATGATCTGCGCCATCTCCTGGGTCTGCTCCAGGTCGTCAGCGCCGTCGGTGAGAATTTCCGCGAAACCGTAGATAGAAGTCAAAGGTGTCCTCAGCTCATGTGATAGACCCGCGATGAACGTGTCCTTGGCCCGGCTGACGGCTCGTTCAGACTCGAGTTCGAGCTCGGCCTTCATTCGGTAATCGCGGATCTGACGGCGGGCGATCCACCAGTAGACACCAACCGCAGATGCCGGGATTGCCAGTGTGAGGATGAAGATCACATACCCGTTCATCCGTGATGCGCTGGCAGTGTTGGCTTCGATGGCAGTCTGTATGGCTTCTTGCTCCGCCTGCAACGAACCGACCAGATCCATGTAGGCGACCTCGAGGTCGCCTACTACGAGAAAGCGGGCTTCTGAGACATTCCCTTCGCCCAGCGCGTTCATTGTGCTGCCGGACTCGGCGAGAAAATGGGTCAAGTAGGCCGAAGATGGACTGGCTCCGGCTAGTTCCTGAAGATGACTCAGCTCGTCATACGAAGCAGCAACCTGGTCCATCGCGTATTCAACATCCTCGGCGTTGACGAAACCCTCGCCCTCGAGCTCTACGAATGTCATGGCCTGCACTAATGCGGCTCGATTCAATGCCGATGTGCCCAAGGTGGCGTTGGCCCAGTGAAGGGAACGGGCGTTCTCGGCCACGCGGGCTGCGCCGATGGAGTTGGCAAAGGCCAGGCCCGCGACAAAGAGAACGAGAAGAAGTGACGCACCGACTGCCATTGCAACCGTGCGCTTTCTCGTGTCAGGTCTGTCGCGCACCTCCGTGACCATGTGCGTTCATCGGCAAAAAGACCACGAATTCTCCATAGGCCGTACGCTCCATTGACTCT
>Ga0255057_10001496_pt1 | contig 13067 bp, 12 predicted proteins | sample Cases_109_6_MG_FD_189022 | JGI IMG/M metagenome (GOLD analysis project Ga0255057, IMG submission 189022) | Seawater microbial communities from Amundsen Gulf, Northwest Territories, Canada - Cases_109_6 | ecosystem: Environmental > Aquatic > Marine > Gulf | place: Canada: Northwest Territories... | reverse complement strand
TATCGGGTCGATCGACGCATCCGCGTCCAGCTCTACAAAGAAGTGCTGAAGCTCTACTCCCAGGTGATGATCGAGCGTGGCTATCATTCCCTTTTCTTCCCGGCGGGGACGCGAAGCCGCTCTGGAATGATCGAGCGGCACCTGAAGCTCGGCCTGCTCGGCTCCGCTGTGGAAGCGTTCACGACGAATCGTGTGCGACGCGTCGATCGACCGGTGTGGTTCGTCCCCACGACGATCAACTACGCGCTGGTGCTCGAAGCAGAGACGCTCATCCGAGACTGGCTCACCGAAGAAGGCAAAGCCCGCTATATCATCGAAGACGACGAGTTCTCCCAGATTGATCGTTGGTTCTCGTTCTTTCGCAAGGTGGTTGGGATGCGGGGGGCCTGCATCATTCGCTTCGGCGCTCCGATCGACCCGTTCGGAAACCTCATCGACGATAAGGGAGCATCGCTCAGCCCCGCGGGCCACACCATCGACCCCGGCGGGTATGTAGAGAGACGAGGTACGCCTGTCGTCGATGCAGCTCGAGATGCCGCGTACACGCGAGATCTCGGAACCGTGCTCGCCGAGCGGTACGAGCGAGACACCGTCTTGATGAGTACACAGGTGGTCGCGCACGTCCTGTTTCGCCATCTCGTCCAGGCGACGCCCGGAATGGATCTTTTCGCGCGTCTCCGGCTCCGAAACGAAATCAGCATCGATAGGGCGGTCGTTCACAAAGACCTCGGCGAGGCCCGCGACAGGCTGCTCGCGCTCGAATCGAAGGGCGAGGTCCGGGTCAGTGACGTCGTTCGCGAAGACACACCAGCTCAGCTACTCGAGCGAGGACTCGAGTTCTGGAACGGCTACCACGACTCCACCGCGGCCGACCTCGAGGGCGATAGGGTCGTGCTCCGCGACCCATCGCTGCTCCTCTACTACCAGAACAGGATGGTGCCGTTCGCCGAGCGGATCGCCGACGCTGAGCAGATGCCGGCGGCCTGTGAGATCGAAGCGTTGGGGGTCCATCGATGAGCCTCCGGGTCGGCGTGGTCGGCGCAGGCGGGTTTGGACGAGCGATCGCCCTCGCGAGCGCGCGCCACGAGCACGACGTCGTGCTGTGCAGCCGCCGAGAACGAACGCTTCCCGAGCCGATCCGCTCGTCGACCGCGATCGCCGACATGAAGGATCGCGACATGATCTTTCTTGCGGCGCCGGCACGGAACGCAACGAGTCTCGCCGATGAGCTCGGTAAGGTCGTCGACGGGCGGCACTTGATCGTGCACATCAGTCGAGGCCTCATCGGTGCGGAGCTCAAAACCATCACGACCGTGCTTCGTGAGCACACCGCGGCGCGGCGCCTTGGCGCCCTCGCCGGCCCGCTGGTCGCCGATGCACTTGCAGAAGGACGACCGAGTGGCGCCATCCTCGGAACCATGTTTCCGGAGGTAACCGACATGGTTCGCGAGGCCATAGGTGGCTCCGGGCTCCGAATCTACGACACTAAAGACGTGATAGGCGTGCAACTGGCCAGCGCCACGGTCGGCTTTCTGACAGTGGTGCTGGCGTACGCACAAGCGGCCGGCGTCGAGCCAAGCACCCTGGCGGTTCTAGCGACGCGCGGGATGGTCGAGATCGCACGCATTGGTCATACGCTCGGTGCGAAGGAGGAGACGTTCATGGGCCTTGCTGGCCTTGGAGATTTGATTGCAGTGGTGGCCGGTGACGAGCGCCCCGAATCTCGTCTCGGCCGCGCGATGGCCCAAGGGGCGAACCTCGTGAACGCTGCTGCTGAAGCGGGCGCACACGTCGAGGGGATCGAAGTCGCCCAGCATCTCTTGGAGCATGCCGACCGGCTCGGATTGGAGACTCCGATATCCTCGGTCTTCGGCGAGGTCTCGAACGGACGCATGACCCCCGACGCCGCAATTCACGCCCTGATGGAGAGGCGCGTGGGCCACGAATGACAGATAAGCAGAGCCTGGTTTTGTGGAGCTTCCCCACGCGGGTCGTCTTCGGTGAAGGCGCTGCCACTCAATGCGGCGTCGAGGCGCTCCGACTATCGGGCCAGCGGGCGCTTTTGGTCGCCGACGAAGGCATCGAGACAGCAGGGTTGCTCGGCCCGATTCGTGGCGCCCTCGATGCGGCCCGGATCGCCCACCAGTCGGTGCTCGACATTTCGTCGAACCCGCTCGAATCCGAAGTGCTCAGCGCCGCACGTGCATTCGACGCCTTCAAAGCAGACATCGTCATCGGCGTAGGCGGCGGAAGCGTGCTCGATGTTGCCAAGCTCGTCCGGCTCGCCGTGACGCACCCGGCGCCGCTGTCGCAATATGACGACGCCATCGGTGGAAGCGAAAACGTCGTTGGCCCGTTGCCACCGATGATCGCGATCCCGACGACGGCCGGCACCGGGAGCGAAGTCGGCCGAAGTGGGGTCGTCACGATCCAAGCAACCAACCGCAAGACCGTCATTTTCTCACCGCTGCTTCTTCCAGACGTGGCGATCTTGGACCCGGGGATGAGCCAGACGATGCCGCCCATGATGACGGCGGCGACCGGGATGGACGCTCTCACGCACTTGGTTGAGGCCTATTGTTCGGTGGGTGATCACCCGATGGCCGATGCAATCGCGCTTGGAGGGGTTCGCCTCTGTCATCGGTCGCTCCAAACCGCCGTCGAGGATGGCGCGGATCTGAAGGCGCGCGGGGAAATGCTGAAAGCCGGTATGATGGGGGCCGTCGCCTTCCAGAAAGGCCTCGGCGCTTGCCACTCGCTCGCGCATCCACTCTCGACCGAATTCGGCATGCACCACGGTCTCGCCAACGCGATCTGTTTGCCCGCCGTACTCGACTTCAACCGAAGCACCATTCCGGACCGCATCGCCGAGATCGCACGGCAGCTCGGCGTGCGAAGTGACGAGGCCAGCACGCTGTCTTTCGAGTGCGCCGGCGCGGTTCGAGCCCTGCGGGGCGCGGTCGGGCTCCCATCGGGTTTGCGCTCCCAGGGCGTCGAGCAAAGCAACCTGCCACATCTCGCCGCGTTGGCTTACGCAGACTCGTGCCACCAGCTAAACCCTCGGAGTTGCTCGGAGGACGAACTACTCGCGCTCTACAGAGCGTGCCTGGACGATGCGTAAGCGCCGCAAAGGAAAGCTCGAACCGGTTGGGAAGCTCCTTCAGGGAGTTTACCCCGCGCCGGATCAACTCGAGGCCGCGAAAGCGTTCGCATGGTGGAGTCGGTCTGTACCCCCGCGCATTCTCGAGCACGCGCGGCCGGTCAAGCTTTCCCATGGGGTCTTGATCGTGCACGTGAGCTCGTCCGTCTGGGCCAACGAGCTCCACTACCTCGGCGAAGATTTCCTCCAGCAGATTCGTAAGCACGCGCCCGAGAGCGGGATCCAAAAACTTCGTTTCAAAGTAGGCCCCCTCCCCGACCTCCCCAAGCGCCCCCGCGCGAAACCCCCAGCCCCGGAACCCGTCCGGCTCGCCGCTCTTCCCGAGGAGCTAGGCCGCGCCCTCAGCAAAATCCACGACGACGCCCTCCGACAAACCATCACCGAGGCAGCCACCACAAGCCTCGCCCGCGCCCGCAAAAAACGAGACTAGCAAAAAGGGGACAGTCCATTAGGGGTGGGCTCTTGCCGTGCGGATCATTGCTTCTAAAATTACCGAGGCGTTCTCGGACTCGAGGCGCGCGCAGATGTCCTCGGGGAGCGGAATCGTGACGGCTCGAACGCGGGTTTCGGTCAAGTGAGAGAGACTGACGCCGAGCTCGTTGGCGATCCGGCCCATGAGGTCGACGCCGGGGTCGGCTACTTCGCCGCTTTCCAACCTTGCGATCGTTCTTCGAGAGACGCCCACGCGCTCAGCAAGCTCGTGCTGGCCGATGCGGCTCCGAAGCTCGCGAAGAATCGGTAGATTGGCGGAAATGACATCGATGCTGACCATGAACAGACAGTATCGTCATCCAAGCGGCCCCACAAGGACACTATTGTCTGGCGACACCAGTGGCGAGCTCGGCGACGAGCGCTCGAACCGCCAACACGGCCGCCCCTGAGCTTTCGGCATCCTCGATTGTACGAACGACCGCGCTCCCGACGACGACCCCGTCGACATGTGGGGCGACGGTCGCGACGTCTTCTTTGGTTTTGACCCCGAAACCGATCGCCACCGGGCGGTCGAGCTCTCGTTGCAATGCACCGCCGCGCTCGGACGCGCTCGCGAGGTCGGCGGCCTTCGAACCTGTTACGCCTGTCATGGAGACGTAGTAAATGAACGAGGTGGCCGCGGCGGCGGCCTTGGCGATCCGCCCTCGGTCGCTGGTGGGAGCAACGAGCGGCACGAAGTCGAGACCTTTTTCGATCGCGGGCAATCGTAGGCCGTCGCTTTCCTCGGGCGGCAGGTCAACCACGAGAAAGCCATCGGCCCCTTGCGCGGCGGCATCTTCGACGACCTTCTGCTCTCCGTACGAAAGAATCGGGTTGTAGTAGCCAAAGAGGAGAATCGGCACGTTGGTGCGTCGACGAATCGCACCCACGGTGTCGAGCACTTTCGCAAGCGTCGTCCCACCCGCAAGGGAACGCTCGCTCGCTCGCTGAATGGCGGGCCCGTCCGCCGTCGGATCGCTGAAGGGCACGCCGAGCTCGATCACGTCGGCCCCGGATTCGGCCGCGGCAACGACGAGATCCTCGGTCGTGCCAAGATCCGGGTCGCCGGCACACAAATAGATCACCAACGCGGCTCGATTCTCGTTCTTCGCGTTAGTGAACGCGGTAGCGATACGGCCCACGAGGCTCAGTTCCCTTCCTTCAACTTGGCCAAGACGGTGTCGAGGTCTTTGTCGCCTCGCCCCGAGAGACACACCAAGATGTCCGCGTCGTTCCCGAGCTTCTTGGCGACCGCCGGGAGATACGCAAACGCATGACTGGTCTCGAGCGCAGGGATGATGCCTTCGGTGCGGCAGAGTTGCTGGAACGCGTCGAGCGCTTGCTCATCGGTGACCGCCGCGTAGGTCGCGCGCCCGATATCTTTGAGCCAAGCGTGCTCCGGACCGACACCAGGATAGTCGAGGCCCGCGCTGATCGAATGCGCTTCGAGGATCTGTCCATCGTCCGTTTGGAGCACGTAGCTCTTCGCGCCGTGGAGAACTCCAACCCCTCCGGCACAAAGCGGCGCCGCGTGGTGCCCCGTGGCCATGCCTTCTCCCGCAGCTTCTACGCCGATGAGACGCACCGACTCGTCGTCGATGAACCCCGAAAAAATCCCCATCGCGTTCGAGCCTCCGCCCACACAGGCGACGACGGCGTCGGGGAGCTTACCGCCTTGCTCGATCATCTGCGCGCGCGCCTCCGTTCCGATCACCGATTGAAAGTCACGAACGATCAAGGGGTACGGATGCGGACCGGCGACGGACCCCACACAGTAGTGGGTCGTCCGCACGTTGGTGACCCAGTCGCGCAGGGCCTCGTTCATCGCGTCCTTGAGCGTCGCCGAGCCGGATTTCACCGAGTGAACCTGCGCACCGAGCAGCTCCATTCGCCGAACGTTGGGGGCCTGCCGTCGAATGTCCTCGGCTCCCATGTACACCTCGCAGGGCAGCCCCATCAGCGTGCACGCCGTGGCGGTTGCGACACCATGTTGGCCAGCGCCCGTCTCGGCAATGATCCGGGTCTTCCCCATGCGCTTCGCGAGCAGAATCTGACCGATGGTGTTGTTCACCTTGTGCGCCCCCGTGTGGCACAGGTCCTCGCGCTTCAACCAAATGCGGGGGCCTACCTCCTCGGTGAGCCGGGACGCGAAGTACAACGGCGTGGCGCGCCCTGCATAGTGCTGAAGCAACGAGTCGAGCTCGGCCTGGAACGCCGGATCGCGCTGCGACTCTTCGTAGGCACGGGTGAGCTCATCGAGCGCCGGCATGAGCGTCTCCGCCACATACCGCCCACCGTACGGCCCGTAACGCCCGGAAGCTGTTTCAGGGGTTTGCATGAGGCGCGGAAGGTAGCGCAGGAGGGGACGAGACGCACCCCGTAAAACCGACGCTGCGCGTCGCCCACAGGGCTTCGCTGGCACTGGCGCTGGCGCTAGCACTGACGCTAACTCTGCCGCTGACACTGACACTGGCACTGACACTGCCGCTGACACCAGGTATCCTCGCCCGGTGGACGTCACCCCCGCGCCAGCAACTCCCGCCACTTCGGCCAAACGCCGCACCCTTCGCGAGACTCCGATCTCCGACGCGGTGGACCTGCCCTTCTTCCCCGCGCGTCACGCGCAAGGGTTGCCGGGGGATGGGGGGCGGATGCAGGTTCGGGACACGCTCCAACAGCTCCACGACATGCACGGGTTCATGCGAAGTCGCAGGGAACGCTTCGGGCCGAACTTTGCGCATGGGTATTTTGGCTTCGTGCCATTCGCGGTTGGGGAGCCGGATCTGGTGCGCGAGCTGCTGCTCAACCGGGGCTCGAATTTCTCGAGTCGCATGGGTTGGGACTTTGCGATCGGAGAGCTCTTCGAGGGCGGCCTGATGCTCCGCGACTTCGACGATCACCGCGCGCAGAGAAACATCATGCAGTCGGCGTTCCGGCCCGCCGCCATGCGGGGGTACCTCGACATCATCAATCCCATCATCGACGATGTCCTCACGAAGAGGTCCAACGAGCTCACGTTCCGCTTCTACCCGGCCGCAAAACAGCTTGGTTTGAGAATCGCCGCGGAGCTTCTGCTCGGAGTCTCGCTCGACGCCCGACAGGGTCGCAAGATCGGCCGCGCGTTCATCAATGCGGTCCATGCGGCTGTCGCGATCGTACGACGACCGGTACCTCCGAATCTCTACTGGCGCGGCATGCGCGGCCGCGCGTTCTTGAAGCGCTACTTCACGTCGCAGATCGAAGAACGCCGTCGAAGCCAGAGCATGGACATGTTCTCGCAACTCTGCCGCGCCTCCGACGAGAACGGGGATCGGTTGACCGACGAAGAGATCGCACAACACATGATCTTTGTCGTCCTTGCCGCGCACGACACGACGGCGAGCGCCATCACGACATCGATCTGGGCGCTCGGCAAGCACTCGGAGTGGCAGGACCGGATTCGCGCCGAGGTGATGGACCATCCGAGCCCCGTGATGCGATACGAAGACCTCGATTCACTAGTTGAGACCGACTGGGTCTTCAAAGAAGCGATCCGAATGCAACCCCCCGTGCCCTTCATGATGCGCCGAACGGTTCGCGAAGTTCAGCTAGGCCCCTACGCGCTTCCGAAAAACCTCACCGTCGCCCCAGTCTCGCTGATCACCCACTACCTCCCAGAGTGGTGGACCGAGCCAACGCGCTTTGACCCGCTACGGTTCAGCCCCGACCGCGCCGAGCATAAGCAGCATCCCGGGCTCTACTACCCCTTCGGCGGTGGCGCGCACATGTGCCTCGGGGTGCACCTGGCCTCGATGCAGGCGAAGGCATTCCTTTACCAATTCCTCCGCCGCTACGAGGTGAGCGTGCGGGGGAGACGCCCCACCCGATTTCAAGTCGTACCTATCCCCCATCCGGTAGGCGGCCTCCCAGTCCGACTCACGCAGCGCGCCTGACACTGGCACTGGCACTGGCGCTGGCACTGGCACTGGCGCTGGCACTGGCACTGGCACTGGCACTGGCACTGACGCTGGCACTGACGCTGACGCTGGCACTGACGCTGGCACTGACGCTGACGCTGGGCGACTCTCTCAATATTGCGAGCGACTGGGGGTACATCGGGACCCAGACGGCCACACACCTCGACGAAAGGCTCGACGAGGTGTGTGCCATTACATGGTGTTTGGCGAAAAAACGCTAACGGCCCGAAAGTCTCCACGACATCGCGCAGACCTCATCGAGCGCGATGTCGAGCTTTGCCAATCGGGCTTGGCCGACGTAGCCGTAGGCTGCCGCGAGCTGAAGCCCCGCACGGACTTCCTTAGCCGACCCGCATGCAGAGGCGAATCGCGCCCTCGCCGTCCCGGAGTCATTTCCCTCCGCCTCCGCAATGTTGAGAACGACGCTATTCATCGCCCTCCGAACTTGGTCGAAGAGGTCCTTATCGCGCTTCCTGATGATGGGAAGCAACGGTTGCAGTCCCTCCGCTGCCTGAAGTGCCTTTTGCTGAACGATGAGTCCCATGAGTGATTTCCTTTCTGAGTGGATTGGGTCCCCTCACAAAGGGAGGGGGGCCCGAGCCGCTCAGAAAGGAAATCACGATGACCCAAGAGTGATCACACTGACACTGTCGCTGGCACTGTCGCTGCAAGTCGGTATAGTCGTCGCTCGGTTGCGATTCACGTGAAGCTTTATCGTCGAACTTTTGCGAAGCTTGGTCTTTTGTCCGGGGCGGGGGTTCTGGTGTTGCCGGGGTGTAAGGGGTCGCCGCCGACCGCTGGTGAGGCCGCGCGTTTGTCTCCCGACGAGCGGGTGATGTTCGAGCGTTTTGCGGAGGTCTATATCCCTACCGAGGGCACGAGTCTGAAACCTTTGTCTGATGTTCCCTACCTCGACAACATCGACCGAGTCCTCGCCTTTCTCGATGCTCCGACGCTCGATGAAGTTCACACGGGAATGAAGCTCTTCGACTACGGGTCGGTCGTCGTCGGCCTCCATTTCGCGCGCTTCGCGAACCTCGACCCGGATGACCGCCTGGAGTACATCCGCGCGTGGGACGACGGTGGTGAAACACAGCGCGCGATCGTCGTATTGATCAAGAAGCTCATTGCGGTCGGGTACTGGCAGGACGTCGAGGCCGCACGCCGGGTTGGTTATCACGGCCCTGTATCGGATGAAGCGAAGATCTTGAGCCTCGGAAACGCGCCGATGCCGATTGCAATGGTGGAGGGGAGCGAGACGCCGTGACGGAGCCCTCGCCCAACACCGCACCATCGCTCCCCGTGCTCACGGTCCAGCAGCCTGCGGACATGCCCGAGCGGGGCCTCAAACTCGAAGCCGACGCAGTGGTGATCGGCTCAGGAGCGGGTGGCGCCGTCGCGGCCTACGAGCTCAGACAGGCTGGTGCGAAGGTGGTCGTGCTCGAGGCGGGCCCGTATGTGAAGTCGGAGCAATTCACCGAGCGCCTCGTCGAATCCTTCCAAACCCTATACGAGGAGGGCGGCAACCAAACCAATAAGAGCGGTGACTTGGTGGTGCTCCAGGGCGCGTGCATCGGGGGTTCGACTGTGATCAACGCTGCCGTATGTTTTCGTGCGCCCGACAAAGTGCTCGAGGCCTGGGGCGAGAACAACGGCCTCGACAATCTATCGCCGGAAGCGATGGCGCCGTACTTCGAACGGGTTGAAAAGAACCTCCACATCCACCCGAACGGTGCGCATGAGATCAATCTCAACGGCCGAATGATCAGGGACGGCGCCAAGAAGGCAGGCATCCCTGCGGGCCCCTGCTCGAGAAACATCAAACACTGCGCCCTGACGGGCCACTGTATCGCGGGCTGCAAGACCGATCGCAAACAATCCATGCTGGTCACGTATCTCCCATGGGCGAGCGAGCTCGGCGCGACGATCCTGAGCGGCACCCGTGCGGAAAGCTTCGAGGTAAGCAATGGCCGCGTCACCCAGGTCAACGCGGTCGCGACCGACGCCAACGGCAGGTCCAAGCCGATCGAGGTCAAAGCCGGGCTGGTAGTCGTCGCAGCAGGTGCGGTGCAGACGCCTCTGCTGTTTCAGAAGAACGCGATCGGCAACAGCAGCGGCCTCATCGGGCACAATTTCGCATGCCACCCCTCGACCGCGATGATCGGCGAGCACAAGGACGACGTCTACGGATGGCTCGGTGCCACCATCACGACGTATGCGGGGAACATCGAGGATCCGAAAGAGGGAAGCTACCTGCTCGAGGCGGGTTTCCTTGGCCCGATGTCGATCACCACGGCCTCGGACGGGGGCGTCGGGCGCGAGTACACCGACTTCATCCAGAACAGCAAAAAGTTCTTGGCGTCGGTGACCCTCATCCACGACCACAACGTAGGACGCGTCTACATGGAAAATGGGCGCAAGCGCATCGACTACGACCTCGACGATCGCGACTTCCCGAGCCTGCAGGAAGCGTTTCGCGGGGCCGCGAAGATCTACTTTGCCGCGGGCGCCGAACGCGTGTTCCTCCCGACGACTCGCCGCACGGTGATCGAAAGCCCCGATCAGATCGACTCGGTCATCAACTCACTCGAAAACGGCAAGCATCGCTACAAGCTCACCTCATACCACCCGCAGGGCACGATGCGCATGGGCAGAGACCCCAAGAAGAGCGTGGTCGGCCCTAACGGCCTCATGCACGATCTCGACAACGTATACGTCGTCGACGCCAGCTTGTTCCCGACGACCCTGCTCGTGAACCCCCAGGAAACGGTGTACGCAATGGCGAGCTATCTGTCGGATGGGATGCTGGCCAGGGGATAAGATAACCGAAGCAAAGGTCAGCGGGGTGCCGAGGAGGCCTATTTGACGTTCTTAGCCTTCATGAAGCACCAGAAGCCGCCGTCGGCTTTGGCGAGGCGCCAGCCATCTTCGCCAAGGCCGCTGAACTGTGCGCTCATGGCATCGGCGGCCTTCTTGCTGGTTCGTTCGCTTTGATGAACGCACTTGTATTCGAATTGGTGCGCACCGTGCCAGCCATGACCCTTACCGGCCCAGTGCGGACACGCTTTGGCCTGGCCGCACGTCGTGCACTCGGAAGGCGCGGCTTCGGTTTGTGATTGGACGGGGGCACCGCCTAGCGCGAGCCACATGACCCCAGCAGTCAGAACAGAAGCGAGAAGAGCAAAACGCATGATTCCTCCTTGAGTGAACGGCGAGGCTAACACGGAGGATCAGGGTGAGGAAAAAGCCGCTTTGGCTGCCTCGATGAACGCCCGCACCAACTCGGGGTCTTTTCGGCCGGGCTCCGACTCCACCCCCGACGCGACGTCTACGCGGAATGGATTCACGGCCTCGATTGCCTCGGCGACGTTTTTCGGGTTGAGCCCACCGGCCAGGGTTAGTTTCCGCTCCCGGGCCATCTCCGCTGCGATGGCCCAATTGAAGGTTCGCCCCGTACCCCCGGGGAGCCCTGGGACGCTTGCGTCGAGCAGCAGATGCTCGCCGGGATAGGCTCTGGCGAGCTCGATCGCTGAACCGTCCTTCACACCGATCGCCTTGTAGGCCCCTGGCAAGAGCACACCGACTTGCTCGGGGGTCTCATCGCCGTGCAACTGCGCCCACTCGATCCCTGTTTCTGTCAGGATCTCGCGGATCTGCGCCACGGTGAAATCGACGAAAACCCCGACCGTCTGGACTCGATCTCCGACCGCCTCCGCGATGGCCTTGGCTGCTGCGACATCGGTGCTTCTCGGTGAACGAGGCCAGAAGTTGAGGCCAATTGCATCGGCCCCCGCCTCCACGCAACGCAGCGCGTCGTCTTCTGTAGTTAACCCACAGATTTTGACCTCGACCATGGCCCAACGATGGGCCGCAATTGGCGGATCGCCAACATCTTGAAGAGCGCTTGCAGATCGCGGCCGAGCGTCCTAGAACACGTTCCACTCGAGCCCCAAACCATGGGCGTTTGGGGCATCGCGGGACTAGACTCGACGATCGAGCATGGAAACATCTGCTGCCGCGCGCGTTCTCTCCAGTCCGCGCGAAATCTTAGATTCTGTCGTGATTCGCTTTGCCGGCGACTCTGGCGATGGAATGCAATTGACGGGTAGTCAGTTCACGACCGCGACGGCCGTGGCCGGAAACGATCTCGCGACGTTTCCTGATTTCCCCGCCGAGATTCGCGCGCCCGCGGGTACGACATACGGCGTGTCGGGATTTCAGATCCACTTTGCTGCGCACGACATCCGCACCCCGGGCGATGCGCCGGACGTGTTGGTCGCGATGAACCCGGCCGCCCTCAAAGTGAACACCGACGTGCTCAAGTCGGGCGGATTGGTCGTCGTCAACACGGGCGCCTTCAACAAGAACAATCTTGCAAAGGCCGGCTACGAAGAGAACCCGCTCGAAGATGGCTCACTCGACCGTTTTCGAGTCTTGGCCCTCGACATCACCAAGATGACCCTCGAATCGGTCAAGGGCGTCGGGCTTGGATCCAAAGACGCGCATCGTTGTAAAAACATGTGGACGCTGGGCCTCGTGTACTGGCTCTTCGGCCGCGAACGAGAGTCCACCGTCGAGTGGCTCAAGAAGAAGTTCGCCAAGAGCCCGAAGCTCGCCGAAGCCAACATCGCCGCCCTCAACGCCGGCCACATCTACGGTGAAAACGCCGAATTGCCGCACGGTATCGGGGCGTATGAGGTGCCGGCCGCGAAGCTCGAACCTGGCGAGTATCGCAACATCAGCGGCAACGAAGCCACCGCATGGGGCCTCGTGACCGGCGCCAAGCTCGCCGGCCTCGAGATCGTGTACGGGTCGTATCCGATCACGCCAGCATCGAACCTGTTGCACAACTTGGCGCGTCTCAAGCAGTTCGGCGTGACGACCTTCCAGGCGGAAGATGAGATCGCCGCAGTGTCCGCGGCGGTCGGCGCGAGCTTTGGCGGCGCGATCGGCATCACAGGGACGTCCGGCCCTGGCGTCGCACTCAAGTCCGAAGCGATTGGGCTCGCGATTGCAACCGAGCTCCCCTTGGTGATCGTCGACGTGCAGCGTGGTGGTCCTTCCACTGGCCTACCCACCAAGACGGAGCAGTCCGATCTCTTTCAAGCGGTTTGGGGCCGCAATGGTGATGCACCATTGGTGGTGCTCGCAGCCGCGACGCCGGGCGACTGCTTCTACATGGCGGTCGAGGCCCTACGCATTGCTGTGAAGTACATGACTCCGGTCATGCTCTTGACCGACGGCTACCTCGCCAACGGTGCAGAGCCTTGGCACCTGCCAGACCTCGACGCGTTCGAGCCCTTCCCAGTCGAGTTCCACCAAGATCCAGAAGGCTTCCAGCCGTTCATGCGCAACAGCGACACGTTGGCCCGCGTCTGGGCAATCCCCGGAACGCCGGGGCTAGAGCACCGGATCGGCGGGCTCGAGAAGCACCAGGACACCGGGCACATTTCGTACGCCTCGGAGAACCATCACACGAT
>Ga0255057_10001495_pt1 | contig 13073 bp, 11 predicted proteins | sample Cases_109_6_MG_FD_189022 | JGI IMG/M metagenome (GOLD analysis project Ga0255057, IMG submission 189022) | Seawater microbial communities from Amundsen Gulf, Northwest Territories, Canada - Cases_109_6 | ecosystem: Environmental > Aquatic > Marine > Gulf | place: Canada: Northwest Territories... | reverse complement strand
TCACAACCGAGGTTCCCCCCACACTCTGACCACTCGAAGGAACCAAACCACTCACCGACGGCGGCACTATCGCCGGGTCGTAGTGGTAGCCGAGGTCGATGGTGCCGGTGTCGGTTACCGAGTCGGTGCGGGTGGTTCTGGTGTCCAGACCCAGATTGGCGGCGGTGTCGGAGCCGGCGTCGATGGCGGGACTGTCGGCCCCTTGCCCGGCGGCGATATGCGACAGATGGAAATCGTTGCCAGCCGGGTTCACGAACAGCGGATCCGACAAGATGTTGCCCGTCCCCGGCAACACCGCTCCGTTGTAGTCGTTGTAGTTGAACGTTCCCAAAGCAGTGTTCTGAATCGCTGCTGTCCAAAAAATGTTGTCCTCGAACAGGTTGGTGGCGTTGCCGCCCTCCAGCGTCCACCCGCCCATGGTGCCGGCAAACGTGTTGTTTCGGAACGTGTGACCGCCGCCTCCGACAGGGGTCGCCCCGTCGTCGTCGATGTTGTAGATCAGGGTGTTCTCCACCAGCCCATTGGCCGAAGTGCCTCCGAACCAGACGGCATCCCGGCCGGTGTCGTGGATGATGTTGTTGCGGATCGTCACATTGTTCGCGTTGTTGATTTCCACCGCACCCCCTCCGCCGCAGTCCGGCTGATCGGTGATCTCAAACCCGTCGATCACCAGATATCCGGTCCCCACCACATCAAACGCCTTACAACGTGTGTTGCCGCCATCGACCACCGCCACCCCCTCCGCCAGGTAGGTGATCGGATCAGCCGCCGTCCCTCCATTCAACGGTGTCACCGTCTCCGGATACGTCCCCGACTGCACCCGCACCGTATCCCCCGCCACCATCGTCCCAGCCGCCTTCTGAATCGTCAGCCACCCTCCCGCCGCATCATTCAACAACCCAGAATTCGTATCAGACCCATCCGTCCGCACGTAATACGTATTACCGGTTGGCGGTGCGCTGCCCCAGTGGACTACGAACCAGCCGACGCTGGCGGTGGCGGAGGTGTTGTCCCGGGTGAGGGTGAGCTGATTGGTGGACAACTCGGCGCTGAAACTGCCCACCCCGATGATGTCGTCGCCGGCGTAGCTCGAACTTCCCACGTTCTGGCCCGATCCGGCCTGCACCGACCCGAAGGCGTAGGCCTTGTTGGTGTCAACCGGAGTGATCCCAATGTTCTGCTGACCGACTCCGCCACCAAGTGTCTGGGTACCGCGCTGGACCGAGGAGCCTTCCTTGAGTTCGATCGCTTGCCATGAGATCTCGGTTATGTCGTCGGGGCTACCCGAGATACCCCGGGTGAAAGTGATCGTCGTGGAGTTTGTCAGCTCGGCGCGCAACATGTTCGCTCCGATGTCGGGACCGCCGCCGGCGGTCCGGTAGCTGGCCAGGACGAATGTCTTGGTGACGTCCACGGCCGGTGTCAGAGTGGCGGTGGTCGAGGTCGCGGTTCCCAGCAGAGACGTGGTGCCCGACTGGACGTTGGCGTCGGCAGCGTTGTCGAAGGCGATCACCTGCCAAGCAATCATGTGCGTGGCGTTAGCCGAGTCCACCCGGAACTGTAGATTGGTGGGACTGGTTAGCTCGCCTACCACCGGGTCGTTGTTGCCGAAACTGCCATCAGCAGCCACCGGGGTCTTAGACCAAGTCACGAACGCCTGAGAGGTCGCCCCCACCGAAGTGACCGGCACGTTGATGGTGGTCGTGGCCTGGCTCACCTCGCCACGCTGGACGGTGATCCCGCACGCGTAGGTGACGACGTACCACTCCATCGTCATCGTGACCGGCACCGCCTCGTCGGTCACCCGCTCGAACTCGACCGCGGTGCCAGCCCCATTGAGCCGTCCCCGGATCATCGAACCTACGGGCCGGTTACTGTCATGCCGGCTGGAGAACATCAGGAACGACAAACTTGGATCCACCGCCGTGATCGGAACCGAGACGATCCCATTAGCGGAGCTGGTGACAGATCCGCTCTGAACCGAGCTCGGCTGGGCGTCGAAGCAACTGCTGCTGGTGAAGGAGTTCCCGGTGTTGTTGGTGGTATCGAAATAGACCGCTCCCGAACCGACCGTGACCGTCATCAACATAGCCAGGACGGCCGCTCCCACGATGATCGGAAGCCCGACGAGCTGTCGTCGACTAGCGCGAGGCATTTGCCAATACCTCGGGCTCGACCCAAGGGTCGTATCTCTCGGGCCGAGCGTGTCGGGTCACCAGAACGGCCAGCGCCAGAACTGTGAGCCAGGCCACCATATGGGCCCACGCGCCGGCCGAATACCAGGTGATGGGCAGGCCCACTAGCAGCATGAGCAGTCGGCCCACGCAGAACATCTTTCGTACCTCCTGTTGCCGGCGGCGGTTTCCGCCCTCGCTCTCCGATATCGGCTCATTTTCTGGCCTTATTGAGGGGGATTCCGGGCTCCCGAGCTGATGACTAGTCACACGAGCAAAACCGATATCTAGTCATCAAGAGCATCCCCGACGTCGCCGATAGTTGGTGAGGACTTGATAGAGAAACGTTCCGAAGACGCATCACGAAGAGGTGACAGAGAATGCCAAACCAAACCCACCCAGCCAACGAGAATGACAGTTCGCGGAGACGTCCCCTAGCGCGTTTTGGGGTCCTTGGTGCAGCCGTCCTCCTCTCGTCCGCATTGATAGTGACCGCGTCGCTTGCAGCTTTCTCGGATACAACCGAGAACACAGGTAACACGTGGACGGCCGGCACGGTGATAATCACCGACGACGACGGCGTGACGGCCATGTTCAACACCACAGGTATGGCACCTGGAGACACCAGCACCGAGTGCATCGTTGTCACTTACAGCGGCACCCTGGTCCCGTCCACCGTCAGGCTGTATGGAGTCTCGGGTGGGACCGGACTAGACGCCTACCTCGACGTTGTCATCGAAGAGGGGAGCGGCGGTGCGTTCGGTGATTGCACCGGGTTCACAAACAACTCCACACCGTTCACCAACACCCTGGCCAACTTCTCAGCCACCCATACCAACTTTGCTAACGGGATCACAGGCTGGTCACCAGCCGCCAACCCTGAGTCCAAGACCTACCGGATCACGGTGACACTGCAAGACAACAATGCGGCCCAGGGCCTCAACGCCACGGCGACCTTCACTTGGGAGGCTCAGGCCTGACAGACAACAGCCGACCTACTGACGAACTGGGGCGGGCCTAGGGCTCGCCCTGGTTCGTGGGAAAGGGACGTGCAGTGGGAGCAATAACTACAGACCATCCATCGGCAGCGGAGGCGACCGAGTTCGAAACGCAGTCGAAGTGGACGGCAGACGGCCCGCCTCAGTCGAGAGCGGCGCCAGGGAACCGTCCTCCTCTTTCGACTCCTCCTCCAGCCAAGGTACCCCGGGTGAGACCCTGGACTCCTCCAAGAGGGGCGGCACCCTCCAGGTCCGCTCAACTACACCCGCTGGGGACTGGAGTGAATCGAACGTTTGCGAGAGGCCTCCCGATCTCCCGCTTCTTGCTCGGTCTGCTGGGGCTACTCGTTGTCTACGTCACCATGTCGCTCGCCCTGGTGGCGGTTGCGCCGGCACTCGGTCTCGGATGGACCTCGGTGGTGATCACGTCAGGTTCGATGTCACCGCTTATCAGCGTCGGCGACGTGGTGCTGGCCTCCCCCCACGACGGGCAAGGCCTGGGTCCGGGCACCGTCGTGGTCTTCTCTGACCCGGCTCGACCCGGCCTCCTGACCCATCGAATCGAATCCGTCAACCCCGACGGCTCCTACGTGACCAGTGGCGACGCCAATCGGCAACCGGACTCCACCCCTCTTCAGCCCGAACAGGTGGTGGGGATTGGACGACTCCTGGTTCCTCTCGTCGGATTGCCGCTGGTTTGGTACTGGGCGGGATCCTGGGGGATGCTGGCGTTTTGGGCGGCCGGGACGATGCTGGCCTTGTGGCTGACCCGTTATGTTGTCTTGGAGAAGTACGACCGACAAGCCCAGGCCGAGGAGAGCGGCCATCTGGGGACTGCGGCTCCCTCCGATGAACCCAAAGCTGAGCATCGTGTGGAAGCGCTCCCCATCGTCCCCAAACCGGCCCCTGACTTGGGTGTGGACACGACCATCAAAGGATCGGATGCGGAAGGACCGACCACCCGTGACGTTGTCCTCGCCTTCTCCGAGCCTGACTCTCTCCCAAGGAGCGAAACGGTTGTTTCTCGCCCCAGCGCAGTGTTGGGAGCAGTGCCGGCGCTGAAGGTCTTGAGCGAGGTCGAGGTTTCCTACGCGACCATTTTCGACGACGTGAACGCCGACCGTTTGCTCGGAGTGCGTGAGGCACTGGGGAGACGGCATGACACCAAGATTCCCCTGGAGGCACTGATCGTGATGGCAGTCATCCCGGCTTTGCGGACCTTCCCCGAGTTCATGGCGGCTCTTGACAGCCACGAGTTGACCGCCAACGTTGCCTACGACGTTGGTATTGCAATGGACACGCCGGATGGGGTGTCGGTCGCGGTGATAAGAGACGCCGAGGCCAAAGGAGTGGTGGAACTGGCTTCGGAGGTGCGTCGTCTTGATGAGGACGCTAAGGGCCGCTTCCCGTCACCAGGTAAGCCGATCCGCCAGACATTCACCGTGTCCAGAATCGGTGCGGTGGGCGGCGGCCATGGCACTCCGATCGTTCCGCCCGGGACCATCGCCCTTCTATCGGTGGGACGTGCCCGACAGAAGCCCATGGTTATCGATGATGAACTCGTGGGCGCACCGGTGATGCCGTTGTCGCTGTCCTATGACAGTCGAGTGATCGACGAAGGGTTGGTCAGTCGCTTCATGGCCAATGTCATGGAGAACCTGGAAGAGCCCGCCTTGTTCCTGGCCAGTTCACGTACTCCCGTTTCCAATGAGATCCCGGTGGAAGAGCCGACCGAGATGACTACAGACGAACACACGGAGGGTTCCGCCGAGGGTACGCCGGCCGAAGAGGCCACTTCTGACTGGGCATTCTCGGAGCCAGTCGATGAGGACGCCGGACGTGTGAACCCCAACGAGCCCTGGTGGCACGAGCGAGAAGACCAAACCGAGGGTGCAAGCGACAAGACGGATGAGAGGGCCGAACACGAACTCGGGTCTCCCGCTGCCGACGCGGACCAGCCTACCGATATTGAGGCCAAGATCGCCGCGGCGTCCGAGGATCAATCGTGGATGCCGATGGAAGCCAACGGTGAAACCGCCGATGCGGAACGGGACACCGAAGAATTCCTCGGAAAGTTTCTTCCGAGCAACAAGCTGCAGTAGAACCCCAGCAGGAAGGTCTATGGCTGCGGCGTCGGCGTCTCATTCGTGACTACGACCGCACATAACGGCACTTATGTACGGCCGAATCGGGGTTGTTAGGAGTTCTTAGCCTCCTGGAGGCGTGCCTTGAGTCCGAACCGTTCCTGTCTCGCCGTTAGATCTAACACAGCACCTATATCATCAGAGAAACCCGACGGTTCGTCGGGAATGAACTCGAAGGTGTCGTCTTCGATCTCGAGCGCAAAACGGTAGATAGACGTGCGCTCTACCGAGACGCTTGCCAGAGGCCACGATCCAATCTCAGTCCGTCCCGCCACGATTCGTAGGCGGTCGTCAATAGTCTCGACTGTCACTGATGTGGGTTCCAGCTTTGGGCCCTGCAGCCGCCCGGGGTACATAGTCATACCTTGGAAAAGCTAGCTCCACAATCGGATATTGGAACAGCCCGTAGTGCACCATTCGGAGTGACAGCATGTGACTAGTTCTTGAACATGCCTCGCGTGTACCCCCGCACGTAACGGCACTTATGGTCGGCTGTCTAGCCGGTGCAGGGGTGGAGCGGCGTCAGGCGTTGCCTGCGCTCGGGTAGCCAACGGGATCGTCTCCGACCGCACTTTCGGCAGATGAGGCGTACGTTGGCTCCGCCGCCTTCCCCGCGTTTCCAATCCGCCAGAACCTGTGGTTCATGCCCAACAGCGGCCAGTTCGAACATCAGAGTCTGATACTTGGCTTCGAGGCGGCGTTTTTGTTGTCAAGAAGCCTTTCGGCGGCATTGGCGAACTCGGACTCGGTTTGGGACTTCCGTTTTTCAGTCAGAAACAGGCTCCAAGAAACCAACCCAAGGACCAGTAGGCCAAAACCGGCAATGGCTTGGATCATCACCCGGTCTCCTGCTGTCTGCGCTGTTGAAGGGTCTTCAGGGTTGTAGTACACCGTCACTTGATCTCCGGCCTCTTGTTGACGGTCGCCATAACCGAACAAGGCTCCGGAAGAAGGTCCCCCCCGGTGCCTATCGTCAAACAACGCTATCTGCCCTCGCACGCCCCGCAACCAGACGCACCTTCTCTACTTTTGAGATTGGTTTTGTTCGATGATCTATTTTTGTATGAGAGAAATCGTATAGACGTGTTGAAAATTTACGTGGCTGAGCTGAGAATGTACGTGGGTTAAGAAAAGGGTACGTCACGGTGAATGGTGACAGGATGCGCAGAAGAGGTCCGCGCATTATGCAACCGTATATCGTTCATACGAACGACGCTCATGTCGCTTCGCTCTCAAACCTGTCCTCTCAGCCATGCAATTAGCCTGGGCTCCTCGCGCGCACCTTCGCACTTGAGAGCGCGCGGTTGTCGACTAGCGGTCGGAGCAATATCGGAGCAGAAAGCGACGGTATGAGACGGGATTAGGTGGAATGCCGAGGAAGAACCATCTTGAGAATCGTCAATCAAGATGGGCCTAAACCCCGAATGAAGGAGACGGACGGAATCGGCCCATCGAATCCGGAGACTGGTGGTCTATCCCCTGAGCTACGGGGGCGGGATTTAGGGAAATCCTAAAGGCATTTCGTTTCCAGCCTGGCGAGGTCCGGACGAAGCGGCCTTCGCCGGGCTCCTAGATCAATTCCAGCGCTGCTTGTTCCAGGCGTCTGGCGTGTTGGCTCGTCAACCAGTGGGGAGAAGTCCGCACGGACACGAGTGTCGACGACTCCTGACCGGCTGCGATAAAGGACGTGTACGGAGGATGAGCGAGCGGTCCGACAAACCACACCCGGCTCAGAGATGCGGTCCCCCATTCGTCGAGAGAGTCGCCGAGTTGTCCGACATTGCTCAACGAGCGTTGAAGTCGCAGGGTCTGGCCCTTGCGCAGGCCAGCCAGAAGTGATCGCCTCGCTGCGGACCCCCATCGCGCTCCTGCTCTGGAGGCTGTCAACAGGTCAGCACTCTGTGTGCTCATCTCGGCGTCTATCTGGTCGATGATCGACACCAGATCAGATCGAGGATCGACGATCGAGGTTCCGGCCAGCACGCTGAGGTTCCCTATGCCTCGCACAACACCGAGAGCCGGACGCAGGTCCTTGGCGACCAGCCACGAGCTCTCTGCTTCGGGTGGGCCGAACACCGATGACCAGGCCTTCTCCAGGACTCCCACCAGAACCGCATCCGTCGACCAATGGTATCTGCGTCGCTTGGGTGCCAGCGATTGCAGGACTGGACCAAGATCCATCAGTTCATGGTCGGACGCCAGCGCACTGCCATGAGATCCCGGATCGATGTGGGTCGAAACTGGAGCCTGCCACCATCGAAAGGAACCCCTCGTAGCTGTCGCTGTCAGCGATCGCCAACTGGGTGTGCTCACCGCTGCAGCCTCGATTGTTCGTGACGACCAATCGACCGGCCTGGGCGCCCTTCCCTCCAGGACTGCGACGTACTCCTCACGGAGATCTCCCATGAGAACCACACTTGCCATTCCGTCGAAGGCGACGTGGTTGCAGAACATCGTCAACCGGACGCCCTCCTCGATCGGAGTGACTCGCAGTGATATCGGCGGATTGTCGTGCCCGGACTGGACGACGTCGGGACCGGTGGGAGGCTCGCCGACGGTTTGCCAAGTGTCGCCCGCGCGAACACAGGTGAGAATCGGATGGCGAGTCGCCAAACGACTCCAGGCCTCGCGCAGGGCACCGTTGTCGACGCTTCCCTCCAACTCAACGATTGCCTCGAACCCGACCGCGGAGGTCTCATCCATCACAGACATCGCACTATCGAGGACCCCTACCTCGAAATACGAGACGTCGTGCGGCTCCGGGTCACGATCTGGGACTAGGTTGGAAGACGTTGTGGACACATACGGGAGGATACGATGCCGGCTCATGCCCTTCTGAGTCTTCGAGCCAGGAAGTACGGGGACGATTGGGACCACGTATGGGACTTTCTGGCAGACCGGCACGGCTTTCCCGGACCGCTCGGGCTCGACGAGGCCGTGGATCAGATCGTCGAGAAGCTCAAAGATAAGCAGGGAATCGCGCCCGGGCAGGTGGCGCCCACGGTCTACGAGCTCATTGGCGACTCCGACCGGATCGGATTGCGGCAAGACCATCTGGCGCGTCTCGCCAAGATCGTCGAACCGGACGATGAGCGACGCTACAAGTTATTGGAGCACGCCACCGAAACCCTGAACTGGGATACCAGCGCGATGAGCGATTGGGGCGATGTGCCTGCCTCGAGCTCCGAGGAGATGTCTGAGGAGTCGCTAACCGAACTACCTTCTCCGAGCTTGCTGGAAGATGCGGTGCCGGTCTCGCTGCACGAGTGGACCTCGCTGCTGTCAGAGGCCGCCCTACTTAAGGCAAAACCAATTGCCGACGCCCCGACCTGCACTTCGAAGAACGTTCCCGGCGGCATCGACGGCGCCACCACCGTCTACGGCCAGTTCGAGATAGAGGCCAAGCTGAGCGAACTCGAATACGCCACCAACCCCAGGAATTGGCCCGTCTGTAGTTGGTTCTTCATCTCGATGAAAGAGGAGACGACACCCACCTCCCTTCTGCCACCCGACGACGTCGGGAAGACTTCATACACCTGCGACCTGGAGGAGTTGGTCGGGCTCGAGGACGTCCTCACGGTGCGAACATCCTTGAACACCCGCTATTTCGTTGGATCCGACTCCGTTGGCATGGAGTTCGACCTGACGCCTGGCGTGCACGGCGACGGGAAAATCGATGTGGACAATGGATTTCTGCTCGCCGAGGAGCACCCAGACAAGCTCGGCACGCTCATTGTCACATCTCAAAAGACTTTCAGTTTCGTCGGGCTCGATGATCTACCATTCTCCTTCCTGTGCGAGTTTGGTTGGATTGACATGATGAGGGCGATGGCGGAGTGTCGAGAGGCCCCGTAAGAGGAGGACCATGAGCGACGGCAATGACACCTGGGACAAACTGGGCAAGTACTTCGATTCGATGACAGAACTAGCGGCCGACTCCGTCAAGGAGGTCGCCGGCGAATTCGGCGAGATTTGGAACCAGAGCGAAGACGACAGCATCGCCGATTCAGTAGTCGATGCTGTGCGTGAGAGCGTCGGTGTTGGCGTTCGCAACACGGCGAAAGCCTGGGTGGAGACCCGTCAACTCATGCTCGACCTCGCCGAATAACAACTACAGCGGAGAGTTCTCGACCATGCCCGGCCCGACCAAGTTCCAGGATCTCGTTGCCAGTGCCATAACCAATCATGGCAAGGCGACGGCCGACATCTTCGATCGGCTTGGAAAAGGCGAGAAAGTCGATCTCGTCGCCGAGACGATGGAGTGCTTCGGCCAACTCACCAAGACCGGAGCCCAGTTTCTCCTCTTCTGGGACAACATCGCCACATTGATGGCAGCCGGCGGTGGCGGACCCCTGAACTTCCCCCAACCCAAACCCTGCGGACCCGGGGTAACGGTGAGCACCACGCTCAGTGTCTCCAATGTCGCCTCGGCAACCGTCTCGTCGGGCCTGCGAAGGAGAGGCGAAACAAATGACACCATCCTCGCTAAGGCGATCACGGTGACCCAAAACCAAGACACTCTCACCGTAGTGGTGGACTGCAGCGGGGCACCTCGCGGCCTTTACGAAGGCAGTCTCGAGTTGGTGGACGGTGTCGGTACCAAACAAGCGCGGCCATACAACATCTACATCAACCCCACCTGACAGCCAATGACCCAGGGGCGTATTGTTGAGCGGATGGCGGCTGAGCGAGACACACTTCGGAGACCAACAGTGTTGGTCTGCGACCTGGTCGCATCCACAGAAATAGCCGAACAAATCGGCGATGAGCCACTGTGGGATCTGCTTCTGGAATACCAGGACGCCTGCAGTGAGGTCATCCACCGGTACGACGGGACCGTGTACAAGCGAATGGGAGACGGCCTGCTCGCTTTGTTCGGCATCCCACGCGCCCACGAGGACGATGCCCCACGGGCTGTTCACGCTGCTCTTGCCCTTGTGGCCGCCGTCGGTCGGTTGGCAGCCGGGATCAGGAAGAGGCATAACGTAGATCTGGCGCTGCGTGTTGGGGTTCATACTGGCGACGTTGTCGTTGGTGAGATTGGCGGCTCGCTCGAAGTCGCCGGCAAAGCGGTGCACCTGGCCGATCGTCTGCAGTCGCTTGCCGAGTCCAACGGCGTGATCATCTCGGGCGATACAGCCGGATTACTTGGAGACTCCTTCGAGTTGCACTCTCGGGGAGAAGTTGACCTGCGCGGTCTCTCGCAAGCGGCCATGAGCTATGACGTGATAAGGGCACGTGACGTTGCCAGCATTGTCACCAGCAAGCCGGTGGCGATGGTGGGCCGGGCGGAGGAGAGATCCGCGGTCGGAGCTGCCTGGAAGAAAGTCGTGAGCGGAGGGGCTCATACGATGCTCATCACGGGTGACGCAGGCATAGGCAAGTCCCGGCTTGCCCGATTCGCCCGCGATCATGCTTCTCGCGAAGGCGGCGTACCGCTGGAGGGTGAGTGTTCCCCCTATCACGCGGACGTGCCCTTCCATGTCATCGGCCGCATGATCTCTGGCCACATGGCCCTTGACCCCTCGGCGGGGTCGAGCGAGCGCATCGTCGGATTGGCAGACGCTCTCACTGCTGCCGGTGTCGACCCGACACACGCGGTGCCGCTGCTTGCTCCCCTCCTTTCCCTCGACCCCGACGAGAATTACCAGACCAGTGAGCTGTCGCCAAGAGAAGTAGCGGCGGAGACAATCGACGTGATCCTGGATTGGTGGTCGGGTCTCGCAGCCAAGGAGGCCCGGGCGATCGTCATCGAGGATCTTCACAATGCCGATCCTTCGACCGTCGAGCTGGTTGGTCAGGCGACATCACGGGGCCTCGGACCCGGAACATTCCTGATTCTCACTTCACGGCCCATGCCGGGGTTGCTAGCAGTTGGCGAGGGAGACATTATCGAGCTCGAGCCTCTGCCCAGCGACGAGGCAATGGAGCTGATGGAGGCGCTTTCGCCAGACGCCGGATCGGCGAACGAAGACCTGGTCCAGCGAAGTGGTGGTAACCCGCTGTTCATCCGTGAGCTTTCCCAGGCTCGAAGCAAGTCGAGCGGAGATGTTCCGGGGGGACTTCGCGATCTGCTCATGGCCCGCCTCGATGACGCGGGAGATCTGGAGCTGGCACAGCTCGCCTCGGTCGTGGGAACGACGATCGACCCTTATCTGCTCGAAGCAGTTGCCGGCAATGGCAACCTGGCCGACCGGGTGGAGAACCTTGTCGACAAGGGGATTCTCACCCATCACAACGACCACAAGGGCCGGCGTCTTCGCTTCGTCCACCAACTGCTGGGTGAGACTGCATACGAGTCTCTGCCGACTCGTCATCGTCAATCTGTTCACTCCACGCTCGCCGACGTCTATCTCTCCGACGAGGGCGGTCTCGCGCAGGCCAGCCTGGCTGCACTCCACCTTGATCGTTCAGGCCGCCACGCCGAAGCGGCCGAGGCTTACCTGGAAGCAGCCGACGCAGCGTCGTCTCGCGGCGCTTCCTCCGAGGCTCTCCGGCATCTCGTTCGCACCCAAGAGATTGCGGACGAAGAGCTCACCCACGAGGAGGGCCACGAGTTCAAACGTGTGGCCGTGCTCCGCACTTCGTTCGTACTCGTAGCTAAGGAAGGCTTCGGGTCCGATGCCGCCAACCGCGCAGTGGCGAAGGCGCTCGAGCTGGCGCCGCCCGACTCATTGATGCACTCAGCCGGGCCGCGTATAGGCGCATTTGCCCAGGCAACAATCCTGGGACAACGCTCCGAAGCCGAGGAGATCATCTCCAGTATGGAAGCGGACCTCGAGGACGCCTCTGCCTCCGATCGCATCCAGGTCGAGGCAGAGATCGTTTCCGCTCGGGCACTCCATGACTTCGGTTTGGCCCGATTCACGGCATCGCGACTCAGCTTCGAGAGTGCACTCGAGCTCTATCAAGGAGCTCCTCGGCATGGGGCACCGTGGCCGGATTGGCCGTTGCCCACGAGTCTTCCCGCCACGGCCAACGCCCAACTGATCCCCATCTATTGGGTGCAGGGTGACCGCTCACTGTCAGAGGAGGCGGCGAGACGGGCCAAGGTGTCGGCCGAACAGCTCACTCCACCGATGGACGCCTTCAACATGGCCTACGCCATCGGATATGTCGGATGGACCCACCTCCTCGACCATGCCGTGCCGGATGCAAGAGCGGCCCTACGTGAGCAGGGTGACATTGGGCGTGAGTCTGGGTTCGCGATGTGGGAATCCCTTGCAGAAGCGTTCGGTGCGGTCGCCGCCGCTCAGCTGGAACCCACCACTGAAATGGCTGACGAGGCGGCCACGCGGCGCGACCATGCCGCAATGAATGCGGGGTCTTCCTTTCAGCCTTACTTGATCGCAGCCGAAGCCGAGATTCGTCTTCGCGCCGGACAGAGGGAGCGGGCTCTCGAGTTGATCGAGGAATCACTCGCGCTAGCCGCTGCGACTTCAGAGTACATCTACCTGCCCGAGACGCATCGCCTCAGAGCCGCGGCACGCTCCGACCCCGACGAGGCTCGCCAGGATCTGAACGTGGCGTTGGAAATCTCGGAGTCCCAGGACGCACATGTCTACTCACTGCGAGCTCTCCTCGACATGGGAGCCCTTCCGGACCCACACTCGAACGATCTCGGCGATCGGGTCAACGTTGTTCTGCTGGCTATGAGCGAGCCCGAGTCATATCCAGAAAACGCGCAGGCCATCGAGTTCCTCGCCGGGCGCGAATGACAGGATCGCCCAGCGAAGGGGACCGTCGAAGGATTGCGA
>Ga0255057_10001494_pt1 | contig 13073 bp, 8 predicted proteins | sample Cases_109_6_MG_FD_189022 | JGI IMG/M metagenome (GOLD analysis project Ga0255057, IMG submission 189022) | Seawater microbial communities from Amundsen Gulf, Northwest Territories, Canada - Cases_109_6 | ecosystem: Environmental > Aquatic > Marine > Gulf | place: Canada: Northwest Territories... | reverse complement strand
CACGGCTTCGGCACCCGGCGCGTGCCCCTAGAGACCCACTACTACGAGGTCTACAACCAGGAGAACGTCCGGCTGGTCGATCTCTTCGAGACTCCCATCGAGCGGGTCACCCGCAAGGGCATCCAAACCACGAACGAAGAGCACGAGCTCGACATGATCATCTACGCCACGGGCTTCGATGCCGTGACGGGGTCGTTCGACCGTATCGACATCCGCGGTGAGGGCGGGTTGAAACTCAGCGACAAGTGGGCCGACGGGCCGCGCACCTACCTCGGGCTCCAGAGCGTCGGATTCCCGAACCTGCTGACTCTGGTTGGCCCCCACAACGCGGCCACCTTCTGCAACATTCCGAGATGCATCGAGCAGAACGTCGAGTGGGTGACGGAGCTGATCGAGCACATGCGAGACCACGGCTACGAGCGCATCTCGCCCCGTCCGGAAGCCGAGGACGAGTGGACGAAGCACGTCTACGAGACGGCCGCGCTCTCGCTCATTCCCACGGCCGACTCCTGGTTCATGGGGGTGAACCAGAACCTCCCGAACAAGAAGCGCACGTTCATGGCCTACCTTGGTGGCGCCCCGGCCTATCGCGCGAGGTGCGAAGGGGTCGCGGCAAATGGGTACGCGGGCTTCGTGCTCGAGTAGACTCGCCGCCGGCAGCCGGAGCAACCAGCCTCGACTCGATCGACGGCGCCGCGGGCCTCCCCTAGACCCCTGCGGGCGGCTGCGGAACGCGCGACAGCGCCAGGACGCCGATCGCATAGACGACCGCCGCCGAGAGCAGAACGACGCCGAAGCCGAAGCCGCATCGGTCCCGCTTCGACATGCTACCCCAGCGCGCGCTGCGGGTTTCCTTGGTGTTGGCTCTCGCGACGGGGAAGCGGTGCCCCTGGCTGCCCGCTCGAGTAAGCTCGCCGCCGGTACTCATGACAACAACTCTCGACTCGATCGACATCCACGACACCCGTCTCTACGTCGAACGCGGCTACCCGTGGCGGGAGTGGGACCGCCTGCGCAGCGAGGCCCCCGTCTACTGGTACGAGCGCCCCGACATCGAGCCCTTCTGGGCCATCACCCGCCACGCCGACGTCCTCGCGATCTCGCGAGACGCGAAGACCTTCATCAACGGAGGGCCGCGGCTGCGGCTGGCTTCGCTCGGCGAGGAACTCATCATGCGCGAGGGCTTCAAGGGCTTCGCAGCGGAGCGCGGCTGGGACCGCGACGAGCCCCCGGACATGGTCTTCATGGATGATCCACGCCACCGGCAGTTCCGCCTGCTCACGAGCTCCGCCTTCACGCCGGGTCGCCTGCGCGCCCTGGTTCCCCGCATCGAGAAGATGGCGGCGAGCTTCGCGGCGGAGTTTACAGAGGCTTTGAAACGCGACACGGAGCGGACCGGAAGCTGCGACTTCGTGCGCGAGTACTCGATCAAGCTCCCCCTGGCCGCCATCGGCGACCTGATGGGGCTGCCTCCCGGCGACTGGATGCAGGTGCTGATCTGGAGCAATGCGCTGCTCGGCGACATCCACCCCTCCTTCAGCGCGCCTGGCGAGCTGCCCTGGGAAGCCACTCGGCGGGCCGTGGTGGAGATGCGAGCCTACTACGACGTGCTGATGGAGGAGCGGCGGAAGGCGGGTGCCGATTCCTCGAGCCTGGTCGACATGCTGCTGCGCGCTCGCATCGACGGTCAGCCGCTCACGGAGCAGCAGCTGCACGGCTACCTGCTGCTGCTGACGGCCGCAGGCAACGAGACCACCCGCAACGCGACGACGGGTGGCGTGATCGCCCTGCTCGAGCATCCCGACCAGCGCGACCGGCTCTGCAACCACCCCGAGCTGGTGGACTCCGCCGTCGAAGAGATCTTGCGGTGGACCTCGCCCGTCGTGCAGTTCGCACGCACGGTGATGAAAGACGTCGAGATCCGGGGCCAGAAGATCCGCGCCGGCGAGACGGTGGGCGTCTTCTACCCGGCGGCGAACCGCGACGAAGATGCCTTCGAGGCCCCCTACCGCTTTGACGTCGCGCGCAGCCCCAACCATCACCTGGCCTTCGGGCATGGCTCGCACTTCTGTCTGGGAGCGAACCTGGCACGCGTGGAGCTACGCGCCGCGATTCGCGCGCTGCTTCCCATCCTGCCGGAGATGGAGCTGGTCGATTCGGGCGTACGTCTGCCGAACCTGCACGTCCCGGGCTTCCGCTCCCTGCGCGTCCGCCCCGCCGCCTGAGGAACGCCTAGGCTGCGGAACGCTCGACCGCCGCTCCCGCCTCTACCGAAGCGGCGCCAACCAGCGGCGTCGGTGTGTCCTGGCCTGCAGCTCTGGCGCGCAGGTCCCGCCGCGCGATCGCAGCGAAGAGCGAGGGAACGAAGTAGAGCGCCAGGATCGCCGAGCCGAGGACGCCCCCGGCGATGGCCGTGGCCATGGGCGGCCAGAAGCGATCTCCGAGCAGGATCAAGGGCAGGAAACCGGCGATGGTCGTCAGCGTGGTCGCGACGATGTGCCGGGTGGCCCCAACGACGACCTCGGTGGTGCCTTCGACGTCTGCCTCGAGCGCACGCGGGTCGGCGCGAAGGGCGGACAAGACGACGATTGCGCCGTTGATCGACAGACCCACCAGCCCCATGGTTCCCACGATGGCGATGAAGCCCATCGGATGGCCGAAGACCCATACGGCGAGCAGAGCCAGCCCCACGGCCAGAAAGGCCACCGCGAAGACGACTGCCGCAAGCCGGAAGGAGTTGAAGGACAGGATGACCGATCCGAGCATCAGCACGAAAAGCGGAACCGCGAACGCCAGCAGCTTGGCCGTCGCCTCTCCCCGCTCCGCGCTCTCGCCGCCGCTCTCCAGGCGATAGCCCGACGGCAACACGAAGCCCGACCTCGTCAGGCGATCCTCGAAATCAGAGTAGGACTCCGCGATCAAGGTAAAGGGCTCGAGGAAGGCCTGCACCGTGTTCACTCGCTCGCCGTTTCGGCGCGGGATCCCGGCCATCTCCGGCACCAACGCCAGGCTGGAGAGCGCGGCCAACGGCACGCCCGGAACGAAGTCTCGAGAGCCAGCTGGGCGTCCCGGTGCCAGCACGCGACCTGCTGAGATATTGGAGAGGCTGCCGCGCTCACCCGCTCCGACGCGTACACGCACGGGGATCTCCTCGGTCGCCTCGATGATGCTGCCGCCCTGCACGCCTTCCAGGCGCGACTGGAGCTGTTCGGCGATGTCGGCCAGGCGCATCCCTGCCAGCCTGGTCTGGTCTTCATCCGCCTGGAGCAGGAGCTTGGGGCGGCCGCCCTGGAGCACCGCGTTGGTGTAGGTAACTCCATCGGTCTGGGCCAGCACGCCGCGCAGCTCCTCGCCCAGGCTCTGGAGCACAGCGAGGTCCGGCCCCACCAGGCGCAGCTCGATCGGCGCATCGTAGGGTGGCCCCTGGTCGAAAGGCACTGCGACGGCACGCGCATCGGGAAACGCTTCGAGGAGCTCACGCTGCAGTGTCGGGAGAAGCTCCAGAGTGGCCTCCGCCGAGGTCGTACGGACGATTCCACCTGCGTAGCCCGCGACACCATCTGCGGAAGACAGCATGTTGTAGAAGACCCGGGGAGCCGCCTCACCCAGGAACCAGTGGCTCTCCACGACCTCTGCGTGCGCGCCGATAATCGCGCGGGCCCTCCCGACCGCGCGCTGCGACTCTTCGATCGAAGCCTGGGGAGATAGAACGAGCTGCACCGGAAACTGATCGCGATCGATGGGCGGAAAGAACTGGCTGGTGAGACCCTTCGCGACCATGAAGCCCGCGAGGGGAAGCAGCAGCGAGACACCTACTCCGATCGCGGGGCGCCGCACACATGCGGCTACGGCCCGACGATGGAGCGCCGCGAGCCGGGCACTGGAGACACCCACCTTCCACCAGGACGCGCCCGCCGCCTCGATGCGGGGAGTCAGAAAACCCGCGAGTGCCGGGATCACAGTCAAGGAGAGCAGAAAGGAGCTCGACACGGCGAGCGCCACGCCGATCGAGATGGGTCCCACGAACTCACCCGCACCGCCCGGCATGAGCGCGATCGGGAGAAAGGCCAGCACCGTGGTCAGGGTGGATGCTGCCAGCGGCACCGCCAGGTGACGCACCGCACCGCGCACACCCTCGAGGGCGGAGGCGCCCTTGCGAACCCGCGCGTCATACTCATCCACCACCACGATGGCGTTGTCGATCAGCAGTCCCAGCGCGATGATCAAGCCGGTGATGGACATCTGGTGCAGCGGGACACCGAGCACCAGCAGCTCGCCCAACACCATGGCCGCCGTCAGCGGAAGCGCGGATGCCACGATCAGCGCCGAGCGGATGCCCATCATCACGAGGAGGACCGCCAATACGCTGGCAGCGCCGAGGAGGAGGTTCGTCACGAGACTGCCGAGGCGCTCCTCGGTGTAGATGCTCTGATCGAAGATCGTCGCCAGGCCCACGCCCCTTGGCAGCTCCGCTTCGAATGCGGAGAGCGCGGCCCGTGCGCGCGAGGCCCAGTGGTCGACGCGCTGGGCAGGCGCCATGGTGGCTCCCACCGCCACGCCCGGCCTGCCGCCGACCAATGCCAGGGTGCGCGGAGGTTCGGCGACGGTCTTCTCGATTCGTGCGATGTCGCCTACGCGCAGGATGCGACCGTCGAGCTCGCGCCGCAGCGGAATCGCGCGGACACGTTCGAGGGACGTCAGCTCCCCTTTCACTTCGAGCAGGAGATCATTCGACGAGTGGCGCAGCTGCCCGGCCGGGAGCTTGGTGTCAGCGCCTGCGATCGCTCGCGACACGTCGGACGCCGTCAGGTTCACGGCCGCCAACGCCGAAGCGTCGACGGTGACGCGCACCTCCTCTTCGGCCTCGCCGAAGAGCTCCACCTCCTTGGTCCCCGGCAGGTTCCTCAACCGGGCCTCGAGCTCTTCTGCCAGGCGGGAGAGGAGCGCTCGCGGCGGGGGCGTGTCGGCCTGCCACACGAGCGCTGCCAACAGCGTCATGGCGGTACTGGTCCTGTCCTGGAATTCGGGCGGCATGGCGCCCGGCGGGAGCTCCGCCTGGGCGTCTGCGAGCTTGTCTCGCACCTTCGACCAAGCGTCGTCGACTTCTTCCTCGCCGTAGCGGTCGTGGAGCGTGACCGTCATCGACGAGATCCCGCTGCGGGAGATCGAGTCGATCTCCCTGACCTCGTGTAGCTCCTGAATCCTGCTCTCGATCTTCTCCGTCACCAGCGACTCGACTCGCCGCGCGTCGGCCCCTGGATAGAAGGTCTTAATCGTGGCGAAGCGCCGCGCCATGGCCGGGTCCTCCTGGCGCGGCAGCGAGCGCAGCCCAGAGAGGCCCGACACGAGGATGAGGCCGATCGCAAGCACGGTCAGACGCGGATTGCGAAGAAACAGAGTCGACATCTGGAACCTCCGGGGCTTGGCGCGGGGGGGGGGACGAGGTAGACGGGCGCTAGCGATTGGAGGCGGTATGCGCATGGGCGCGTCGCTCCGGCGACACCGCAACCTGCACTTCGAGTCCGGGCACGAGCCGATGCAGGCCGCTGGCTACGACGGTCTCACCATCGTTCAAGGTGCCGCGCACGAAGGCGCGATCGCTGTCGACGTGGAGCACCTCGACCTGACGGCGCTCGACCACCTCTGCCTGACCGTTTCCGCCCGCCACCACGTAGGCGGACCAGAGACCGCGGTGACTCTCCGCCAGGGCGCCCAGCGGCAGCCAGAAACCCTGGGACTCGACGTTGCGCGGGAGCGAGAGGCGCGCGAGAGCACCGCTTCGCACCGGAGGCGAGTCTCCCGCGAGCTCCGGAACGACCAGGATCGCGGTAACCGTGCGGGTGTCCGGGGCAACGCTGTCCAACACCACGTCGAGCACCGCGTCCACGAGCCTGCCGTTGACTTCGACGGGGTAGCTTCGCCCCGTCTCGAGAACGGCGGCGGTCGTGGGGGGAACGCCGATGCGCACTTCCAGGGCGCCGTCCTCCAGCAGCTCCACGATGGGCTCACCGGAAGCCACGACGCTTCCCTCGTCCTTGAAGCGGGCATCGATGCGGCCCGCGTAGGGCGCCACCACGTGCGACAGCTCGAGCGCAACATCGATGCGTCGGCGGGACGCGTGCACGGCGGCCAGCCTGGCAGCCAATGCGCGCTCGGAGTAGATCGCCTCGTCGAGCTGCTGGGACGAAAGGTGTTCGGACTCGTGCAGCTTTCGGCGACGCTCGCTGGTACGACCGGCCAGCTCCAGCTGCGCGCGGACCTCGGCGGCCTGGGCGTCGGCCTCGGCTCGCTGCGCGTGGAGAGCCCGGGTATCGAGCTCGGCCAGGACCTCGCCCGCTTCGACACGGTCTCCGTCGTCGAAGAGGACCCGCACCAAAGTCCCGCTGCGCTCGAAGCCGAGGCGGCTGCTGCGCCTCGCGACGATGCGCCCGGCGAACTGTTCGTGCACGGTGTAGCCGCGCTCGTGGCGGACGCTCAGCACTTCGACCGGGAGCGGTGCGCCGCCGCTGTCGCGAGCATGAGCAGACTGGGGAGAAGAGCCCGAGAGCGAAGTCGTTCCGACCGCGCCGACGGCGAGTGTCAGCGCTGCCGCGATCCAGATGCGTTTGCGGGTCATGGCGTTCCTTGGGTGGGGCGCGCCTGGGAACCTCGAACGAAGATGTCCATCACGGGGCCGACCAACTCGTCGAGCGAGAGCCCGAGGCGAAGCCGGCTGGAGAGGTGAAGCGTGACCATGCCGTGCAGTGAGACCCAGCACACGTGCGCCAGGGTGTTTGCGTCGCCGTGCAGAAGGCCGCGGTCGATCGCCTCCTGGATGGTGGCATTCACGGTCTGCCAACAGCTGCGCAGCGCGGGCGTCTGGTCGTCGTCTGCAATCTCGGGGCGATCGAGCTGGAACATGATCCGGTAGGCGTGGGGCTCGTCGACGCCGAAGGCGAGGTACTCGCGGCCCAGCGCGCGCAGGCGGTCCAGCGGAGCCTCGTGCTCGCCGGCCGCCTTCCGCGAGCGCTCGGCGAGCCGCGCGAAGCCCGCCTCGGCGACGGCTTCGAAGATCTCGGCCTTGTTCTCGAAATACCGGTAGGGCGTCATGGCGCTCACGCCCAGCTCGCGAGACAGCGCGCGCAGTGTCACCGACTCCTCGCCGTGCTCGGCGAAGAGCCGGGTGGCTGCCACGCAGGCGTCGTCCCGGAAGGTCTGGACCTCGTGGGCTGTGAGCGATCGGGGCATGGCGTTTAATTTACGATATAAATTTATGATGTCAAATCATGCCTCACAGCGCTGCCGATACGAACCTTCCCCTCCCCACGGGGGCCGAGCGGGGATCAGTCCACGCGCACTCGATAGGCGGAGAGGCCCCGAAAGCCGGGCGTCTGCTTCCACACCAGCTCGTGCCCGGCGGGGCGCAGCTTCGGGAAGCGGGCCACCAACGTCCCGATGGCGGCCTGGGCCTCGGCGCGCGCCAGGTGGGCCCCCAGGCACAGATGAGCGCCGCCACCGAAGGCGTGGTGGTGCGTGTCTTCGCGCTCGATGTCGAAGCGGTCCGGGTCCGGGTACACGGCCGGGTCGCGGTTGGCGGCGGCGAGCAGGATGTTGATCGACTGGCCACGCTTCACCGGCACGCCTTCGATGTCGCAGTCGCGCGGTGCGATGCGTCCGGTCGCCTGCACCGGCGGGTCGAAGCGGAGCATCTCCTCGACCGCGTTCGCCAGCAGCTCCGGATGTTCCCGCAGCTTCGCCAGCTGCTCGGGGTGCTCGAGCAGCGTGCGCATGCCGTTGCCGATCAGATCCGTGGTGGTGACGTTGCCCGCGATCAGCAGCAGCCCACACATCGTGACGACCTCCTTCTCGTTGAGCCGGTCGCCTTCGCGCTCGGCTGCAACGAGCTTGCCGATCAGGTCGTCGGCGGGCTCGGCCCGTCGTCGGGCGATCTCCGCTCGAAAGCAACGGTCGAGCTCCAGCCCGGCCTGCTCGCCCCGGAGCTTGGTTTCTTCGTCCGCGAAGGGGTTGAAGAAGGCCTCGCTCGAGGCTACCGACCACGCCTTGAACTGGGCCTGCTCTTCGGCGTCGACGCCCAGGATGCGCGCGATCGCGATGGCCGGAAGCGGAGCGGCGAGACGCTCGATCAGGTCGAACTCCGCCGCTCCGTCGGATTCGATCGCATCGACCAGCTCGCTGGCCACCTGGTCGATCAGCGGGCGCAGGCGTAGCGCAGCGCGGGGAGTGAAGGACCGGCTCACGAGATTTCGAAGCCTTCGGTGCTCCGGGTCGTCGAGGAACAACATGGAGGGCTCGTAGTCCGGCTCGTCGCGCACGAAGACCCTCACCGGGTCGCCCTCCAGGGCCTTGCGCGGATCGGCCCAGAACTCCGGGTCGTACGCGATCCGGTGAACCACGTCGTGCCCCGTGACGATGACGCTCCCGATCTGACGGTCCCGGTGGACCGGAGCTCGCCGCTGCAGCTCCCGGTGCGCGGCGGCCGGGTCCGCCTGATAGCTCGGGTCGAGGGGGAGGAGCTGCACGCCTTCGGGGATCGGAGGCTCGGAAGGCGCACCGGTCTCATTGAGAAAGCGACTCACCGGGTTGGCGGCGTCGCCTAGAGCCTGCGAGCCGAGCTCGAGGGAGGCCAGCAGCGCCTCCTCGTGCCCGACGAAGAAGCGGCCCAGCTCACTGAGCTCGGTGGGGAGCTCTCGCAGCGCCGCGCGCGCCTCGCCCAGATCGCCACGCACTGTCTCGGCGATCGCCCGACGAGCCTGCTCCCAGCCGAGTGCAGACAGGCCCACGGCCAGCTGGCAAGCCGTCTCGCGCCTGGCGGGATCGGCGTCGGCAGTTTGCCCGCGGCGCTCGAGCTCGGCGTGAAGCCGGGTCTTCACGTGGCGCTCGAGACGCTCGAGCTCGCGCCAACCCGCGACTCGGCTGGCTTCGTCCTCGCGCTCCGCCATCAGCGCGAAGAATGCCTCGCCCAGCACTTCGCCTTGGTAGGCCTCGACGAGAAAGGTCTGAGCGTCGACGGGGTTCGGCATCGTGCAAGCCTAGCTTGGCTGACTTTTCTCCGTCGGTGGACACGACGAAGGACCGACCTATCGGCGCTTTCTGCGCACGCCCACGGGCAGACGTCTGCTCCGGGAGAAGAGCGGCTACGCGCCCCTCTTCGCGGACTACGAACAGCTGCGCAAGCTGCCCGCGGGCACGCTGGGCCGCGAGTACGTGCGGCAGCTCGACGAACGCGGCATCCACCCGGTCGAGCTCGCCAAGCTCACTCGTGCCGCCTACGGGGGGCGCGCCTTCAGCCCGCAGCATGCCTATGTCCGCGACCGTGTTCGCGACGCCCACGACCTGTTCCATACGCTGACCGGCTACGGCATCGACGTGTTCGGCGAAGGCGGCGCACTGGCCTTCAGCTTCGGACAGACGGGCAACAAGGGCTGGGCCATGCTCGTGTTCCTGAACGGGCTGACCGCCCTCGGCGCGGGCCGCCTCGACGGCTGGGCAGTTGCCTGGAAGGGATATCTCCGCGGGCGCCGCGCCCACTATCTCCCGGCCAGGGACGACTGGGATCGGCTGCTGCGGCTCCCCCTCCAAGACGCTCGGGCCGAGCTCGGAATCACGCCCCTACCGCCCTACCGACCGCTCTGGCTGGGGGATGTCTTCGACCGCTTCGTCGAAGACGCGGGCTAGGGCAGCCTCTCCTGCAACCCTGCGCCCTGGCAGGCCCGGGGTTGCCATATTTCGATATTTCGAATAAGTTGGAACTATGGAAAAGCAAGACGCCCTCGCCGCGCTGGCCGCCCTGGCCCACGAGACCCGCCTCGACGTCTTTCGCCTGCTGGTCAGGGCCGGCAACCAGGGACAGTCTGCGGGCGCGCTGGCCGAGGCACTCGGTGTGCCGTCGGCCACGCTCTCCTTCCACCTGAAGGAGCTCAAGAGCGCGGGCGTCGTGGGCTGCCGTCGAGAGGGCCGCTCACTCATCTACAGCCCGAATTTCGAGTCGATGAACTCCCTGCTCCAGTTCCTGACTCTCAACTGTTGCGAAGGGCTCGCAGCCTGCGGACCGTCCGCACGCAAGAGGCCGAAGCAGCGCCGCAAGTCCTGATCCGGAAACCGTCCGGACCCAGAATTCAGAAGGAGATCCCATGCGTCTTCAGCTCGCACTCAACGTCAAAGACCTGGATGCCGCGGTCGAGTTCTACTCGAAGATGTTCGGCACCCCCGTGAACAAGCGGAAGCCCGGCTACGCCAACTTTGCCATCCAGGAGCCCCCGCTCAAGCTGGTGCTCTTCGAGCTCCCCGATGCACCGGAGCGGCTCAACCACCTCGGCGTCGAGGTGTTCGACGACGAAAGCGTCGACAGCGCAACCGAGCGCCTCAAGAGCGAGGGCATGCAGCACCTCGTGGAAGACGAGACCACCTGCTGCTACGCCAAGGCCAACAAGGTCTGGGCTCAGGAGCCCGACGGGCTGCGCTGGGAGTGGTACCGGGTGATCGAGGACTCCCAGACCTTTGGCGAGGAGCCGGCCTTCGAGGCCGACGCGGCGGAGGCCAGCTGCTGCTGAAAGACGCAGGTGTAGAGCTCCCTGGGCCACGACGTCCGGGGAGCTCCATGAGTTGACTCCCCGCCCGTCGAAGCGGATAGAATGACCCCGCGCGATCGCGGGCAGCCGCGACGGTCCCACCGACCGACGGACTGCTTTCGATGCGTCGCGGAGGTCGAGTGCGCTGCCCCGGGTGTGATCACGAGAACCGCGACGGACCCCGCTTCTGCGTACGTTGCGGCACGCGCCTGGACGCCACCTGCGCCGCCTGCGGTGAGGTCCTGCAAGCCGGCGACAGCTTTTGTGGAGCGTGTGGGGCAGCGCTGGCGGCTTCGAGTCCGCCGGCCTCTAGCACCTCGAGCCCTCCGACGGGTGGGCGGGCTCCGACACCCAGCCTCCCCCTGCCGGACTCGCTCGCCGGAGGTCGCTACCAGGTAGAGCGCTTCGTGGGTGAGGGGGCGAGGAAGCGCGTGTACCTCGCGCGCGACACGCGTCTCGATCGCGACGTGGCGATCGCCCTGGTCAAGGCCGAGGGTCTCGACGAGGGCGCCCGCGCGCGGGTGCGCCGGGAGGCCCAGGCGATGGGGCGGCTGGGTGACCACCCGCACATCGTCACCGTGCACGACATCAGCGAGGAGAACGGACAGCTCTACATCGTGAGCCAGTTCATGTCGGGGGGCGACGTTGCCGGCATGCTCGCCGCGGCCGAGGGAGGCCGGGTGCCGATCGAGCGGGCTCTGGAAGTGGCGGCTCAGGTGTGCCGCGCTCTCGAGCACGCTCACAGCCGTGAGATCATCCACCGGGACCTCAAGCCCGGAAACATCTGGCTCGCCGAGGACGGTACGGCCATGCTGGGTGACTTCGGGCTGGCGCTCGCGCTCGACCAGAGTCGACTCACGCGCGAAGGCTCGATGGTGGGAACCCCCGCCTACCTCCCCCCGGAGCAGGCTCTTGGCCGCAGCGCCGACATGCGCAGCGACCTCTACGCGCTCGGGGCGGTGCTCTACGAGCTCGTGTCGGGGCGGCCGCCCTTTCTGGGTGATGACGCAGTGTCGATCATTTCCCAGCACATCAACACACCCCCCGTCGCCCCGACCTGGCACAACGCCGAGGTCTCGAAGCCGCTCGAAGCGTTGATCCTGGGCCTGCTGGAGAAGGACCCAACGGCGAGACCCGGCAGCGCCCGCGAAGTGAGTGCCGCCCTGGCCGCCCTCGGACGCGTCTCGGCGGCACCGCCGGACACGCTGGACCGGGCCGAGGCGAACCCGCTCGATCGTCTGGCGGGCGGCGTCTTCGTGGGCCGCGACGCAGAGGTGCAGAACCTGCGCGCTGGGCTCGACGAGGCGCTCTCGGGCCGCGGCCGCGTCCTGCTGCTGGTGGGCGAGCCCGGCATCGGCAAGACCCGCACCTCGGAGGAGCTCGCCACCTATGCCGGCATGCGCGGAGCGCAGGTTCTCTGGGGCCGCTGCTACGAGGGCGATGGCGCCCCGGCCTATTGGCCCTGGGTGCAGATCCTTCGCGCCTACGTGCACGAGCGCGAGCCCGCCGAGCTGATGCAGGACATGGGACCGGGGGCCGCGGACATTGCGGAGGTGGTGTCGGAGGTGCGCGAGCGCCTGCCGGGGCTGCCGGCACCTCCGCCCCTCGACCCCGAGCAGGCGCGCTTCCGGCTCTTCGACAGCATCACCAACTTCCTGCGCAGCGCCTCGAGGCGCGAGCCGCTGGTGCTGATCCTCGACGACCTGCACTGGTCCGACAAGCCCTCGCTGCTGCTCTTCCAGTTCCTGGCGCGGGAGCTGGCCGCGCTCCGCGTGCTGGTCGTGGGCACCTATCGCGACGTCGAGCTGGGGCGTCAGCATCCGCTGGAGCAGACACTGGCGGAGCTGGCCCGCAACCGGCTCTCCGAACGCGTGGTGCTGCGCGGTCTCACCGCGGATGACGTCGCGCGCTTCATCGAGCTCTCGGCCGGCCGCACAGCGCCACCGGCCCTGGCCGACGCGGTGTACCGCGAGACCGAGGGCAATCCCTTCTTCGTGCACGAGGTGGTGCGACTGCTCCAGACAGACGGACGCCTCGAAGATCTCGCCAACGTGTCGACCTGGAGCGTCGAGATTCCCCAGGGTGTGCGTCAGGTGATCGGCCGCCGCCTCGACGCGCTCTCGGACGACACGAACCGCCTGCTGACGGTGGGCTCCGTGATCGGGCGCGACTTCGACCTCGCGGTTCTCTCCCGCGTCGCGGAGGTGAGTGAGGACAAGGCGCTCGAGCGCCTCGAAGAGGCCGAGGACGCGCGGATCGTCGGGGAGGTGGAGGGGCGACCGGGCGCCTACCGCTTCTCCCACGCGCTGGTGCGCGAGACGCTCTACGAGGAGCTGCGCACGACCCGCCGCGTTCGCCTCCACCGCCAGGTGGCGGAGGTGCTGGAGGCGCTGCACGGAGAGGCGGACCAGAGCCAGCTTGCGGCGCTCGCCTATCACTTCTGCGAAGCGGCCTCGGGAGGCGACGTCGACCGGGCCATCGACTACGCGGTACGGGCGGCCGAGC
>Ga0255057_10001493_pt1 | contig 13076 bp, 12 predicted proteins | sample Cases_109_6_MG_FD_189022 | JGI IMG/M metagenome (GOLD analysis project Ga0255057, IMG submission 189022) | Seawater microbial communities from Amundsen Gulf, Northwest Territories, Canada - Cases_109_6 | ecosystem: Environmental > Aquatic > Marine > Gulf | place: Canada: Northwest Territories... | reverse complement strand
GAGGGCCGGCGCATCCATTTCGAGACGGACCTGCTGGGCATCGAGCTCGACAGCCTGGGCGCTGGCATCCGCCACTTGGAGCTCAGAAAGTTCGACACCGGACCCAACGAGGGCCACGAGCCGATCCTGCTGAGCACCGGCCGGCCGCCCTACGACTTGCTGCTGGCGACCCCCTTCGACGAGCTCGGACTCGGCGATCTGTCGCGCGAGAACTTCGAAGTCCTCGAGGAAACGGGCGGTCGCTTCGAGTTTCGCGTAGTGCGCGACGGGCTGGTGATAAAGAAGGCGTACACGTTCGCAGAAGGTTCCTACGACTTCGAGCTACGTGTAAGTGTCGAGAATCGCTCCGAACGGCCGGTTGCGCCGCTCTTCGCGCTGACCTGGCCCGCGGCGACGCGTCCGGGCCAGGACTTCCGCGAGCAATCCCTGGCCACGTTGCATGAGGGAAGTGTGGAGTCCGAGGCCTTGGTCTCTCTGGGAGAGGCGGGCTTTTTCGGGGGAGGAGAGCGCGAGACGCGTTTCCCCCATGAAGTCGACTGGGCCGGGATTCGCACCACCTACTTCGTTGGAGCCATACTGCCGGACGATCCCGTACAGGCCAGCTCTCGCTTCGTGGCCACCAGCCCGGGAGAGGCGGGCGTGGCTCAGGTTTACTTCGACGCCGTGAGCCTGCCACCCGGACAGTCGGCCGAGCGGGTCTTCAAGGTGTTCGCTGGCCCCAAGGAACCGGAACTGCTCGAGGCCGTCGGGGGCGGGCTGGTGCGCGCCATCGATCTGGGCTGGTTCTGGCTGGCGCCGCTGACTCGCTTCTTCCACTGGTTCTTGAGCGTCCTCCACACCGTGGTGCCCAACTACGGCTTGGCCATCATCCTGCTCACCGTGCTCGTTCGCGCAGTGACGACGCCGTTGACGTCGAAGCAGATGCGTTCGATGGAGCGCATGCGGGCACTCAGTCCGAAGCTCAAGGAGCTGAAGGAAAAGTACGGCGACGACCGCCAGAAGCAGTCTGAAGAGATGATGAAGCTGTACCGGCAGGAGGGTGTGAATCCGCTGGGTGGCTGCTTCCCGATGCTGCTCCAGCTGCCCGTGTTCATCGGCCTCTTCTACGCTCTGCGCAGCTCGATCCAACTGCGGCACGCGCCCTTCGTGGGCTGGATCAATGATCTCTCGGCTCCAGAGACCCTCTTCATGATTCCCGGCACCGACCTTCCCGTGCGTCTGCTTCCGTTGGTGATGGGCGCGACGATGTTCCTGCAGCAGAAGATCACGCCCATGCAGCAGATGGATCCCGCTCAGCAGCGCATGATGATTGTGATGATGCCGGCGATGATGACGATAGTTTCGTACACCTTCCCGTCGGGACTGGTCCTGTACTGGATGGTGAGCAACGTTCTCGCGATCGCGCACCAGCTCTACATCGGCCGCGGTCTGCGAGCGCAGCCCCAACCTGCCTGAATCGCTCGAACCCAGGAGAAGCCATTGTCTTACGATTCCACGCAAGAGCCCCATGAGTTCATCGCCGACGACCGCTCCGCCGCGGTGGCGAAGGCGAGCAAGTTCTACGACGTCGACGAGGCCGACTTGTCGGTCGCCGAGCTCGCAACCGGCGAGGTTCACGGCCTCGGAGGCCGCATCGCCATCGTCGCGTTCCCCAAAGGAATGAGCCGCAGCGAGCGGCCTCAGAGCGACTCGCGCGAGCGCGCCCCGCGAGAACGTGGCGGCCGAGATCGCGATCGTGATCGCGGAGGCAGAGAGCGCGGAGGCGAACGCGGCGGTCGCGATCGTGATCGTGGCGATCGTGGCGGTAGGGATCGCGAGCGCGGTGGGCGCGATCGCGATCGTGACCGCGACCGCGGTGGGCGGGGGCGCGGGCAGCGCGAGGAGCGCGCCGCCGCGCCCGAAGAAGCCAGCTTCCGCGAGGAGCCCTCGGGTCCCTCGGTCGGGGAGGTAAAGGGCGAGCTGGGAGAGATCGGTGCCTTCGTATGCGGAGTGATCGAGCGCATGGAGCTCGGGCCCTTTGAGATCAGCGAATCCCGCGATGGCGAGCTGCTGGTCTTCGAGATCCACGGTGAGGCGGCCCCCCGGCTCTCAGGCCCTGATGGGCGCGCGGTGGACGCTCTGCAGCTGTTGGCCAACCAGGCCGCGGGCCGGGTCGAGGAGACCCCGCCGCGCGTGGTGTTGGACGTCGAGGGTGACGCGGATGCGCGAGAAGACCGCCTGAACAAGCTGGCGCAGCGAGTGGCTCGCCGGGCCCGGGAGACGGGCCGCTCCGCCCGTCTGGACCCGATGAACGGGCGGGATCGCCGCATCATCCACCTCGCGCTCCGAGACGAGGAGGACGTGGCGACGATGAGTACGGGCGAGGGTCCGTATCGCCAGGTGGTGGTGGTTCCGTCCGACGCTCCCGAGTACGAAGAGGCGCGCGAGGAATCGGAGAAGGCGCAGCGCAGCGACTAGCGCGCTCAGCGGCGGCTCCGCCTCTCTCCGCAGGTCCCTGTTCCTGTTCCGTTCCCCGTGGAACATTGCAGCCCGTTTGCAACGGACTGAGTCTCCGCGCTGTCGCCAGAAGCGAGTCTCCCAACTCGGAGTCTCCCGACGCGAGTAGGCGCCGGGTATCCCATCGGCTAGGAACAGAGGGCTAGGACGAGATCGGGTGGCGTGATCGCCGCACCGCAGCCTGGCACACCGGGCTTCGAACGGGCCCAAGCCGGCTTGGAGGGTGCCCGGTTCCGTTCCCCGTGGAACAATGCGCGCCCAGATGTCCGAGCTTGCGCTCTTGCTCCAGCGTGGCCTAGATGAGCTGGGGCTGAGCCCCGGTGCCGAGGCTCAGGAGAAGCTCCTCGGGTTCGTGAGTCTGCTGGCCAGGTGGGCTCCGAGGATGAATCTGACCGGTCACGAGGGCGAGGAGGCCATTCTCCGCCGCCTGGTACTCGACGCGGTGGCGCTCTGGGGCGTTCTACCGAGGCCCCGTTCCGCGGTCGATCTAGGCTCTGGGGCAGGCGTTCCGGGCTTCCCGATCGGGATTCTCGCCCCTGCCCTGCCCCTGCTCCTGGTCGAGGCGCGACTGCGCCGCCATCACTTCCAGAAGGCAGCCCGCCGCGAGCTCGCGCTCGACAACGTGCGCCTGCTACGCGGCCGAATCGAGAGCCTGGACCCTGAGCCGGCGGGGCTGGTGTTGGCCCAGGCGGTGGCGACCCCGAGCCAGGTGCTCGAGTGGATGCTGCCCTGGGCGCTGCCGGGGGCCTGGCTGGCGATCCCCTGCTCGCCCGGCGGACAAGGCCCGGATCTAGCCGGCAAGCAGCTCGAGGAAGCGCGCTTCCTGCCGTATCGGGTGCCACTGGGAGGGCAAGAGCGCTGCGTCTGGCTGGGAAAGCTAGAAGGCTGAGCCCCGACCTCCACTTTCGTCTCTGAGCCGGGTCTCCCGGCAGCAGCTCGCTGAAATCCCTCCGGGGAGGGTGGAATCCAGGTTGCAGCTGTGGTATCCACCGCTCAGGGAGCCTCCAATACCCCCCGGGGGACTCCGGTTCTAGAGGTTCGCCGCATGGGCCGCATCTTCGCGGTGGTCAACCAGAAGGGGGGCGTCGGCAAGACGACGACTGCCGTGAGCCTCTCGGCGTGCTTTGCCGCGTCGGAGCGTCCCACGCTTCTGGTGGATCTGGATCCGCAGGCCAACGCGACCAGTGCCTTCGGCGCCGGTCAGGCCACACCCCAGATCTATGACGCGCTCAGCGGTCGCTGCGTCATCAAGGATGCGGTTCGCCCCACGGACCTTCGCTACCTGCACCTGGTGCCCTCGGGCCGGGATCTCTACGGGGCCGAGATCGAACTCGTCAGTGCCTTCAACCGCGAGCGGCGGGTGGAGAAGCTACTGGCGGATCTGCGCGACGCCTACGACGCCGTGCTGTTGGATTGTCCGCCCTCCCTGGGGCTGCTCACGGTCAATGCGCTCACCGCGGCCGACGCGGTCATCCTGCCGCTGCAATGCGAGTACTACGCCCTCGAGGGGCTGGCCGGCCTGATGGAGACGCTCAACTCGGTGCGCGATGCACTGAACCCAGCGCTGCAGCTCGAAGGCATCCTGCTCACCATGGTGGACCAACGCAACAATCTCACGCGGCAGGTCGAGGCCGAGGTGCGCGGCCACTTCGGCAGCCAGGTGTTCCGCACCGTGATTCCTCGCAACGTGCGTCTGAGCGAGGCGCCCAGCCACGGCAAACCGATCCTTCTCTACGACGCCCACTCACGCGGCGCGATCAGCTACCTCGAGCTGGCGCAGGAAATCCTCGAACGCCTGCCCGCGCTCGAGGTGCCGCGTCCGCCACCGGCGCTGAAACCGGTTGGAGAGAACCCATGAGCACTCGTCCCAACGCTCTCGGCCGCGGCCTGGGCGCACTCTTGCCCAGCCCGCCGCCGACAGGCCCCAGCCCGCCGCGTTCGGATAACGCGCCGGTAGAGTCTGATGACGCGCGTCATGGTGCGGCAGGCCAGCTGGCTGTGGACTCGATAGAGCCCAATCCCGAGCAGCCGCGGCGTGTCTTCGAGCCGGCTGAGCTCGAGAGCCTGGCGGATTCGATCCGGCAGCACGGTGTACTCCAGCCCGTCGTCGTGCGTCGCGCGGGCTCGCGCTACCAGCTCATCGTGGGGGAGCGGCGCTGGCGGGCCACCCAGCTCGCCGGGCTCACCACCATCCCGGCCGTGGTGGCCGACGTCGATGCGCGCGACCGCCTCGAGCTGGCCCTGGTGGAGAACGTGCAGCGCTCGGATCTCAATCCGATCGAGCTGGCACACGCCTTCCTCGACCTCTCCGAAGGCGGCACCACTCAGGAGGACATCGGCCGGCGCGTTGGTCTCGAGCGCTCCACCATCGCCAACCACCTGCGCCTGCTCGAGCTGCCGCGAGAGATCCAGGCGGACATCGAGAACGGCGCCCTCGGTATCGGGCACGCCAAGGCATTGCTGCAGGCCTCCAACCCCGAGCGCCGTCGCCATCTGCGCGACCGCATCGTGAAGGACGGCCTGTCGGTTCGGGCGGCTGAGGCGCTGGCGCGCTCCACGCCGGGTGCGCGCCGCAAGAGCACCCGCACGTCTCGGCCGGCAACGGACCCCAACATCCAACGCGCCGTCGACTTGCTGCGTCAAAGGCTCCAGACCCGCGTGCGGATCCAGGGCGACGCAGCCCGCGGCCGCATCGAGATCGAGTACTTCGGCTCGGAAGACCTGAACCGCATTACGGGGGTCCTGCTGGGCGATGGCTGAGCTACCCGGAGATGTCGACCCCGCCCGCCTGCCTCCGGTACTCGCGCCCGGTGCCGAGTTCTCCGGCCTGCTCGTGCTGCATGGTGCTACTCGCATCGATGGCCACATCAGCGGCCAGATCGTCGGGGCGGACGTGCTGTGTATAGGCCCCGAGGCCTGCGTCGAGGCCTCGCTGGCCGCAGAGGAGATCGTGGTGGCGGGTGAGGTGCGCGGCGATCTGGTGGCCGGGCGTCGCGTCGAGCTTCGGCCCGGATCGAGGGTCTTCGGCAACGTCGATACCCCGATCCTGCGCGTCGCTGAGGGCTCCTTGCTCGAGGGGGAGTGCCGCTCGGGCGGAGAGCGGCGGAATCCCGAGGCAACCCCTCCGTCGGCTTGAAGTTCCGCGCGACTATGTAAGAATTCCGCGGCCCACGGGCGCCGGCCGCGTGCACCGAGGCAGGCCGGTGGCGCGTGAATCGACTGAATCGACTCGCCGCCCGTCCTCGAGCCAGGCCCGCGCCCCGTCCGTCGCGAAAGGCAAGACCGCATGCCCCCGAAGGGGCGAGGTGTTCCCGCCGGACGCGTTGGCCGGAGCCCAGACGTTGGCCGGAGTCCAGAGAGCCGGGCGGGCTCACAGCGGCCGAACAGGAGAGAACGGGTGAAGAGCGACAGAGCACAGCGCCGCGGAAACCGGGCGCTGGCCGCGGCCGGCTTCGCCGCTGGCTTGTTCGTGGCGGCACCCGCCCTGGCCGCGGGAGGCAACATCGAGCTCCTCCCGGATCCGGTGAAGCTGCTAACCCTGATCCTGTTGTTCACGCTGCTGGTGTTTCCGGTCAACGCGCTGCTCTTCAAGCCCATCTTCGCCGCCCTGGCGGCGCGCGACGAAAAGATCGCCGGCACCCGCGCCCGTGCCGCCAAGCTCGCGGCGCAGGCGGACGAGATCCTGGGCCAGTACGAGGGCCAGGTTCGCCAGGCTCGCGAGGAGGCTGAGCTCGAGCGCCGCGACACGCTGGCGCAGGCCCGTTCCGCCTCGCTGGCTGAGGCCAATCGCGCCCGCGCCAGCGCCGAGACCGAGATGGAGAGCGCGCGCGGCGAGATCGCTAGCGAGCTGGAGAGTGCGCGCGCTGGGCTGCGCCAGCAGGCGGGGCAGCTGGCGCGCGAAGCCGCCGGCCGCGTGCTCGGGAGACCCGTTTCGTGAAGTGCCCGGTGGGAAGCGGAAGCGGCGCGCTAACACTTTTGGGTGTTTTGCTCCAACCGGCCGTCGCCTTGGCCGCGAGTGATGCGCACGAAGGCTCCGTGCTCTTCTACCGCGTTCTCAATGTCGTGCTGCTCTTGCTCGTGCTCTACGTCGTCGCGCGCAAGCCGATCCAGGCCTTCTTCCGGGACCGGCGCGACAGCATCCAGGGAGACGTCGAAAAGGCGGCGCAGCTGCGCACGGAAGCCGAGGAGCGGCACGGGCGGCTCCAGCGCCAGCTCGCCGAGCTCGAGACCGACCTCGAGCGCATTCGCCGCACCGCGCGCGAGCGCGCCGAGAGCGAGCGTGAGCGCATTCTCGGTGATGCTCGTGCCTCCGCCGACCGCATTCGCGAGGACGCGCGCCTCGCCATTGACCAGGAGCTGCGACGAGCCCGCGAGGAGCTGCGCCGCGAGGCCTCGGACCTCTCCGTGGAGCTCGCCTCGGGCATGCTCCGCGACCAGGTCGGAGCTGCGGACCAGGAGCGCCTGCTCGACGAGTTCATCGACGAGGTCGAGCGATCCCCCGCCAACGGGTCCGGGAGCTAGGCCGTGCGTTCCTCCGCAGTCGCTCGTCGCTACGCGCGCGCCCTCTTCTCCCTGGCAGAGGAGACCGGCAGCGTCGACGGCGTGCGCGCTGAGCTCGACGCCCTGGGCGCGACACTCGAGGAGAGCCCGGAGCTCTGCCACGCGATCTTCCGACCGCTCCACCCGGGGGCGGAGCGCCGCGCCGTGCTCGAGTCGCTCTGCGATCGGCTCGGGTCGAGCCCGAGCGTCCGGAACTTCTGTGCGCTGCTGGTCGATCAGCGGCGCGTGATCGAGTTCGATGCGATCCGCGAGGCCTTCGGCGCGCTCGCCGACCAGGCCGCCGGTCGCACCCGAGCCCGCGTGGTCTCGGCCAGCCCCATGACTGACGCGCAGCAGCAGCGCCTGCGCCGCGCTCTATCGTCGCGGACCGCTTCCCAGGTCGAGCTCGACATCAGCCTCGACCCGGCCCTGCTGGGGGGCGCGATCGCCAGCGTCGGCGGTCTGGTCTTCGATGGGAGTCTTCGAACGCAGCTCGAGCGGCTGCGTGGCAGCCTGACTAGAGGACAATAGATGGACATCAAGCCCGGTGAGATCACAGACATCCTGAAGCGCGAGATCAAGGAGTACGGCCGCGAGATCGACGTCGCCGAGACCGGTACCGTGCTGTCCGTAGGCGACGGCATCGCGCGCGTCTTCGGGCTGGAGCAGGTCATGGCGGGGGAGCTGGTTGAGTTCCCCGGCGGCCTGGATGGGATGGTGCTGAACCTCGAAGAGGACAACGTGGGCGTCGCCGTGATGGGCGAGACCCGCCACATCCGCGAGGGCGACACCGTGCGCCGCACCGGCCGCATCATCGAGGTACCCGTGGGCGAGGCCCTGGTGGGCCGGGTGGTCGACGGCCTGGGCAACCCGATCGATGGCAAAGGTGCCATCGAGAGCAGCGAGCGTCGGCGCGTCGAGCTGAAGGCGCCCGGCATCGTCAAGCGCAAGTCCGTGCACGAGCCGCTTCAGACCGGCATCAAGTCCATCGACGCCATGACGCCGATCGGCCGCGGCCAGCGCGAGCTGATCATCGGCGACCGCCAGACCGGCAAGACCGCCATTGCCATCGACACCATCATCAACCAGAAGGACACGGACGTCTTCTGCATCTACGTGGCGACGGGCCAGAAGCAGTCCACGGTGGCCCAGGTGGTGGACAAGCTGAACCAGTACGGCGCCATGGACTACACGGTCGTAGTCTCGGCGACGGCCGCGGACCCGGCGCCCCTCCAGTTCATCTCGCCCTACACGGGCTGCACCATCGGCGAATGGTTCCGCGACAATGCCAAGCACGCACTGATCATCTACGACGACCTCTCGAAGCAGGCCGTGGCCTACCGCCAGCTCTCGCTGTTGCTGCGGCGCCCGCCGGGCCGCGAGGCCTATCCCGGGGACGTCTTCTACCTCCACTCGCGCCTGCTCGAGCGGGCCGCCAAGATGAGCGACGAGGAAGGCGGCGGCAGCCTCACTGCGTTGCCCATCATCGAGACCCAGGCCGGCGACGTCTCGGCCTACATCCCGACCAACGTCATCTCCATCACCGACGGCCAGATCTTCCTGGAGTCGGACCTCTTCAACGCCGGCGTGCGGCCCGCCGTCAACGTCGGCATTTCGGTGTCGCGGGTGGGAGGCGCAGCCCAGACCAAGGCCACCAAGAGCGTCGCCGGCTCGCTGAAGCTGAACCTCGCGCAGTACCGCGAGATGGCCGCCTTCTCCCAGTTCGGCAGCGACCTCGACAAGGCGACCCAGGAGCAGCTGGCCAACGGTGAACGGCAGACCGAGATGCTCAAGCAGCCCCAATACCAGCCGATGCCGATGGAAGAGCAGGTGCTCTCGATCTACGCCGGTACGCCCCAGCAGGGGCGCCCCTCCTGGGCGCGCAGCTACGCGATCCAGGACCTGGCCCGCTACGAATCCGAGATGCTCGACTTCGTACGCCAGAACCACGGCGACGTGCTGAAGAGCATCCGCGACACGGGCAAGCTCGAAGAGGACACCGAGCAGAAGCTCATCGCGGCCCTCGACGAGTTCGCCAACATCTTCCAGCCCTCCTCCGGTTCGGACAAGAGCGAAGCCGCCTGAGCCCGTGCCCACCCTCAAGGACATCCGCAGGCGCATCGACAGCGTCGCGAAGACCCAGCAGATCACCCGCGCCATGCGCATGGTGGCCGGGGCCAAGTTGCGCCGCGCCCAGGAGGCGATCGAGTCGGCGCGGCCCTATGCGGAGCGCATGCGCGCCACCCTGGCCGAAGTCGCGGCGTCGCAGCGCGAGGCCGAACACCCCTTGCTGGTGCCGCGCGAGCAGGTCTCGAAGGTCGAGTTCGTGGTGGTGAGCTCCGACCGCGGCCTTTGCGGTGCCTTCAACTCGAGCGTCTACAAGCATGCCGAGCCTCTGGTTGCCGAGCGTCTGGCGGCCGGGCAGGCGGTTACGCTCTCGACGGCTGGCCGCAAGATCCGCGATCTCTACCGGCGCTACCGTCCGGAGCTGATCGGTGCCTCGTATCCCCAGGAGGGCTGGGTTGCCTTCGGGCAGGCGGCGGAGATCGCGGCCGACGCGTCGCAGCGTTTCATCGACGGCGAAGTCGACGAGGTGGTGCTCGTCTACAACGAGTTCGTCTCCACCATGACCCAGCGCCCGACCGAGGTACGCCTGCTGCCCTTGGCAGGCACCCCCGAGTCGGAGCCGGCGGACTCGGAAGACAAGCAGGAGCTCCCCTACGAGATCGAGCCGAGCGCTCAGGTACTGCTGCGCACCCTGGTGCCGCGCGCCCTCGAGGTGGAGATCTACCGGGCTCTGCTGGAGAACCAGGCCGGTGAGCACGCCGCGCGCATGACCGCCATGGAGGCGGCCACTCGCAACACCGAGGAGCTGATCGAGAGCCTCACCCTGCAGTTCAACCGCGCGCGCCAGGCGGCGATCACCAAGGAGCTAATGGAGATCGTCAGCGGCGCCGAGGCGCTCTAGCGCCAGGCGCTGCCCGCCCGCCGCAGCAAACGCGAAGCAATCGCCAAGCAAACCGGAAGGAAGCAAGATGGCCGAAGCTGGCAAGATCATTCAGATCATGGGTCCCGTGGTGGACGTGGAGTTCCCTCCCGGCGAGTTGCCCGAGATCTATACGGCACTGCGGGTCACGAACCCGGCCGTCGACGAGCGCCAAGACAACCTGGTGCTCGAGGTCGCGCAGCACCTGGGCGAGAACACCGTGCGCACCGTCGCCATGGACACCACAGACGGCCTGGTCCGCGGGCAGGCGGCGAAGAACACCGGCGACGTGATCCGGGTGCCGGTGGGCCCCGGCACTCTCGGCCGCATCATGAACGTGATCGGCGAGCCGGTGGACGAGCGCGGTCCGATCGTCACCGAGAAGACGCTGCCCATCCACCGCACGCCGCCTGAGTTCATCGACCAGGCCACCAGCGTCGAGGCCTTCGAGACGGGCATCAAGGTCGTGGACCTGATCGCGCCCTATCCCAAGGGTGGCAAGGTGGGCCTTTTCGGCGGCGCCGGGGTCGGCAAGACCGTCGTCATCCTCGAGCTGATCACGAACATCGCCAAGGAGCACGCCGGCTACTCGGTCTTCGGCGGGGTGGGTGAGCGCACCCGCGAGGGCAACGATCTCTGGAACGAGATGGCGGAGGCTAAAACGCCCGACGGCATGAGCGTGCTCGACAAGACCGCCCTGGTCTACGGCCAGATGAACGAGCCGCCCGGAGCCCGCGCTCGCGTCGGGCTCAGCGCGCTGACGGCCGCCGAGTACTTCCGCGACGAGGAGGGCCAGGACGTCTTGCTCTTCATCGACAACATCTTCCGCTTCACCCAGGCGGGCTCCGAGGTGTCGGCGCTGCTGGGGCGCATCCCCTCGGCGGTGGGCTACCAGCCGACCCTCGCCACCGACATGGGCGAGCTCCAGGAGCGCATCACCTCCACCAAGAAGGGCTCGATCACCTCGGTCCAGGCCATCTACGTGCCGGCCGACGACCTCACCGATCCGGCTCCGGCCACGGCCTTCACCCACCTCGACGCCACCACGGTGCTGTCGCGGCGCATCTCGGAGCTGGGCATCTACCCGGCCGTGGACCCGCTCGATTCATCGAGCCGTATCCTCGACCCTCAGGTGCTGGGCGACGAGCACTACTCGGTGGCCCGAGACGTGCAGCAGGTGCTCCAGAGCTACAAGGACCTCCAGGACATCATCGCCATCCTCGGCATGGACGAGCTCTCGGAAGAGGACAAGCTCACGGTGGCGCGCGCGCGCAAGCTCGAGCGCTTCCTGTCCCAGCCCTTCCACGTGGCGGAGCAGTTCACGGGTACGCCGGGGGCCTACGTGCGCCTGGAGGACACCATCCGCGGCTTCAAGGAGATCCTCGAGGGCAAGCACGACGCACTGCCCGAGCAGGCCTTCTACATGGTGGGCACCATCGAAGACGCCATCGAGAAGGCGAAGAAGCTGATCTAGCCGCGTGCGACGCGGCACCGCGTAGGAGATCCAGAAGCGTCATGCTCGAACTCGTGGTCGTCACTCCCTATGGCGAGGCCTTTCGCGGCGACGTGAACAGCGTCGTCTTGCCGGGTACCGAGGGCGACTTCGGCGTGCTCGAGCACCACGAGCGCTTCCTGGCCCCGCTGCGGGTGGGCCTGCTCGAGGTGGACGGCGCGGAGCAGCACGGCTTCGCCATCTCCGGTGGCTTCGCCGACGTGAGCGCGCACCAGGTGGTGGTGCTGGCCGAGAGCGCAGAGGCCGCGGGCAGCATCGACGTGGCCCGCGCCGAGCTGGCGCGTGACCGTGCCCGCGAAGGGCTGGCGGCCCTGGACGCCGACGCGGAAGCCGAGCGCTACGCGGAATACGAGGCCGCGCTCGCGCGAGCGACCAACCGCCTGGAAGCCTGCCAGCCCGGCAACGCCGCCCGATAGCCGGCCGCCAAGGCAAGCCCCAAGCCCGGGTTACTTCGGGCGCTGATTCCATCACGCCACGAGATCGCCGGACCGGTAGCGCGCCAACGGGGGCAGGCCGGGGCGGACGCCGATCTCGAACTGGAGCGCGTGGGGCGCGCGGCCACGGACCGCCACCAATCCCGCGTGCACGCCCCGCTGGTGGTGGAAGGCGCAGAGCGTGGTCAGGTTCGCGGGCTCGTCGCCCCCGCCGCGCGAGCGGAAGGCGATGTGATGCGCATGCAGGTTTCGCCGGCTGCTGCATCCGGGCACCGTGCAGCGCCAGCCGTCGCGCGCGAACACGGGGCTCACACGCTTGGCCCAGCGCTGCAGCCAGCGATCGTCCACGCCCCATTCGCGCAGCGCGTGGTCGAGCATGGCTTGGAAGGCCTCGCCCTCGTCCGGCAGCCGGCCGGTCTCGCGCTCGAGAGCCCGCCGCACCGTGCACAGCAGGGCGCGAAACAGGCGCGCGACCTCTGCCGGTGCAAGGATCGTGAGCCGCCATGTCTCGCTCAACTGCGTGGGTGCCACACACGCTTGCCGCTCGCCGCCGGGCTCGCTGTCCAGCTGTACGTCCAGGAGCCGGGCCAGCTGTGCCGGCTCGTGCTGGACGCGTGCCCAGGCCGCCGGATCCGTCTCGCGCAGAACGAGGGCTGAATCCACCAGCTCCTCGAGCCGGCGCACTGTGATGCGGCCCGCGAAGGCCAGCCAGGCACCGCGCCAATCGCGCTCCTGCAGGCTTTCGGGCAGCAGCAGCGGGGCGAGCGTCTGCGCCTGGAGCCAGGAGATGGCGCCGTCCCGGTAGGCGCGGCGCAGCTGAGGGCAGAGGTCGCCCAGCCGCTCGAGCCGGACCAGCGCGCGGGCCTTGCGCGGCGACATGCCGAGCGCGTCGCGGGCGTAGGCCGCGAGTGTCGGGCGGTGGCCCCTCCACTCGTACTCGGCCGAGTGGACCTGGCGCAGCAGGGGGCCGATTGCGGCGTCCAGCCGCTGCTCCAGGCGCACGGCCCGGCGCAGGCGCGCATCGAGCTCGAAGGGATCCGCCTCTTCGAGGCCCGCTACGAGGGAGCGCAGGAAGGGAGGCAGGACGCAGCGAGCGGGCCTCGAAGAG
>Ga0255057_10001491_pt1 | contig 13089 bp, 8 predicted proteins | sample Cases_109_6_MG_FD_189022 | JGI IMG/M metagenome (GOLD analysis project Ga0255057, IMG submission 189022) | Seawater microbial communities from Amundsen Gulf, Northwest Territories, Canada - Cases_109_6 | ecosystem: Environmental > Aquatic > Marine > Gulf | place: Canada: Northwest Territories... | reverse complement strand
CAGGGAAATCTCGGACGTCGAGGGGGGCGCATCCCCTCGGGCATCCACGCGCCCCTGGCAGACCCTTCCCCCGGCCAGCTCCGCGAGGAGACGCGCACAGCGGTCGGCCGCCCGGGCTACACCCTCGCGGTCCACGCCCCGCTCGAAGCGATAGGACGCTTCGCTGCGCAGGCCATGGCGGCGCGCCGAGAGCCGGACGGCGGTCGGTTGGAAATGGGCGCTCTCGATCAGCACTTCGCGGGTGCTGTCACTGACCTCGGTATCCGCGCCGCCCATCACCCCGGCCAGGGCGATGGCGCGCTCGGCATCGGCGATCACCAGATCGTCGGCGCCAAGCTCGCGCGTCTCGCGGTCCAGCGTGGCGAGCTTCTCTCCTGGCTTCGCCCGACGCACCCGGATCTCCCCACCCCGGAGTGTCGCCAGATCGAAGGCGTGGAGAGGCTGGCCGAGCTCGAGCAGCACGAAGTTCGTGACGTCGACGACGTTGTTGATCGGCCGGATACCCGAGGCCTCGAGCCGCTCGACCAACCAGTCGGGCGAGGGGCCCACGCGCACGTTGCGTACCACCCGCGCCACGTAGTGGTGGCAGGCGTCCGGGGCCTCGATGGCAATGCGCAAGGCCTTCGAGGCAGGCTCTGCTTGCTCGGAAGGCTCGCAGGGCGGCACGCGGATCTCGCCGCCGAAGTGCGCCTTCACCTCGCGCGCAATTCCCAACACCGACGCGGTGTCGCCGCGGTTGGGTGTGATGCCCACCTCCAGCACACGACCGGCAGCCCCCAGCACCTCGGGCAGGGGCTGCCCGACGGGAGCTCCGGGGTCGAGCACCAGGATGCCCGCGCCGTCTTCTCCGAGCCCGAGCTCCTGCGTCGAACAGATCATGCCGTGGGAAGTGACACCCCGCAGCTTGGCCTTCTTGAGCTTGGTGCCGTCGGGGAGCACTGTGCCCGGGGTCGCCACCGCCACCTTCTGGCCGGCCTCCACGTTGGGGGCGCCACACACGATCTGCACGGGATCGCCTTCGCCCAGATCCACGAGACACACCGACAGCCGGTCGGCGTCCGGATGCGGCTCGCGGCTGCTGACCCGTCCCACCCGCAAGGCGGAAAGGTCCGGGCCCGGCGTCTCGACCCGGCTGTCCTCGAAGCCGCCCATATCGAGCCGATGGACGAGCTCGTCGAGCGCAGGCAGATCGATGAACTCCGCGAGCCAGTCGAGTGCCAGGCGCATCAGCCCCGCTCCGGCGGCGGCATCAGATCCGGCCCGGCAGCCCAGCCGCGCTCCGGCAGACTCATCAGACCTGCTCCAACACGCGGAGGTCGCCCTCGAAGAGCACGCGAAGCGCGGGAAGCCCGTAGCGGTGCAGGGCGGTGCGATCGATCCCCATGCCGAAGGCAAAGCCGTGCCAGCGCTCGGGGTCGATGTCGCAACGCTCGAGCACGCGCGGGTGGATCATCCCGCAGCCGCCCCACTCCAGCCAATCGCCTCGAAAGCGCAGGTCCATCTCGGCAGAGGGCTCGGTGAAGGGGAAGTGGTTGGCCCGGAAGCGCAGCTCCACGTCCTCGCCCATCAGGTGACGCGCGAAGGCGTACAAGATGCCCTTCAGGTTCCCGAAGCTCACGCGCTCGTCCACCAGGAAGCCCTCGATCTGGTGAAACATCGGGCTGTGCTTCGGCGAGAGGTCGTGGCGGTAGACGCGGCCAGGCGCGATGAAGCGAAAGGGCGGCGGGCGCCCCGTCATGGCCCGGATCTGGACGTTGGAGGTGTGGGTGCGCAGCAGGATGCCCTCCCCTTCCACGTAGAAGGTGTCCTGCTCATCTCGCGCCGGGTGCTCGCGCGGGATGTTGAGCGCCTCGAAATTGTGCCACTCGGTCTCCACCTCGGGGCCCTCCTCGACCGAGAAGCCCATGGAGGTGAAGAAGCGCACCATGTCACGCGTGACGTGGGTGATGGGGTGCAAGTGCCCGGCGGGCGGGCCTGCTCCGGGCAGCGTGATGTCGACGCGATGGCCGGCCAATGCCTGTTCCTGTGCCCGGCCCTCCAGGGCGGCGCGACGCTCTGCGACCCAGCCTTCGATCCGTTGCTTGGCGGCGTTCGCCTCCTGGCCGCGCTGCGCGCGCGCCTCGGGATCCAGCTGGCCCAGACCGCGCAGCAGGCCGGATACGCTGCCCTTCTTGCCGAGGAATCGAGCGCGAACCTCGGTCAGGGCCTGGGGGCTCCCGGCCGCCTGGACCTCGGCCTCGGCCTGCTGGAGGATCTCTGCGAGGCTGTCGTCGGACACGGCGCCAGCTCCGGCGCCCTAGGCCGCCTGGGACTTCGCCTTCTCGGCGAGAGCGCCGAAGGCCTGGGGATCGGAGACCGCGAGCTCGGCGAGCACCTTGCGGTCGATCTCCACCCCGGCCTCCTTCAAGCCGTGCATCAAACGGCTGTAGGACAGGCCGTGTTCTCGGGCCGCGGCGTTGATGCGCACGATCCACAGACGGCGGAAGACCCGCTTGCGCTGCTTGCGGTCGCGGTAGGCGTACTTCCAGCCCTTCTCGACCGCTTCGCGGGCGGTTTTCAGCAGAGTGCTGCGGGCGCCGTAGTACCCGCTGGCGTGCTTCAGGATTCGATTCTTGCGTCTCCGCGCGGGGACGCCGCGCTTCACACGGGGCATGTCTGTCTCCTTCGAGACGCTAGACGCCCGAGAGCATCTGCTCGAGGCGTTTCTTGTCGACCTTGGCAACGAGCGCGGACTTGCGCAGATGCCGCTTCCGCTTCGCTGTCTTCTTGGTGAGGATGTGTTGCTTGTTGCTCCGCGAGCGTACGATCTTGCCCGTACCCGTCTTCTTGAAGCGCTTCGCGGCGCCGCGGTGTGTCTTCATCTTCGGCATCGTCGTCTCCGTTGGAAGCCCGGCGCAAGTGCTCAGGCCTCCGCCTCCTGTGCCGTCTCCGGCTCTGCCTGCGCAGCCGCCGTGGGCTTTTCGTCCTGGGCCTCTTCGGCCTGTTCCGCCTGTTCCGCCTCGGGCTCCCCGGCTTGCTTGGCCGCGGCGGCCTCGGCCTTCGCGTCGTCCTTCTCCTTGCGCTTGGCCTCGGCCACCCCCTCCCGGTTCGGAACCAGGATCATAGAGAGGAAGCGCCCTTCCATGCGCGGCGGATTCTCGACCGTCGCCAGGTTCCCGAGCATCTCGACCACGCGGTCGAGCTGAACCCTGCCCAGCCCCCGGTGCACCATCTCCCGGCCCCGGTACATCACCGTGACCTTGACCTTGTCACCCTCGATCAAGAAGCTGCGCGCTTTCTTGAGCTTGGTGTCGAGATCATGATCATCGGTTCTGGGCCGGAGCTTGATCTCCTTGAGCGAGGCCGCGTGGCCTTTGGCCTTGCCCTGTTTCTTCTTCTGCTCGTACTTGTACCGCCCATAGTCCATGATGCGGCACACGGGCGGTCGCGACCCGGGGGCCACTTCGACCAGGTCCAGACCCAGCTCGACGGCTTGCGCGAGGGCGACCTCGGCACTCATCACGCCCAGCTGCTCCCCCTCGCTCCCGATCACGCGGATCTCCGCGTCCTGAATCCTCTCGTTCACGCGGGGACCGCTGTCCCGCCGCGCCGGTCTTCTGGAATCCGCCAGACTACTTCCTCCTTGTCAGGGACGCCGGGCTTGTTCGCTCCCGGTTCGCCCGCACCAGATCCTGGGCCAGGTCCTCCACCGGGGTGGCTCCCTCGCCCTTTCGCTCCGCGTGCCGCCAACGCGGCGTCACGCTTCGGTCCGCCTGCTCCTGGTCTCCGGCGACCAGCATCAGGGGAATCTTCTTCATCTCGGCCTCCCGGATCTTGAAGCCGAGCTTTTCGCTGCGCGCGTCGATCTCGACACGCAGACCCGCTTGCGCCAGCCGTTCGGCCACGCCGCGAGCATACACCTCGTGGCGTTCCGCGATGGGCAGGACCACGGCCTGCACCGGCGCCAGCCAGAACGGAAAGTCGCCGCCCGTGATCTCTACGTAGAGGGCCGTGAAGCGCTCGAGCGAGCCCAGGATGGCGCGGTGAAGCATAGCGGGCTGATGCGGTTTGTCGTCGCGCCCGACGTAGCGCAGCCCGAAGCGGGTCGGCATGGACACGTCGATCTGGAGCGTCGCCAGGGTCCAGGGGCGACCGAGCACGTCCCGGAGGTCGCACTCGACCTTGGGACCGTAGAAGGCGCCCTCGCCGGCCTTCGTGACCCGCGGAAAGCCGGCACGCTCGACGGCGTCGAGTAGCTGCTCGACCGCGCGATCCCAGTCAGCCTCTTCCCCGGTGGACTCCTCGGGGCGGGTCGACACCGAGACTTCCTGCACCTCGATGCCCAGCGCGTCGTACATCTCCCGCATCATCTCGAAGAAGCGATCGAGTTCGGCCTCCACCTGTTCGGGCTCGCAGAACACGTGGGCGTCGTCCTGGGCCATCGAACGCACCCTCGAGAGCCCGGTGAGCGTGCCGCTGCGCTCGTTGCGATGCAGACGGCTGAATTCTGCGTAGCGAATCGGAAGCTCTCGGTAGGAGTGCTTGCGCAGCGAGAAGAGATGGCAGTGGCCAGGGCAGTTCATGGGCTTCAAGCCCAGCTCTTCGCCCTCGTCGCCCTGCATCAGGAACATGTCGTCTTTGAAGAGCTGATAGTGCCCGGAGGTCTTGTAGAGCTCGGTACGGAAGACCTGTGGCGTCATCACCTCCGCGAAGCCGTACTTCGGGTAGAGGTCGCGCACGAAGTTCACGAGCTCGTTGTAGACAACCATCCCCTTGGGCAGGTAGAAGGGGGAGCCGGGCGAGATGGCGTCGAGGTGGAAGAGCTCGAGATCGGCACCCACGCGCCGGTGATCCCGGAGCCGCGCCTCCTCGATGCGCTCGAGATGCTCGGCCAGCTCCTTCTTGGTGGCGAAGGCGGTGCCGTAGATGCGCTGGAGCATCGGATTGCTCTCGTCGCCCCGCCAGTAGGCACCGGCCACTTCGAGCAGCTTGAAGGCGCCGATCTGCTTGGCGTTCTGGACGTGCGGCCCGCGACACAGGTCGGTGAAGCTCCCGTGGCGGAAGACGGTGATGTCTTCACCCTCCGGAATGTCCTCCAGACGCGCCAGCTTGAGCTCCTCGCCCTGCTCTGCAAAGAAGCGGCGCGCCTGCTCACGCGTCCAGACCTCGCGCGTGAAGGGGCTCTTCTCGCCCAGGATGGTCCCGATTTCCTTCTCGATCTGCTCGAGGTCCTCGGGCGTGAAGGGACGCTCGACGAGGAAGTCGTACTGGAACTTCTCCGAGTGGTCGGTGCGGCCGACGTCGATCTGCACCTGCGGAAACAAGCGCTTGACCGCATCGGCCATGACGTGCTCGGCGGAGTGGCGGATCACTGCGCCGCCCACGGGGTCCCGGGCGGTGACGATCTCGATCGCGACATCAGAGTGGAGCGGCGTGCGCAAATCGACCAGGCGCCCATCGACGCGGCCGGCCAGGGCAGCCTTGGCCAAGCCGGGGCCGATCTTCTCGGCCACATCGAAGACCGTCGCACCCGCGCGTAGCTCCAGCGACTTGCCATCCGGCAAGCGAGCCTGGATCTCGCTCATGTTCGTGCGCGGGTCATGGAAATCGCGTTCTTCTGGTTTCGCTCGGCTCTGTTCGAAACTGTGGTTTCCTGGGGCCTGGTAGGCACGGGCGGGATTGAACCGCCGACCTCCGCCGTGTCAAGGCGGCGCTCTAGCCACTGAGCTACGTGCCTGGACGCCCGCTAAGGACGCGAAATCTGTACCGATTTCGCCCCAGCCTGTCAATCGGCCCCGCCCCTGGGGTCACTCGCCGCTGGAGTCGCTACTGGAATCGTCACCGGCGGCGGCGGGTGGGCGCAGGAAACTCGCCCGGAGGCGCAGGGTCTCGGCGTCGCTCCCCAGGGGCACGAGCCTCAAATTGGGGGGTGCAGCCCTCACGAGCGCGGCCATCAACCCGTCGGGGCTGCGCTGGCTGTGGACTACGAGAACGGCCCGTCCGCGCTGCATCTCCACGGGAACCGCCGATTGCACCCCGAGGTCCTCCAGCAGCGTGCGCACTGCGCGATAGGAGGCCCAGGTGCCGACGTCCTCGATCACCAGGCGCACGCGGTGGCGTCGCGGACCCACTCGGGGCGCTGCCATCAGGCCGCTGCTGCGCAAGCGCTCTCGGACCCGATTGGCCTCCACCTCCACTTCCATCACCACCACGTACTCGATCTCGACACCCGGCTCGCTGCTGAAGAGCGCGGGACGCTCGCCGCGATCTTCGAGGATTCGGTATCGGGTGACGTAGTCGAGTGGCTTGTCGCCCAGCGCCGCATCCAGAGAAGCGGTATCCCGGTCCGGGTCGAAGTTCGGCAGCTCCTCCTGCGCCACGCGGCGCACGGCGGAGACCAGCGCGTGTCTCTCGGCGGCGTCGCGCGGCGGGCCCTGAGGGCCTGCGCCGGCCTTCAACGGCACCACGCCCACCGATTCGAGCGTGCGCAGCTCCGCTGCCCCCGGCTGCGCCAGGAGCGTTGCCACGAGCAACACCGCGGCTCCCGAGAGCCGGATCGCAAGCGGGGTCACCCCCGCCCTCGGTTGCCTTGCTCTCAAAACCGAAGCTCCGTTACGTCGCGGCCAAAGAGCCCGCGGAGATCCTGCGTCAGCACCGGCCCCGGGCGCACGCCGAGTTGAGGCAGAGCGAAGACCGTCTCGCTCACCTCGGGAATCACCAGGTGCAGCGCCACCGGACACTCCCCCGGATGTTTCTCCAGCAAAACCCGCAGTGCACACAGGCGATCCCGCGAAGCTTCCTCGGCCGTCACGCGCAGACCCAGCTGTGTGGCCAGTCGCTCGTCCGCCCGGTCGAGCTCGAGGATCTCTCGCACCAGGATCTTGGGCGGGTCACCGGATTCGAGCGTGCCGGTCACCAGCAACGGCAGCGGCCCCTCCTCGCCCTCCCCGGCCTGGGCCCGCTTCACCAGACTGCCGAAGCGGGCGTAGGGCTCCGCGAAGAGCACCAGGTCGAAGGCGCCCTCCAGGTCTTCGAGGGTGCCGAAGCCCATCAGCGCGCCTCTACGTGTGCGCGTCTCGCGCAGCGAGGTGATCAGGCCCCCGGCCCGGACGTCCCGGCCCTCCTTGCCCTCGGTCTGGGCGGCCGTGGTGTCGACGAAGCGCTCGAGGAGTCCGGACCAGGCCGAGAGCGGGTGGCCCGTGACGTAGAAGCCCAGCACCTCCTTCTCGTACTCGAGCCGCTGGCGGTCCGTCCACTCGGCTGCCTCGGGCAGCGGCGGCTCCGTTGCGTCGGGCCCCGAGCCACCGCCGAAGAGGTTCGTCTGGCCGATTTCCCGGTCGCGCTGGGCGGCGGCGCCCGCCTCGAGTGCAACGTCGAGCCCGGCCCAGAGGCTGGAGCGGTTGGCGTGCTTGGAGTCGAAGGCGCCGCACTTCACCAGGCTCTCCACGACCCGCCGATTGACGCGCCGGCCGTCTACCCGGCTCAGGAACTCGAACAGGCTGCGATAGGCACCGCCCTGCTCTCGCGCCTCCAGGATCGCCTCGATCGCCCCCTCTCCGACGTTCTTGACCCCCGCCAGCCCGAAGCGGATGCCGGCCTCGACCACGGTGAAGTCGCGGGCGGATTCGTCTACGTCCGGAGGCAGGACTTCGACACCGCGCTGCTGCGCGTGCTGGATGTAGCGCGCCAGCTTGTCGTGATTGCCCGACTCCGTCGTCATCAGCGCGGCGAGGTACTCGCGAGGGTGGTTCGCCTTCAGGTAGGCGGTCTGGTAGGTGATCAGCGCGTAGGCCGTCGAGTGGCTCTTGGCGAAGCCATAGCCCGCGAACTCGGCCATCAGATCGAAGACCTGGTGGGCCTTCTTCTCGTCGATGCCGCGCTCGACCGCTCCCGACATGAAGCGCTCGCGCTGCTTGGCCATCTCTTCAGGCTTCTTCTTGCCCATGGCCCGGCGCAGCAAGTCCGCTTCGCCCATGGAGTAGCCGGCCAGCCGGTTGGCGATCTGGAGCACCTGGTCCTGGTAGACGATCACGCCGAGTGTCTCGGCCGTGATCTCCTCGAGCTCCGGAAGCAGGTAGTCGATCTTGGTGAGCCCGTGCCGCCGGTTGATGAAGTCCTCGACCATGCCCGAGCCCAGGGGACCCGGCCGGTAGAGCGCCACGATGGGAATGAGCTCCTTGAAGGTCCTGGGGCGCAGTTTGGACACCAGGTCGGTCATGCCGGCCGACTCGACCTGGAAGATGCCCTCGGTCTCGCCGCTCCCCAGCTCGTCGTAGGTAGTGGAGTCGTCGAGGGGGATCTTCTCGATGTCGAACGCATCGCCGCCGGGTACGCCCTGCTGCGTCAGCTTGGCGCGGATGCGCCGCTCGGCGTCGGCGATGGTGGTGAGGTTCTTGAGCCCGAGGAAATCGAACTTGATCAGCCCGATCTTCTCGACGCAACGCATGTCGAACTGCGTGACCACGGCCCCCGAGCGCGAATCGCGGTACAGCGGGACCATCTGGAGCAGCGGCTCCGAGCCGATCACCACGCCGGCGGCGTGGGTCGAGGCATGGCGGCTCAGGCCCTCGATGCGCCGGGCGGTTTCGATCACCCGGGCCACCTGCCCGTCCGCATCCATACGTGAGCGAAGCTCCGCGGACTGCTGGACGGCTTCGTCGAGCGTGATGCCGAGAGCCTCCGGGACCAGCTTCGCGATGCGGTCGACGTCGCCGTAGGGCATGCCGTTGACCCGCCCGACGTCCCGGATCGCGGCCCGGGCCTGCAGCTTGCCGAAGGTGATGATCTGGGCCACGCGCTTGCCTTCGATGCCCTCCCCGTCGTAGCGGTCGGCGACGTAGCGGATCACCTCGTCACGGCCCTTCATGCAGAAGTCCACGTCGATGTCGGGCATGGTCACGCGCTCGGGGTTGAGGAAGCGCTCGAAGATGATGTCGTACTCGATCGGATCGATTCCGGTGATGCCCAGTGCAAAGGCCGCCAGGCTACCGGCCGAGGAGCCGCGCCCGGGCCCCACGGGGATCTCGCTGCGGCGCGCGTAGTCGATGAAGTCGGCCACGATCAGGAAGTAGCCGGCGAAGCCCATGCCGTTGATGACACCGACCTCGTGTTCCATGCGCTTTATGTACTCGGAGTACTTGGGCGGCACCGGCTCGTCCGGCGCCAGGCCGAGTCGCCCGCGCAGGCCCTGCCAGCACTGATCCTCCAGCACCTGCTCGCGGCTGCGGCCAGCGGGCACCTGGAACTCGGGCAGGTGGTAGTTCTGGGGGTCGACATCGAGGCTGAGGCTGCAGCGCTCCGCTATCTCCAACGTGTTGGTGACAGCACTGGGATGGTCGTGAAAGAGCTCGAGCATCTCGTCGCCAGACTTGACGAAGAAGCCGTGGCCGTCGAAACGGAATCGGTTGGGGTCGTCCAGGTTGGAGGCGGTTCCGATACAGAGCAGCGCGTCGTGGTGCTCGTGGTCCTCGGCTTCCAGGTAGTGCGCATCGTTGGTGGCCAGCAATGGGATGTCCATGTCCACGTGCATCTTGAGCAGCTCCGCGTTGACGCGGTCCTGGTCTCCGATGCCGTGGCGCTGGAGCTCGAGGTAGAAGCGGTCGCCAAAGATGCCCCGAAACTCCTCGACCCGTTGCCAGGCGGTATCCAGCTGCCCCGCGCTGATGGCTCGGCAGACCATCGAGGACAGGCAGCCCGAGGTGGCAATCAGGCCCTCGGAGTGGGTGCGCAGCAGATCCATGTCGATGCGAGGCTTGTAGTAGAAGCCCTCGAGGTAGCCGCGGGAGACCAGCTGCATCAGGTTGGCGTAGCCCGTCTGGTTCATGGCCAGCAGCAGCAGGTGGTTGATGGCGTCGAAGCCCTTCTCGTCACGCTCGCGCCTCTCCTTGTCGAAACGCGAGCCCGAGGCGATGTAGACCTCACAGCCGAGGATCGGCTGGACGTCGTGGGCCAGCGCCGACTCGTAGAATTCGACGGCGCCGAAGAGGTTGCCGTGGTCGGTGAGGCCCACAGCGGGCATGCCCAGGTCCCGCGCGCGCTGGAAGAGCGGATCGATCTTGATGGCGCCGTCGAGCAGGGAGTACTGGCTGTGCAGATGCAGGTGGGTGAAGGGCGTGGGAGACAACCGCGCTACTCCCACTCGATGGTGGCCGGAGGCTTCGACGAGATGTCGTAGACGACGCGGTTGATCCCCTTCACCTCGTTGATGATCCGGCTCGAGATGGTGGCGAGGACGTCCGGCGGCACACGGGCCCAGTCGGCGGTCATGGCGTCCACGGAAGTGACGCAGCGCACTGCAAGCGCGTTCTCGTAGGTGCGCTCGTCGCCCATCACGCCCACGGTCTGGATGGGCAGCAGCACAGCGAAGGCCTGCCACAGCTCGTCGTAGATGCCCGCGCGGCGGATTTCCTCGATCACGATGGCATCCGCACCGCGCAACAGCTCGCAGCGCTCGCGGGTCACCTCACCCAGGATGCGCACCGCGAGGCCCGGGCCCGGAAAGGGGTGGCGCCGGATGGCCGGCTCCGGCAGCCCCAGCCGGCGGCCCACCTCGCGCACCTCGTCCTTGAAGAGCTCTCGAAGCGGCTCCACCAGCGAAAGCCGCATCCGCTCGGGGAGCCCGCCCACGTTGTGGTGGGTCTTGATGGTCGCCGAGGAGCCCCGGACGGAGACGCTCTCGATCACGTCCGGATACAGCGTACCCTGCACGAGGAAGTCGACGTTGCCGATGCGCCGTGCCTGCTCTTCGAAGACTTCGATGAAGGCGTGGCCGATGATGCGGCGCTTCTTTTCGGGATCCACCACCCCGGCAAGCTCACCCAGAAAGCGCTCCGAGGCGTCGACGGTCACCAGCTCGAGGCCCAGCGTCTCGCCGAACAGCGCCTCCACCTCCTGGCGCTCGTGCAGCCGCAGCAACCCGTTGTCGACGAAGATGCAGGTCAGCTGGTCGCCGATGGCGCGATGCACCAGCGCTGCCGCGACCGCAGAGTCGACGCCTCCCGACAGGCCGCACACGGCGTGGGCGGCACCCACGCGCTGGCTGACACTGGCCACCTCCTCCTCGATGAAGGCCTCCATGGTCCAGGAGCCGCGGCAGGCGCAGATGTCGCGCGCGAAGTTGGCCAGGATGCGGGTTCCGTCCTCGGTGTGAACCACCTCGGGGTGGAACTGAACCCCCCAGATGGGCCGCTCCCGGTGACGCACCGCTGCAAAGGGCGAGCTCTCGCTGGTGCCCAGCACCTGCCACCCCGGCGGCAGCCGCAACACGCGGTCGCCGTGGCTCATCCATACGACGCGCTCGGCCACCGCCGTGAGACCCGCGAAGAGCGGATCGTCGCCCTCGAGCTTGAGCAACGCGCGTCCGTACTCGCGATCGTCCGCCTTCTCGACCAGCCCGCCCAGCCGATGGGCGAGCAGCTGCAGCCCGTAACAGATGCCCAGGACCGGCACGCCCAGCTCCACCAGCGCGGGGTCGAAATCGGGGGCGTCCGGATCGAGCACACTCGAAGGCCCGCCCGAGAGGATGATGCCCTTGGGGTTCCAATCCCGGACCTCGCCGAGACTCATGTTTCCCGGGTGGATCTCGCAGTAGACGTGCTGCTCGCGAATGCGCCGCGCGATCAGCTGCGTGTACTGCGAGCCATAGTCGAGGATGAGGATCCGATCCCTCTCGGACCCCGGATGGGAGGTGGTGGAGGCCATGGCCCTGCTGCGCTGACCCTCGCGAAATCACGCTGTTTGCGGCCTGGAGGTGGGCCGATGCCGGCAGAAAGGGGGGCGGGAAGGACTCTACTCGATCCGGTAGTTCGGGGCTTCCTTCGTGATGATCACGTCGTGCACGTGGCTCTCCTGAAGTCCTGCCGCCGAGATGCGCACGAAACGCGCCTTCTCTCGCAGCTCCGCCAGGTCGGCTGCACCGACGTAGCCCATGCCCGATCGCAGCCCCCCCACGAGCTGGTGAATGTTCGAAGTCAGGCTGCCGCGGTACGGAATGCGGCCTTCGATTCCCTCGGGCACGAGCTTGCTGGAATCCCGGACCTCGGCCTGGAAGTAGCGGTCGGCACTGCCGTCGACCATTGCACCGACGGAGCCCATGCCGCGGTAGACCTTGTAGGAACGACCCTGGTAGAGCACGACCTCACCCGGCGCCTCGTCGGTGCCCGCGAAGAGCGCCCCGATCATCGCCGTGGAGGCGCCACCGGCCAGCGCCTTCACCAGGTCGCCCGAGAACTTGATGCCGCCGTCCGCGATCACGGGCACGTCCGAGCGCGTCGCGACCCGGGATGCCTCCATCACGGCGGTGAACTGGGGGACGCCGACGCCCGCGACCACACGGGTGGTGCAGATCGACCCGGGCCCGACCCCAACCTTCACCCCGCTGACACCGCGTTTGATCAGCGCCTCTGCGCCCTCGGCCGTGGCGACGTTGCCGCCCACCATCGGCAGCTCCGGGAAAGTGCGGCGCAGCTCCTCGACGGTCTCCAGCACACCCTTGGAGTGGCCGTGGGCGGTGTCCACCACGATCACGTCCACGCCGGCATCCACCAGCGCCTGGGCGCGCTCGAGGCGGTCGTCGCTGGTGCCCACCGCCGCACCACAGAGCAGGCGCCCCATGTCGTCTTTCGAGGCGTTGGGGAAACGCTCGCTCTTCTCGATGTCCTTGATGGTGATGAGCCCGCGCAGCATCCCGCGCTCGTCGACCACCAGCAGCTTCTCGATGCGGTGCTGGTGAAGCAGTTCCTTGGCGCGCTCCATCGGGGTGTCCGGCGGCACTTTCACGAGGTTCTCACGGGTCATGACCCGGGAGATCTCCTGGTGCGTGTCGCGCACGAAGCGCAGGTCCCGGTTGGTGAGGATGCCGACGGCCACGCCATCGAGCGTCACCGGCACGCCCGAGATCTTGTAGCGGGCCATCACTTCCATGGCCTCGTAGATGCGCTGCTCGGGGCGCATGGTGATTGGATCCACGATCATGCCCGACTCGGAGCGCTTGACCTTGTCGATCTCGCTGGCCTGGGCCGCCACCGTGAGGTTCTTGTGCACGATGCCGATGCCGCCGTTCTGCGCCAGACAGATGGCGGCCTCGTGCTCGGTCACGGTGTCCATCGCCGC
>Ga0255057_10001490_pt1 | contig 13092 bp, 12 predicted proteins | sample Cases_109_6_MG_FD_189022 | JGI IMG/M metagenome (GOLD analysis project Ga0255057, IMG submission 189022) | Seawater microbial communities from Amundsen Gulf, Northwest Territories, Canada - Cases_109_6 | ecosystem: Environmental > Aquatic > Marine > Gulf | place: Canada: Northwest Territories... | reverse complement strand
ACCCGATCCCCCGGATGTCTTCGGCATCCAGATCATCAAGCCGGTCGGTGGACCGACGACGCCGGTCACCGTCCCGGCCACGCCGACCCTGTCTCCCGATGATGTGCCCGAATGCCTCAGCCTGCGGGATCCCTCGTTAATTCCAGTGGATCCGGAGGCGCAGGAGGGCTACTGGCTTTTCTTCACGTGCGTTCAGGGAACTGGCCCGGCCACCGAGATACACGCGGTCCGCGTCTCCCGGGCACTCGAAGTCGTGCAAGAGGGCGGCGGCCCGTTGCGTCGCGTCGTGCTGACGGCCGGGGAGCTCGGTCCGTTCGCTGCGGCGGGGATCCGCTCGGCCGAGCCGCTGGTTGCGTTTGCCGAGGACGGCCTCCGACTGCGCATTTGGTTCCTCGCACAAAGCGCGCCGGGCGACTGGAGCATCGCGCTGGCAGAGGCACGGACCCACGATGTCGAGATGCTTGCCTTCGAGCTTCCGGAGGCGCTGCCCTTTCCCGTAAACCCGATTCTCAGCAGCGACTCGCCCCTGGTCCGAAGCGAGTGCCTAGGCGAGGACTGCAGTATCACTGGAATCGCTGTGACCCGTCGTGCCGACGACCCAGAGCTGCTGCGGTTCCTGTTGGCACGGCGTGTGAATCTACCGGGTGGGGGTCGCACCGATCAATTGATCCCATTGGAGCAAGTTTGGAGGATGCCGTGAGCCAAGATAGACGAATTCAGCGCTGGGGCTGGCCATGGCTTGCTGCTGCGCTCGTCGTGCTCTTGGTGGGTTGCGGTGAGAGCGCCGACTCCAGAGGCAACGGGACCTTGGACGTCGGTACCGGGGGTAGCGGCGGTGGCGACCCAAGTTTCGAAGGCGCCGGCGGCGCCGACGGCGGCGCTCCAGGGGGTGTGATCCTCAACGGGAACCTCGAGGTCATCGATCAGAATCCTGTTGAAGCGCTCGTCGCCGATCCTGCACGCAGTGGCTTTGATGCCGTCACCGCAGGCGGCATGTCCACCCCCGGCGAATACGCGGCCCTTGCCGTCGCGTGCTACGAGACCCCCGACGCGTGCTCGGCGCCAGGATGCAGCGTGTTTGCGACCTGCTGTGTCGACAACGGCACTTGCTGCAAACCGATCGACGATCCTCCGCTTCCCGTCGAGATCGACTTCCGCGATTGCGACGGCCTCGACCTCGACTCGTGCGCCGCGGACAACGGCACCGGTGCTTTGGTCTTCGGCCCCAGCCAACCGGTGATCAACGACCGCGGATTGGTTCCCGGGGGCAATGCGAGCTCCGAGGGCGGCGCCATCATCGGTGACCCGGCAGACCTCGGTACGACGCGCGTTCGCATCGACGTCGAGTTCGCCTTGCCGATCGGTTGTGGGGGCTCTTGCCTCGAAAGCGCGGGCGTCGCTTTCTCGAGCACGACTCCGGGCACGTTCGTCGACGCCGAGGTCGGGTTGCTGCTCAGCGGCTCCCGCAATGAGGTGAACCTGATGATCGGCGATGCCGTGGCCGACACCTTCGACGCCGGCATCGATCAAACACGATGGTCGCTGATCCTCTCGCCGGAGGGTCGGGTCGACGTTATGCGCAACGATATCGTTCAGGGAGCTCACGCTTTCGACGCGAGCGCGCTCAGGCAAGCATCGTTGATCTTGTTCGGGCGCAATCTCAGCGAGGAGCAAAACAGCGCGGCCATCAGCCGCATCGTGGTCCAGACCTCGTTCTGCGACATCCCGAGCTCTTGGGATGTCAGAGCTCCGGTCGTCATCACCGACGAGGTGAACAACCCGCTCCCCGGCGAGCGATTCGGTCGCGGGCCGTCCGTCGCGTCCATCGGCCAGGAAGTTCGCTTCGCCTATGGCATCGACGGCGAGATCTTCTGGGGAGCCGGTGATGTCGGATCGGTCCAACTGATCAGCACCTCTGCAGCGTTGAGCCCCAGCTACGCACACGAAGCCCTCGGAGTCGAAGATCCAGAGCTGGTGTACGACGGCAACGACTGGCACGTGTTCTACACGGCGCTCGACCAGAACGGCGCCGGCAGCATTGGTCACGCAACCGCGACTCCAGCCGAGACGTTCGCCGCCGACTCGAACCCAACACTCTCTCCCTCCGGCGACGCGGTGTCGCTCGACGCTCCCACGGTCCATCGGCGCGCAGGGCTTTGGGTCTTGATCGCGCGCGCCACCTTGGCGAGCGGCGCAACCGAGCTTCGAGCGTACTACACGAGCGCGCTCAACACAGGGTGGGAGCGAGTCGTCGATAGCAGCCTCGAGGCCCTCACGCGCGTCGAGAATCCAGGCTCCGAAATCACCGGCCCGAGCCTTGTGGTCCACAACAGCGCCTATCAGCTCTACTTCGCAAAGCGATCCGGAACGCGCTGGACGGTCGAGCTATTGACGTCGGACGAGTTGCTCCTTTGGCGACCGCTCGGCGAGGTGCTTGGTCCCTCAGACCAGGGGTTCGATCAGTTGGGCGCTAGAGCCCCAGATGCGATTTCCCTCACGGATCAGATCGGCCTGGTTTACGAGGGTCAAAATGGGGTCTCGTTCGAATTGGGCTGGGCTCTCAGGCCGGCGCCCTCCGACACTGCCTCGGACTTTTGACACCTGCGCGTAAGCCGACGATGTTGAGTGGATGAGGTCCGTTGAAACGGAACCACCCCCGCCTCACCCGAGCCCGAAGAATCGCCGGCGAAGCGGCGTGTTCATCGGTGGCTTCATCCTATTGCAGTTCCTGATTCCGTTGACGTATCTCGCCCGCGAAGACACCGCCGACGATCGGTTCACGTGGCGCAGCTTTTCTGGGCCGGATGAACCGGTGTGCGAAACGAGCGCGTCCTTGGAGACCATCGATGGTCGTCGCGAGGAGCTCGCCCTAAAGAGATTGATCCACCGAGACTGGGTCGACTACGTAGGCCGCAATCGCCGAGTCGTCGTCGAGGCGTTCCTCCAAAAGCAATGCGAAGCCGAAGGCGTGCTCGAAGTCGAGTTGATCAACCGCTGCGGGGACGACCGAGGCATCCGCGAGTACCGGCTCCGATGCGGCGGCGAACGCTCCCACGAAACGGTGCGGACGGCTGCGCGATGAGACCGTTGACGCGCTACTGGTTCGGAGACGTCGCTCTGGCGCGCCCCTATTTGGTGTTGCGCTTCGTTTTAACGATGCTCGCGTTCGACTCCTGGCTGAACCTGATGCCCCACGGGGCGAAGTACGGTGTCGGTGGCTTCAACGTTGCCCACTTTCCCGTCTTCGGCGACTTCGTTCCCGGATCGCCATTCTACCTCGGCGTGCTCGCCTTCACGGGCGTGCTCGCACTCAGCCAAGCGCTCTATCGGCCTCACCGAATCGCACTCGCCCTGGTGGCGATCGGTTACACCGTCGGATGGACGTGCAGCCTCCTCGACTCGGTCTCGTATCACTACCTGATGTCCTTGTACTTGGGCTGCTTCGTTTTCTTCCCCATGCTGAGTGCGCGCGCCGCGTTCTCGCGATCCGATCGCGCGCCGCGAGGAAGCGCATGGGCGTATGTCCTGTTTTGCGTGACCACGGCAATTGTCTACTTCTACGTGGCAGCCTGGGGCGCGGCCGATGGAGAGCCCTATTGGCTGCCGATGGTGTGCAGCGGCGCGTACCTCGTGGCCAGCATGCAGGATCGAAGCGACTCGCCGGCAACACAGATCGCGATGCCGTTTCTCGGAGTGGCGCCCGTCGCGTTCCATGTGGTCACGCCGATGGAGAGCTGGTTCCCAATCTACATGATCGGGATCGCCGTGTTGGTCTTCACACCCACGCGATCGATCCACGTGGCAGGTCGCGCAGTCACCGCCCCCGCCCGAAGCTGGCTTCAAGACCAGTCGGAGGGCGGAATCGACGAGCGGGCGTCGCAGGTGTTCTACTTCTCGCTCGTCGGGCTCATCGCGGCGCCCGTGGTCAGCATGTTCGTCGATCTCCCCGGGGTGAAGACCGGATGCGCCCTGACCGCCATCGCGATGTTGTTCGTGATCGGCCGACAGCTGTATCTCACCCCCAAGTGGCGTCCGCTGTGGCGCGCCGCAAGTCTGTTCGGCGGGTGCTTGGCCCTCTGGGTTACGGTGGCCACGAGCACCGCTCGGTTCGACTACTACCGCTCGGGTGCAATCGACGCCGACCTCCGTGGCGATCACGACACAGCGGCGCTCATGCAGGAAAAGGCCGAGCGATACGCCCGGTAGGGGATAGTCTGGGGGTGGTCCGGGCGTCGACGGCGGCTTTGCTATTCCCACGTGTCCCGATCAAGAACGGGTCATTCGGGACTCCGGCTGCTAGTCTCCGCCCCCATGACCGGTGACGGCTGGATCACGATCGGGGTGATCGTTGGGATGGTGGTCGTCATGGCCGCGAACCTGGCAGCGCCCGATCTGGTCCTTATCGGGGCCCTCACCGTCTTGCTCCTCCTCGGCATCCTCGAGCCCACCGAGGCATTCATCGGCTTCTCGAATCCTGCGGTCGTCACGATCGCGGCCCTGTTCGTCGTCGCGGCGGGCGTCAAGGAAACCGGCGGCCTCGACCTAGTCGCCCGACTCGTGCTCGGCCGACCACGCTCGCTTGCCGGGGGGCAGCTCCGCATGATGTTCCCGGTCGCCGCACTGTCCGCCTTCCTCAACAACACCCCGGTGGTCGCTATGTTCGTGCCCTTGGTGACGGGCTGGGCGCGCAGAAACCAGTTCAGTGTGTCGCTGATGCTGCTGCCCCTTTCATATGCGGCGATCCTCGGCGGGATGTGCACGTTGATCGGGACGAGCACGAACCTAGTGGTCGCCGGTTTGGCGAAAGCCCGTGATCCAACGATCGAGTTTCAGATATTCGAGATCGCTCAACTCGGCATCCCGTCCCTCGGCATAGGCATGTTGTTCATCGTGATCACGTCGCGCTGGCTACTGAAAGACCGGCAAGGCGCTTTGCAAGAGCTCGGCAAAGCCCGCGAGTACACGATCGCAATGCGTGTCGAGCGGGGCTCACCGGTTATCGGGGAGAGCATCGAGGACGCCGGGCTCCGATCCCTTCGAGGGGTCTACCTCTACGAGATCGAGCGCGGCGGTCGGGTCCTCGCGGCCGTCCCACCCTCGACCGTGCTGCGCGAGGGGGATCGCCTGCACTTCACCGGAGTCGTCGACTCGGTGGTCGACCTTCGCAAGCAACGGATCGTCCCGGACACCGACCAGGTCGATAAGATCACTGCCCGACGTGACAGGAGCCTCGTCGAGGCGGTCATCGGCGCGCACTCCGCTTTGATCGGGCAAACCATCCGACAAAGCCGGTTTCGCACGATCTACGACGCGGCGATTCTGGCGGTCCATCGTCAGGGCGTACGCGTGACCCAAACGAAAGTAGGCGATATTCGTATCCATGCTGGCGACGTCCTGCTGATCGAGTCGCACCCCGATTTCGCACAGAGCCGGCAGCGAGATCCCAACTTCGCGCTGATCGCCGAAGTCGAAGACAGCACGCCACCGCGACACGATCGCGCGTGGTTGGCGGCGGTCATCTTGTTCTTGATGGTCCTCGTAAACGTAACTGGCACCATGGACTTGATGACCGCGTCACTCGCGGCGGGCGGGCTGATGCTCGTGACACGCTGCCTGACCGGCGAGCAGGCGAGGCGCTCTCTCGATTGGACCGTGTTGATCGCCATTGCTGCGGCGTTCGGGATCGCGGCGGCGATCGAGGGAAGCGGCGCGGCCAACGTCATCGCCGCGAACATCGTCGACCTCGCCGAGCCCTTCGGTCGGGTGGGGGTTCTGGTGGCGCTGTATGCGATTACTGCCGCCCTCGCGGCCCTGATCACCACCAAAGCCTCAGCGGCCCTGATGTTTCCCATCGCTGCCTCCGCCGCCGAGGCACAGGGAATCGGCCTGCTGCCCATCAGCTATATGATCATGATCGCTGCCTCGACAGCCTTCTCTACGCCCATCGGTTTCCAGACCAACCTGATGGTGTACGGCCCCGGCGGCTACAAATACACCGATTTCCTTCGTCTAGGCGTGCCGCTCCAGGCGCTTGTAGGAATAACTACGGTCTCCATCGTTGCCCTGGTCTGGCTGTGATCTCGTGCCTCGCTTTCCCGACATCTCTCCGTACGCCCACGCCGTTTCGGCCCGTGTCTACAGCACGCTCGCAGAACGCGCGAAGGCCAAGAACGACGTGGTCTATCCACTGCACATCGGAGATACCTATCGCGACCCGATCGAGGCGGCCCGAGCGGAGCGTCAACTGAGCAGCGAGCATTCGGGGCTCCACAGGTACGCACCGGTGCAAGGCGAGCCGGAGCTCATCAAGGCATTTCTCGAGTTCGTCGCTCGACGCCACGACGTATCGCTCGACCGCGCTTGTGTACAAGTGATGTCTGGGGCGACCCCCGGACTGAATGTGGTGACTCAGGTGCTACTCGAGCCTGGGGACGAGGTGTTGCTTCCTTCCCCGTTTTGGCCGCTCAGCCGAGGCGTAATCGCAACCAAGGGTGCAATTCCCGTTCAGGTGCCGTTCTTCACACGCCTCGACGAGCCAGATTTCGATGCGGAGGCTCTCCTCGAAAGCCACGTAACCGAACGCACGGCCGCCCTCTACCTCAACACCCCCAACAACCCCACCGGACGTGTGGTGCCCGAACACGTCGTCGACGCGATGTTCCGCGTCGCTAAGCGACATGATCTATGGGTGCTTTGCGACGAAGCGTACGAAGAAATCTACTTCGGGCCGTCGGCTCCGACAGCCGTCTGGAAGCATCGCGACATTCGCGATCGGGCGATCGCATTCCACACGTTGTCGAAGACCTACGGGTTTGCCGGGGCGCGGGTCGGCTTCACCCATGGGCCGGAGAGCGTAATGACCACGATTCGCGGCATGCAGACGTTCCAAACCTACTGCGCACCGCGACCGATGCAGTTCGGGGCGATTCAAGCCTTGCGTCACGGGGCGCCGTGGGTGGTCGAGAGTCGCGCCAAATACGAAGCCGCGGGCAAGAAGGCGGCTTCGGCGCTCGGCGTGCCCGCTCCAGAAGGCGGGACTTTTCTGTTCGCGGACGTCAGCGCTCTGCTCTCGCCCGATGACGAGGATTGCATGCCTTTGCTCCAGCAATGTGCCGACCGTGGTGTGTTGCTAACCCCAGGACGTTCGTGCGGCGAGCACTACCCGCGGTGGATCCGGCTCTGTTTTACAGCTGTGAACCCGGCTCAGCTGGACGAGGCGCTCGAGAGGCTCGCTCCCCTGTTTCAAACACCCGCCTAGAGAACCACCCGTCGATCGAAGTCGACCCGGACCCGGTGAGCGTCAGACAAGCGAAGATCGCCGCGTAGAGGAGCGGTAGTTCCCTGTTCATCCACGGGTCGTGAAATTGGTGAACGAACGCCGCCACCATCATCGCAATGAACAGGGCCAAGGCGGCAAAGCGCCCGAAGAGCCCCAACAGCAGCAACACCGAACAACCAACCTCGGCAAACACGATGAGCATGGCGCTTATTTCGGTGCCGACATTGAGAGGGTCTGGGAAGGTTTGCACCAGCTCCTCGTACCCGAGCGCCTTCGGGACGCCGTGGGTGAGCATCATGATGGCCACGGAAACCCGCAGCAAAAAGATCCCATTGTCGGCGAGTTTCCGTCGCATGGGAAGGCGTTATACAGGGATGACGGGCTTCCCGCATGAGGTTTGTGTGAGTGTCATCGGCAAGCTCGTTACACTGTTTTCGTGGGGACTTGTCCGACGTGCGTGGCGATGCCACTCGAGGACTACGAGGCGGCTCCGGGCGCCATCGTCGAGCTTTGTCCCCACTGCCGGGGTCTGTTCCTCGATCGACAGGAGATCCGAAAGCTCGTGGGCCGAGGATCGCTAGCCGACGCCACCGAAGTCGTCCCGCTCTTGCTCGGCGAAGAGGTCGCGATGCGCTGCCCAACATGCGTCGACCCCGCCATGCAGCCCCTGCAACTCAGAGCCCCAACCACGGGAGAGCTTTGGCAGTGCCGTGGCTGTGGAGGCACGTGGCTCCCGGAAGGCGCCTTCTTCGTTCTTGCTCGTGCTCTCAGCGGAAAGCGTGAAGCGGCGAGCGACAAGCCGGCGACGGACCGCGCAGAGGGAGTCGCGAAACGCGGGCGAAGCACGCCGCGCCTTGCTCATGCCCGCAGTAGTTTCGACGTCGGCCTCGAGAACCTGATCGGCGTCCCTCTCGTCCTCTTCCTCAGCTACCTCTTCTGCTCCACCGCCCTAGGACGGATGCTCGCTTCACTGGTCGGCATGCCGTTTCACGAGCTCGGCCACGCCACGGCATCCTGGTTGAGCAGCCGCATCGCCATCCCACTCCCGTTCTTCACGGTCTGGTACGACGATCAGTCGGTCTTCATGGGCTTGGTCGTTGCGAGCGCCCTCACGTGGCTCGGCTACCACGCTTACCGAGAGAACAACCGCTTTGCGCTCGGCACGGCGGTTGTGCTCCTAATCATCCAAGCGATCTTCACGCTCGCCCTACCCGCGCAGCTCACCCTCATGTGGCAGATCCTCAGCGGCGCGCTGGGCGAGCTCCTCTTTGGCGCGTTCCTGCTGGTTGCCTTTCATTTCCCCCTACCCGACAGGACCCGTTGGGACTTCTGGCGCTGGGTGGCAATCGTTCCGGGCGCTCTTTGCTTCACCCATGCGATGAAACTCTGGCGCACAGTCGTGTCAGATGTCAGCCAAATGCCATGGGGCTCAGCCATCGGCAGCGATAGCGATGGCGACATGAACCGCCTCGTCCAACAGTTCGGCTGGGGCGCCAACGAGCTCGCCGAATTCTATCTCCGCACCGGCTACCTATGCATGACCGCCATCGCAGTAGCCTACGGCTACGCCTTCTACCGCCAACGAAAAAAGGGGACAGTCCCCTTTTCTGAAGGGTTAACTGGAAACTAGACAATAGTGAGGGGCCTCCCGTAGTCGTGCGCGTGAGACGAAGACGAAGACGAAAGGCGGCTAGCTAGCCCGCGAGGCCCCACTTCTCTTTGTTTTCCGCGACCTGCTCGGGCGTCGGTTGATCGAGGTCGTCGTGGACGGGAACCTCGAAGTCGTCCTGCACTTCCATCATTTTCGCGTTGAGAGGCGTGTCCTCCTCGAAGACCTCAGGAACCGACGCGTCCTCGTAGATGGCCTCCCACGGGCACTCCGGCTCGCACGCGCCACAGTCGATGCACTCTTCCGGCTGGATGTACAGCTGATTCGGAAACGCCTCGCGGTCGTCACCCTTGTATTCGTAAATGCACTCCACGGGGCAGACATCTATGCAGGATTTGTCGACGCAGTCGCGGCAAAGACGTGTAATGACCCAGGTCATCGGTCTCCCTTCCGGAAAAAGAGGTTGGAAACTAGCAGGAGCCCTCGGCTCGGTCAAAGAAGGCCAGGCGGTCAGCTAACCCTTGGTTTTTCCCGAGGGGCGCTTCTTAGCCAAAGTCTTTTTCTTCTTCTGGGGCGACGAGCTCGGGTGGCAACCGGAACACGTGAAATCCTCGATACCGAGAAGCTTCCCCATGGCCGGACTAACTGTCTCCTGCATGAATTGCACAGTCTCCGGGAACGTCGCCAGCATACCCCGGTGACCGGGCGTGCCCTCCGGCGGCACCACGTACATCGAGGGCGCGGGCATCTTGAATTTGAGTTCCCGCATCTCTTCACCGTGGCAGTCCACACAGTCGAACCCTTCGTACTCTTCGAGATCATGCCGCTCGAAGAGCTCCTGCATGACGGGAAGCACTTTCCCGATCATGTAGAATTCCCGGTCCGCAAAGCTCATTTCGGCCCAGGGGGAATCCGGCGGTGTGAGCCCGAACGCCTCGATGGCGCTCGCCTTGCCGCTCTTGGCTGCAGTCGTCGCATCTTTGGACTTCGACCCGCCGCAAGCTGTCAAAACCAGTGCGAGGCCAACCACGAATGATTTGGACGTTCCAGTCATGCCCGCGCATGGTAATTCATGCCTGGTGGCGATGCCCAGAATATCGAGTGACAAGCGGTGACCCGGACAGGCATCGTGGGCTTGGTTGTGATAGTCGCGCTCGGTGGTGTGGTCATGGGTTTGTTCTCAGTGTTTCAACGAAAGATGGTTTTCCCGGGGCCGCAAGGGCTCAGCGCGCCCTTCTTACAGAAGGTGGCCAGGGAAGTCGGGGCGACCGAGCTTCAGATCCCGACGAAAGATGGCGAGACACTCTACGGCTGGCACCGTGCGTCGCCGGGCGCGACTCCGCGACGCGTTGTTCTCTACTTCCATGGAAACGCATCGTCCGTCCTCGGGCAGCTCGACCTGCAGGACAGGCTCATCGCCGACGGCTGGGATTTCGTAGCAATTCACTATCGCGGCTATCCGGGGAGCACAGGGGTGGCAAGCGAGGCTGGCGTGCATCGCGACGCGATGGCCGCATGGAAATGGGTGACGGAGGAACTCGGCACGCCCCCAAGCCACGTCGTCATTCACGGCCGAAGCCTCGGCGGCGGCGTCGCCGTGCAACTCGCGTCCAAGGTGGGCCCCGCCGCATTGATCTTGGAGTCCACGTTTACGTCGGCCGTAGATCTGGCGCGCGAACAATTCGGGTGGCTGCCGGTAGGAGTCCTGCTCGAGCATCGGTTCATGACCCGCGACTTTGCTGGCCGCGTGGAGTGCCCGGTATTGGTGGCCCACGGCAGCGCGGATTCCATCATCAACGTCAGCCACGGCCGCGAGCTGGCCAAGCTCTTCGAGGCCGACCACTACATCGAAGCCCCCCGGACCGACCACAACGATGTCTTGTTTGATGGCGTGTACGCCGACCGCTACATCCAGTTCCTCGACGCATCGGTCCCCCCGAGTCAGCAAAGTCAGCCGTAGAACTGACTCGCCCATTTGCGATATTCAGGAATGGGCCCGTCGCCGTCGCAAAGCATAGGCTGAGGGTGGTACTTCTTGTGCTCCCAAATCGGGATGTCTTGGTTCATCTGCCGAACGACCTCTTTGACGACCGCAGCGGCCACGCCCGTGTGCGCATCGGCTTTGTTTTGGCTGAATGCAAAACGCGTATCGACCGTTTCGTCGTCGATCGGGGCGTGTGACAACAAGAGCACCGTCTCGCAGATCCCGCTGAAACGGGTGATTGTGCAGCCCATCCCGTGCGCCTCGACAGAAATCTGTCCCTCCACTTCGCCGCGCGGAGTGCCCATCTTCAGGTGCTGGATGGCGCGCCGAATATGCCCGTCGAGATGCAGCTCCGACTCAGGGACGTTCTTGGTTCCATGCACGTACCGGAAGTGCGCCCGGTCGACGCCGTTCTCGCCCATCTCTTGTGGGTGACTACGAACTATCCAGCGTTGCCGCTCGAGACTCGTCCAGTTGTCATCGTAGAGCTCGGGGACCTCGGGAACTTCCCAGCCGGGCGCTTCGCCGGAGCTATGATGCCACGCCCAGATCATCTGGTTGCGCTCGACAGAATGCCACGGCCGAACCTTGGCTTTGGCCGGAATGCGTTTGGCATACGGTACGTTTCGGCACACACCATCCCGATCGAACTCCCATGCGTGAAACGGACAACGAATGTGGTCTCCCTCGACGACGCCCCCGTGACCCAGGTGCGCACCGAGGTGTGCGCAGAACGCATCGAGCAGCGCAACATCGCCGCCCTCGGTTCGAAAAAGCACCAAATCCTTGCCAAAGTACCGCAAAGGCAGCGCCACTCCGGCATCGAGCTCGTCGCTGTACGCGACTTGAAACCAGCCGTTCGGAATCGAAAGCCCAAAGCGTTCGCTCATTGCGAGGTATAGTAACATCGTGATTCGAACTTTGGTCGTCGTGATTTTGCTCGTCGGTTGCCAGCGCAGCAACGAGCCGCCAGTCGCCATCTCCCCGGACCCGGTCGTCATGTTGCCCGATGTCCCGTCGGACCCGTTCGGCACCCCGGGGGCAGCGTACGATCGGCTCCGTCAGGTCACGGATGCGGCGCGCACCACGATTTGGAGCGGCCAGGTCGATGAGCTCGCCGCATGGCTAGAGGGCGAGACGACGGCAGTCGAACGATCCCTCGCGCTCATGAAGACCATTCGCCTCGGCGCCGGCGACGTGTACGCAGTCGCCAACGGACGGATCGCGCTGTTGTACGAGCACATCGCCTCGACGCTCACGGAGGCAGAAGTCCTGGTGAAGGACCGCGACTTGGACTGGATCGGCCAGCAGGCAGTGCTTTGGGAGCGGGCAAACGGGTTCTGGGCCCGCTGTGAGCGCGGCTGCAACTTGGGGGGGCCCTACCTGGATGTGTGGGAGCTCCGATGCCAGGCGGGCGTCGAGGAAACTGCCGCAAAATTGGTGCCTTAGCACGACTTGAAATCGCCTCGACAGCCCAAGTGAAACATGTTCTATTTCTCCCCCCATGGCTAAACGGAAGAAGACTTGGGCGCCGAATCCAGCCGAGCCGCCGTTGGTTTTGACCTCAACCAGCCGCGAAGGCTGGGATGAGGAGGCGGACGTCGTCATCGTGGGGTTTGGTGGGGCCGGGGCTTGCGCAGCCCTCGAAGCCCACGCCGAAGGCTCGCGCGTCCTTATGCTGGATCGCTTTCATGGCGGCGGCGCAACCGCGATCAGCGGCGGCGTGTTTTACGCGGGCGGCGGGACGCACATCCAAACTGAAGCCGGCGTCACCGACGATCCGGAAGAGATGTTTCGCTACCTCTCGCTGGAGGTGAAGGGCGTCGTATCCGAAGAGACCCTTCGCGACTTCTGCGATCAAAGCGCCAACAACCTCGGCTGGCTCGAGCAACATGGCGTCCCCTTCGACGCCAGCCTCTGCCCGGTAAAGACGTCCTATCCGACCGACGATTACTACCTCTACTACTCGGGCAACGAAGGCTTCTCGCCTTACAAAGAAGCGGCAAAGCCCGCTCCTCGCGGCCACCGCGCCAAGGGTACGGGCATGCCCGGTGCGAGTTTTTACGAGCCGCTTCGAGAGTCCGCGCACCGCGCCGGGATCACGATCGAATATGAAACCCGCGTGACGCGCCTGATCATCGATGGTCAGAACCAAGTTCTCGGTGTCGAATACCGCCAGGTCAAACGAGGCTTCTGGAGCATGCTTCACCGTCGGCTTCA
>Ga0255057_10001489_pt1 | contig 13098 bp, 7 predicted proteins | sample Cases_109_6_MG_FD_189022 | JGI IMG/M metagenome (GOLD analysis project Ga0255057, IMG submission 189022) | Seawater microbial communities from Amundsen Gulf, Northwest Territories, Canada - Cases_109_6 | ecosystem: Environmental > Aquatic > Marine > Gulf | place: Canada: Northwest Territories... | reverse complement strand
CGCCGAGGCCGGCGCGGATATCATCACCCTGCACCCGGAGGCGGGCCCGCATTTGCACCGCTCGATCCAGCTCATCAAGTCGCTCGGCTGCAAGGCGGGGGTGTCGATAAATCCGGCGACCCCGGTCGAGGTGCTCGACCCGGTGCTGGGTGAGGTGGATCTGGTTCTGGTCATGTCGGTCAACCCAGGTTTCGGCGGGCAGGCCTTCATTCCCGGCGCGCTCGACAAACTGCGCTCGTTGCGGGCGCGAATCGACGCCACCGGCCGGACGATAGATCTCGAGGTCGACGGCGGGGTAAACTTTGAAACGGCGCCGCTGGCCAGCGAGGCCGGCGCCGACGTTCTGGTTGCCGGGACCGCCTGCTTTGCCGGGGGACCGGAGGCTTACGAAGAAAACATCCGACGACTGCGTGGCCGGGGCTGACCCGGAGGTGGCGCGCGGCGACGCACGGCGATGCACGGCGACGTGGGAATTAGGGAAGTCGAGAGTTACATGACCGCAAAGTCCTGGGAAAGCCTCTACGGGTACAAGGATCTGCCCCGCGAGGTCGTTCTTGGGCGCCTCGCCTATTTCGTGAAACGACAGATCTTCCGGCTGAGCATGCCCCGGCGACGGCTGTTTTCGCCGCTCACGACGACCCTCAAGGTGACACCGCCCGACCCTTGGCCGGGCAATGCCGAACGCGGGGCCGAGATCACCCAGCGAATTTTCGATTTTGCCGACCGGCGCATCGAAGACCCCGATCCGCTGTGGTTTCCGCGCGGTGCCAGCGCGGCATGGGTGACGCAGCTGCACGACTTCTCGTGGCTTCGCGACCTGCGGGCGCTCGGCGGTGACCAGGCCCGGCGCAAGGCCCGCGATCTAACCCAAAGCTGGATCGAAAACCACCGCTCCTGGACCGCCCACGCCTGGAGCCCGGCGATCGTCGGGCGGCGCCTCGCCAACTGGCTCGGCCAGTATGATTTCTTCGTCGCCTCCGCCGACCTCGAGTTCCGCCAAGCCTTCATCGACAGCGCCGAACGGCAAGCGCAACACCTCTCGCGCATCTTGCCCGCGGGCCTCACGGGCGCCACGCTGATCGGCGCCGTCAAGGGCCTTACCCTTGCCGGTGCGGCCATCCCCGAAGGCGTGGTCTGGTGCGACAAGGGGCTGGAGTTGCTCGAGCGCGAGCTGAAACGCCAGATCCTTCCCGACGGCGGCCACATCGAGCGCAGCCCCGCGGCCTTGATGAGCGTCCTGCGCGATCTCATCGATATCCGGGCCGCACTCTGCGCGGCCGAGATCGAGACGCCGCCCGACATCGAGACCGCCATCGCCAACCTGGCGCCGCTGCTCCGCCTGTTTCAACACGGCGACGGCAAGCTTGCCTTGTTCAATGGGACCAACGAGGGTGACAGCCTTCACATCGATCTGGTCCTGCAGCGCTGCCCCGGACCGAAGCGGCCGCTCATGACCGCGCCGGAAAGCGGCTTTCATCGCCTCCAGGCCTCGCGCGCGGTGGTGATCGTCGATGCCGGGGCGCCGCCGCCACGCGGCTACGACACCGAGGCCCATGCCGGAACCCTCAGCTTCGAGTTCTCCATCGGCCGCGAGCGCGTCATCGTCAACTGCGGCGCCCAGATCGGGCCACCCGACTGGCGCCAGGCACAGCGCTCGACGGCGGCGCACAGCACGCTGTCTCTCGACGACCGCAACTCGAGCCAGGTGGTGCCGGGTAATGGCCTGGGCACCCGGCCGACCAGCGTTACCAGCCGCCGCACGGACGAGGAGGGCGCGTTGCTTCTCGAGACCTGCCATGACGGCTATCGCGATCGTATGGGATACCTGCATCACAGAAGTTTCTACCTATCGGGCGCCGGCGACGATCTGCGCGGCGAGGACCGGCTGGAGGCGACGAGCGAGAGCAACGCGGCCGTGGCCCTCCCGTTCGCCGTGCGCTTCCACCTGCACCCGGAGATCAAGACCGTGATCAGCCAAAGCGGGAACGCCGTCCTTCTCGGCACCCGCAACTCCGGCGGCTGGCGGATGTTGAGTTCGGGCGCCACGGTCTCTTTGGAGCCCAGCGTCTATCTGGGCGATCCGGAAAAACCGCGGCGCAGTCAGCAGATCGTGCTTTCCGGCACCACCAAAGGCCGCGATACCGTGATCAAATGGGCATTCCGCAAGGAAGGATGACGAGAGGCCCGGCAAGAGGATCGGAGGTCACCATGACACCCCCCCACACCAGTAGGGCCCACACCAGCAGGCCCCCCCACACCAGCAAGATCGAACGGGCGCTGATTTCGGTATCCGACAAATCCGGGCTTGTCGAGTTTGCCGCCTTCCTGGCTGCCCGGGACATCGAGATCCTCTCTACCGGCGGCTCCGCACGGGTCCTGAGAGAGGCCGGGCTGACGGTCACCGAAGTGGCGCAACATACGGGCTTTCCGGAGATCATGGATGGCCGGGTCAAGACCCTTCACCCCAGGATTCATGGCGGCATTCTAGCTCGCCGTGATCTGGACGATCACCGCGCGGCCATGGCCGAGCACGACATCCACGCCATCGATCTGGTGGTGGTGAACCTTTATCCCTTCGGGCAGACGCTTGCCTCCGGTGCTACTTTCGAGACCTGCATCGAAAACATCGATGTCGGCGGCCCGGCGATGCTGCGCGCCGCGGCGAAGAACCATGACTTCGTCGCCATCGTCACCGACCCGGAAGACTACGTCGGGGTGATGGAGGCGATGGCCCAGAACGACGGCATGGTGCCCGCCGATTTGCGCCGGCGCCTGGCCGCGACCGCCTTTTCCCACAGTGCCGCCTACGACGCCGAGATCGCACACTGGCTGGAGGGCGCGGCAGGTGAGACCTTCCCTCGGCGCTTTACCTTAGGCGGCAAGCGCACGGCGGTGCTTCGTTACGGCGAGAATCCGCACCAGGCGGCCGCCTTCTACCGCGGCGGCACAGCCCGGCACGGGATCGCCGACGCCGAGCAACTCCAAGGCAAGGAGTTGTCCTACAACAACCTGAACGACACCGATGCGGCTTATGAGCTGGTGGCCGAATTCGACGCCCCCGCCGTTGCCATCATCAAGCATGCCAATCCCTGCGGCGTGGCAAGCGCGGCAAGCCCGGTCGAGGCCTACCGCCTGGCCCTGCGCTGCGATCCGGTGAGCGCCTTCGGCGGCATCATCGCCCTCAACCGACCGCTCGATACGCCGACGGCCAAAGAGATCGCGAAGCTCTTCGTCGAGGTCGTGATCGCACCCGGTTGCGAGCAGGCCGCCCGCGAGGTGCTCGCGCAAAAGGAAAACCTGCGCCTGCTGGCCTGCGAAGGGCTTCCCGACCCGGCGGCGCCCGGGTTGGTGGTGTCCCAGACGGCGGGCGGCTTCCTGCTTCAGACCCGTGACAGCGGGCGCCTGGAAGCCGCGGACCTGAAGACGGTAACCCGGCGCAAACCGACCGAGGGGGAGCTGGCCGACCTGCTCTTCGCCTTTCGCGTCGCCAAGCATGTCAAGTCGAATGCCATCGTCTACGCCAAGGACGGCGCCACAGTGGGTATCGGCGCCGGCCAGATGAGCCGCGTCGATTCGGCGCGTATCGCCGCCCGAAAATCGATCGATGCCGCCGAGGCGGCCGGCATCGTCGAGCCACTCACCAAGGGTTCGGTGGTCGCCTCGGATGCCTTTTTTCCTTTCGCCGATGGCCTGTTGGCCGCGGCCGAGGCCGGGGCGGTGGCGGTCATCCAGCCCGGCGGGTCGATGCGCGACGAGGAGGTCATCGCCGCGGCGGATGAGGCCGGGCTTGCCATGGTCTTTACCGGGATGCGGCATTTCCGCCACTAAGGGCCCGGCGAGCAACGTCATAAGGACCCACAAAGGAGCCACAGGGAATAGGGAGAAGACGTCATGCTGATCGTCACGACCGACGAGATCGAAGGCCGGCGTATCCTCGAATACAAAGGCATCGTGGGCGGCGATGCCATCGTGGGGGCGAATATGTTCCGCGATTTCTTTGCCAGTGTGCGCAACGTGGTGGGTGGCCGGGTCGGCGGCTATGAGGCGGCGCTGCGCGGGGCCAAGGAGCTGGCCATCGAGGACATGACCGACGAGGCGAAGGAACGCGGCGCCACCGCGATCGTCGGCGTAGACCTCGACTATCATGCGGTCGGCGACTCGATGCTGATGGTCGCGGTGAACGGTACCGCGGTGGTCCTCGCCGAGGCCTGAACGCCCATGGCCTGAACGCGAGGCGAGCCGTCCGGGCCGGTTTCGGAGTTGGGATCCCTATCCCGCGACGATCGCCTTGATCTGCCGGTTGGCCACGGCCAGCATGGCCAGATCGGGGGCGCCCGAGCTGCGCAGTTCCTGGAGCAATTGAGCGTTGCGGCTTAATTGAGGCCGGCGTTGATCGGCCCAGGTCTCGAGCATATCGTCCAGCCCGCCATCGCCCGGCTTACCGTTCAACACCGCCGCGACCAGCTCGCTCTGATGGCCATAAAAGTCGTCCACGATGGCGGTCACCGCAAGCTTGTCCCAGGCGGTGTCGGTCGACAGGGACGCGGCCGCCCGCCTGAGCCAGTCGAAGCCGTAGCGGTCGCCGACGGTGCTGTAGACTTCAGCTACTCTTTCCACCGAGAGTGTCGTCTCGCGGGCCAGCCGCACGACGTCGCAGACCGGCGACAGGTGAATCAATATGGCAATGCGGCGCGCCAAGGCGGCCGGCACGCCCTGCGCTTGGTACGCCTGGGCCCGTTCGTCGAAGGACCGCCGGTCGTCGTCGGAGAGGAGGCGTTCCCAGCACTGGCTCAGCGTTCGCGCGCCGGAGGCATAATCGGCGATGGTCTTCTCGATGAGAATGGGGAGAGCGGACTCGCGCAGGAACCAAACGGTTTCGCGTTCGACGAGGCGGCCGCACTCGACCAGCATGGCCGATTGGGTCAGCGCCGGCACCTTGTTGTCGAGCCCCTCGATCGCGGCCCACAGGCCGTCCATGCCGAAGATTTCACGCGTCACCGTATAGGCGCGCGTAATCTCGTCGGGCGCCATGCCGGTCTTCTCGAGCACCTCGTGAACGAAGTTGATGCCGACCCGGTTGATTAGGTCGTTGGTGATCACGGTGGTGACGATCTCTCGCTTTAGCCGATGCTGGCGGATCTCCTTGGCGAAACGCTTGCGCAAGGGTGTGGGGAAGTATTCGCTCAAGTTGGAAAGAAAGAAGGGATCATCGGGCAAGCTGGAAGCCAGAAGGTCGTCGTAGAGGACGTTCTTGGAATAGGAGAGCAGCACCGATATCTCCGGCCGCGTGAGGCCGATCCCCTGCTTGACCCGTTCCAGGATCACCTCGTCATCGGGCAGGTATTCGATCGCCCTATTGAGATGACCGTCCTTTTCCATGGCCCGCATCAAGCGTCCGAAACGATCGAGCAGATGCGCGCCCAACTGGTGCGTTACGGTGATCGCCTGGCCTTGCAGATAGTTGTCGCGCAGGCACAGCTCGCCCACCTCGTCGGTCATCTTGGCCAACAGCGTGTCGCGCGCCTTGCGGGTCATGCGACCCATCTGCTCGACCGCCCCTAGAAGGATCTTGATGTTGACCTCGTGGTCGGAACAGTCGACGCCGGCCGAGTTGTCGATCGAGTCGGTGTTGCAGGCACCGCCGGCAAGGCCGTATTCGATCCGGGCGCGTTGCGTCAAGCCCAGGTTTGCCCCTTCGCCCAATACCTTGGCCCCAACCTCGCGGGCGGTAATCCTAAGGCTGTCGTTGGCCCGGTCGCCGACATCCAGGTCGCTTTCGGTCGCCCCCTTGATGTAGGTGCCGATGCCGCCGAACCAGAGCAGCTCGGCATCGGCCTTGAGCATCGCCTTGATCAGCTCGGTGGGCGTCACCTCGGCCTTGGAGATATCGAAGATCTTGCGCATCTCGGGCGACGTCTTGATGGACTTCGCCTTGCGTTCGAAGATGCCGCCGCCTTTCGATATGAGCGAGGCGTTATAGTCGCTCCAGGCCGAGCGCGGCAAGGCAAAGAGGCGGTTTCGTTCGGCCCAGGATTTCGCCGGGTCGGGGTCGGGATCGACGAAGATATGCAGGTGATTGAAGGCGCCGACCAACTTGATGCGCTTGGACAGCAGCATCCCGTTGCCGAAGACGTCGCCCGACATATCGCCGCAGCCGATACAGGTGAAGTCTTCGCTCTGAATGTCCTTGCCGAGCTCGCGGAAGTGGCGCTTGACGCACTCCCAGGCACCGCGCGCCGTGATGCCCATCTTCTTGTGATCGTAACCGGCCGAGCCGCCCGATGCGAAGGCGTCGTCCAGCCAATGGCCGTACTCGATGGAAACCGAATTCGCAATGTCCGAGAAGGTCGCCGTGCCCTTGTCGGCGGCAACCACCAGGTACGGGTCGCCGCCGTCATAGCGGACCACATCACGCGGCTCGATCAGCTTGCTCTTGCGCAGGTTGTCGGTGATGTCGAGCAGGCCGCGGATGAAGATCTTGTAACATTCGATACCCTCGGCGAGGAACGCATCGCGTCCGGCCTCCGGCGGGGGCGGGTCCTTGACCACGAACCCGCCCTTCGAGCCCACCGGCACGATGACCGCGTTCTTGACCTGCTGCGCCTTGACCAGGCCGAGGATCTCGGTGCGAAAGTCCTCACGCCGGTCGGACCACCTGAGCCCGCCGCGCGCCACCATGCCGAAGCGCAGGTGGATGCCCTCGACACGCGGGCTATAAAGGAATATCTCGCGGAAGGGCTGGGGCAATGGCAACTCGTCGATGTTTCGCGAGTCGAGCTTGAACGAGCAGTAGTCCTTTTCCGAGCCCTCTTCGGTGGTCTGATAGAAGTTGGTGCGCAGCGTCGATTCGATGACGTTGAGATAGCGCCGGATGATCCGGTCCTCGTCGAGATTGGCGACGCCTTCGAGCTCCACGAGGATGGCGTTGCGAAGCGCCTGCCCGCGCTTTTCGGAGCCCGCCGCCCGCGCCGGATCGAAGCGCGACTCGAAGAGATCGACCAGGAGCCTGGTGATATCCGGATTGCCGGCCAGCGTTTCTTCCATATAGGTTTGGCTGAACGGGATTCGCGCCTGGCGCAGGTATTTGCAGTAAGCCCGCAGCACGACGACCTGGCGCGCCGTGAGGCCGGCATTGAGAACCAGCTTGTTGAAGCCGTCGTTTTCCATGCGCCGGTGCCAGACGCGGTGAAACGCATCATGGAAGTGATCGCGCACCTTGGCCGGATCGACCTCGTGCCCGCCGACCACGTCCATGTCGAAGTCATGAATCCAGATCGCCTTGTCATGGCCGACCGGCGTGACCTTGTAAGGGACCTCGCCGATCACCCGGAACCCCATGTTCTCCAGCATCGGAAGGATATCGGAAAGCGGCACCGGATCGCCTGAGACGTAGATCTTGAAAAATAAAATCTCCGTCGGCGCATCCGCCGGTCGATAGAGGTTCATGGCCAGATCGCCGGTCTCCATCGCATGTTCGATGCAGGCGATGTCGGGCACCGCGGTCTCGGCGCTGAAAGCTTCCTGGTAGCTCGCGGGGAAGGCGCGCTCGAAGCGGCGCAGGGCCTTGATGCCTCGCACCTCCCCCAAAGCGCCTACCAGCGCCTGCTCGAGGTGGTCGACGAAGGAGCGGGACGCCTCGACCAGTTTCGCCTCGACCTCGGCGGGGTCGCGCTTGGGGATTTGCTCGTCGCGCGTCGCGATGATGAAATGAACCCGCGCCAGCGTGGCGTCGGTCAGGCGCGTCGAGAAGGTCTCGACCTTGCCGTCGTAGGCCTCCTCCAAGATGGCTTCCAGTTTGTGCCGCAGGTTCGTATCGTAGCGCTCGCGCGGGACGTAGACCATACAGGAAACGAACCGCCCGAATGGGTCGAAGCGCAGGAATAGCGCGGTGCGGTGGCGTTCCTGCAGATGCAGGACACCCATGGCGATGTCGTGAAGCTCGTTCTCCGATATCTCGAACAGCTCGTCGCGTGGATAGGTCTCCAGAGCGTGCAACAGAGCCTTGCCGTCGTGACTTCCGGTACGAAAGCCCGAGCGTCTGATCACATTGGCGACCTTCTCGCGCAGGATCGGAATGTCGCGCGGGCTGCGCGCATAGGCGACCGAGGTGAACAGGCCGATGAACAGCCGCTCGCCGGCCACCTGCCCCTTGTGATCGAAGGTCTTGACGGCGACCGTGTCCATCTGCACCGGCCGGTGCACGTTCGAGCGCTTGTTGGCCTTGGTGATGCGCAGCAGGACGGGCGAGCGCACGAACTGGCGCACATCGGCCGGCAGCTTGCCGAGGTTGCGCAGGCCCTTGAACACCCTGACCTCGGGATCGCGCAGAAGGCCGAGACCGCTTTTCGGATCGATCTTGGAAACCGCGCGCGCGCCCTTGCCCTCGAAGCGATACTCGCGATAGCCGAGGAAGGTGAAGTGATCGTCCTCCATCCATTTCAAGAACGCGAGGGTCTCCGCGACCTCCGCATGGGGAAGCGGCGGCGGGCGATCCTCGAGCTCGGCGATGAGCTCGCCGCAACGCGCGCCCATCGAGCGCCAATCGGCGACCGAGGCCGAGACTTCATCGAGAACGCTTTCGAGGTGCCGGGCGATCTTCGCGCAGTCCTCGTCGGTCTGCTCGTTGACCTGGATGTGCATGATAGATTCGTGCAGCGCCCCGGCTGCGTCGGTCTCGTCGACGATGCTCTTGAGCGCCCCGCTGGGCGCTCGTCTGGCCAACATGATCGGGTGGATTACCAGGTGTACCTCGCCACCCATGTGGTTGACCCCCAAGGTCATGGAGTCGACGAGGAACGGCATGTCGTCGTTGATCACCTCGACCACCGTATGGCCGACCGCCCAGCCGTCGGTGTTCTGGCGAGGGTTGAACACGCGCACTTTCGATTCGCCATGGGCACGATGGGCCATCAGCTTCCACAGCGAATGCGCGGCGCCGGCCAGGTTCTCGGCCGTCATGCCGCGCAGATCGCCGGGCGGGACGTTCTTGTAAAGGCGCCGGGTGAAGTCCACCAACGCGGCGGCGGTCTTGCCGCTTCGCGTCTTCTTCCCGACGTGCCGGGAAACCTGATCGATGAGCTGGGAAAGCTTCTTTTCCGCCATGCCGGGCATTATTTCCCCCTAGCCGTGCCTTGCTCCCAAACGTACCGCCGAGCTTTACCGTCGAAGGCTACCGCAATCCGTCTGGCAAAGAAATCGCCCTTATGCGAAAGCGGGCGGGAAAGCGCCCGGGACCTTGGGTCAAATGTTAAGCATCGTTTAAGGGCCGGCTGCTAGCGTCCTCGAGACCCTCCGCCGGCGCGTCGGGCGGAGGATGGAATCGGGCAAACCGCCGCCACATCACGAGGGCACCAGTGCCGGTCCAAGGGGCTATGGCAAAAACAGAGGCCAGATCTGCCACAGGAGCAGCCAGCGCCGTCGGCAGCGCTTTGCGGCTGCTTGCCCTGATCTTCTTGAGTTTCGTCATCGGGGCCGGCGTCTATGCCTTCAAGCTGCCGCCTTACGGTGAACTGCGCACCGCTTTTCTTGGCGCCGATGCGCTATTCGAGCGCTATCTGGACGCCGACGCCTCGCGTTCCTTCTTCTGGGCCCCGGCTCGTCGGCCGGAAAAAGGAACCACCCTGCACGACAGCGCGCGGGCCTATCAGGGCTTCACGCTCTACCTCTCCACGCATGATCTCGAGGCCGTGCTGGTCGATATGGACGGACGCGTCGCGCACCGTTGGGCGCTCGATTTTTCCAACGCCTGGCCCGATCCGTCGCATATCGCCGAGCCGCTGCCCGACGACAAAATATTTTGGCGCGCCGCGAAGGTCTTCCCCAACGGCGACCTGCTGGCCGTCTACATCGGCCGCGGCGACACGCCCTGGGGGTACGGCCTGGCCAAGATGGACAAGGACTCGCGTCCGATTTGGTCCTACTCCGAAAGGGTACACCACGATCTCGACGTCGACCCCGACGGGCGGATCTATACCTTGGCCCACCGCATCCGGCGCGAGCCCGTTCGGGCGCTGAGACAGTTGACCCCGCCGTTTCTCGAAGATTTTCTCGTCGTCCTGTCCGCCGAGGGCAAGGAGCTGTGGCGCGTGCCGTTGCTCAGCGCGCTCGCCGCATCGCCCTACGCCGACCTGGCGCGCCTGGCCGCGGCGAGTGTGAGCGAGGGCAACGATCCCCTGCACGCCAACGCCGTCGAGCTGGTCGAGCGGCGAACCGACGTCGGCACCGCCGTCCTCGAACCGGGCCAGGTGATCGTCAGCTTCCGGCAGATCAACACGATCGCCGCCATCGACCCGCGCGACGGGCGTGTGGTTTGGGCCTTTCGCGGCCCCTGGCTGGCGCCGCACGACCCGGACTTGCTGGAAGATGGCCGGATCATGGTCTTCGACAACCGCGGGCACTTCGGCACGGGCGGCGCGTCGCGTGTCGTCGAGTTCGACCCCCGCAACCAGAAAACCACCTGGACCTACAGCGGCACCGAGGCGGCGCCTTTTGTCTCTGCGCTGCGCGGCCGGCAGCAGGCCTTGCCGAACGGCAACGTGCTGATTACGGAGTCGGCGGGCGGGCGGATGCTGGAAGTCACACGCGACAAAGAGATCGTCTGGGAGTATATCAACCCTCATCGCTCGGGAGATAACGATGAAGAAATCGCCTGGATCATGGGAGGAGAGCGCTATGCGGCCGACCAGCTCGCCTTCTTGCGAGACGCGCCGGTGGCCCGCCGCACCACGCGGACGGCGCGGTGGCTGGGTCAGACGCGCTAGCGTCCCGGCGCTTGTCCTTCTGTTCGGCCTCCTGCTGGCGCCGGCGTCGCCCGCGGAAGCTTATATCGGGCCCGGTGCCGGGCTCGGCGCAATCGGCGCCTTTATAGGCTTGGTGGGCGCCGTCCTGCTCGCCATCGGCGTGGTGGTCCTTTGGCCGATCCGACGGATGATCCGCAAGGTGCGGGCCGGAAACGCCGCGGCGCGGCAGCCTGCCCAGCCGGAAGACACTTAGGAACCGGGACCGGCTGGCGCCACGCTCATGATGGCCGTGTTCGATCTTCCCGCGCCTCTTTTGGCAGCGCTCGATGCGCCGCTGAGGGACCTCCTCTCGCCGCTCGGTGCGCTCGCCGTGTGGGGTATCCTCGCGGCCCTGCTCTCGATGGGGCTCTACCGGGCCGTCTCGCGCCAGCAGGCGATAAAGCAGGCCAAAGCCGACGCCAGCGCCGCGCGGCGCCGGCTGCAGACCTACGACGGCGACTTCGACGGTCTGGGGCCCCTGCTTGGCCAAGCGATCGGCTCCTCGCTCAAGCAGCTTCGGCTGACCCTAGTGCCGGCCCTGATCGCATCGCTGCCTCTCGTCAGCCTCCTGGTCTGGCTGGATAGCACCTATGGGCACCGCTTCTCCCCCGCCGGCACGGCGGTCGAGCTGCGCGCCCAACCCGATACCGCCGTTCTGCGGACGGCGACGGTCGACGGGCACGACCACGTCCTGCGCCTGTCCTGGCCGGAGGAGGGGGAGCGGCTCACCGTCCTGGGGCCGGAGGGCAGGGTCTTGCTGGAATTGCCGCCGCGTCTGCCGGTGGCGACGATACATAAACGGAGCTGGTGGAACATCCTGGTCGGCAATCCCATCGGCTACCTACCGCCCGAAGGCCCCGTCGAGATCATCGCGTTGGACCTTCCGCCGGCCCATTACCTGACCTTCGGCCCCGAGTGGCTGCGCGGCTGGGAGGCCATATTCCTAAGTGTGCTGCTGGCCGGCTCTTTGCTCGTCAAGGCGCTGTTCAGGATTTCCTGACGCAAGGACGCCGGCCCCATGCCCACCACCCCCACATCCCCCGCAACCATCGACGACAAGGTTTTCGAGGTGCCACGGGCAATCGACATACTAGGCGGCCTGGTCGCCCGGACCGCACCCCTATGGCGTTGGCTGGGCGGCATCGAAACCGATATCCTGGAAGACCGGCTGGAGAAGGTGAGGATCGATCGCCCGATTTACATCTGCGGGCTTGCCCGGGCCGGCACGACGATCCTTCTGGAGCTGATCGGCAGCCTGCCGCAGATCGCCACCCATCGCTACCGCGACTACCCGCTGATCTATACGCCCTATCTTTGGGACATGGTTCTCTCGCGCATGCCGCGCCGCGCGGCGGCGCCCAGCGAGCGCACCCATCTCGACGGCATCATGGTAACGCCCGAAAGCCCGGAGGCTTTCGAGGAAGTGCTGTGGATGCATTTCTTCGCCGGCGCCCACGATCCCGCGCGGTCGTCACTGCTGGATGCGACCACGGAAAACCCGGCTTTCGAGAGGTTCTATCCGGACCATCTGCGCAAGCTGATGGTGGTGCAGCACGCTAGCCGTTATGCGGCCAAGGGAAACTACAACATCGCGCGGCTCGTCTATATCTTGAAGCTGTTTCCCGACGCGCGGTTCCTGGTCGCCGTGCGCGAACCCGCGGCGCACATCGCCTCCTTGATGAAGCAGCATGCGCTGTTCTGCGAGGGAGAGCGGCGCAACCCGCGCATGCTGGCACACATGCGCCGGGTCGGACACTTCGAGTTCGGTCTCGACCGGCGGCCGATCAATCTCGGCCCCGAGACGGCGGAGGTCCTGGCCCTCTGGGAGGCCGGCGAGGAAGTGCGCGGCTGGGCCGTCTATTGGCGTTCGATCTACGGCCACCTGCTGGGCCAGCTGGCACAGCACCCGGCGCTTGGCGAGGCGGTGTTGCCGGTCCGCCACGAAGACCTTTGCGAGCGCTCGCACGAAACGCTGACCGCGCTCTCGCAGCACTGCGGCCTCGATCCGCGCGACCCGATCATCGAGGGCTTCGCCGAGCGGCTGCACTACCCCGCCTACTATCGGCCGGACTTCTCCGCGGCGGAAAAACAGATCATCGCCCGCGAGACCGCCGAGGTGGCGGCGCGGCTCGGGTACTGACCCGGGACAGACGAACCCCAGAGCGCGGGGATACCGGCGCTTTTTTCTTCGTATCACCTTAATCGATAGCCGCCCTATGGGCGCGGTCGTCCCGGGTGCAGGCTCTTGAACACTCAGGGGTTTCTCGGCTTGGGGTCACTGAAGCCTGGGCGAGACAAACAGGTGGGAGTCCGGACATGA
>Ga0255057_10001488_pt1 | contig 13100 bp, 13 predicted proteins | sample Cases_109_6_MG_FD_189022 | JGI IMG/M metagenome (GOLD analysis project Ga0255057, IMG submission 189022) | Seawater microbial communities from Amundsen Gulf, Northwest Territories, Canada - Cases_109_6 | ecosystem: Environmental > Aquatic > Marine > Gulf | place: Canada: Northwest Territories... | reverse complement strand
AACGGCCGGTTGCTCCTTCCGCGCCAAATGGCGTATCAACCATAAGGGCTCCGGTTCCGGTTGGATGAAACTTCAGTGGCAGGTCATGTCTTGGCTCACTTGCTGTAAAATTATCAACCGCGATCCCTTGACCTTGCGACGACGCAGCGATTTGCTTCAGCTCTGTCTGGCTGTCCATCGATATCGCATAACGGTCTGCAGCATAGGTCGAGCATCCGGCAGCCAACAGAGCTGCAAATGCGATTGCCGCTATATTTCTCACAGCGTGACACCATCTCTCGTCAAAGCGGCCGTTTCTAACGTCTAGAGTCCGAGAGGCCGCAACAATATTGAGCATCTGTTTCATTTTGCATCCTCCGATTAAGTGAAACTCCACCGCAGACGATTACCCATAGCATGATGAGTCCTGTGATGCATTGACCCGCCTCAACAACCCCGTTCGAGGGCAAACCGACCAGATCCAATCTCACTTCGCAACGGCACCAAATGTCCCTGTCTAGCTAGGCTCAGACTGCTCCCCGGGCCACCGACCAGGGCCGCAACCGAGCTCTAAAGCGGAAATGCGAGGCCGTGTTCGGTCGGGAACTCCGGTGCTGGCCGAGTTTGCTCCTTGCGGGCGGGTCGACATGGCGATCGCGTCCGCCTCACTCGAGCCGGTCCTGGCCGAACGGCTCACGCCGCGCGTCGGGATAGACGATGGCTTGACCGTTTAGGACCGATGCCAAGTCCCGCCCGAGTTCCTCGCAGGCGGTGGTTTCGGTCGTGGCGAAGAGCATCACGCCATAGAGCATATAATGCACTATGGCCTGCTTGCCGCTCACCGTAACGCCGGCTTCACCGAGGTTTTCGCCCGAGCGCAGATCGACGACCTCCGCCGCGACTCGGGAGGTTCGCGTGTTGCCGTGCACGCCGGCGATGATCATCTCGGCGCCACCCATGTCGGTCTCGGAGGTCTCGGCTTTCAACGACACGAGATGGCGCGCATTCATTGTCGCAAGCTTGGCTTGGACCAACGGTTCGGCGAGCGTCCGCTCGAAGTCCGCCTCGCTTTCCGGCGAGGTCGACGGCTCGAACCAGGGAAACAAGGCATCGCGGAAACCCTGGGTCGGAATGACCCGCAAGGGAGGGTCGGCGTCCTCGATCCCGTCGGCAAGGCACTCCAGAAGTTCCGCCTCCTGATCGCGGTCGCCGGGGTCGCCTTGAATGACGACGCCCTCCCCCGGCGCCAGGAAGGCCGCCTCGAAGAACGGCACGTCGACATCCTCGACCTCGCCCGGCGATGGAATCGGAAGACAGGCGGCGACCAGCATGGCGAGGAGGGTGAGGAGGACGAAGGAGCGCGAGCCTGCGTGGGCCATGGGCCTTTCCTTCAGAACGGGCCTGCCGGAGGCGGCGCGTCGGCAAACTCGGAGTCGGATCCGAGGAGCCACCACTGCACCTGAGGCGGCTCGCGGAACCCGACCAGGAATATGGCCGCCGCGTCGCGCATCGCCGTGCGCACGCCGCCGAGTGCATCCTCGACATCGTCTATCTCGCGGGCCAGGCGGCCGTTCGCCCGCCACTGGTAGATTTGCCGCCCCGTAAGCTCGAAGAGCGTCAGACGATAGTCCATGACGGAGGAGGATACGCTCTCGAGCCGCACTTCAAGCACGCCGTCCAGGTCCTCCCCGCCATCGGCCAGCGGCGGGCGCCCCGCAACCCGACTGGGGTGGCGAAACAGGGCGGCGAACACACGCTCGAACAGCTCGACCGTCCGGGGCCCCGCGATGAAGTGGTAGCGGTCTAAGTCCTCGCCCTGGCGGACGTGGATGCTTGCTTGCTCCTGAAAAAGAGCGTCGTCGTAGTGGATCCCCACCCTTACGTCCAAGGGCTCGACCAGCGGGGTTCCTTCGTAGGCGACCTCCGGCACAATATGATGGTCGGTCTCGCTGGGGCCGGTGCATCCCGCGAGCAAAACCAGGAGAAGGCCGAGCGCGCGGCGCAAGGATATGGATGGGTGTGTTGCCAAGAGTAGGGGCCGCTCCATCTGTGCGTTATCCCGGGGCGTCCTATCCTCCAACGAGGTCTTATATCGCCCTCGGTCAAGTGATCGCTTTCCTAAGTGTCGGATATGGTGGGAAATTCAAACCGGTAAGAGCTTCCTTCGGCGGTGCGTGCGTGGCGCGGCAAGCGGTCACTTGCCGTCTCGCGCTGCGCGGTCGGGCCACAGCCCGTCGAGGAGACCGGCCCCGGTGATGAGGACGACCCCAAGGATCTCGCGCAGGCCGAAAGGCTCGCCGGCGAAAAGCGCGGCGGACACGGTCCCCACCGATATCTCGGTCATGAACAAGATGCCGAGCAGCCCGGGGTTGAGCAGCCGGCCGCTCCAGATGACCAGGAAGGCGGAGGTCATGACGATCGCCACCAGGGCCGGGACGAGCCAGGGCAACACCGAGACTATGACCAGCGGATCGGGCGGCGGCCCGGCGCCGGAGATCGGCAGGACGCAGGCCAGCAATCCGAACAGCGTGCCGCCGAGGAAATAGCTGAGGGTGAGGTCCTCCGCCTGTATCGTCTCGTCCTTGCGCAGGCGCACGGCGAAGCAGGCCCAGATGAAACCCGCTGCGAGGGCCATCCAGTCGCCGGCGTTGCGCGGTAACGGAACACCGCTTTCGGTCCCCAGGATCACCAGGAGGCCAAGGAAACCGAGGCCGAATGACGCCCAGCGAACGCGCGTGATGGGCTCTCCCAACAAGAAGTAGCCGAGAAGGCCGCCCCAAATCGGGGTCATGTAGTACAACAACATGGCGCGCATCACCTCGGTAAAGATGAGTGCGTCGTTGTAAAGGATCATCGAGGCACCGCCGATCAGGCCGGTGAGCAGCAACCGTGGTCCGCCGCGCCACAGCAAGCGCCAACGCCAAAGCACGATGGGAAGGCAGAGGATCAAGGGGCCTACGAAGAAAAGCAGCGATGCCCATCCGCCGGTAATGCCGGCCTCGTCGAGGGCGCGCAGCGGTATCCAATAGACGCCCCAGAACGCCGCGCCGATCGCCGCGATGATCTTGGCATTTCGCCCCGTCCCTACGAGTCGACTTGAAATCATGACGAAGCGAACCTCCGGCTCCGCGGCTCCGGCCTATGCACCCTTGGGTACCTGTCAGGTCCGATATCCGCGCAGGCGACCGCCTATGTCAACTCGCGAGAGCCGGTTTCGGGCGCCCGATGCGGCGCAAAGGCGCGCCTGCCCTAAGCGTCCAGTCGCCTGGGACAGGCGTTAACCAATCGTCAACCAACGCCTGTTTAAAATTTATTTAATCATAGTTCGTGCTTCACGTTTAAACTTGATCGAATAGTTCGATGTTCAAGCCACACGGTAGCCAGGTTTGGCCACAAGTCGTTGAAGAGTTACGCGAGTTCGGCAACCGCAATTTGCCGCGCGGCCAGTCCGATGGCAATGCGGCGCACTTCGCCCAACAGCTGGTCCGCGAGACCGTGGGTGAGAAGCCGGGCAGCGCCTTGGGCCAGGGAACTCAGAGCCACCTGCTCTTGTTGCAGTCGGCACTCATAAACTTGGGCGGATTTGCTCTGCTTGCCGCCGCCTATCACCAAGGCTGGCTTGGCATGGTCGTCGAGGCCGACGGGACCGGAATGTCGGTTGCCATATTCGGGGTGTTCCTCGGCGGGCTGGCGATTTGCACCTACAAGGTCTGGCGCATGGGCGCCGAGTTGAACGACGCGGTCAATTTCGACCCAGCCCGGGATTCCTGGGCTTCGACCTACCTGAACGAGGTCGACGGACGCGACGCGAGCAGCCGCGCCATCACGGCCACGACATGTCGCATGGCCATAGCCGACCGCATCATCGTCGTTCGCTATATCGCCAACAGCCTGGTCCTACTCGGGCTCATCGGGACGGTTCTCGGTTTCATCATCGCGCTGTCGGCCGTAGACCCTAGCGCTGCCGGAGATGTGCAGGCCATCGAGCCGATGGTCACGCAGCTAATTCAAGGTATGTCGGTGGCGCTTTATACGACCCTGGTCGGCGCGGTGTTGAACCTATGGCTGACCGTCAACTATCGGCTCCTAGCCAGCGGCGGCGTCAACCTCGTCGCGAAAATCACGGCACTGGGGGAAGCCCGTGCACGACATGCCCTCGATTGACGGCGAAGACGACGCCACGGTCTTCCGAGATGTGATCCTCCTCGCACTTCTGGGCTTCGTCACGATTGTGGTGCTCTTGCTGCCGCACCTGAACCCGCCCACGAAGGAAGAACAAGCGAGCCCGGCGGCCGGCAATCTGATCGTCGAGGTCCGTTGGGAGGATCAGATCGATGCCGACGTCGACCTCTGGGTCGAGGCACCGGGCGATGAAGCGGTGGGCTATTCCAACAAGGGGGGGCACATCTTCAATTTGTTGCGCGACGATCTCGGCCACAAGGGGGACATCACCGGATTGAATTACGAGATGGCATTTTCCCGAGGTGCGCCGGCGGGAGACTATACGGTCAACCTGCATCTCTATCGGCACAACTCGGGTCCGTTGCCCATGACGGCCGTGGTTGCGATCTCCATCAAAATGAGCCCCAACGCTCCCTTGAGGGCGATCATCACCGAAAACGTCAACCTGCTCCAGCAGGGGCAGGAGATTACGGTTACGCGCTTTTCCCTCGATGACGTCGGCTCGCTGGTCCCCGGCAGTGTTCACGATCTGCCGCGGCCCCTGCGAACCGGGCCGGGCTGAGCGAGAGCACGGGCCCCTTCGATGAACAGCCCCTTCACGCTCTATACGATCGTCGTGCTCGTCGCCGCCGCTTTGGCCGCTATCGCCATCTGGGCGCCGCGGTCGTTGCCGCTGAAGGTATCCGCCCTGGTGCTGGCGGCGGTCTTGATGGCCACGGGCTATGCCGGCTTCATGGAGATCATCGGCAGGCCCAAGCCGGTTTCGGTGGAATGGGCGCTGGAGACGATCGAAGACGCGGCCGTGGTTGCGACCAGATTGCGCGAGGGAGAGGGGATATACCTGTGGCTCGAAGGGCGCGGCGCGCAAGAGCCTCGCGCGTACGTCCTCGCCTGGGACCTAAGAGACGCCAAACAGCTCCAGCAGGCCATGCGACAGGCCGAGGAGCAAGGCACGGTCGTGCGCATGCGGACAATGCGCGAGACCAGGCGGCCAACCGACGAGCCACTTTTCTATGCGGAGCCGCAATCCGCCCCACCGCCTAAGGCGGCCTCGGTCCAGTAGACCCAAGATACAATTCCTGCAGGCAAATCTATATCTCCGGCGGCGCGCTTGGTGACCGCCGATGACGCCTATCCGGGTGGCGTCGTTCGAAGCTGCCGGCTAGTTCCTCTGTCATCTTTGCGGGCCATACATATTCTCATTTATCAATATACAGTAAGTTGTATATTTAAAAACATAAATATTCACTTTGTAATCACGGTTTTTTTACATCACGATTCTACTTTTCTATTTTAAATAGTTATCTCGATAGACTATAAAACTTTAGGGGGTCGCTCGTGCTGTGCTTCCGACGTGTTGGGTGTGTTGCCCGATCGGAGGACGATCTCCGGCTGGTGTGTTGCATTTAGGCTTCGTGAGAGGAGATTTAAGATGAAAAAGCTGATGTATGGCTCGACGGCTTTGGTAGCTGTGGGCGCCATGGCCGCAACACCCGCCGTGGCGGAAGAGGGTGTCAAGCTGGGGCTCGGTGGTTATTACAACACCTTCTTCTGGGTTGGTGACTATGATGAGTCCACCAACGACCCGCGTAACCTCAATGATACCGGTCTGTTCGCCGACGGCGAGGTGCACTTCAAAGGCAAGACCACCCTCGACAACGGCATCACCTTCGGTGTCCAGATCGAATTGGAAGCCTTCCAGTCCGGCGACCAGATTGACGAGAACTATGCCTTCATCGAAGGCTCGTTCGGTCGCTTGGTGATCGGTGGTGAGAACACCGCCGCTTACATGATGCAATACGCCGCGCCCTACGTCGGCGTTCCGCTGAACTCCGGCTGGATCACCTCTTTCGTGCCTCCGCCGCAGGCGACTGGCGTGTCCACGCTCACCACGACTGGTGGCGGCACACTCCCGTTCACCACGACCGGCACCGCCGTGGCGGCGAGCTTCCGGAACCCATCGTTGTCGACCTATGTCGACCTGGTGAACGACGACCATGCGCTGAATTATTTCTCGCCGCGTTTCTCGGGCTTCCAGGTCGGCGTGTCGTATGTTCCGGCGGCGACCATCAACGGCGAGGGTAAGAACTTTCCGGTTCAGGCCGATAAGAACTCCGAGCTGCATGACTACATCTCGGTCGGCGCCAACTTCGTCGAGTCCTTCGGCGGCTTCGACGTGGCGGTTGCTGGTGGCTATCGTATCGCGCAGGACGATCGTGGCGGCAACGACGATCCGCAGCAGATCAGTGCTGGCCTCAACCTCGGCTTCGCCGGCTTCACGGTGGGTGGCTCGATCGCCATTGAGGACAGCGACCGGACGACCGACGGTGTCGGCTGGGATGCCGGTGCCACCTACTCGACCGGCCCCTGGGCGGTCGGTGTCACCTACTTCCACAGTGAAGTCGAAGGCGCACCCGGCGGCGGCGATGACGAGCTCGACTCGGCCCAAGCCGGCGTCTCCTATGCCGTCGGCCCGGGCATCACGGCCAGTGCCAACGTGCTGTGGGCCGATTGGGACGGCGAAGCAGCCGGCACCAGTGCCGACGGCTTCGGCGGTATCCTCGGTATGCACATCGGGTTCTAGCAGCGGTTTTTCAGTTTTGCCTATTCGGCCTCGATCGCACGATCCGGACTTGTCGAGTTCCGGGCCTCCGATCGGGGCCGCGTAGGGCGCCATCGGAAGGCCTGTCCCATGCCGCGTGGCCCTATCGGTCCGGCGGCCGGATACGGCGATTTCCTCGGACACTCCGCATCATCGCGCCCAGCCTCTCTCATCGCCCTTGGGTTACTCTCGGAGGCTGCCGGAGAGCCGCCCCAGGCCGCGGCCGGCCAGGGGTGACAATTCCCATTTGATTGACGCCGCGCGCTGTGCTCCCATCCAGCAGGAAAACCGTCAGGGAATGACGGAGCCGGGCAGCGCGGGTTCTCTGCCATGGCGTCGCGTGTGAGAGGGAGATGGAAGAGATGGGCATTCGCTCCGACTACGTCTATTCGCGCCAATACCGCGGCAAGGTGAAAGCCGTCGTTCTGGATTGGAGCGGTACCACCGCCGATGCTTATGTGATCGCTCCGGCGGTAGTTTTCGTCGAGGTGTTCAAAAGGCATGGCGTCGAGATGACGATGTTCGAGGCGCGCGGCCCCATGGGCTTGCGCAAGGATCTCCACATCAAGGCTCTGACCGAAGATCCGGTGATCCGCGAGCGCTGGCGCGGTGTGCATGGCAAGGACCCGGACCAAAGCGACGTCGATGCCATGTTCGCCGACTTCGTGCCGATGCAGCTGGACTGCCTGCGCGAATACACGACGTTGCTCCCCGGGGTGGCCGAGACGACCCAGAAGCTGCAGAAGGACTACGGCATCAAGATCGGCAGCTCCACCGGCTTCACGCGCGCCATGGTCGACATCCTCGAGGAGGACGCCAAGAAGCAAGGCTATGTGCCCGATGCTTCGGTCGCGGGGGACGAGGTGATCCACGGTGCGCGGCCCAAGCCCTTCATGGTCTATCGAAATCTCGACCTTCTGGACGTCCACCCGATTCAATCGGTGGTGAAGGTCGACGATACGGTCTCCGGGGTCGGCGAGGCGCTTGAGGCCGGCTGCTGGGGTGTCGGCATCGCGCGCTATTCGAACTACATGAACTTCGACACCCTGACGGCGGCCGAACAGGCCCCCGAAGGGGAGATCCAGCGGCGCCTCGAACTCACCCGAGAGCTCCTGCGCAAGGCCGGCGCACATTATGTGATCGACGAGCCGGTCCAGCTCCTGGAGGTCATCGACGATGTGAACGAGCGCTTGGCGCGAGGCGAGAAGCCCTGAGACAAGCGCCGGCGTCCGGCCGAACCTCGGATCGGGCGTCCCGCGAAGAGCTGTTCGGCTTGTTGCGTCCCCATTGTCGCAAGCTGAAAGACGTGGCTGTTTCGCCGCGCGTGGACCGGGCTCTGTAGGCTCGCTTGACGCTATGGCTTTTGCGGCTGCATGCCGCGCTCCTATCCACTCTCGAACGATATCCGGATCCGGGTCCGCCTTGGGCGGCACCCGGCGTCAGGACAATTGACGCTCCTCATGTGCCAAAGGCCAAGGCTAGGAAGGCATTACAATGGTATGATCTAAGATGTTAATATATATCGACAATTTCTATAATGTAATATATTTATATCAAATTGACTGATTTTGTAACGAAAAAATTTCAAAAGAGAGGTGGCGACAAAATGGAAATGGATAGGTCGAAACTCCCGACATCGGATAGCGATCGTCGTGAGTTCATTAGACGATTTGGAAAAGCTGGGTTGAGTGTCCCGGCGACGGCATTGCTGGTAAGCTTGGCCGGTAAGCGGGCCCGTGCGAATGGCTATGGATATGAGAATTCTCCTGAGGAGTGGGACGAGCCGTCGACCTATAGCGAGCCTTACAGCGGCGAAACGGGCGGCGACTGGCCCCCTCGTCGCAGACGGCGCTCGCCGGTCGTGCGGAGCTATGACCGCGGCGGCGTGTCCGAGGTAATGCATGGCGACAGCGGTGGTAAAGGGGGCACGCAGTAAGCCGGCGCTCGCCGCTGGCCGGTGCTTCTCAGCGTCCGGGGTGCCGGTGCCGCTTGATATAGCGGGCGGTCAAGCGGATCGGCCGTAGGACCAGATATAAACCATGAAGTCCTGCGGGCAACGGCACCCATTCCTTGTCATGGGTGTCGATGAAGAAAAGCTGACCTCGCACGAGCCGCAACTCGCTCGCCAGCCAGGAGCGAAGGCTCGATGCCAGTGCGCGGCGCACGGCGAGGCTTTTGGCCGAATAGAACTTGGTTTCGGGAGGTCTCTCCACGCGCACCAGAAGCGGGAGGTCGGCGATCAGCTTCTCGCAGAGCATCCGCAGGGCATCTTCCCTCCCGCTCTCCCAAGTCGCCGGGAAGGGGCGCCCGAGAAGGCAGGCGGCCGCGCTGAAGGAGAGTTTCGCATAAGCCTCGACGCCCATGCCGCGGGCCGTCTCGATCAGCTCACACCACTGCTCCGGGGTGCGATCGGAGAGTAGAACCGCGGTGTCGAGCGCATATTGCAGGAACGGCTCCCGGTTGTGCCACTCCTTGACCAAATGCAGGCAGCAGATGAAGAGATGGCCTTCCGGGGCAAAGGTCACGAAGCGATTTCCGTCCAGGTCGATGGTCTGTAAGTGGTCCCACAGCCGATCGATGTCCGCCGATACCGGCAGGTAGATGTCGGCCAGGCGATTGTGAAGATCGACGATCAATGGATAATCGCCGGCCCGTGAAACCAAGTGACACTCGGCCTCCATGCGATCGTCGATCCGAAAGCCGAGGCGCAGCATCTCTTCGATGGCGGTCTCGAAGTCGCCCGGAGGGACCAGGACGTCCAGGTCGCGAAAGTCGCGAACCTGGTGATTTCCGTAGACGACTTTCGCCAGGACAGGCCCTTTGTAGGTCACCGCCGGAACGCCGACCTCCGACAGGCGTGCGAGCGTTCGTGTGTGCGCTTCGAGAAGCGCCTCGCAGCGCTCGCCATGGGATTTCAAATAGTCGCCAAGCGCCGCCAGCTCGTCCTTTTCCAACAGGTCGGGGTCATGGGCCCGAATGCCCGCGATCAAGAGCGGCAGGAGCCGATTGCGATCGGCAAGGTCGATGACTTCGATCCAGTCGAGCCGACCATCGAAGAGTTGCGCGGCTTGCGGATCGGGCGCGCCGGATCTGACGGCCTTCGCCAGGCCGACGATCGCCTGAAGGGAGGGCGGGAGGTCGACCGTCCCGGCGGGCGAAGCCATCGACCGCGAGCCCGTCTGGTCTTCGCTTTGCAGGTTTGGGTCGATGCTCAAGCCTTATCTCCAACGTTGGCCGATCAACTCCACCGCCACCTTCAAGGAAGAGTACCTAAGGCTGTGGCAGTCCAGATCCGAGATCCACTCCACGAGCCGTGCGACTTTCCCGCGGTCGAACCACTCCGGAATGACCGAGCAGTGTTCCATGAGGCGGTAAAGCGCCTCGACCTTGCTCATCGGCGTGAGGCTGGTCTCGGCGCAGGGGTCGTACTGCGGAAAGATGACCGCCTGGACCGGCCGCCTAAGAGCTGAGGCGTCCTCGTCATGACCGGGCGGCGGCATGTAGCGGACGATCTTGTTATCGAAACGCTTGTGCATGGGCAGCGACATCAACTCGGGAAAGAGTTCGCCGACGACCTCGCTTCCGGTCGACTTGACGCACAACGCCAGCGGCACGGCCCGGGCCCAAAGGCTCTCGTGCTCTAGAAGACCATGCTCATCGGAAAAGTAGGTATATCCCTTCTTCACCAAAGCGGCGGTCAAGGTAGACTTCCCGCTGCCCGCGACGCCCGGCAGAAGGAGGCAACCCTGGGCGGTACCAACAACACCGGCGTGCACGTTCAGCAGGTAGCGGGAGCGATCGATGGCATAGGCGGCGATCAAGTGCTTGAGCACCGGGACGACGAGGCGAACCTCGTCACACCACCGTGCGGCCTCGCCGTTTTGCAGCACCAGATACCCGCCTTGCGTCTCCGCCACGCCGAAGATCGCATCGGGAGGTGTCGCACCGGCGTCGGTCAGGTGCCGAAAGCAGGAATGGGCGAGCTCGGCCAACGCTGTGGAGGCGAAGCGAACGACGAAGGTCGTATCGAGCAACTTATAGCGTCTTTCGTCGGTGAATTGGTAAAGCTGTGCCGGCAGGTCGGGAAGTTCGGGTATCGGCTCGTCCGGGGCCACGCGGGCGTCGACCGGCGTGATTTCCTTGCCGCCGTCCATGAGGCCGTCGGCACGCCACTGGGTCATCAGGCGTTCGATGTGGTCGGCGCTCTCCGCGTCGGAAAGACCGGCGCCCTCGGCTAGGCGCCCTACGATCTCAGAGGTCGTAACGCCCTGTTCCAGCCAGCACCAAATCAGGGTTGCGGTTGTGTTCAGCGCGAAGACCTTCTGGCTCCGCTCGGAGAACACGATCCCGTTGTCGTCGAGAACGAAGAGATGGACTTGTTCGGAGATCACGGATCTCTCTTTTGCATCGCTGTCATGGCCGCCGGGCCCCTTGACCCGGAGGGTAACCCTATAGCAATTAATCCTTAATTTGTTGGCACCTGTGACCGGAAGCACCCTCTGCACAGTCCGGCGGTTTAGGGCCGGTCACTTCCCGGCCGCGGCTCTCTCGTGCCGTCGCTGGCCGCAATCACAGGGTGACGAAAGACGGGGCTGTTGGTCAATGATGCGGATCGAGGTCGGGAAAGCCCCTGATGATCTGGCTCAGGCGGGTCGTCGCGGCGGCCGATTCGTGATTGTCGTGCCTGCTCGTGTCGATGCCGAGAATGGCATAGAAATCTTGGACGGATAGGCCGCGCGAGTGAATTAGCGCGGCGACGATGGTCAGCACCTCCTCCCTGAGGTCGGAGAAGTCCGGCTCGTCGTTCATTATGTACTCCCGTTATGCCAAAGGCTTGGCGGTCGAAGGCACTATGGCGCGCCATGGAGGGGTCAAGAATGTGCCATGTTCTTACAACTTATGCATAAAAAAGTTTAAAGTTTTTAAAGCTAACTGTTGCATTGTTTTTTGGCCGAACGCGCCCTCGCTCGACGCCTGTCGTCGGTCGGGGGCGTCAGTCCCCTTTGACATGCGAGCGCGAGCGCGGCATGGCCTCCGGGCGCACGACCGTGCGCCTGTCCCTGGCGTAGCCTCATGCGTGATTGAGGTTTGCGGTGATCACATGTCCGCCGCGGCGGAGCCCCGGGAATCGATCCACGATTATCTCTACACCCGTACCGGTCGCGCCGATCGACCGTTCCTCTATGATGAGGCTCTAGCGGCGAACGCCTTCGACGGAGAGGGTCAGCTCGACCGTCTGCGACGCCGACCCCAGGTCGTAGTCGATGCCGAAGTCGGCCAGGCGCAGGGTCGTCGTGCCGATAAAGCCGGCGCGGTAGCCGCCCCAGGGGTCGGGTCCCCATGGCCGATCTCCTCGAACGCGATCCCCACGGGGTTGGTGACGCCCTTCAGCGTCAATTCGCCGAGGATGACGCCGGCACCCTCGGTGGTGCGTTCCACCGCGGTGCTCACGAAGCGCGCCGTGGGGTATTCATCCACGTGCAGAAAATCGCTGCTGCGCAGGTGCTTGTCGCGCTCGGCATGGTTCGTGTCGACGCTGGCGGTGTCGATCTCGACCTCGACGCCGGAGCTGCCGGGCGCCTCGCGGTCGAGCGTGAACGCGCCGGCAAAATCGTTGAAGCGGCCATAGAGCCAGCTATAGCCGAGGTGCTTGATGCGGAACTCGATGAAGGCGTGCTGTCCCTTGGTGTCGATCACGTATTGCTCGGCCGCGTCGGCCGGGGCGGTGACGGCGGACAAGAGCACGAACGCTATGGAGCACAGACGAAGGACCATGGTTGTCTCCCTTCATTGAGCCGGTGGATCTCCGCTAGATCCCGGGCGGCTCCAGCCCGAGCATGCGCAACAGTGTCCCGTCCCGGTCGATAAAATGGTGCTTCAAGGCGGCGAGGCCGTGCAGACCGGCGAGCCCAATCAGCGCGCAGGCAACCAGCAGATGAGCCTTGCCGGCCAAGTCCGCCTGCCCGGGCAGGTCATGGAGGGTCGCCGGCAGGAAAAAGAGGCCGAAGACCTCGACCGGCGCGCCCTTGGCGGTGGTGATGAGGTAGCCGCTGACGGCGGTGACGAGAACGCCCAGATAGAGCAACGCGTGAACCAGGGCGGAGGCCCTCACCTCCCAGCGGCGAACACCAGGCTCGGGGTCGGGTACCCGGTCGAGCCGGCGCCATAGGAGGTGCGCCAACACCACCGCTGCGGCCAGGACCCCGATGGAGGCGTGCAGCTCCGGCGCGCGGTGGTACCAGGAATGATAGTAAGTCAGCCCGACCATCCAAAGGCCCGATACGAACAGTCCGGTGACGGCGATGGCCACCAACCAATGTGAGGCTATGCTGACAGC
>Ga0255057_10001487_pt1 | contig 13103 bp, 12 predicted proteins | sample Cases_109_6_MG_FD_189022 | JGI IMG/M metagenome (GOLD analysis project Ga0255057, IMG submission 189022) | Seawater microbial communities from Amundsen Gulf, Northwest Territories, Canada - Cases_109_6 | ecosystem: Environmental > Aquatic > Marine > Gulf | place: Canada: Northwest Territories... | reverse complement strand
TTCCCGGATTTTTGAGGCCGGATGCGGTCGAGTTGATGGCCTTCGAGGCGGAGGCTTTGGCGCCCTTGGCCTATCCCGGTCCGACGGAGGCCACACCCTATTTCTTCAACTACGATGTCGGCGGAGACGTCGAAGCCGACCACCCGACCCGACGACGTGGGCGGCGAGCTTTGTCGCAGGTCGCATACGACCTGATTCCGACCGAAAGCGCGCTCCACCGGCTTTATCACTGGCCCCTGCTTCCGGCCTTTTTGGCGCATGTCTTCGGCCATGAGATGTTGTATCGGACCGCCGATGCCTATCAGTCGCTGAACATTTCGGTGATGGACGAAGGCGGTTGCCAGCAATGGCATTTCGACAGGTCGCACTTTGTCACGACCTTGTTGCTCCAAGCCCCCGAATCCGGCGGCGAGTTTGAGTACGTTCCAAACCTGCGTGAGGACGCGAACGAGCATTTCGAGCGGGTGAAGGCGGTGCTGGACGGGGCTGTTGGCGGTCTACGCCGGATCGCGATCGAACCGGGAACGCTCAATCTCTTCAAAGGGCATTATTCGATGCATCGGGTGACCGAGGTAAGGGGATCCAGGCGTCACCTTCAGACCATCTTAGCTTATTCCCCAGAGCCGAACGTCCAAGGGTCGCTGAAATCCAGCATCCTGCATTATGGTCCGCGTGTCGCCGTCCGCGAGGGAATGTCGCCATCGCAAATTCGGGCGTTGCTTGCCGACAATAGGGCGACCGCGAGCTAGGCTCGGTCAGGTCATAGCCCGAACGTGGCGTCAGCCGGTGGAGCCCCTGAAGACGGAAATTCCCCGCGTCTTATAGAGTTCGGCGAGAATTCTAGCCATATGCCGGTTTTCGGCGGGCGTTGCGACCCCGCGGCTATGCTTTTCGTAGAGCAGCTCCGCTTGCGCCTCGTCGTTGCCGGCCAGCGTGGCGGCCCTCAGGTAGTCGGACGCGATCGCCGTGGATCGATGCCCGTCTCGGGCCGATTTCCCCTTGAGGAAGGCGAAACCGCGCGCTCCTTGCGTTCCGAAACCGGGCTGTTTGACAGCTTTGGGTAGCGCTTTCTCAGGCTTTCTCATGCCGCAGCCTTATGGGGTTCGCGTTAAGAAGTCATTACCGCCGATGCCGTGCGACTGGCTACCTTACGCCGAGACTTGGGTCGATGCACCCCTAAGTACCAGGTGTTGCGAGCTACGAGAGGTAGGTCGCTCTTTACCCGAAAGGGGACCTCGATCAGAGGGAAATTGTGACGGCCCACAAAAGCAGACGTGCCGACGGCGGGGACATCCGCCTTTCACGCCTCACCGGAACCTTGCTTGCCGCGCAGCTTCTTTAAATCGCTGTGCCGTCGTTTGCTCTCGACAACCTTTCGCCGCGAAGCAAGCGAAGGTTTCGTGGGCCGGCGCTTTTTGGGTGGCGTTGCCGCGGCGCGGATGAGATCGATCAACCGTTGCAATGCGTCCTGACGGTTTCTTTCTTGGGACCGGAACCGCTTGGCGGTCAGAACGACCACGCCATCGCGGGTCATCCGGCTTCCAGCGAGGGTGGCGAGGCGTTGAAACACGGCCTTCGACAAAGCCGGGCTGTTGGCGGCATCGAAGCGTAACTGAACAGCGCTCGCGACCTTGTTCACGTTTTGCCCGCCGGGGCCGGGTGCGCGAATGAAGTGCTCCTCGACCTCGTGCTCGGAAAGGCTGATGGTGTCGGTAACGCGTATCATGGATCCCAAACCGCGGGCTCTGTTGGTCGAGGGCGCAATCGCTATATGGTCATGCCATGACAGATCCCACCCCCTTTGTACAAAGCCATATTGAGCGTCTTTTCCCTCCAGAAGAATGGGCAGAGGTGGCGCAGCTCCTGCGGGAGGACTGTGGAAAAGCGTTGCCCTGCACGAAAAACGCATCGCCGGAATTTTTCGAGCGGGTCCAATGCGCCGCCTTGAAGCTGAGCGAAGGCCGGGTCGATAAGTTATATGATGCCATTGCCCTTGCACAGACCGACTGGCGCGATCTGTTGGTTTGCGCCGGGTTCGCCGAGGACACGCAAGCGCATAAAGGTTGGAATGAATAATCGGCGCCGACGCCTCACATTCGTCCGCGGGGCCCGCGGCGATGCTGGCGGGCGCCTACTTCCTTCGCCGCCTCGCCAAGACCCCGGCGATCATGGTGGCCGAAAAGGCCGCCGATCAAATACCGCTAGGCGCCTAATCAGCACCACGCCCGACCGCGCGAGTTTGGAGCACCGCCATGAAGATCAAATGTATCGAGTCCTTCTGCAATGAATTCGTCGGCCTGGTCCGGGTCACCGCCGAGGACGGTTCACAAGGCTGGGGCCAGGTCTCGACCTACTGCGCCGACATTACGGTCCAGGTTCTGCATCGCCAGATCGCGCCGTGGACGCTGGGTCAGGACATGACCGATCTCGACGATCTGCTCGATCTGGTCGCCGAGCGGGAGCACAAGTTCCCGGGGTCCTATCTGCGCCGTGCGATGGCGGGGCTCGACACCGCCATTTGGGATCTGCGCGGCAAGATCGCGGGCAAGCCGGTAGCGGCGTTGCTCGGCGGGTCGGCGGGGCCGCTGCGTGCCTATGCCTCGAGCATGAAGCGCGACATAACGCCGGCGAACGAAGCTCTGCGCTTCAAGAAGCTGCGCGACGTGCACGGCTTCGACGCCTTCAAGTTCCGGGTCGGCGCCGAGGTCGGACGTAACCGCGACGAATGGCCGGGCCGTACGGAGGAGATCATTCCCCTTATCCGACGCGAGCTCGGCCCGGATGTGGACCTTCTCGCGGATGCCAACAGTTGCTTCACACCGCAGCGGGCGATCGAGGTCGGGCGCATGATGGAGGATAGCGGCATGGTCCACTACGAGGAACCCTGCCCCTACTGGGAATTGGACCAGACGAAACAGGTCTCCGATGCCTTGGATATCGATGTCACCGGTGGCGAGCAGGACGGCGATCTTTCGGTCTGGAAGCGGATCGTCGAGGGACGGGTCGTGGATATCCTCCAACCCGACGTCTGCTATCTCGGCGGGATCGCACGCACCCTCAGGGTTTGCCGCATGGCCGAGGCCGCGGGCCTGCCGGTGACCCCGCACTGCGCCAATCTCTCCATGGTGACGCTCTTCACCATGCATCTCCTCCGCGCCATCCCGAACGCCGGCAAATACCTCGAGTTCTCGATCGAGGGGCCCGACTACTATCCCTGGCAGGAAGGGCTCTTCCTGGGCCGGCCCTACGCTATCGAGAATGGTCGGGCCACCGTGAGCGACGCGCCGGGCTGGGGGATCGAGATCGACCCCGAGTGGCTGGCGAGATCAAGCTATCGACAATCCTTGGCGGCCTAGGGCCCGATTTTGGTCACAGCTTCCGGCTGCCGTAGTCGTCGAGGAGGCCCAATTGAGACGTCCGGCGCTGGCCGAGAAAGGCTTGAGGGCAAGGTCGGCCCATACCTTGATCCCGGCACGATGTTGGAACGAGAGCCTGGGGGAAACGTGGGCCAATGGCCACTTCTGGATGGAATGTCATTAATAGCCAATTGAGTTTCGTCAATTTCGCCTCTAATGTTCAAGCGTGAGAGTTCGTAGTGGCTTGGGGGGCTCCGTGACCGAAATACAACCAGACCGTAAGAATTCGAGGATGCGCGAACTTTCGGCGTTCCTCTTCCTAACGGTGGTTCTGGCGCCGGCGGTTACGCTCGCCATCGTGGGTGGCTACGGCTTTGCCGTGTGGATGTATCAGATCCTTGCCAGTCCGCCGGGCCTATCGTGAAAGCCAAGATCAATCGGCGGGAGGAAAAGCTCATGCGTGATGACCAAATGTCCGCGACCAGGCGGTCCAGACGGGATTTCCTCACAGGCCGCTCCGATAAGGGCGACGGACATATCGCCAGCGTTTTGGTGCAGGCCTGGCCGGAGAGACTTCCGCTGGTCGAAGCTGAATTGACCCGGCTATCAGGGGTTGAGAGCCACGGATCGAACGGTGCGGGCAAGCTGATCATAACCGTGGAAACCCGATCCGATGCCGAGCTTTTGGGCACGATCAACCGGATCGAAACCGCCGAGGGGGTGATCGCCGTCTCCCTCGTCTATCATCACGCCGAGGAGTTGGGCGATGAAAGCTAAAACGCCCGGAGCGAAACTTACCCGGCGGGACTATATCAAGATCCAAGCGATCGCCGCTGCCGCGGCGGCCGCCGGCATGCCGCTCAAGGCGGAGGCGACGCAGATCAGGGGGACCAGCCAGGGCGCCGAACTCCAATGGTCGAAGGCCCCCTGCCGTTTTTGCGGCACCGGCTGCAGCGTGATGGTCGGGACCAAGGAAGGCCGTGTCGTGGCGACGCATGGCGACATGCAATCCGAGGTCAATCGCGGCCTCAACTGCGTGAAAGGCTATTTCCTCTCGAAGATCATGTACGGCGAGGATCGACTGACAGAGCCGCTGTTGCGCATGAGGGACGGCGAATATCACAAGGACGGCGATTTAACCCCGGTCAGCTGGGACCAGGCATTCGACGTGATGGCGGCGAAGTTCAAGGAGGCCCTCCGCAAGAAGGGCCCTACCGCCGTCGGAATGTTCGGGTCCGGCCAATGGACGGTCTGGGAGGGCTATGCCGCCGCGAAGCTCATGAAGGCCGGGTTCAGATCCAACAACATCGATCCCAACGCGCGGCACTGCATGGCTTCGGCCGTCGCCGGGTTCATGCGAACCTTCGGCATCGACGAGCCCATGGGGTGCTACGACGATATCGAAGAAGCGGACGCCTTCGTGCTCTGGGGCTCCAACATGTCGGAGATGCACCCGATTCTCTGGACCCGTGTCGCCGATCGCCGCTTCAGCGCGCCGCATGTCAAGGTCGCCGTTCTCTCCACGTTCGAGAACCGCAGTTTCGGCCTCGCCGATATTCCGATCGTGTTTCATCCGCAAACCGATCTGGCGATCCTGAATTTCATCGCCAAGCACATCATCGATACCGGCCGGGTAAACGAGAACTTCGTCGCCAAGCACGTCAACTTCCGTCGCGGCAACGACGACATCGGCTACGGGCTGCGCCCCGACCATCCGCTTCAGCAAAAGGCGGCCAATGCGAAGAAGGCCGGCGGCTCGCAGCCCATGACCTTCGACGAGTACGCGGCCTTCGTCAGCCAATACGACATCGACACCGTGTCGGAGCTTTCCGGTGTTCCGCAATCCAGACTGGAGCAATTGGCGGAGCTCTACGCCGACCCGGCGACGAAGGTCATGTCGCTCTGGACGATGGGCTTCAACCAGCACACTCGTGGCGTGTGGTGCAACAATCTCGTCTACAACATCCATCTTCTGACCGGCAAGATTTCCCAGCCGGGCAACAGCCCATTTTCATTGACCGGTCAGCCGTCCGCTTGCGGTACGGCGCGCGAGGTTGGGACCTTTTCCCATCGCCTGCCGGCGGACATGGTGGTCACCAAGAAAGAGCACCGCGACATCGCCGAGAAGATTTGGCAGTTGCCTTCCGGCCTCTTGCCCGACAAACCGGGCTTCCATGCGGTCCAACACAACAGAATGCTCAAGGACGGCGTCATCAACGCCTACTGGGTGCAGGTCAACAACAACCTTCAGGCTGCCGCCAACCTGAACGAGGAGGGGCTCCCGGGTTACCGCAACCCGGAAAATTTTATCGTCGTTTCCGATGCCTACCCGACGGTCACGGCGCAGGCCGCCGACCTTGTCCTGCCGACGGCCATGTGGGTGGAGAAGGAAGGGGCTTACGGCAACGCCGAACGGCGGACCCAGTTCTGGTACCAGCTCGTCGCCGCCCCCGGGGAGGCGCGCTCCGACCTTTGGCAGTTGGCGGAGTTTTCCAAGCGCTTTACGACCGACGAAGTTTGGCCGGAGGACATTTTATCCGCAAACCCGGAATTCAAGGGCAAGACCCTCTATGACGTTCTCTTCGCGAACGGCCAGGTCGATCGCTTTCCGTTGTCGGAGACCAGCTTCGAATACGAGAACGACGAGGCCAAGCATTTCGGGTTCTACATCCAAAAGGGCCTGTTTGAGGAATACGCCCAATTCGGCCGCGGCCACAGCCACGACCTGGCTTCATTCGAAACCTATCACCAGGTTCGCGGCCTGCGCTGGCCGGTGGTGGACGGCAAGGAGACGCGCTGGCGTTTCCGGGAGGGGTTGGATCCCTATGTCGAAAGGGGGAGCGGCCTGCAGTTCTACGGAAACGCCGACAAGAGAGCGAACATCTTCGCCTTGCCCTACGAACCGCCGGCCGAATCGCCGGATGACGACTATGATATGTGGCTCTCAACGGGACGGGTTCTGGAGCACTGGCACTCGGGCTCCATGACCCAGCGCGTCCCGGAACTCTATCAAGCGTTTCCCGATGCGGTCGTGTTCATGCATCCCGATGATGCCAGCGATCGGGGCCTGCGCCGCGGCAGTGAGGTCCGGGTCGTGTCCCGGCGCGGCGAAATCAGGACCAGGGTCGAAACCAGAGGCCGGAACAAGCCGCCAAGAGGCCTGGTCTTCGTTCCCTGGTTCGATGCCAGCCAGCTGATCAACAAGGTGACGCTGGATGCGACCGATCCAATTTCCAAACAGACGGATTTCAAGAAATGCGCCGTCAAGATCCTTCCGGCATAAGGCCGCTCAAACAATTGGCTGTGGCGTTGGCCGCCCTGATCCTCGGGGCCGTATGGTGGACGGCGGCGTGGAGCGCCGAGCCCCTCGCCACCTTGCGGGGCGCGGAGATCGACCAGGAACCCGCGCCGCCGATGCTTTCCAATCCTTCCAACAACGACCTTCGGCGCGGCCGGAGTTATCCGGAACAGCCTCCCACCATTCCGCATCAGATCCGCAATTACCAGGTGGACCTAAACACCAACAAGTGCATGACCTGCCACAGCCGGACGGCCATCGAGGAAACCCAGGCGCCCATGGTCAGCGTCACCCATTTCGTTGACCGGGAAGGCCAAGTCCGTGCGTTCATCTCTCCACGGCGCTATTTCTGCGATCAGTGCCATGTTACCCAGCATGAGGCGCGCCCCTTGGTCGGCAACACGTTCATCGATGTCGACAAACTCCTCTTGGACCTCGGCGATGGGAAGGGGAACTGAGCAGTGGGGTTTCTCGCCCGCCTGAAGGGATACTGGGACCTGCTGAACAGCCCCAGCAAGTATTTCAGCCTGTCCTTTCTAACCTTCGGGGGTTTTGTCGCCGGCATCATATTCTGGGGCGGCTTCAACACCGCTCTGGAGGTTACCAATACCGAGACCTTTTGCGTCAGTTGCCATGAGATGCGCGACAACGTCTTTCAAGAGATCAAATCGACCATCCACTACAGCAATCGCTCCGGCGTCCGGGCCACCTGCCCCGATTGCCATGTGCCGCATGAGTGGACCGACAAGATTGCCCGAAAGATGGAGGCCTCCAAGGAGGTCTGGGGCAAGATTTTCGGTACCATCAGCACCCGCGAGAAATTCCTCGCCAAGCGGTTGGAGCTGGCGCAGCACGAATGGGACCGCTTGAAAGCGAACGATTCGCTGGAGTGCCGGAACTGCCATGAGTTCGAATCGATGGACTTCACGACGCAAAGCAAACGCGCGGTCCAGCAGCACGAACGCTTCCTCACCTCGCGCGAAAAGACTTGCATCGACTGCCACAAAGGTATCGCCCATCAGTTGCCCGCAATGGCGGGTGCCGGGGGCTAGGTGTTACCAATTCGGTGTTTGGGTGAAGTGGCGGCTTTTGTGGGGACAAGAGGCTCTATGCAGCCAGAGCGATTCAATGAGACGGCTATTGGCATTGCATCGGTGCGCGCGCAGCACTCCCTGCACGACAGCCCGCTGTCTTCAGTTGGCTCAATGTCATCTATTACCTGAGGCGGAATGCGGTGCTCCGGACCTTCGAGACCATCCACGAGATGGCCGCCGCACCGGAGCAAGATTGGGGAGGCTACGAGCGCGGACGGCTGATGGGGCGTCGTGCTAGGCAGAGTGCGGCGCGGGAAGAATTGCCGAATAGGTTGGCATCGTACCGACCCAACCGATATATTTACTACCCAGCGTCGGATTTCAGGTCGGCTCTATCAAGGGACGAGGCACCGCTCCATGTCTGTTTTTCAAGACATCAGATCGATAAGCCCCGACCTTTCCACCCCGGATCTGCTGCGGTTCCTGATCAAGGAAAAGTTCGCCGGAAAAACGTTGGTGACCGCCTCGCTCAAGGCGCCGAGCGTGGCGGTGTTGAAATTGGTGGCCGACATCGATCCCGCCACACCGGTGGCCTTTTGTATCCGCGGGTTTCAGTTTCCCGAGAGCGGCGTGTACCGCAAGCGCATCGTCGAGCTGCTGGGCCTCGAGAATGTAAGCCACACCGAGGGCGGCGAGGTCGAGATCCAGCCCGGCGACCACGATCACTGCGAGCGCATGTGGGTCGAGAGCCGGGACGGCCTGGGGCGGAGCTACGAGATCGTCCACCTCAACCAGACCCTTGCGCCCTATAGCTGCTGGATCTCCGCGGTCTACCACATGCCGCGCGAGCCCCAGGTCACCCATAGGGTCGATGTGGAGGGCCGGCTGATCCGGATCGACCCGCTCATCCGCTGGACCAAGGACGACGTCCGGGCGTTCATGCACGAACACAAGCTGCCGTTCCATCCGCGCGTCGCCCGGCGTAAGCCCGAGCGGCCGTTGGAAAGCGAATCGAGTCTTCCTTCCTACAACTACTGATGTCCGATGGGGCGACCCCTACCCGCCGACCGCCCGACGATCGGGCGAGCCGGTCGTCATCGCTTCACGGCATTCCGGTTTAAGGGGTCACGATCCGTGCCCGGCTGACGAGGCCGGCCTTTCCCGACATCTCGTGCAGCTGGTAAATGGGCCGGTCCTTGACCTGCGACGTGTCTACGCCCTTGCGTACATCGACCGCGACGCTCGCCATGGTGGTCGCAAACGTGCCCGCCCATTGCCTGTGGGTAGGGCAGTGGACGTGCCCGCAGAGCAGCCGTTCTACCTGTGAGTGCTGGCTGACGACGGCGGCCAGTGCCTCGGCCTCCTGTGGCCGTCGGTACCCGCCGATGTAGTGGTCGTCGATATCGAACGGTGGATGATGGATCAGCAGAATCGTCGGCTTGTCCCGGACGCTGTCCAATACATCGTGCAGCCAAGCCTGCCGGCGCGCGCAGTAGACCCCTTTTCGTTCCCCCGCTGCCGTCGAGTCGAGCGCGACCAGACGAACGCGATAGTCCTCGATCGTGTAGTGGAAAAAGTCGCCATCCTCGGGCAGATGGGAGTGGTCGCTAAAGGCGGCGCGCAGGGCGCCACGTTCATCGCGATTGCCGGGGATTACGTAGACCGGCGCCTTCAATGGCGCCAGAATCTCGCGCACATGTTCGTACTCCTCGGGCAGGCCGTGCTGCACGATGTCGCCGGTGTGGACCACCGCATCCGGCTGTTGGCGGTTGATGTCGGCGACACATCGCCGAAGATCGTCCGCCCGGCTCCGACCCTCGGCCCGGTCCGAAGATCGCGCGAGGATGTGGGTATCACTGATTTGGGCAATAATCATGGGATCGAAAGCACCCCGTAAGGCCCCATGGCGGAGCGGGCGGATCAGTCAAGGCTGTCGTAGTGCGCTTGCAAAATTTCCAATACTTCGGGTCGGCTGAACTCCGGCGGTATCGGTTCGTGGTTGGCGAACATGGCCCGCAGACGCGTCCCGGAGATCGCCAACCGGTGGTCCTCGCCGTGTGGACAAGTGCGGTTGGTCGCCGTGGCGCGGCAGATGTCGCAATAGAAGGTGACGTCCATTTTCAGCGGCACGGTCTCCAGGCTGCCGGGCTCCAGCTCGTCGAAGATGTCGTGCGCGTCGAAGGGCCCGTAGTAGTCGCCGACCCCGGCGTGGTCGCGGCCGACGACAAGATGGGAGCAGCCGAAGTTCTGCCGGAAGAGGGCATGCAGCAGCGCCTCGCGTGGGCCCGCATAGCGCATCTCGATCGGATAGCCGGCCTGGAACACGGTGCCGGCCACGAAGTAGTTCTCGACGAGGGCGTCGATCGCCCGGACGCGGACCTCGGCCGGAATGTCACCTGGCTTGAGTTTGCCGAGCACCTGATGGATGAGCAGCCCGTCGCAGACCTCGATGGCGATTTTTGCGAGATACTCGTGGCTACGATGCATGGGATTGCGGGTCTGAAAGGCGGCCACCTTAGACCATCCCCGTGCTTCGAAAAGGGCGCGGGTCTCGGCCGGCCTCAAATAGAGGCCCTCGTAGGCTAGCGGATAGACGCCTTCGCTGATCGCCCGGACCGGTCCCGCCAGGTTGACCGCGCCCTGGGTCATCACCTTCTCGACACCGGGGTGGTCGGGGTCGGTCGTGCGGAAGACGCTGGCGCACTCGAGCTCTCGGTCGATGCCATACTTCTCGGTGACCGTCATGGTCGCCATAATCTGGCCCGAGTCTTGGTCGTTCAGCGACACGTCCTCGCCGAGCTCTATACTGTCGGCCAGGTCCGAGCCGCAGGAGAGCGTGATCGGGATCGGCCAGAACAACCCGTCCGACAGCTTCATCTCCAAGCAGACACGACGCCAGTCGTCGTGCCCCATGAAACCGCCGAGCGGCGTGTAGGCGCCCATCGCCATCATCACGAGATCGGAACTCTCGCGGCTGGTCATCGGCACGGCGGTCAGTCCCTCCGCCCGCCTCAGCTCGGACAGGCGCTCCGGCTCGTCGGCCAACAGGGGCTTGAGGTCTCCCCCGCCGTGGGGCCGAACCAGCCTGGACATGAAATGCGCTCCCTTCGCGTTCGGTGCCGATCCCCCGGGCGCCATCGAGGGCTTCTCACTACATCAAAGGGTTGTTCGATGGACTCCGGTCAATCGACGATGTGATAGACGGGGGCCTTCTCCATTTCCCAGCTCCCGGAGTCCCGGTCGTAACGGGACAAGGTGAAGCAATGCCAATCGGTATCGTCCAGCTTGGGATGATCGGCCCGATAGTAATACCCCGGCCAGCGCGTTTCCTCCCGGAACATCGTGTGATGTGTCACAGACTCCGAGGCCAAGACCCGGTGGTGAAGCTCCCATGCCCGCTGAAGCTGGTGAAGGTCCTCGGCCCCGAGATAATCGAGGTCTTCCTTCAGCATGCTCAGCAACTCGAGACCGCGGGTGAGCATCGGTTCGTTCGTCGTGTAGTGGGAGCTGATACCGCCGACGTATTCGTCCATGATCTTCTCGAGACGCTGAAGACCGCTGATCGGCAGGAGATAGCTCGGCGAAACGGTTCCGCCGACGATCTCGTTGCGGCCGACCTGGTAGTTCTCCAAGGGCTGGAAGATGACCTTCTGGAGATCTTCGTACTCCGCCTCACTGATCTGAGGCTCCTCGCTGCCCAGGTCGTTCACGTAGTTGACCGCCGCCTTTGCGGCGATCCGGCCTTCCGCGAAGGATCCCGACGAGAATTTGTGCGCGGTGCCGCCGATGGTGTCGCCGGCACCGAAGAGTCCCTCGACGGTCATCATTCGGTTGTAACCCCACTGGTAGTCCGAGGGGGCGTAGTCCTCCGGTCCGCTCGCCCATGCGCCGGAGCAGGTGGCGTGGGAGCCCATGACGTAAGGCTCGGACGTGGTCAACTCGGGATTGGTATGTTTGGGATCGATGTTCTGGGATGCCCAGACGACCGCTTGCCCGATCGTCATGCCCAGGAAGTTCTCCCAGCCGATGGTCTCCAAGTGCGGGTCCTTGAAGGCCTCCTTGGTCACCATGCGAATGGGGCCTCTGCCGGCCTTGACCTCCTCTAAAATGGCGTGGTTGCGCAGGCAGGTCGGCACCGGGTGCCGATCGATGTAATCCCCGACCAATTCCTTGGTTTGCTCGTACCAGTTGGACTCGTACTCATCTCCATAGGCGTTTTCGGTGTAGGTCTTGAGATGCAGGAAGTAGGCACCGACCGGACCATAGCCGTCCTTGAACCGGGTGAGGACGATCCGGTTTTCCATCTGCGTCATCTTGGCACCGGCGAGGATCGGCAAGGCATAAGCGGAGGCGCTGCTCCATGGGGCATACCACGTTCGTCCCATGCCTTCGCCCACCGCACGGGGTTTGAAGATGTGCGACGCGCCACCGGCGCATACGATGACAGCCTTGGCGCGGAAGACGTAGAAATCCCCGCTACGAACGTTGAACCCGACAGCCCCGGCAACCCGGTTGGGCTTCGTCTTGTCCATCAGCAGGTGGGTCACCATGATCCGGTTGTAGATTTCGGTGGCGGCCTTGCGGGCGGCCTCGGCGACGATCGGCTTATAGCTTTCGCCGTGAATCATGATCTGCCATTTGCCCTCGCGCTGGTAGCGTCCGGTTTCCGGGTCCTTCATGATGGGAAGGCCCCACTCCTCGAACTTGTGCACCGTGGCGTCGACATGGCGAGCAATGTCGTAGCCCAGATCCTCCCGCACCAGCCCCATGAGGTCGTTGCGGGCGTAGCGGACATGGTCTTCGGGCTGGTTCTCGTCCCACTGCATGCCCATGTAGCAGTTGATCGCGTAGAGGCCTTGCGCCACGGCGCCGCTGCGTTCGATGTTCGCCTTCTCGACGCAGACAATCTTTAGGTCGCGCCCCCAGTACCTGGATTCGTAGGTGGACCCGCAGCCAGCCATACCGCCGCCGATGACCAGGATGTCCGAGTCCACGAAAACCGTTTTTCTGCGTTTGAACAGGCCCACTAGACCACTCCCAGTTTGAGTTGATCCGGTGTCAGCGCGGGCAACTTTTCGATGTTGAGGCCATCCGGTTCGTGCGCGAGTTCCTGGGATCGCATCGCCTCTTGATTGGGCGGATCGTATTCGGCCGGCGATTTTATCGACCCCCAAGGCGTGGTCCGGATCGGGGATACGAAATTCTTTTCCCGGCCGTCGCGGAATATGACCTTCCAGGAGATGGTGCCCTTCTCCTCTTCCCGGAGCACCCGGACAGAGTGGCCCAAGGGGGCGAAGTCGGCGTACCCGCGTACGTCGATTGCGTTTTGCGGACAGGCCTTCACACAGGAGTAGCACTCCCAGCACATATTGGGCTCGATATTCACGGCACGCCGGTAAGTGGGATCGATGTGCA
>Ga0255057_10001486_pt1 | contig 13107 bp, 10 predicted proteins | sample Cases_109_6_MG_FD_189022 | JGI IMG/M metagenome (GOLD analysis project Ga0255057, IMG submission 189022) | Seawater microbial communities from Amundsen Gulf, Northwest Territories, Canada - Cases_109_6 | ecosystem: Environmental > Aquatic > Marine > Gulf | place: Canada: Northwest Territories... | reverse complement strand
TGGATCAGTATGTCGGTGCGTTCGAGCCCGCCTCCTCGGAGCAGATCGGCGACTGGACGAAGTACACCTTCGACAGCGACGGCGGGAACGGGCCGACCTGCATCGACGGGTCGGACTTCACGGTCTTCCACCAGCAGCGCGACACGGAGAAGCTCGTCATCTTCCTCAACGGTGGTGGCGCCTGCTGGCAGGACTTCTACTTCTGCACCATCCAGGCCGACCAGGACCCGCCCGCCGAAACCGGCATCTTCGCCGATTCCTTCGACGACGGCGGCAGCGGGATCGACAATCCGCTGGCGGACTGGTCGAAGCTCTACGTGAGCTATTGCGACGGCTCGGTCTTCACCGGCGACAACGTGGTCGCCGACCCCAACTTCCCCCTCGGACCGGTGCGCCACCACCGCGGGCTCCGCAACATCACCGCCGCCCTCGACCTGGCACGCACACTGCACAAGCCCGTGAAGAACGTGCTGCTCTCGGGATCGAGCGCCGGGGGCTTCGGCGTCTCGGCCTGGACGCCCTGGGTAGCCCGGTTCATCTTCCCGGCGGCGCCGGGGTTCCAGGTCTTCGACGATGCGGGCCCGCCGATCAACAACCCGCTCCTGGTCAACGACGTGCTCGCGCGCGCGAACGACTGGGCGTTCGAGCAGTTCTATCCCGAGAGCTGCACCGACTGCGACATTTTCGGCGCCGGCAACGAGTTCGTAAGGTGGACGCACGACAATGACCCGCAGCTCGAGACCTCGACCTACAGCACGGACGGCGATCAGGTCATCCGCTTCTTCCTCGGGATCCCGACGCAGGTGCAGTACCGCGCCGCGCTGCTCGGTGCGACCGACCCGATCAACGCCGATCACCCGGACCGCTACAAGCGCTTCATCCGCAGCGGCGACACGAGCCACACCTCGCTCCGGGGCGATCTCTTCTACACGGGTACGGCGGACGGAGTGCCGCTCTACGAGTACATGGACGACTTCGTGAATGGCGACCCGGGCTGGGTCGACATCGTGGAGGACTTCGTCCCGGCGCCCTGAGCCGAGACCAGGCGGCGGCGCGTCGCACAGCGGCGGCAGCGTCGAAGCTCGAGGCCCAGCGAGGTGGCCTAGACGCCGAGCTCCTTGAAGGACTGCGCCATCATCTGCGCAGCATCACAGGTCAGCCACATCGTGGGCTCGACCTCCAGCACCACACGCATCGGCGAATCGAGGTGCTTCTCGAAGGCGCCGCGGGCCCGGCCCGGCTGCGCCACGACGCGGGCGGCCATGAGCGGGTAGAACCACGACTTCGTCTCCGCGTCCTCGCGAATCGTGCAGTTGCCCTTGATGGTGACGGTGCGGGCGGGAGGTAGATTCACGCCCATGCTCGTCACGATCACGGCACAGCGCGGATCCCGGCGCAGGGCGTTGATCCGTTTGCGTTGACTCGTCGCGGTGAGCCAGACCTTCCCCTCGTGCCAGACGTAGCCCATGATGACACCCATCGGTGATCCGTCCTTCGTGCCCCAGCAGAACGTGCACTCGGTCTGGATCGACATCACGGCCTCTCGGTCCTCGTCGCTCAATGCGAAGGGCCGGAGGTCCTCGTAGTAGGCTTTGTCCTCGCTCAAGATCCTCGTCTCCTCTCCGCCGGCCGCAAAGCCCGCGCGATTGGCAAGCCTCTCCAAGGGGTCGAAGCGGCCGACAGCGTCAGGGCCACCTGCTAAACGGCGGGGCGATCCCCCTCGCCCCGAAAAACGGAGATCTCCACCGCATCGGGGATGTCGCTGTACTCGACGCTCGCGGGCCGGTTCTCGGAGTCGTAGCGGCCGCAGCTCCGCACGTAGTCGAGGTACTTCGCGGCTCCGAAGACCTCCCCTACGTTGTCGGCGACGACGGTGCTGCCCGGTCGCAGCAGCGCGCACGCCTCGAGGCGGCGGAGGTCCGGCTCGTAGAGCTCCTTCCAGTGATCGAGGAAGACGAGGTCGAAGGGACCCTCGAGCGTGGGGATCACCTTCCCGGACGCCCCGCGAACGACCTCCACGCGCTCGGAGAGCCCCGCGTACTCGACGTTGGCGCGAGCGACCTCAGCGGCGACCGGGTCCTTCTCGACGGATACTAGACGCCCTTCGGGGCCCAGGCGCTGGGCGATCAGGATCGCCGAGTAGCCGCAGTAGGCACCGAGCTCGAGCACGCGGGCGTTGGCGGGGAGGGGATCGAGCAGCTCGGCCATCAGCGGCCCCTTCTCGGGACCGACGCTCATCAGGAAGCGCACCTCGCGCGCGAAGCGATCGAGGGCGCGGAGCACATCCTCCGGGTCGCCGCGCTTGGCATTCGCCTCGACGAATTCCCGTGCCCTGACCGTGCGAGGCGGCGCTCCCTGGACACGGTCGACGACGATCTCCGAGAGCCGCCGCAGGGTCCAGGGCAGCACCGACGGCGTGAGGAAACGCCAGATCTGGGGCAGCGCCATCCCTGCTGTATATCACGGGAGCCCGCTCGGCCGCGCCTTGAGACGATGCGCGTCAGCTCGGAGCCCGGGGAAGCGAGAGCTGCCGCTGCACCCGTTCGCGCACGGCCACCGCGACTTCGTCGACGCCCGCGGCGGTTGGGATGCGCTCGATGTAGGAGCGGTCGAGTGCCGCGAAGATGGAGGCCACTCGCCCCAGGCGCGCTGCATCTTCGAAGACGGCCTCGCGAACCGCGCCGCGCTGCGCCACTCGCGAGAGCCCCGCCTCGGTCCCGACCTCGAGCAGCAGGACCAGGTCGGGCGTCGGGAACTCCGCCTCGCTCTCGGCCAGGATCTGGCGCCAGTCGAGACCGCGCGCACCCTGGTACGCCACGCTCGAGAGGTAGTAGCGGTCCGTCACCACCAGCCGGCCCGCCTCGAGGGCCGGGCGGATCAGCTCGGCCACGTGCTCGCGCCGGTCCTCGACGAACCAGCGCAGCTCCTCGGCCGCGGACACAGCCGCGCCGCTCCGGGCCATCTCGCGGATGCGCCGTCCCCAGGCCCCCTGCGTCGGCTCGGCTGTAGCGACCACATCGTGGCCGGCGGCGCGCAGGGCTGCGACCAGGTGCTCGAGCTGCGTGCTCTTGCCGCTGCCGTCGATGCCTTCGAAGGCGATCAGGCGCCCCGAGTTCACGGGCACGAGAAGTCCCGCGGTTCACCCGCGACCCTCACGGCGCAGCGCCACCCACGCGCAAGCGCCCGTTCCAACTTCGCTTCTCGCGATGCCGCCGGCGGGCTCGAAGCCGGCACGGGCCTTGCTAAAGGAGAGGGGCGTGTCTTCGGACACACCCGCCATGCCCCTCTAGCGGGACCGGGGGTTGGCGGGACCCGGGTCGCCGGGCGGGGACACAGGTTCGGCGTGGAGAAATTCATGGGGTGAGGCTCCACGTCGGGTTCCCGCCCGGCGGCCTCTGCGGGCCCAAAGGGCCCGCAGAGCCGTGCCTCAGCTGATCTTGCCCTGGAGCAGGAAGGCGATAACGAGGCCGTAGATCGCGATCGACTCGATCAGCACCATGCCCAGGATGAAGGTTGTGAACATGGCTCCCGCAGCGCCCGGGTTGCGCGCGATGCCCGCCGTGGTGTTGCCCGCCGTGAGACCCTGGCCGATGCCGCAACCGAGGCCTGCCAGGCCGACCGCGAGGCCCGCGCCAAGGGCGTAGCCCCAGCTGCTCGAGCCGCTGCCGTCCTCGGCCATCGCGACCGCGGGGAGCACCGCGAAGAACAGCGTCCAAATGAGAAGCCTGCCGAACTTACGCATGACGATTCGTCTCCTTGCTGGGTGAGATGGAATGGGTCGCTCCGACCCCGCTAGTGGGGCTCGTCGAGCGCCAATCCGATGTAGATCATGGTGAGAAGAGAGAAGATGAAAGCCTGCAGCACCGAGATGATGACCCCGAGGCCCATGAAGATGGCCGGAATCGCGATCGGCACCAGCGACAGCCACACCGCGATGACGGTGTGGTCCGCGAACATGTTCGCAAGCAGCCGGACCGCCAGGGTCAGCATGCGGGCCAGGTCGAGCGGCAGCTCCAGCACCAGGAAGACCGGGGCCAGCAGGCGGAAGTGCACCACGCGCCCGCCGATCTCCTTCTCGAAGAAGCTCGGGCCCATGAACTTGAGCAGGTACTTGCCCTTGTGCTTCACGATCCCGATCCAGGTGTAGAAGACCCAGGCGATCACGGCCCAGGCCCAGGTGGTGTTGGCATCGCTGGTGGCGCCGTCGAGGCCGGGGATCAGGCCCATCAGGTTCGAGACCAGGATGAAGAAGAACATCGTTCCCACCAGGGGGAAGTACTTCCTCCAATCGGGCCCCATGCGGTCTTTGGCCATGCCGGAGAGCCACTCGACCAGCACCTCGACCACGTTGCGCACGCTGATGCCCTGATCGGGGATCACGCCGCGGGAGGGATCGGCCAGGCTGCGCCGCACCAGCAGGCCGGCGACCAGCAGGATTGCAATCGAAACCAGCGAAGCCGCGAAGACCCAGGGCAGCTGGATCCAGCCCTCGAGCTGGTGGAAAATCGACATCAGCCCTCTTCCTCTTCCTCTGCCCCCGCGTGCTCGCGGGCGAGCCACGGGTTCCAATCGTCCCAGGCCGGGTCATCGGGTTCGAGGCCGGGGGCGTGCGGATCGAGCGGCGGGCGTGTGCGCCAGGCCTCGATGACAGCAGCCGGCATGATCAGCGAGAGCCCGATCAACAGGCCCGCCGGGTCGGCACCAAAGTACAGAGCGGCGGCGATCCCGATCACCAGGATCCCGAAGCGCAGGCCGAATACCCCCGTCCACATGCCGCCGCTGCGAATCTCGCCCCAGAAGAGCAGCTGCGCCTGACGCCGCAGGCCGCGGAAGTTCACCGCCTCCAGCAACGCCCCGGCTGCGAGGCTCAGGGCGAACAGGGGCGTCGCGAGGACGAGCGAGGCCGCGACCGCACTGGCCGAGATGGCGAGATTGATGCGCTCGATCGGATCGATGCTCACCGATCCTGGTCCTCACTCTGCGCTTCCCCTGCGTCCGGCCCGTGGAGCCGCCGACCCAGTCTCAGGAGGCTATGCACGAAGGAGCTGAAACCCAACGCCGTTCCCAGCAGCAGACCCCAGGGTGAGGTGCCATATCGACTGTCTACCCAGTAGCCCAAGCCCGCGGCGATCAGGATCGCCACCACTGCTTCGGAAGCGGCTCGGTAAGCCAGCCCCTGGCGCCGCGAACGGCGTCGCCTCTCGGCCTGCTCTCTTTCATCCGGCCGGCCCGTCACAACTGGCCTGGCCCTTCTCTGGCACGGGTGCGGGCGCCCGCGTGCTGCTGAAACAACAAGGGCTCGGGTTCGAAAGCGCCCGAGCCCCAGAACGCGCCGGGAGCCTAGCCAACGCCCCGGCGAAGCTCAACGCACCTCGGCCGCCCGCCGCAGCGCGTGCTCGGCGGCGGCCAGGGTGGCGTCCAGCTCGTCGTCCCCGTGGGCGAGGGACACGAAGCCAGCCTCATAAGGGGAGGGTGCCAGATAGATGCCGGCATCCAACAGCGCGTGGAAGAACACCCGGAAGCGCTCCTCGTGGGCCTGCTTGGCGTCCTCGAAACAGCTCACCGGACCCGGGTGGAAGAAGAATCCGAACATGCCGCCGACCGCTGCCGTGCAGAGCTCCACGCCGGCGCTTTCCGCCCGCTCGAGCAGCCCCGAACTGAGCCGCTCGGACATCTCAGCCAGACGTTCGTAGGCTCCGGGCTCGGCCAGCCGTCGCAGTGTGGCGACACCGGCCGCCACGGCCAGCGGGTTCCCCGACAGTGTGCCCGCTTGATAGACCGGCCCCGACGGAGCCACCTGCTGCATCAGCTCGCGGCGCCCACCGTAGGCGGCGGCGGGAAAGCCTCCTCCCACCACCTTGCCTAGGCAGGTCAGGTCGGGAGCCACCCCGTAGTGAACCTGCGCGCCGCCCCAGGCGACCCGGAAACCCGTCATCACCTCGTCGAAGATCAGCAGCGCTCCGTGGGCGTTGCACAGCTCCCGCAGCCCTTCGAGAAATCCGGCCACGGGCAGGATGCAGCCCATGTTGCCCGCCACGGGCTCCACGATGACGCAGGCGAGCTCCTGCCCCCAGCGCTCGAAGGCCGCGCGGACCGAGCCCAGATCGTTGTAGGTCGCCTGGACCGTGAGCTCGGCAAAGGCCTCGGGCACACCCGGTGAGCCCGGGATGCCGAGCGTGGCGACGCCGCTCCCGGCTCCCACCAGCAGCGAGTCGGCGTGGCCGTGGTAGCAACCGTCGAACTTGAGGATGCGGTTGCGGCCGGTGGCGGCACGCGCCAGGCGCAGTGCACTCATGCTGGCCTCGGTGCCGGAGGAAACCGCGCGCACCATGTCCATGCCCGGAAGCGCTGCGCACAAGAGCTCGGCCAGCTCCACCTCGGCTTCGGTGGGCGCTCCGAAGCTCGAGCCTCGCGCCAGCGCCTCGCTGGCGGACCGCAGCACGGAAGGCTCCGCGTGCCCCAGGATCAGCGGGCCCCAGGATCCGACGTAGTCGATGTAGCTGCGCCCGTCGACGTCGGTCACGCGACAGCCCGCGCCGCTGGCAATGAACGGTGGCGTCCCCCCCACCGCCCGGTAGGCGCGTACGGGGCTGTTCACGCCGCCGGGAATGACGCGTTGTGCGCGCTCGAAGAGCTCCCGGCTGCGGCTCACGCCTCTTCGCTGGCCACGTCGCTGTCGGCCAGGCGCGCCATCGCGGCCACCTGTTCGTCCTCTCCCAGGTTCATGACGCGCACGCCCTGGGTAGCCCGCCCCATGGTGGATATGCCCGAGACCTTGCAGCGCAGGATCTTGCCGCGGTCGGTGATCAGCATGACCTCGTCGTCGTCCACCACCTGGGCCCCGCGCACCACCCTGCCGTTTCGCGCGCTGGTGCGGATGGTGATGATGCCCTGGCCGCCGCGCTTCTGGACACGGTAGTCGTCGAGCGGGGTGCGCTTGCCGTAGCCGTTCTCGGTCACGGTCAGGATCGTGGCCCCGGGCTCGAGGATCTCCATGCCCACCACGCAGTCGCTCTCGGAGAGTGCCATGCCGCGCACGCCGGCTGCCGTGCGGCCCATGGGGCGCACGTCGGTCTCGGCGAAGCGAATCGACTTGCCATTCTGGCTGGCGATCAACACCTCCTGGTTGCCGTTGGTGTGGATCGCCGCGATCAGCTCGTCCTCGTCGTCGAGGTTGATGGCGATGATGCCGCCGCGGCGCGGGTTCGAGTAGGCGTCGAGGCGCGTCTTCTTCACCACGCCCTTGCGGGTGCCGAGCATGATGAAGGCGCCGTCGGCCTGATCGAAGCTGCGCACGGGCAAGGTGGCCTGCACGCGCTCGCCCTCGGCGAGCTGCAGCACGTTTCGCAGAGCCCGCCCGCGAGCGGCGCGCCCGAGCAGGGGAAGCTCGTGAACCTTGAGCCAGTGCACCCGGCCCCGCGTCGTGAAGAACAGGATGTAGGCGTGGGTCGAGGCCACGAAGAGGCGTTCCACGAAGTCCTCCTCGCGCGCCTCCATCCCCTTCACGCCCTTGCCGCCCCGGCGCTGCGCCCGGTACTGGGTGAGCGCGCTGCGCTTGATGTAGCCAGCGTGGGACACGGTGACGACCATGTCCTCCTCGACGATCAGGTCCTCGGTGCTGAGGCCCTCGACCGGTGGCCCGATCTCGGTGCGACGCTCGTCGCCGTACTTCTCCCGGATCGCTTCGAGCTCCTCGATGATCACGTCGAGGATGCGCTCGTCGCTCGCCAGCAGCTCCCGCAGCTCGTCGATACGGGCGCGCACCTCCTCCAGCTCGTTCATCACGCGGTCGCGCTCCAGCTGGGTGAGTGCGCGCAGGCGCATGTCCAGGATGGCGCCGGCCTGGAGCTGGGAGAGCTCGAAGCGGCCCATCAGGTTGGTGCGCGCCTCGGCCGTACTCTGCGAGCCGCGAATGATCGCGATCACCTCGTCGAGGTTGTCCAGCGCGACCGCGAAGCCCTCGAGCAGGTGGGCGCGCGCCTGGGCCTGGGCGAGGTCGTAGGTGGCTCGGCGCACCACGACCTCACCGCGGAAGTCGATGAATTCGCGCAGGGCCTCCTTGAGCGCGAGCAGCTTCGGGCGGCCGTTGACCAGCGCCAGCATGTTGACACCGAAGGTCGACTGGAGCGGTGTCTGCTTGTAGAGCTGGTTGAGCACGACCTCTTCGGGCGCGTCGCGGCGCAGCTGGATCACGATGCGCATGCCCTGCCGATTCGACTCGTCGCGCAGGTCGGTGACCCCGTCGATCTTGCCGTCCCGCACCAGATCGGCGATCCGCTCCAGCAGCGAGGACTTGTTGACCATGAACGGGATCTCGCTGACGACGATGCGCAGGCCCTTGGGGCCTTCCTCGAATTCGGCCCGGGCGCGCACCGCGAGCAGGCCCTTGCCGGTGGCGTAGGCGGCACGGATGCCCTCGCTGCCGCAGATGGTGGCCCCGGTTGGGAAGTCGGGCCCGGGCATCCGCTCCAGCAGCTCGTCGAGGGTGCACTGCGGGTTGCGCGCCTCGAGCATCAGGGCATCGATCAGCTCGCGCAGGTTGTGGGGCGGGACGTTGGTAGCCATACCCACGGCGATGCCGGAGGAGCCGTTGGCCAGCAGGTTCGGGAAGCGTGCGGGAAGCACCACGGGCTCATCGACGCTGCCGTCGAAGTTCGGCACGAAGTCGACCGTCTCGCGGTCGATGTCGCGCAGCATCTCCTCGGCAATCGAGGTGAGCCGTGCCTCGGTGTAGCGGTAGGCCGCCGCCGAGTCGCCATCGATGGAGCCGAAATTGCCCTGGCCGTCCACCAGCGGGTAGCGGAGCGAGAAGTCCTGGGCCATCCGGACCATGGAGTCGTAGACGGCCGTGTCGCCGTGGGGGTGGTAGTGCTTGAGCACCTCGCCCACGACGCCGGCGGACTTCGAGTAGCTGCGATTGGGGAGCAGCCCCTCCTGCTGCATGGCGTACAGGATGCGACGGTGGACGGGCTTCAAGCCGTCGCGCACATCGGGCAGCGCGCGGCTGATGATGACGGACATCGAGTAGTCGAGGAAGGAGCGTCGGACCTCGTCTTCGATGGCAACGGGCAGGGCGCCAGAGCTGGGGGGGCTCCCCCCGCCCTCGCCTCCCGGCTGCGGACTCTCGGTCGGTTCCTCGGCCAAGGCTTGCTCCCGGGGGGCTCAGATATCGAGGTTCTGGACGTCGAGGGCGTTGCGCTCGATGAACTCGCGGCGCGGCTCGACTTCGTCGCCCATCAGCGTGGTGAAGGCCTCGTCCGCCTCGACCGCGTCCTCTACGCGCACCTGCAGCAGGGTGCGCCGGCTCGGATCCATGGTCGTATCCGCCAGCTGGTCCGGATTCATCTCGCCCAGACCCTTGTAGCGCTGGATGGAGAGGCCCTTCTCACCCAGCTGGAGCAGGCGCTCGAGCAGCTCCACGGGGCTGCCGACCTGCTCGGGCTCGTCCTCGCCACTGCGACTCAGCGTGTAGGGTGCCGTACCGATCTCGCCGACTTCACTCGCCAGCTCCACCAGACGCAGGAAGTCGGGCGAGCGCAGGAAGACGGTGTCCAAGGGCGTGCGAAAGCTCACGCCGGCGCGTCGGGTCTCCGCCAGCAGTCGGTAGCCACCGTGCTCCGGGTCGGCGGCCGTATCCCAGCTGATGGGCTCGTCCTCGCTCGCACCGGCCCGCAGCCGCTCCTCGACGCGGGGGGCCACTTCGTCGCGCAGGCGGGTTTCGTCGGCCAGGTCGGCCTCGCGCGGCGCGCCCGCCCACACGGCCGCGTCGACCACACGCTCGTCCAGCCGGCGCAGAGCCAGCCGTTCCAACAGCTTGCGGTAGAAGCTGGCGCAGGTGAGCAGGCGCCGCAGCCGCTCGTCTTCGAGCGCGTCGTCGGCACCCGCGGCGGTGACCGAGACGCTGCCGAGTGCCAGGTCGAGGAGGTACTCCTCCAGGGTGCGCTCGTCCTTGATGTAGCGCTCGCTCTTGCCCTTCTTGACCTTGTAGAGCGGCGGCTGGGCGATGTAGAGGTAGCCGCGCTCGATCAGGTCGCGCATCTGGCGGTAGAAGAAGGTCAGTAGCAGCGTGCGGATGTGGCTCCCGTCCACGTCGGCGTCGGTCATGATGACGACCTTGTGGTAGCGGGCCTTGTCGGCGTCGAACTCGTCCCCGATACCGCAGCCGATCGCCGCGATGATGGCCTGGATCTCGACGCTGGAGAGCATGCGGTCGAGGCGGGCGCGCTCGACGTTCAGGATCTTTCCGCGAATCGGCAGGATCGCCTGGGTCTCGCGGGAGCGACCCTGCTTCGCGGTCCCCCCGGCCGAGTCGCCCTCCACGATGAAGACCTCGCTCTTGGCCGGGTCCTGCTCCTGACAGTCCGCCAGCTTGCCTGGCAGGCTGTGGTCCGAGAGCGCGCCCTTGCGCCGGGCCAGGTCGCGGGCCTTGCGCGCCGCGGCTCGGGCACGGGCGGCATCGAGCACCTTGAGCAGCATCGGCTTCGCCGCCTGGGGATTCTCCTCCAGGTAGGCGCCGAGCTGGTCGTAGACGATCGCCTCGACCAGCCCGCGCACTTCCGAAGTGCCCAGCTTGGTCTTGGTCTGCCCCTCGAACTCCGGCTGCGGGAGCTTCACGGAAATCACGGCCGTGAGCCCTTCGCGCGTGTCGTCGCCGCTCAGGCTCTCGGGGCCTTCCTTGCCGTTCTTGTGGTGGGTGCTGATGTAGCGGTTCAGCGTGCGCGTCAGCGCCGTCCGAAAGCCGATCAGGTGGCTGCCGCCCTCCACGGTGTTGATGTTGTTGGCAAAGGCGTAGACGGCCTCGTTGTACGAGTCGTTGTATTGGATCGCGATCTCGATCTGTACCGGAACGTCGTTGCCCTTCTTGGGGAAGCTGCGTTGACCGGAGATGAAGACCGGCGGCGAGTGGAGCGGCGAGCGACTGCGGTTCAGGTGCTCGACGAACGACACGATTCCGCCCTCGTAGCAGAAGTTGTGGCTCTTGCCGGAGCGTTCGTCGTTTATCTGGATGCGCAGCCCCGCATTCAGAAAGGAGAGCTCGCGCAGCCGTTGTGACAGCACGTCGAAGGAGAACTCGAGCGACGAGAAGATCTCCGGGTCCGGGTGGAAGGTCACCCGGGTGCCGGTGGTGTCGGTGGTGCCGATGGCCTCGAAGGGGCTGTCGGGGTCGCCGCGCTGATAGGTCTGACGCCAGACCCGGCCGTCGCGCCGGATCTCTATTTCGAGGCGTTCGGAGAGCGCGTTGACCACCGAGACACCAACGCCGTGCAGGCCGCCTGAAACCTTGTAAGTCGAATCGTCGAACTTGCCGCCCGCGTGCAAGGTTGTCATCACGACCTCGGCAGCAGGCCGATTCTCCGTAGGATGGTTGTCGACCGGGATGCCACGGCCATCGTCCGTCACGGTGACGCTGTTGTCTTGATGGATGACGACCGAGATGTCCTTGCAGTAGCCGCCTACCGCCTCGTCGACGGAATTGTCCACGACCTCGTAGACGAGGTGGTGCAGTCCATCGGGACCTGTGGTCCCGATGTACATCGCCGGTCGTTTTCGTACCGGGTCGAGGCCCTCCAGGACCTCGATCGAACTCGCGTCGTAGCTCACCCTTGGGATCGTCCTCGAGCCGCTCGGACCCTCGAAAGGGGGCGGCGGTCGGATGCCTCCGCACCCGGACCGAAAGAGGGTACCGGACTGCTAAGTCACCGTAAAGCCATCGGGAACCGATGTTTGGCGGTTCAAACTCGCATCGGCATCACCACGGCGAGTGTGTCCTCGTCATCCGTGGGAACGATTTGCGCGGGCGAGAGCGGATCCTGGAAGCCGAATCGCACTTCCTTGGCGGCAAGCACCGTCAGACAGTCAGTCAAGTAGCGGGCGTTGAACGCGATCTCGAGCTCTTCACCGGCGTAGTCGACGTCGAGTTCCTCGTGCGCTTCGCCCAGATCAGGGTTGTTGGATGAGAGCTTCATCAGGCCCGAGCCGAGCTCGACCTTCACCGCACGGCTTCGCTCCGAAGAGAGCAAGACGACTCGCCGTAGTGCGTGCAAGAGCGTTTCACTCGGGAGTATGATCTGGTGCTTCTGCTGCTTTGGAATCACCTGGCGGTAGTTGGGGAATTCTCCTTCGATGAGTCGCATGACTAGGGTGACACCCCGCTTGCGCACGAGCCCGCTGTTTCCCTCGAAACCAATTTCCACTTCGTCTGCATCTTCTTCGTCGACGAGCTTCTTCAGCTCCGCCAAGCCCTTGCGCGGAATGATCACGCCCGGATCGAGTCCCTCGAGATCGGCACCCAGCAACCGATCCACATAGGCAAGCCGATGACCATCCGTAGCCACCATCCGCAGCTTCCCGCTGTCGGGTATCAACTCGAGGAAGACGCCGTTCAGGTTGTAACGGGTCTCGTCCATGGAGGCTGCGTACATGGTGCGTTCGATCATCTGACCCAGCACCGCGGCCTGGACGACCACAGTCTTGCCGGGAGCCGCTGTGGGAAGAGTCGGGTACTCCTCAGCCGTGTTGCCCGCCAGCGTGAAGTCCGCACGTGCGCATTGGATGGAGAGGTAGGCGTCGTCCGTTGCCTCGATGTGCACGGGTTCGTCGGGAAGCTCACGCACGATCTCGTAGAGCTTCTTGGCGGAAGCGGTTACCCGGCCGGGGGTCATCACATCTGCAGCGTGGGTGCTGCGAATGCCCACCTCGAGGTCCGTCGCCGCAAGCTCGAGGCCCTCGTCACCCGCATCGAGCAACACATTGGCCAGGATTGGCATCGTGTTGCGCTTCTCGACTATGGACTGGATACGCGAAAGGCCTCGTTGGAGCTCGGCTCGCTGGATGGAGATCTTCATGGATTCCTATCCTCAAAATCAAATCTAGAAAGTAGAAATAGAAGAGCGCGCGATGTCCGACAAAGTGCACTCAAGTATGCGTCGTTGCTGGGTCAGCCGATGTGTCGGCCACAACCGGAGAAGCGTGCATAGGAGTTGGCTGGCAACGCGACTCGACCCCCCGTACGCAATCTTATCACGCGTCGGGACCCGCAAGCGCTTTTGACCGGGCTCGAATGGGATCTCCTGGGCGGTCGAATTACGGCCTCGGAACAGGGGTTTG
>Ga0255057_10001485_pt1 | contig 13120 bp, 8 predicted proteins | sample Cases_109_6_MG_FD_189022 | JGI IMG/M metagenome (GOLD analysis project Ga0255057, IMG submission 189022) | Seawater microbial communities from Amundsen Gulf, Northwest Territories, Canada - Cases_109_6 | ecosystem: Environmental > Aquatic > Marine > Gulf | place: Canada: Northwest Territories... | reverse complement strand
ATTTGAAATTTGGAGTTCTTCGCCCGCTGGAGGTGAAGCTGGGGAGACGGCGCTCCGCCGATCGGTATGCACCGCGAACGATCGATCTGGATATCGCTTTCTTTGGCTCTTTGGTTATCGACGATCCGGCCCGCGGCCTGGTGATCCCCGACCCCGACATCGGCATCTGTGCGCATTTAGCGCTGCCACTCGCCGATCTCGAGCCCCTCTTTAGACACCCGGTGTCCGGTGAGACGCTAGCGCAGCTGGCAGCGAGCTTTACCGCCAGCGAGTCGATCCAACTCTTTGAGGGACTCCGTCTGCAGCCCGGGTAAGCGGGAAGACAAACGGTCGTTGGCACGCAGCCGAGGTAGGAGTCCCTATCAGGCAGAGCTGCCGGGGATGCTCTCGATGTAGGTCGACTGGATGTCGTCCAAGTAGATCTCCCATCTGGCGAGATTGAGCCCGACCAGTAGGATCATGAGCAGGACCATGGCCAGAGCCGTCATCAGTCTCGGCTTGTAATGGGGCAGGCTGGTGAGGACGAACCGGATGTGAGTGACCAGATCCCAGGCCGCAAGGATACCGATCATCACGGCGATGATCAGGAAGGTCCAGTTGACCGTCGGCAAGTTCTCCACTTGGCTCATATCCTCGGGGCTCGGGGCCGAGCCCAGCCAAATCAGGTTGCCCACAGCGTAGATGACCGTCAGCGCCATCAAGGTCCCGTAGGTCACCAAGCGGGAGATATTTTGGGTCCTACCCTCGCGGCGGGCCTGGGAGAGACCGAGATACTGAGCGGCAGCGAGCAGGAAGATAGCAGCCGCCAAACCCACTTCCAAGAGAACAAGCGTTTTAATCATGGCAGAAGAGTATATCCCTTGAGTTTGTCCACAGCTGTGGCAAAGGCCACGGTCAGCAGAACGGTGTGAGGAGCGGCTTTACTGGTCTTTCCAGTTTTGAGGCCAGCGGACGAAAAGCCCGTCGGCCCACACAATATCTTGTTTGTAGTCGGTGGAGACAAAGGGTGCCATGGTGTAGGTAGTGCCGTCGAAGAGCCCGCCCTTGCCGGCGCTACGGATCGCCAAAGTGTCCGCGTCGTTGAAGTTGACGGCCTTGATGTAATAGTCCAGCTCGGTGCCCCAGCCGTCGCTGTTGGGGATGGCGGCCATATAGACCGGCACCATGATGGCGTCGAGTTCTTCGTGAGTCACAGACTCGAAGTTGTCTAAATCCATTACGTCCGTGGTGCTGGCGCCGGCAGCCGCGGCACCGGCCTGATCGGTTACCCAGTTCAACATGGCCTTGCCGATCGAGTTGATATTGGCCATCGTCTTGCGCTGCTTGGCCTTCTCCAGCGAATCGAGATAGTAGGGGAGAAGAACGATAAAGATAAGCCCGACAATCGTGACGACGACGATTAGCTCAACGGCGGTGAAACCTTTTTTCTCTTTCTGTGATCTGCGCATTTCAACCCCCTCAAGCGGGTGTGGATGTCAAAGCCTGGGCGACGAGCGCCGAAATCTTGCCGGTGTCATAAAGTGCAAACCTGATGCCAATTGGATTCCCCCAAATCAAGAGGTTTCCGTGGAGTTGTCCGAAAATGCGTGACAAACGATGTCAGGTTGACTCCAGCGAAATGACACCTCTCGCTGACCTTAGGGCGGAAACAGAGCTTCGTCAGTGGCATTCCTCACAATGACGGTCGTTTGTACTACGATTCGGGCCGTTACGCCGATCCGTTGGGGATCGGCGGCTGTCTGGGACAGGACAGAAATGGCGATATGCGGTCTCTAGCGAGCACCTTGAAGACTTTGTGGTGGATGCTTCTGTGGGGCACTTTGGCGCCAGCCCTCTTTGGTGAAGGGATTAGCCGCTTGCAGTATCTGGGTGAGGCCCGTCTCCAGCCGATGCAGCTGTTCGACGGTGCCGTGGTGGGCGGGCTTTCGGGGATCAGCTACGACGCGGAGCGGGATCAATACTACGCCATCTCGGACGATCAGGGTGTACTGAGCCCGCCCCGCTTCTTTACGCTGAAGATCGACCTGGAGGGTGGCACTCTGAATCCGGACGGCGTGACTCTCACGCGGGTCACCGAGTTGCTCACCAGAGACGGACGACCGATGGCCACCTACGGGGTGGACGGCGAGGGGATCGTCTTCACCGACGACGGGTCCTTTGTGGTCTCCTCCGAGGGCAACGTCGAGCGGGGGGTCGATCCCTTTGTTCGCGAGTACGGCCGGGATGGGACCTTGATCCGAAAGATCATTTTGCCAAAGAAGATCCTGCCCAACGACACTGGAAGGAGGGGTGTAAGGCACAACCTGGGTCTCGAAAGCCTGACGCTGGCTCCAAGCGGCCGGATTCTTTTTACGGCGGTCGAGAACGCGGTCGTACAAGATGGGCCGGAAGCGGATCTCGAGCAGCGCAGCCCGGCCCGTATCTTGAAGTTGGATCTCGATCGGGGCCGAGTAGAAGCCGAGTACCTCTACTGGGTAGAGCCGATACCTACCGACACAACTTACGAGAACGGATTCAAGAACAATGGTCTGGTGGAGCTGCTGGCGATCGATGAGGAGACCCTGCTAGCCCTGGAGCGGTCCTTTGCCGCTGGTGTCGGCAACTCGATCCGCATCTACTGGATCTCGTTGAGAGAAGCCACCGATATTCGACTTTTGAAGCGCCTCGACGGGGTGGATCCCGAGACCATCAAGCCAGTGGAGAAGGTGTTGTTGCTCGATCTCGACGAGCTCGGAACGCGTCTCGACAACCTGGAAGGGATGACCTTTGGACCGTTACTCCCGGACGGCAGGCGAACCCTGGTGCTGATCAGCGATGACAATTTCAACCGGGGCCGTCAGGTCACCCAGATTCTGGCCTTTGCCGTCAGTGACGAGCGCGCGAGCATTCAGCAGATCCAGGGGCGCGGCCACTCCTCGCCGTTGACGGGTGATTGGCTGTGGGATGTCGACGGGGTGGTCACGGCGGCGGCTGGAACCGGCAACAACCAGAGATTCTGGCTGCAGACAACAGAATCCGATGGGGATCCTGGCACCTCGGCAGGCCTCTTTGTCGCCGTCGTCAGTGGTGCGCCTGAAATTGCAGTCGGCGACACCGTGGCGGTGGACGGTCGGGTGGAGGAGTTTGGAGGTCGTGGTGGCCTCACGGTCACCGGGATGGCGGCCAAGGGCGTGCGGGTTTTCTCCCAGGGTGATCCCCTCCCCCTAGCCATTCGTCTCGGTCTCGGGGGGCGACTGCCGCCCGGCGAGGTGATCGACGACGACGGGTTGAAATTCTTCGAGCCCGCGTTCGACGGTCTCGACTTCTACGAGAGCCTCGAGGGGATGCGGGTGGAGATTGTCGAACCGGTGGTCGTCGGACCAACCTCATCCTATGGAGAGATCGTGGTCGTGGGCGATTTAGGTCGGACGGCGTCTCTGCGCAGCACCAGCGGCGGTCTGGTCATCCGTACCGGAGACGCCAATCCGGAGCGCCTGGTAGTGAGCTCTCGTCTGGTGACCAAGGCTCCGGCCGTTGACAGTGGAACCCGTTTCAGAGCCCCGATCGTCGGCGTGATGGACTACGGCTTCGGCCAATACCTCGTTCTGGCCACCGCACACCTACCACCTTTTGAAGCGAAGGCAGCGCCCAGAGAGGCTACCGAGCTGCTCGGTGGTGGGTCCCGTTTGACTCTGGCGACCTACAACGTGGCCAACCTGGACGCGGGCGACGGCGAGGAGAGATTCACCCGGCTGGCAGAGTCGATCGTCGGCAACCTGGGCAGCCCCGATATCCTGGCCCTCCAGGAGATACAGGATAACAACGGCTCGGTGGACGACGGTGTCGTGGCGGCCGACCAGACTTTTGACAGGCTGATTGATGCCATTGCAGCCGAGGGTGGACCTCGGTACGAGTATTGCCAGATCGATCCGGTCGATGGTCAGGATGGCGGGCAACCCGGTGGCAACATCCGAGTCGGTTTTCTCTTCCATCCCTTGCGCGTCGACCTGGTCGGCAGCCCGGGGCGGGTCGACCCCGAGGACCCGGCCTTTGTCGGCGACCCCGAGCTGGGGCTCGAAGCCGGGCGGAAGTCCCTGGCGGCGGAGTTCCTGTTTCAGGGTCACCGCCTGCTCGTCATCAACAACCATTGGAAATCGAAGCGGGGAGACGACCCCCTGATGGGTGCCAGCCAGCCCCCGTTGGCGAGGACCGAGAGCCAGCGATCGCGGCAGGCCTGGGTCGTCAGGGAGTTCGCAGACGAGTGGCTCGCCCGGAATCCCGGTGCCGACGTGGTGGTCTTGGGGGATCTCAACGAGTTGGTCGGCCGGGCTCCCATGCGGGTGTTGACGGCGACCGGTCTGGTCGAGCTAATTGCGGAGCTGCCGTCGGCCGATCGCTACACCTTCATCTACCGCGGCAACTCACAGGTTCTGGACCACATTCTGTTGAGCCCCGGCTTGCTGGAGCAGACCTCACCGCGACTGGATATCGTGCATCTCAACGCCGACTACGCCGACGGAGACCGCGCCAGCGATCACGATCCGGTGGTGGTCGAGCTCGACTTCAACCAGGATAGAGCTCCGCAGTAGGGGCGCTGCTGCTAATCCTCGACGAGACTCTGGGCGAAACATCCAAAGGCCCAGACGTCGTCGAAATTGGACACCAGTCCTACCGACACGCGCACAGCACCGGTGCTCTTGCCGTCGATACAGTGACGAAAGTCCTCGTAGGTCATCTCGCCCTCGGCGCGGGTAAAGCACGAGACCAGCTCGCTCTTGGACAGCCCCAGGGCCATCTCTCCCGCACCGGGGTTGCAGAAACAACCGGTACGAAGTGAGATCTGTCGTCGATTCGCTTTCTCTTCGACGAGCTCGTGATCGATCACCCGACCCGAGCGATCGAAGAAGTTGAAGGCCACCGTGCCACCGCGTTGCCGAGCCTCGGCCGGTCCATAGAGGTGGACCAGGGGTCGACCATTGCCGTGGCGCAGAGCCAGCAGGCTACCGATCAACCAGCCGGTGAGGCACTTGACTCGCCAGCCGATGATGTCGAGACCGATCGACTCGAGGAAGTCGATGCCGTAATCGACAGCGGGTATGTTGGCGTAGTCCAGGGTCCCGTCCTCGAATGCTTCCGATCCGGCGGCGAGATAGTGGCGATCGGCCTGTACCGAGGCGACTGTAATCGTGCCGCCGGCGAACCAGGGGCGGTGTAGCTTGGCCAACGCCGGCCAGCGGGCGATCATGGCGCCCACCCCGGTGGGGTACCCGAACATCTTGTAAAAGGAGAGTGCCACATAGTCGGGACGCCAGCGGTCCAGGTCGAGCCGATTGGTGGGGACGAAGGCCGCCGCATCCAGCAGCACATCCCAACCCTTGGCCTGTGCCCGGTCTACCCACTCCAGCGGGTGCTGAACGCCCGAAAAGTTCGACTGAGCCGGATAGGCGAACAGATTGTTGCCGTCGGGCCGGCCCCGGTCCAGGTGGGCGTCGAGGATGGACTCGTCGACCCGCATATCGGGTGGAGAGACGGGGATATACGTCGTCTCGGCGCCATGAGCCCGGTAGAACTCTCGAATCCCATTGACCGAGTTGTGGTTGTCGAAGGTCAGAAGAAACTGGTCTCCAGGCTCGAACGGGTAGGACTCGCCAATCAACTTGAGCGCATGACTGGCATTGGCGGTGAAGATGACACCGTACTCGTCGGGCGAGGCGTTGAAAAAGGTAAGGACGCGACGCCGGCATCGGGCAATGAGATCGGTGGTGCCGATCGAAGTCGGGTTCGTCGAGTGAGGATTGCCAAGAACGCTCGTCCTCAACAGCTCCATGTGCTGCAGGATCTGAGAATCGGCGTAGAGCCCCCCACCGGTGTAATCCAGATAGACGTGTCCCTGGTCGTCGAGGCGGGAAAAATCGCGGGCCCGAAGCTCGTCGAGGGCCTTGGTCTCCTCGAATTGGGGATAGGCCTCCAGAAAGACGGCATAAGCCTCTTTCTTGCCCAGATCGCGTTCGGATGTCAAGTGTGTCATCGGTGAGTCTTCCCAGAAGCCTACCCGAAGCGACCCGGTTCGTTCAACGGCTGGCGGACCGCACTCGGGGGACCACACCCCGTCCTTTTGGAGGGTGTGCGCGCGGGCAATGAGGTCGTATAATCCCTGACTATGCCCGGTCGCCGTCCGGGTTCTAAGCTGCGGGTCACCCCCGCCGATGGCATGACGACAGCCCCCACCACCCAAACAGACCCCGAGAGCAAGGCGAAGCCCTCCCCACCCGACCGGCCGAACGCGGCCTCCAACGAGACCGGGAGTATCGATCTGTCCCACGTGCCGCGAGAGCTGGGCCGGCTGGTAGGAGACGACGAGCGCGGGCCGACGATGATTTGTGTGGCCGGGCTCCACGGCAACGAGCCGGCCGGTCTGAGCGCCTTTCTTCGAGTTCAGGAGCGCTTGACGAGCGAGCCCGATGGCTTGGCAGGCCACCTGATAGGGCTGACCGGGAATCGCCAGGCCCTGGCTAAGAACCGGCGGTTTCTTGTCCACGATCTCAACCGCATCTGGCATCGGGATCGAGTCGCGGCCCTGCGTTCCACACCGGTTCCGGTCGAGGCAGAGGATCAGGAGCAGCGGGAGCTCGACTATGCGCTGCAGAGCGTCCTCGACGAAGCTCGGGGGCGAGTATATCTTCTCGATCTGCACACCACATCGGGTCCAGGGGGCGCTTTTGCCATCCTCGACGATACCTTGCCAAATCGCGAGATCGCCTTTGATTTTCCGGTTCCTCTGGTCCTTGGATTGGAGGAGGAGCTGGGCGGGACCCTGGCCGCCTATTCCACCGCCCTCGGCATCACGGTGGTGGGCTTCGAGTCGGGGCAGCACGAGGATCCCCTGGCTGTGGCCCAGGCGGAGGCCGCTATCTGGATCGCCATGGAATCATGCGCCGTCCTGCAGCCGAGATCCCGGGTGGAGGTCGAGCAGGCCCGCCGGCTTCTTGCTGCCAGTAACGGAGTGAGCTCGAGGATCCTCGAAGTCCGTTTCCGGCACCACGTTGGCCAACAGGATGGCTTCGAGATGAAACCGGGTTTGTCCAATTTCCGACCGGTGCAGGCCGGCGAAGTGCTGGCGTTTTCGAGCTCGGGACCGATAACGGCGCCCCAAGCGGGTCTGCTGCTGATGCCCCTGTATCAGGATCAGGGTGAGGACGGCTTCTTTCTGGTCCGTGAGGTCCAACCGGTCTGGCTCTCCGTATCCAAGGTGCTTCGCGGATTAGGGATGGAGAAGATCCTGCATCTTCTGCCTGGTGTTCGTCGACACCCCGAGTTGCCTGGCAGCTTCATTGTCGATCGGCGCTATGCGCGTTGGCTGGCGCGGCAGCTTTTCCATCTTCTCGGCTTTCGGCGGGTGGGAAGGGAAGGACGTACGCTGGTTATGTCCCAGCGTCAGGACCAGGTCTCGAAATAGGAGAGATCATGGGAAGAATGGAATCCAGGTTGGGGCCCCTCACCACCCTCGAGCCTCGAGCCGTCGCCGATCGACTCGAGGGGGTCCGCGAGCGCACTCTGAGCCTGATCGCAGGTCTCGACTGGGAGACACTACGCCGACAACACATGCCGATCCTGAGCCCCATGGTCTGGGACCTGGGGCACATCGGGCACTTCGAAGAGCTCTGGCTGGTGCAGCGACTGGGAAACCTCGAGCCCATCGAACAGAATTTCGCGCCGCTTTTCGACGCCACCCTCAATCCGCGTCCGACGCGCGAGAGTCTCCCGCTGCCGACCGGCCGAGGGCTATTCGAATATCTGGGACGCGTTCGGCAGCGCACACTCGGCGTTATGGGTAGCCCGGAAGCCCAAGGGGAACCGGCACTGGTGGCCGACGGGTTTGTCTACGAGATGGTGGCGGAGCACGAAGAGCAACATCAGGAGACGATCCTGCAGCTTCTCCAGGCATTGACCGATCCCCCCTATGTACCCGCCCAACGGCGACAGCTTCCCCCCGGGGCCTCTATCGCGCCGGAGATGATCGAGATCCCCGGAGGACCCTCCCTCATGGGCTGGTCTGGCCGAGGTTTTTCCCACGACAACGAAAAGGAGCAGCACGAAGTCGCCGTGCCCACCTTCTTGATCGATCGAGCGCCGGTGACCTGTGGCGAGTACCTGACTTTTGTTGAACAGGGTGGCTACGCGCAACGCGAGCACTGGTCGGACGAGGGCTGGCAGTGGAAGCTCGAAACCGGGACCGAGGCACCGGGGAACTGGGCCAAGCGGGGTGGCCAGTGGGAGGTGAGGTTCATGGACGAGATGGTCTCTCTCCCTCGAAAGAAGCCCGTCATCCACGTCTGCTTCTACGAGGCGGAGGCCTTCGCCCGATACGCCGGCAAACGACTGCCTACCGAGGCGGAGTGGGAGAAGGCGGCTCTCTGGGACGAAGCGACAGGGCTCCAGCGAACCTACCCTTGGGGCGAGGAGCCCCCTTCTCCGGAGCGAGCCAACCTCGACCAGCTGGCTCTTGAGCCGGCCGAGGTGGGCGCATATCCAATGGGTGTCAGTTCCTATGGACTCCACCAGATGACGGGGGATGTCTGGGAGTGGACCTCCTCGTCCTTTGTCGCCTATCCGGGGTTCGAAGCCTTTCCCTACCGACAGTACTCGGGGATTTTTTTTGGCAGCGAGTACCGGGTGCTGCGTGGAGGGTCCTGGGCCACGCGGCAGGCAGTGGCTCGCGGCACCATCCGCAACTGGGACTATCCGATACGCCGGCAGATTTTCGCCGGATTCCGCTGCGCCTCGGATGCCTGAAGCAAATTGGGGACAACAGCGGTGCGGCGGCCCGATGTACCGCCAGGCCGATCCTGTGGTATCATCGCGCTTGTGAAGTTGTGGTATCCCCATTCGATCCCCCTCTCCGAATTCTCTCGGCTCAGAGTTCTTTCCGCGCAGTGACTGTCTGGCTCCCTCGCCCGACGGATGGAACCGTGTGAACTCCCTGACAAGCTCGATTTGGTGCTCGCCGCGGACCGCGGCCCTCTAAGGCGTGGGCCCGTCCCTGGTGACCCGAAAGTGCTGAACTGACCGAATTGAAGAAAGGAGCTTCGAGATCAAACACTACAAACAGTACAAGCAGGAAGAGAAGGTCCGCGTCAATCAGATGATCCGGACGAGCCCGGTCCGGCTTATCGACGAGGATGGAACCCAATTGGGCATCGTGGCGCTGGATGAAGCCCGCACCAGAGCCCGAGACAGGGGGCTCGATCTGGTCGAGGTCGGTGCGGGGGCCGATCCGCCTGTAGTTCGAATACTCGATTGGGGGAAGCTGAAATACGAAAAGGAAAAGAAGGCGCGGGAATCACGCAAGAAGACCCATGTCATCGACGTCAAAGAGGTCAAGTATAGGCCCAATATCGACGAGCACGACTACGAAATCAAGACCAAACGGGCGCGGCGCTTTCTGAGCCAGGGCAAAAAAGTCAAGGTGACCATCTTCTTTCGCTACCGGCAACTTCGACGACCGGAGCTTGGGGCCCAAATCCTGGACAAGGTGGTCGAGCAGACTGCCGATGTCGCTACCGTCGAATCTCGAACCAGTCTTGACGGCCGCCGGATGGTGATGGTCCTGGCGCCGACGGCGATGGACAGCCCATAGCCTCAATTTTCATCCCTCTCCCGAGCGGCTACTAGAGATCGCCGCCACCGTCGAATGACCTAGCCTGCACTTCTCACCGACCCTTCTACTGCAGCGGCGTATCTGCCTGGGCACCGACCTGGAGCGGAGCTCCAGGGTTGGTCCTGCTGCGTTACGCTCGGTCCGGCCTACTCAACGTACTTCGAGTACGCCTTCGCAGGCCCTCCCTCGCAAGCCTTGCATCTATAGGCACCTACGCCGCTTCGCTACGAACGGCGGTCAGAAGTGCAGGCTAGTCGACGACGGTTCGCACGGCCTCCTCGATCACTCCCGGCTCCAACTCCTCGAGCTCGTAAGTCACGTTGGCAATCGGCTTGTCGACCGAGACAATCCGTCGCAGCTCGATGGGAGTACCCTCGACCACCACTTCTGCGTCGGTCGCGTTGATGGTGGCCTCGAGCTCCTTGATCTGTGTTTCGCCGTATCCCATTGCCGGCAGAATCTGTCCGGCATTGGGGTACCTTTCATAGGTAGCCTTTATCGAGCCGACCGCGAAGGGTTTGGGATCGATGATCTCCGCCGCACCGGCCTCTTTGGCTGCAAACCACCCGGCGCCATAGGTCATCCCACCATGGGTGAGCGTCGGACCGTCTTCGACGACGAGCACCCTCTTTCCACGAATGAGCTCGGGGTCATCGACGACGATCTTGGAGCGGCACTTGACGACGCGGGCATCGGGGTTGTAGCGGCGGCAGTTGTCCAGAACTCTTTGCACATTCTCGGGCTCGGCGGTCTGCACCTTGTTGACGATGAGCAGATCGGCAAACAGAAAATTGGTCTCGCCCGGATAGTAGGTCAGCTCGTGCCCGGGACGGTGTGGATCGAGGAGGGTTATGTACAAATCGGGGTTGAAGAAAGGGGTGTCGTTGTTGCCCCCATCCCAAAGGATGACCTCGGCCTCTTTCTCGGCTTCCTTCAAGATGCGGTGATAGTCGACCCCGGCGTAGACGACGAAACCATTGTCGATGTGGGGCTCGTACTCCTCGCGCTCCTCGATAGTGCAGTCGTAGCGCTCGAGGTCGTCATAGGTCTCGAAGCGCTGGCAGGCTTGCTCGGAGAGGTCGCCATATGGCATGGGGTGTCGTACGGCTACGACACGCTTGCCCAGATCTCGAAGAATGCGCGAGATATAGCGAGTGGTCTGAGATTTGCCGACGCCAGTTCGCACCGCGGTCACGGCGATAACCGGCTTCTCGGAATTGAGCATGGTTTTGGTCGCCGAGCAGATTCCGAAGTGGGCTCCCCAGCCGATGACCCGGCTCCCCTTGTTCATGACGTAGGAGTGGAGCACGTCGGAGTATGAGAACCAGACTTCGTCGATGGCTTGGTCACGGATGATTTGTTCGAGCTCCTCTTCCGCGCGGATGGGGATGCCTTCGGGGTAGATCGAACCCGCCAGCTCGGCTGGGTAGGTCCGCCCTTCGATGTCGGGGATCTGGGTGGCGGTGAAGGCCACCACCCGATATTCCTCTACGTCGCGAAAGAGACAGTTGAAGTTGTGAAAGTCTCGACCAGCCGCTCCCATGATCACGACGTTCTTGCGTTCCATCCGTTGTCGCCTCCAATCAAACGATTTAAAGCAGCCCGCGGGACTTCTACCACGGGCTGCTAGGGAAGCCCAAGTATAGGCAATTTACGACCCAGAACAGTGGTTCAACCCGGCCTACCTCGGGGGGCGGTAATGGGCCCTACCCGTTGGCCTGTGGCCGATCGAGAGGGTTCGCGAGATCATGTTTCTTGGAGGATCCGAGCAACTCGGAACCGAGGGCACTTGATGTCTGATGGGGACCGGTTTCTGACCCGATAGAGTCCTCGACGACAGGAGGAAGACGATGATTCGCGATCAGGAAGCACTGGACTATCACACCGAGGGTCGGCCGGGAAAGGTGGAAGTTGTTCCGAGCAAGCCCTGTCTGACCCAGCGAGATCTGTCGCTGGCCTACACGCCGGGGGTGGCCGTGCCTTGCCGCCGCATCGAGGCCGATGCGGCCGAGGTCTACAAGTACACAGGGAAAGGAAACCTGGTAGCGGTGGTCTCGAACGGCACCGCGGTACTCGGTCTGGGCGACATCGGCCCCACGGCCGGTAAGCCGGTGATGGAGGGGAAGGGAGTCCTCTTCAAGAGGTTTGCCGACATCGACGTTTTCGATCTCGAGGTAGACAGCCACGATCCGGAAGACGTGATTCGGCTTGTCAAGCTGCTCGAGCCCACCTTTGGGGGCATCAACCTGGAGGACATCAGGGCGCCGGAGTGCTTCGAGATCGAAGAGAGGTTGAAGCGGGAAATCAGCATCCCGGTATTTCACGACGACCAGCATGGCACCGCCATCATCTCTGGTGCGGCCCTGCTCAACGCCGTGGAAGTGGTCGGTAAGCCGATCGATCAGATCAAGGTGGTATTCAATGGCGCCGGAGCTGCCGGCATAGCTTGCGCCCGGTTCTACATCGCACTCGGGGTACGGAAGGCGAACCTCGTTCTCTGCGACAGCAAGGGTGTGGTCTTCAAAGGTCGCGAAGCCGGCATGAACTCGTTCAAGGAGGAGTTGGCCGCCGACACCATGGCCAGGACCCTGGCCGATGCCTTGGTCGGAGCCGATGTCTTTGTCGGTCTGTCCGTCGCTAACTGTGTCACTCGGGACATGGTCCGCTCGATGAATGACCAGCCCATCATCTTTGCCATGGCGAATCCGGACCCGGAGATCACCTACGAAGAAGCCAAAGCCGCGCGCTCCGACGTCATCATGGCCACCGGGCGCTCCGACTATCCCAACCAGGTCAACAATGTCCTGGGCTTCCCCTTCATCTTCCGTGGGGCTTTGGACGTGCGCGCCACGGGAATCAACGAGAAGATGAAGCTGGCAGCGGCTCGTGCCCTGGCGGACCTGGCAAAAGAGGATGTCCCCGACTCGGTGATGAGGGCCTACGGTCTGGAGCGGTTGGAGTTCGGCCCCGAGTATCTGATCCCCAAGCCGTTCGACCACCGGGTCCTCATTTGGGAGGCGAGTGCCGTCGCCAAAGCAGCGATGGAGAGCGGAGTGGCCCAGATCGAGATCGACCTCGACGAGTACCAGGAGCGCCTCGAGAGACTGCTCAGCAAGTCCCGCGAAGTGATGCGGATAATGATTAACCGAGCCAAGACCAATCCCAAGAGAGTGGTCTTTCCCGAGGGGCATCACGAGAAGGTGCTGCGGGCCAGCCAGATCATTCTCGACGAGGGCTTCGCACAGCCCGTCTTGGTGGGCTCGGAGACCAGGATTCTGCGCTCCATCGAGGAGCACGGTCTCCATCTGGATCAGGTCACCATCATCGACCCCTTGGTGACCGACAAGCGCAAGGAATACGCGGAAGAGCTTTTCAGGATGCGCCAGCGCAAAGGCGTAACCTTGGCGGAAGCCAAGGATCTACTGCGCAATCCGACGGTCTTTGGCGCCATGATGGTGCGGCATGGCGATGCCGATGCGCTGG
>Ga0255057_10001484_pt1 | contig 13121 bp, 14 predicted proteins | sample Cases_109_6_MG_FD_189022 | JGI IMG/M metagenome (GOLD analysis project Ga0255057, IMG submission 189022) | Seawater microbial communities from Amundsen Gulf, Northwest Territories, Canada - Cases_109_6 | ecosystem: Environmental > Aquatic > Marine > Gulf | place: Canada: Northwest Territories... | reverse complement strand
GAGAACGGAAAGGTCTTGCGCGTGCCGCCGGTTAAGATGCTCAAGGAGGCGGCTCCACGCCAGGGGTTCTTCGAACGGGACCAGTACGAGGCCGTGCGCCGCCGACTGAGAGAGGATATCCAGGTGGCCGTGGCGATTGCATACACCTTCGGCTGGCGCCTTCGATCCGAAGTGCTCACGCTTCGCCGGAGCCAGGTTGATCTCAAAGCGGGGACCCTGCGCCTCGAGCCGGGTACGACGAAGAACCGCGAGGGCCGCGTGGTCTACCTCACGCCGGAGCTTCGAACGCTGCTCGGTCAACAGCTGGATCGTGTCGATCGGCTCTCGAAGCAGATGGGGCAAATCATTCCTTGGGTGTTTCCTCATCTCTCGGGACGCTTGCAGGGAGAGCGGATCAGAGACTTTCGCAAGGCCTGGGAGACGGCGTGCAGAAAAGCCGGTGTGCCGTGGATGCTCGTACATGACTTCCGGCGTACCGCCGTGCGAAACATGGAGCGGGCCAGCGTACCGCGCTCAGTGGCGATGAAGCTGACCGGCCACAAGTCCGAGAGTGTGTACCGGCGCTACGCGATCGTGAGCGATTCGGACCTGCAGGACGCTTCCCGGAGGTTGACGGGCACGTTTTCGGGCACGTCAGGGCAGGCGGGGCTTGACTCGCAGACCGTAAGCGTGCAGAATGCCTAGGATGCGCCTGTAGCTCAGCCGGGAGAGAGCAACTGCCTTCTAAGCAGTGGGACGGAGGTTCGAATCCTCTCAGGCGCGCCAGTCCAGCGGGTTCATGGTTCAGAGTTCATAGTTCAGGATGGCCCGGCACTACTTTATTTTTCTCTGAACCCTGAACCATAAGCCATGAACCAGAATGGGCCGCTAGCTCAGCTTGGTAGAGCAGCTGACTCTTAATCAGCGGGTCGCAGGTTCGAGTCCTGCGCGGCCCACCAACCTTTTCCACTCGTTGCGTCCCTCCAAAAGTTCCAGGATCCCCCGGATTGTACCTACATCGTAAGCGTCACCTCCCTCACCAACACGCCCGATGCATCTGTGGAAGAGTCTTGAACACCATGTCTCGGGCGTAGACCACTGCGTCCGAGGGACCGCGGTGAGGGACAACTTCAAGATGGCGGAAATGCAACCCTCGCGGTGGCGTGCTGCGGCGGGTTTTTCTGTGTGGAGTTCCTGAAAGATTGGAACCATACCGATCCACCGAGTTGTCGTGAGATGCGGAGGAATTCCAGGGTACTCGCAAGCGGTTCATAGATCATTCAAGGCGAGTGGAAGGATTTAGAGTTTTAGTGGCCCTCACGGCCCTCCACCATCCCACCCCCCGTGTGCCCGTGAGATTTGGATGAGGACTCTCAGTGCCTCCTCAGTCTGAGGGCTGAGGTCGAGGAATTCCACCCGCGTCTGATAGCACAGACCCTCTCCTGGGTGGTTGCGGATTACCCGACTCTGTAACAGTCGACACCGGATGGTTGACAGGTTGCCGCTAGCCTCCAGCTGTAGAAAGCCGGGGCTGTGCGGTTGAAACATGCCGTGGTGCTCTACGAGGGCTCCTCTCAGGGTGAGGTCAAGCACGTCCGCCATCTGGAGGGTTGGGATTCCCCCCCTGATCCCAGAGAGACGAAACCTTGGAGTCTTCTGCATCTGACGATTCTTACGCACATCTCGTGTGCGAGTTGCTTTCTTCATAGCCTTGACATCCTGAAGTCTCCGCGTACCCTTCGGTCGATGAAGGGACCCCTGATCGGATGGCCCGTGGCCATGCTGTGAACGAAACGATGTCCCTTTTTTGTGCAGAGTCCGGACCATATTATGCAGATAGGGTGCCAGCTGTTCGTCGGTTCCCTTCCCGGGCAGGTACAAAAATCGTCACAGGGGAACGGGACCCTACGTCAGGATGTCTTGAGCTCTACCCCAAGCCCTTGGCACATAGGTGGCTAGGATGATCTGTCCGCGAAGGGTTTTTCATTCGTAGGAGAGGCTGGACCGCTCCGTCCCTAGACCCATGACCCCCCGGGGGGGTGCCGCTGATCGGTGGCCTCAAGGAAATTTGGCCCCAAATTTGCTACATGGAAGGTCGGACTAGGTGTGCACCACCTGGCGTTTGGCCGCGATCAATCACAAACTCGTGAGAGGCCTGGGAAGTCCCGGCCCTTGGAGGAGGTCACATGGCCCCGGAAATTGAAAACGCTCTTCCTCCTCAATGGAGACTGCTCTTCCAGATCGTGACCCTACCCGTGTCCTGGATCCCAGCCGTTCAGGCGATGATCTTAGGGTTCATCTGGGATTACTCCTCCTCCCCGGAGGCCGCCCTGAAATTCATGCTTTTCCTCCTCCCGGCCTTGCACGTCATTGCCGGCATGTGGTGTACGATGGCCGCCGTCTACACCTTGCCGTTTCGCGGGGGGCGGAACCAGTTTGTCGCGGTGGTGCTCAGCACCTGGTGGGATGGCGGTCGCGCGATCGGCATGTACTGGGCTGGAATCATCCGAGCCGTGTTTGTGACAGCGGGGTTTGTGTGGGGGTTCATCCGCATTCTGGCCGCTGGCGTGTACCTCGGCATCGTTGAACTCATCACGCTCCCCTTTTCCCTCCTCAAACAGGTCACCAAGAAGACGTTGCGGCCGGGCATTCCCTGGATCGCCGTCACCCTCACCGTCGCTTGGTGTATCCTCGAGGGGGGGATTTTCAGCGTCACCCTGTACCCCACCGTCTCTGATATCACCACCGACCTCATGGGGGGTGGGGGGGGGCCCTACCTGCAACCGGTTCTCTTCATCTTCCTCGTCCTGCTCATCGCTGGCAGTTTCGCCGCTCTGCAGGTCATGCTCGAGGCCATCCAACAGCGCAACTGGCCGGACATAGTCAAAACGGCCCTGGTGGAGGCTTTCGTCATGTTCTTTGAGGTCCTCTTCCTTTACCGTGAGTTGGTCGACGCCATAACCCCGGTGCTGGCCCGTCAAAGTGGTGGGCAGGTCCTGATCGGTCTCACGGGTGTGCTGCTCATCTCGGCGATGGCTTGGATGGGAATCCGCGGGATGACCTGGTTCCTCTTTGCGCGATACGGGACGCCGACCCTCACAGCCATCATCTCTGCTCAGGGCATCACGGAGGCGCACACAGAGGCGCATCCTGCCCCGGAGGCTGTTCTTTCGTGGACCAAGGAAATGGTTAGCCACGTGAAGAAAGACATTGGCTGGTTCCAGAGCGCCGGGATGCAGCTCTTGGAGGCCTACGTTCTCCCGCCGCTCCAGGTGCTCGCCGCCACCATCAATTTCTTCATGCTGCTGTTCGCCGGGCGGCACATGTTCAAGATGCCGCTCAAGAAGCTGCACACCTTCATGGAAACAGGCGATTTGCTCAAGCTTGCGCGGGCTGAGGGTCACGCCTCTGGCCGGGCGAGTGAGTGATAGGGTAAGAGGAGGCCCCCATGGCACACCGGATGTACGTCCTACTTGTCGCTGCGCTGCTGCTGACACCCGGCTGCACATCCTCCGGAGAAGCGGAGCCCCGGCTCTCGCTCTTCATCGGGGTGGACGTCAGCGGATCCTTCTCCCGCACACCACAATTTCAGGATTCCCTCCGCTTTCTCTCGTACTACATCTATGGCCACCTGCACGGCACCGGGGGGACCGAGGAGGTGCGGGCCCTCTTCGTGGGCTCTCTCGGGGGGGATGTAGCGGACGAACCCAAGGCCTTACATCCCATCCAAGTGTTCGAGCGCAAGAGCGTCCCCGAGATCGAGGCCAAGTTAAAGAAGCTCTTCGGCACCAAGGGAAATTACCTGACGGACTTCAACGCCTTTTTCAAGCGAGTCTCGGAAGTCGTGCAAAAGCAGAACTTGCTTCTCGCTCCCCTTGCCATCGTCATCGTCACCGACGGCGTCCCCGAGGTTGCGGCCGTGAGAAAGGGAAAGGGGAAGGTCGAGAAGGCGAGCTATGAAGGGATTGACGTCTCGCCACTCGAGTTCCTGGCCCGGAACGTCACAGTCCGGATCCTCTACCCATCCCCTATCGTTGCCGCGGCGTGGGAACGCGAGGTCCCCCGCCAGCGTCTCCGGATGTGGCCAGTGGAAGCAGAGATAATGCAGGGCTGGCACGAGCAGCTTGAGAAAAAGCCAAAGCTTGAGGACGAAAAGCGTTTCTGGAAATGGATCCAGGACATCGTGGATCGCCGGGTCCGTCGCCAGAGGATCCTATAGCGCTTCGCCCGTCGCGCGACCGCACACCGGACCGGCAAGATTCTCCCAATAACTCTTGGGCGGGGGTCCTTCCCAAGCAGGTGACCGCGAAGCACCCCCCTATCCCCTAGACCGCTCTCATCCTATTCTGTGTCCAACGGGATTGCAGGCGGTACAAGCGGCTTTCGGTTGGCCTGCCCGCGATTCTTCTTGTGAAAAATTCGAGAAAACTCGGTGAAGGCGAAAAGGTGGAAAACTTTGCAGGGGATATGTTCTTACCGCGCACTCGGGCCTTTACAGTAAGTAGGTGGATGCTGGGACTGACTCAACTCCACTTATTCGACCGCCTCCTGACAGGCAACGCAGAGGGTTGCGGTGGGGACGGCCTTCAACCGCTTCCAAGGGATTTGCTTTTCACACAGCCGACAGACACCGTAAGTCCCTCGCTGAAAGCTCTTCCAGGCCTGATCCAGGGCCTTGGCCCGGGATGTTAAGAGCTCATAGGCCCTGGTCTCTTGCTCTTTGAGGAGCTCCTGTTGGGCCTGCTCGGGCAGGTCTTCTGGATCACCGCCCGACACCTCGCTGTACGCCCAGAAACCATTCATCTTTCCGTCAGCCATCCTGATTAGTTGCGTTCGAACGGCCTCCCTCTCCTTCGTGATTTGCCGAGCCAGCGTCTTCTGCTTATCCATCTCCTCACTCCCTCCATCCGTGAGTGTCCAGGGTTCTGCAGGAGATCACTCAACCGATCGGGGCATTATCTGGGCAATGTTCGTGCCAGACATCTCCACCTTGAGAGGAACGCTGAGCAATTTGTTGTTATATCTAAGGACACTCTCAAGGCACGCTGCGTCCGGCTCCCCCCAAAACCGTCGGCTGGAGATCTCGGTCCTCCGGCAACTGTAGGCAGAATTTTCCACCTGGGGGCTCCATGCCTCTTCCCACATTGCTCCATGGAAGGCTCCATCAGCCGAACTGCGGATCATCCCCCCAAGGAGCGGGTCTGCCCTCCCGCACTCTTCACTGGCACGTTCCTTGCCTGCCTCCTGAGACGTTGGCCGCGACTTAACCAGCGGCTGGCGGGGAGGAAGCGAGGTCCAAGGCAGATCGGGTTGCCGGACAAGCGGTCCATGCGGTTGCTCGGGGTCTGGATCTTCATAGAGATCCCCGGGGCGCTCGAAGCGGAGAAGAAAGGAGAAAAGATGCTTCGAAAAGTGAGGCGAATTTTCTTGACCCTTCTCGTTGGTGTACTGGTCGGGGGATCCTCGACCGCGGCGAGCGCAGAGAAGGTAAAGGCCCCCTTCGACCCGGAAGGGAAACCCCTTCTGTATGTATCCTTCTTACCTCTCGTCACAGATAAGGGCGACTTTGTCCCGGTTCTGGTGGAGTTTTACAGGACTCCAGCCGGAGAAGTGGTTGTGGAATGGAACCCGTTTGAGACCCGTCGCTTGCAGGCAGTGGACCTCAGCCCAGCCGACCCGTGCGGGCCAATATGGATCAATAAGGCGCTCCTGACCAGGGAACGCCAGAGCGGGTGGAGGGGCTGGATCCTGCGGTCTGAACCCATCGAAAGAGATGAGTGGGGGTTGGAACCGAGCATATCGCCGAAGTGCAGAAAGCAACTCGCGAGCATTGAGTAGCACAGAAGAGGGAAGGGTAGGCTCTGGGAAGCCATGCACAAACCACTTTCGCCGAAGGGGGGAACCACCGACGATGCTGCTCCGAAATCTCCCTATTGATGAGCAACGCCTTCTGATCCGTGCCCAGCTTGCTGCCGATATCCCCGCCGTACCAGAACTGATCGCCTTTCTCCGGCGTCTCGGCGATCGACTCGGGATGCAGGTAGTTTCCGACCCGCTTGCCCTCGAAGTGGACCTGCCGGAAGACATGGGACGCGGCGTCCATGTGCACCTGAACTGGGCGGAGAGCGGGGCCGATATCTACACCTGGGAGAAATTCGGGTACCTCTCACTCTCCGTCCACACCTGTAAAGTCTTCAACGACTGGGAGGTAATCCGTGAGTTTGTCGACTGCTTCCGGGTGGTGGAGTATCAGCTGGGTTGGGCTGCCTGGGGTGAACCCCATTCGCCCTTTCGGAAGCCATCTAACCTCTGACCCAAATTTATGAGTCCAGCGGCCGTGGGAATGCTCGGATGGGAGGGCGAGAAGCGCCGTCCATTACGGCGGGAGCGGCACAGTGCGGTGGTTTCGGTGCCCCTCGCCGGTGTTGCATTGGATGGTTGGAGCTCAGGTCGTGAGAGGAGTAAGGAGCATGGCGCGCATCCTGGTCGTCGAGGATGATCCCGACAGTGCGGTGGTCATGCAGCGGATGTTGACCAAGGGTGGAGGGCACCAGGTCGAGGTGACGGAGGACGCGGCTCAGGTCGTGGCGCTCTGCCGGGCCGGTGCGGTGGACCTCGTTTTGATGGACGTCTCCCTCACCAACAGTCGCTGCCAGGGCAAACCGGTCGATGGTCTTCAGCTCACCCGAATGCTTAAGGGAGATGCCCAGACGGCGCAGCTGCCGGTCCTCTTGGTGACGGCCCATGCCATGCACGGGGACCGGGAGTCCTTCCTGAAGCAGAGTGGGGCTGACGGATACGTGGTGAAACCGATTGAGGATTACGAGACGTTGCTGGGAACGCTCAAGGGGTGCCTCTCTCGCAGTGGAGGACAGCCGACTCAATGGGGCAAAGGTGGACATGAACGCGGCACCGTCGAGAGTGGTGAAGGTCAACTGGACCAAATCGCTGATCGTATCCACAAAGTCTCAACGATCCCCCATCTCGCTCTGCAGATTGTCGAAGTGGTCCACAACCCACGATCCTCTGCAGCCGACCTCAAGACAGTTCTGGAGACCGACCATTCGTTGGCAGCCCGCCTGCTGGTCACGTTGAATTCGACGGCGTACGACCTGCCGGCCCCGGTGGATAGGCTGCTCGCAGCAGTCAGCTTCGTGGATCTTACCGAAGTCACGAATCTGGCGCTCACCGCATTGATCGGCGACATGTTCAAGAAGGACGTGGCGGTCGGCTCGTACAACCGCAATGGTGTGTGGCAGCATATGATCTGCGTCGGCTTGGGGGCCCGTTTGGTTGCTGCCCGTGCCGGAGTCGAAAATTTTGAGGAAGCATATCTCGCGGGTTTGCTCCATGACTTTGGAATCGTCCTCATAGAGAACTACCTGCATGAAGCGTTTGTCGAGATCGTCACAGGCGTATCGCCCAAACGGCCACTGTGGGAGGTCGAACAGGAATATCTGGGATTCGATCATACGCAGCTTGGGGCCCGGGTCGCCGAGCATTGGCGTTTGCCGGCCAGCACGCGAGCCGCGATACGCTATCACCACGATTCGGACCGGTGTGACGGTGGGGATAAGGTGATCGTCCAGGCTGTCGAGACGGCGAACTTCCTCTGTTCGGCAAAGGGGTTGAGTTCAGTCGGCACCCAGTACATCGGAACACCCAGCAAATCGACCTTGAGAGGTTTATCGATTACACGGGAGGGCTTCAGAGTCCTATGGGACGACCTTGACCACGAGTTAGTCAAGGTGCAGGCCCTCATCAACATCTGAGCATTGCGCCGTGATAGACATAGACATTGAGCAGCTCCTTGATGACATATACGGCTCGCAAGAGGTGCCGATCGGACTTCGTGACTGTCTCCGCGTCCTGGCAACCACGTTGGCGCCCTTAGGAGTGACAGACATCTGGCTCACGCGAATGGACGGGAGGCTTCTGGGTTCTTCACTCGAAAGTCCGCCTGATCTGAGAAGGTGGATCTGTGAAGACAACAAAGACCCACACCTGAAAGAGTCTGGGGGGACGCATCTGATCCGGGTCGCCGTAGGGTGCGAGGAGCGGGGCTGGGGGATGCTAATCACCCGATTCCGGGACCCATCACCACCTGAAACCATGGAGCAGAAGATGTTGAGTGTGCTCCCCTGGCTCAAGGCGGCCGGGGTGCTCGCGCTGCAGATCAGCGTTCAGGCGAAGGCCCTCCGTGAGACGGAAACCCGTCTCCAGCATCTCAGGCGACGAGACGACGCCTTCCAAATCAAGCATCGCAGAATGGTTGCTACGATCTTGGAGGAGCGGGACGCCCGACTTAGCGAGCAACGTACGTACCTCGAGCGTCTCCAGAAAGAGGTCGAGGATCGGACCCAGGAATTACGCGACCATGCCAAAGCGTTAGAATCGACTAACAGGGCGTTGGAGACAGCCAAGGAACAGGCTGAAGCGGCGAACCTTGCCAAGTCCGAGTTCCTCGCCAGCATGACCCATGAGCTACGCACTCCGCTAAATGGCCTGATGGGCTTTCTCCAGCTGGTCCTGAAGGGGTTGTGCGAGGGCCCGGATGAGGAGCGCCAGTGCGCCGAGCGAGCCATGGAGTCGGCCAGGCACCTCCTCACCCTTATCAACGACATTTTGGACCTTGCCAGGATCGAGGCGGGGAAGTTCCAGCTGGAGCTGACCGCCGTACCCCTTACTCCGCTGCTCGAAGAAGTCTACCGACTTACCCAGGTTCAGGCCACTCAGAAGGAGATCCGGCTGCATGTCGAACCGGTGAAGGGGGTTACGGTATGGTCGGATGCGGATCGCCTCAGGCAGGTCTGGCTCAACCTCATCGACAATGCCCTGAAGTTTACACCCGCCGGGGGGGAGGTGACCATCCGGGCCACCCCCCAGACAGCCATGAGGCAGGTCCTCTGCGAGGTAGCCGACACCGGGATCGGCATCCCACAGGCCAAACAGCAGCTTATATTCGAGATGTTCACCCAGGCCGATGGGAGCACCACCCGCAAGCATGGAGGCACCGGGCTCGGCCTGGCCATCACCAAGCACTTGGTCGAGCTCATGGGGGGGCATATCGGGGTCGAGAGCGTGGAAGGGAAGGGGGCACGGTTTCTCTTCACCCTGCCCCTGCCGGCGCAGTGGGAGCGGAAGACCGGCGCGCGCCCTCGGCGTCCCGCCTCCGTCACCGGACCCACCAGTTGAGAGCGGACGAGGAGCGAGGCACATGGCGCGGATCTTGGTCGTAGAGGATGATCCAGACAGCGCGGTGGTGATGCAGCGAATGCTGACCAAGAGCGGGGGGCACCAGGTTGAGGTGACGGAGGATGCGGCCCGGGTCGTGGCGCTGTGCCGGGTCGGCACGGTGGATCTCGTCTTGATGGATGTCTCCCTAACCAACAGTCGCTACCAGGGCGAGCCGGTCGACGGCCTCCAGCTCACCCGGATGCTCAAGGGTGATCCCGAGACGGCGCATCTACCAGTCCTCCTGGTGACGGCCCATGCCATGCAGGGGGATAGGAACCGCTTCCTGCAGGAGAGCGGGGCTGACTGCTACGTCGTAAAACCGATCGAGGATTACGAAGGCTTCCTCCTGACCGTGAACGAACTGCTGGTTCCCCGACAGAACAAAGAGCCCAGGTCCGAGTGCCGAGTGGTGGTCTCCGCTGAAACCAGAGAGCCCGCAGAGCGAAGGGCGCTCTCTCATGCATTGAGGAAGCATCTTTTTTCTCTCAAGGGCTCCCTTGAGCTGGTCCTCCAGAAGCCCGACGAGCTTCAGCCTTCCATCGAAGAACTCGTCGCCATCGCGCTTCGGAATACGAATCGCCTGATGGACCTGAGCGAGGAGATCCTTGCAACCGTTGGAGCGCCAGCGGGGCAGCCGGTCGACGGCAGATGGGAAGAACTGGAGTCTGCCGAGTACGTGGCTAACCTCTTGGAGCCGCAGGAGTTACTCCCACACCTCGAGCAAATGGGTCAGGGCGGGAAGAAGGTTCTCGTCGCGGATGATGACTTGGACGTGGTGCGGGTGCTCAGAGGATTCCTCGAAGCCCGAGGCTACGAGGTTATCGAGGCGTTCGATGGGAGAGAAGCCCTGGAGCAGGCCGTGCAGGACAGGCCCGACCTCCTTCTTCTCGATCTCGACATGCCGCGGATGGACGGATATGAGGTACTCTTTCACTTGAGACGTAATGAAGAATTGAAACACATCCCGGTCGTCATCTTCAGCGGTTGTGACTGGGGGAGAGAGATGACTGCCAAAGTGCTCGGGGCGAAGGGGTATTTCAGAAAGCAGTCCAGATCAAAACGAGTCAAGGAGACATGTGATACCCAAGAAGTTACGGGTCGTGGATGACGTATCCGGTACCCTGGGTCGGATTGCCACGCAGAACACGGGTCACGGTCTCGCATGGTCACATCGAAGCCTTGCACTGACTATTCACTGATGAAAGACAGGAGGAACACGGCATGACGACCACGATGCAGAAAGTCATCCTCGTGGTCGAGGATCATCCCCAGAATCTCGAGCTCGTCACCGATCTTCTGGAGAGTGCTGGTTATCGGGTACTCACGGCTACGACCGCGGAAGAGGGATTGACGTTGTCCAGCACTCATCGCCCGGACTTGATTCTTATGGATGTCCGGCTCCCTGGGCTCGACGGCCTGGAGGCTACGAAGATACTCAAGGAGGATCCGGCTACTCGAGCAATCCCGGTTATCGCACTCACTGCCTATGCCATGCCTGAGGACCGGCTGCGGATCCGGGACGCGGGGTGTGAAGGGTATCTGACCAAACCCCTTAAGATTCCCCTTCTTCTTGAACAGATCGATTCGTACCTCGGTCACAGGACCTCAGGGGTCGGGTAAAAAAAGCTAAAGAGTATTCGCCCGCCTGCCGATAACCTATCGTGCATGTGCCCCCACCGTGTTTCCTCTGAAAGCGGAGAAGCCCTGTGAAGATGCCGGAGCATGATGACCCCCATGCCACCCCCCCCTCTACTGGGAAGGAGCCGGATCCCGTCCCCGCGAGCGGCGGTCCTCACGCCTCATGCGGCGCCTCGCCATGTTCAGATCAAGTAGATTTCTCACGAGAGTTGCGTCTTGCCCGCGCGGAGCTTACCCGGCAGCCGGAAATCCGCGAGGAGCTGGTGGCGGACCTCAAGCGGAGGTTGCAGGGAGGGGCCTTTAAGGTCGATGGGGAGAGGGTGGCGGAAAAGCTCCTTCAGGAGATCGACTTTGGCTGGCCCGGCGATCCCGCTCCCATCGGGGAAGATTAGTCGTGGATGAGAAACTGTTCGATGATCTGGCCCAGGTCCTCCACCAAGAGATGGATTGTTACGAGCGGCCCTTGGACCTCCTCCGGGAGGAGAAAGGGCTGCTGATTAAGGGGGATCTCGTGGCGTTGGGCGAGCAGGTGAAGCAGAAGGAACCCCTGGGTCTGGAGGTCAAGGTGCTGGAGGAGGCCCGCCTGGGGCTCATGCGTAAGATCGGTGCCTTGGTCGAGCTCCCGGAGCGAGAGCTGACCTGCTCCAAGCTGGCCGAACTGGTGCCCCCTTGCTGTACTCCTTAGTATCAGGCGCTCCTTGCCAGGTTCAAACAGCTCATCGGACAGGTGGCCACGGTCAACGAGCAAAACGGGTTGCTTCTCGAAAGCTCCTCGATCGGAGGTGCGGCCACCGTGATCCAGCCCGGCATTGTGGGCTTTCTCCGGTAAACGCGATCCCCGGTCTCTCGGTGATTCTTTGAGTCCCTGCTCCTCCTCCCCGTTCCCTCTACCGATGGTCCGTTCAATTTTCCTCTGCACCCCATGCCCCGATATATTCTCTGCTTTGGATCCGTAGCTCCCTGGCAATACAGCAGTCCACCCACGCGCCCAACGGAATAGGGATTGCATGCCCTTTGCCCCGAACTCCGGCGCGTGTGCATCACCGTTCAACCCGCATCGATCTAAAAAAGAGGGAGGACGTGATCGAGCGACCACCTTTTCTTGCTGCAGCAAGTTCGAGTATGATGAAAAACCCTATCGAGCATGACTCAGTCGGACGGGGGGATTAGTCTAGGGGGTGTAGGGGCTAAAGGCTATGTCCCTTGATATTTGGTTGCTTCTGCGAGGCTGATTTTGTCGATCAAATCCACGAAGACGCCTATTACCGGAAAGATCCTAATCGTAGAGGATAACCTGGACCTCCTGTCGCTGCTTCACCGGGTCCTCAGAGCGGAGGGCTATGAAGTGATTATGGCTGTCAGTGGGGAGGAGGCCTTGGGCAGGGCGGAGGAGCTCCCTGATCTGATCTTGATGGACATTCGCCTGCCCGGGGAGATTGACGGCCTCGAAGCGACCAGACGGCTGAAGGCGGACTCTCGGTTTACCCGAATCCCTATCGTCGGCATGACAGCCCAGCTGATGGAGGAAAAAGCAATTGCCGGCTTCAATGAATTGCTCTTCAAGCCCATCGAGGTGGACCACCTGATTGCCATAGTCGGACGTTGGATGGGGGAACGCCAACCGAAGAACTAACAGGGGGACGGAAACCGAAGCCGACGAGCCTAGTGTGACTCGTGGTCGCCGGACCTCTGAGGAGGCACTGGCCGAGCTCAAGCGTTGTGCCGGGATCCAATTCGACCCTGCCGTGATTCATCTGTTCTGCCAAATCGCCCAACACAGCCTTCCGGACTGAGCCGCTCCTATCTTCTTCGGGCAAAACGCCCTCGGGCGCCACGAACACCCGACGCCACGGATCTTCGCCCTCCTACGCGGACAGAGTCCGGGAGTCCCTCTTGGCATATCCGGGTACCGCCTTCAGCCAAATCAGGATGATTTCCTCCCGGGAAGATCTCAGAGGTATATCGCGATAGGCACGAAAAGGGGGACGGGCCTCGGGCTTGTAGAATGCGGGTTCGGGGTGCAAATGGGTGCTATGGGTATGGGTACAATGTCCTTGGCTTCACAGGCCATCGAGAACAGCTCGAGAAGCGGGATCTTCGGTGGTAACGATTGATTTTTGTTTGTACCGCCGTCAGGTGTGAGGCTGGCTTGCGTCTTGCAAACCACCTCCGGCTCCGAGCGAGACACGCGGGATCGCGCATCAAAAAAGGCAGAACCATGAGGGTCCCGGGCACAAGGCCATGAAGCCCCATCCAGCCGCGAAGCC
>Ga0255057_10001483_pt1 | contig 13125 bp, 13 predicted proteins | sample Cases_109_6_MG_FD_189022 | JGI IMG/M metagenome (GOLD analysis project Ga0255057, IMG submission 189022) | Seawater microbial communities from Amundsen Gulf, Northwest Territories, Canada - Cases_109_6 | ecosystem: Environmental > Aquatic > Marine > Gulf | place: Canada: Northwest Territories... | reverse complement strand
CACCAGCGATCCGCTCTCCCATCCTACGAGTGTCCCCACGACCCATTCCGGCTGTAGAGGGGGAGCTTTGACACGCACTCGCGTTCCGGGCTCCACCGGCGCTTGTTGCGCAGCAAGGGGCGAGCTGGTGGCAACAATGAGGGCGACGAGGAACAGTGCGAGGGTTCTCATGGGAAGCAGCACGAAGAGCGCGAGCTTACGAATGACGCACCTCCCAGGCGAAGGAGTACAGCTACCAGTAAGGGGGCTCCGGCGGTATGGTCTTTTCGTGATTTCAGCTGTAGCCTCGGCTCAAGCTATACCGCCCCGCCCGCCGCCGAGCCAACTCATTGGCATAGTCAGCGCCGAGTGTTTCACGATGCTCTCGCGCCCAGTCGGTCAGGGCGGTCGATCCCGCAGGCTGAGCGTCAACGTAGAGCCGCTCTTCCATCAGTCCCCGAATCTCCTCCAGAGTGATGACGACGTCGTTCTTGAGCGCCCCAATGACCCGACCTACCCAGTACCCTGCGCTGGGTGGAACCGACACTACTGGGCGCGAGTGTCCGATAATCTGACCGATCGTCTGAACGAGTCCTCGATAAGTGAAGGTCTCGGGACCGATCGCTTCAACTATCACGTCGTCAGTACGGGCGCCCTGCGCAACCGCAAGCGCAGCCAGATCATCCACATAGATGGGTTGCAATCGATACTGCCCGTCGCCAAAGACACCGAAGACCGGAAAACGCCGCAGCGTCCACGCGATGTTGTTGATGAGGATGTCCTCCTTCCCGAACAGAACGGTTGGCCTGAGGATCGCGTGGGACAGGCCCGACGATTGGAGCGCCGCCTCGAGTTTGCCCTTGCCCCTGAAATAGGGGAGATCCGACTCAGCGGACGGATTCGTGATGCTGACGTGGACGACGCGTCGCACGCCGGCTTCCTGCGCCGCCTGGAAGAGGGTCAGCGTGTTGGTGACAGCCTCGCAGTGGTTGAAGGTCTTGTGGTCAAATCGAACCCAGTAGGTGTTGTAGAGAACCGCCACACCACGGAGGACCTTCGTCAGGGCTCCGGGATCCCGGAACTGCAACGGGAAGCTCGATACGCTCCCTCCGAACGGATCGGGCCCTCGCGAGTTCGTGAGCGTTATGACTCGGTGTCCGGCGGCCAGAAGGCGGTGGGCGATGTAGCGACCCGAATACCCGAACGCACCCGTAACCGCGTGGATTTCTTCACCGGATGGGCCTGGCATATTCGTGAAGCTGACCGGGCGGCCTGACGGCCTGTGCATCACGTGCCGGCGAAGCCCGTCAGTTGCATGCGCGTGTTCACGTGCTCGCACCAACGGATCGCAACGGTGTCAGGAACAGCAGCGTTATGACGATGATGTTGACCAACGTCCCGAACGGGATGTACCAGAGTCCAAGCACGGCGAGAATCACGATGGCCCACCGGGCCGGCGGCATTCCCAAGAGGAAGGCGGCAGTGGACGCCAGGTACGCGAGCCCATAGGTGAGGAATATGCTCTTCATCAGAGTCGACCGCGGGCCGATGCCCACCGCCTCTACGATTCTCGACCAAGGACCCAGGGTCCCCGCCAGTTGACCAGTCTTCGGTGTGAAGTAGTCACCGACGAGGAAGGCCCTCCCGCCATCGAACGCCATCCAACCGCCGTTCAGCAGGACCAGTCCCGCTACAACCCATGCACTCCAGGGCAAAGTCGTATCGAACTTGAGGATCCCCGACAGGTGCATCAGCATCGATACCGCCACAAGTGCTGCAGCCATGATCCAGTACCACTTCATCGCCTCACCTCCTGCACCATCTTACGGTTGTAAATCGTAATCCGGCAGCTCGGACCTACGGTTCGGAAAGGAATTGCAGGATCTCTCGCATCAGTCGCTCCCCCTGGTCGGTTTGAAAAATGTGCTGAGCGTGCGCGGAGCCTTCGAGGATCACGAGCTGTTTCGGATCCGGGGCCCGCTCGTACTGGTCGCGAATCTCGGGGAGTCGAAGGACGCCATTACCACTGAAGTCGTCGCGCGTCGTAATGAACAGCTTCCGGCCCTTCATTCGCTCGGGCTCGTCGATCGCCGAAGCGGCCAGTAGCACGATGCGATCGATCTCGCCTTCCTTCGCTTCGACTGCGGCCTGGGCCGCAGCCCATCCTCCGAAGCTGCCGCCAACGACCGAGACGGTCTTCGCGCCAATTTCATGCAGGTAGCGAATCGCAGCCAGAACATCGAAGCGAACGTCGTCCTGAGAGGTGAGCTGAGTTCCACCCTTCGACTGGCCACGCCCACGGAAATCGATGGCAAGAGATCGGAATCCGGCCCTCGCCAAGGCTTGCGCCTGTGTCTCCCAGCTCTCCTTGTTGAACGCGCCGCCGTGAGCCAGCACGACGCCGCGATCACCGTGTCCATACATATCGGCATGGACGACTCCACCGTCCTCGGTCGGGAAGGAAACGTGCTTGGGCCTGGCGCATCCAACCAGCACCGCAGCAGCCACCACCAACCCCAACGCACAAAGCACCTGTCTCACGGATAATCCCCTCCGCGTAGACGTACAGGCCCGCGGGTCACTTCAGCGGGATCTGGATCGGAACCGTCAGCTGCCCGGCGGAAAGTCCCCCATCATCTTGTTGACCGCGGAGTCGATCAGCTCCTGACGCTCCTGCGGAGAGCGGCTCGGATCGATGTCGGTCGTCGCGGTGCCCGTCCACACGAGGTTCCTGGTGCCCGTGTCGAAGATGCCCAGGATCAGGGAGCCCTCGTTCCACACCTGCTCGGTGGTCGTGCTGGTTCCCATGCCCATGCCCCAGCCGGCCCCTCGGTACCCTCCGCCCCAACCGGCGTTGACCGTGTTGAACGACCGGCGCTCGGCGGTGGTCACCTGGTAACTCACCGCGATGTCGGGATTGGACGAAGACTGTGAGAAACCCCTCGCCGCCATTGCCGCGTCGACGGAAGAGCTTACGCGGCTGCTGGTGATGTTGTCGACTTGGCCCTCGCTATCGATCCAGTCGTAGGTCGAGAACGCCGAGAAGTCGACCTGCGGATCGTAGTCCGTCGAGATCGAGATTCCGCTGCACGCAGCGACGAGCAATACGGCGCTCAACCCAAGCAACACCTTTGACTTCGTGAAGTCCTCCTGGTCGAGGTGCAACCGTTAGTACCCACCCGGGCCTCGAGTCAGTAATCCTTGCCGCCTACCGGAATCTCAACGTAACGATTGTAGACGTGCTCCGGGTTAGGAGCTTTGTACACTTCCGCCGTTGCCTCCCACGCCGCCTGCCAGCTCTCACTCTCGTGGATGGCATCGTAGCCGTCCTGGCTGGGCCACACACCCTCCCAGAGGTATGCGTGCTCCCCGGACTGTTCACCTGTGACCTTCCATAGACCGTATCCGGCTTCCGGATACCCGGCCTCCGCCACAGCAACGTTGAGCTTCCCGAGAACCTCGGCCAGGTCCGCCTCCGACACGTCGGACGGCAGGTTGAGAAGATGGACAGACCTGATGGCCGGGCCCTCCTCAGCGGTACTTGCTGTGGCGAAGCCCGTGGCGAAAGCCGCTACGCTGATGAGACAGCCGGCGAAAATGAAGTTGCGTGACAACATTGTGTCCTCTTGTGGGAAGAAGGGTCGCGAGGAGCATACTCAACCGGCGGGAAAGGCCACCCTTACTCCAGCCGGGTGAGCGCGAAGCTGACCTCAGTGTCCGGCTCCCACGGCAGCCTGAGGGTCAGACGCAGGCCGTCACCCTCAATCTCATAAGTGAACGTGAGAGATTCACCCGCCATGAAGTTGGGCGTCTTGGCGACCATAGGCCGAGTCGTAAGCCTCGAGTCCGTCAGGTCGTACGTCCCGGAGTTGGCGATGAACGAGTTAAAGGCCACGACCTTCTCGGCATCGGTCGGATCCGCGGCGCCCAGAACCGGTTGGTCGCCTTCGAAGAGCTCGCGCGGTACGTCGCCCGGTACGTACATGATGCTGTAGTGGCGCTTGAGGAAGACGTAGAGACTCGGCTGGGGATCACCGATCGTGTAGCTCGTGTCCGGTGACACCAGAGAAAACTCGGTGGTCTTCCAGGCGCCCTCAAGACCGGGTTCAGCTGTTTCCTCGACTGCAGGTTCTTGCCGCTCTGGCGCGGGAGCGCAAGCCGGGAAAGCAATAATGAGGCTGGATATGGCCAGTACGACGGTGGGGACTCTCATCGAAGCACCTCCGGGGTAGGCGTACGTCTCCTTTCACCATACTCAAAGTTCAGAGCGAAAGGTAGTTATCGCCCGCGCAGCCTCTCGAGTTGGTGCTCGAAAAAGCCACGCCAACTGTCGGGCAGAACCGTTACTGCGATCGCCTTCCGCAACAGCGTCTCGTTCGTCCTGTCGGTCGTGTAGAGACGTGGATAGCGCCCGATCCGCTCTTCCCATCGTCTGCCTCGGCGGAGATCTTGGGCCACCCCGCCAAGCTGAAGCGGATGTGCGTGTTCAGCGCCATGTTCGTGTTCTTGGGAAATGGAGCGATTGCCGCTCCCAGCCGGGGGCACGTGAATTTGGAGCCACGTTTGGGGAAACCACCAGCAGACAGGGACAAGAATATGAGAATCGCTAATCTGGCTCTTACGATCTTGATCGGCGCATCAGTCCTGAGCTGCGCTCCTGAACTAGAGGACTCGGCAGGCTCTCTGACGGCGACCGGAACCCTCGATCGCACCGTACTACCGATCGCCGAGCCCTAGTACCCTGCGATCACCGAGCTGGACGCGCGCAATGCCGAGGCCCCTCCGCCGTTCGCGGTCGAAGCACCGGAGGGGGCGCCCAACGTCGTCATCGTATTGATCGACGACATCGGGTTCGGGACTGCCGGTATGTTCGGCGGCGCCATCGAGACGCCTACCCTGGATCGACTCGCGGAAAACGGTCTACGCTACAATCAGTTCCATACCACGGCACTGTGCTCGCCCACCCGCATGGCCATACTGACAGGCAGGAACCACCACTCGGCGAACGCCGGGTCGGTCATGGAGGTGGCGACCGGGTTTCTCGGCAATCAGGGGCGCCGCCCACTGAGCGTGGCACCGTTTGCCGAGATGCTGCGTCTGAACGGCTACAGCACGGCGGCGTTCGGAAAGTACCACGAAACGGCACCGTGGGAGGTCAGCGTATCCGGCCCGTTCGACCGATGGCCGACGCGCTCGGGCTTCGACAAGTTCTATGGCTTCGTAGGCGGCGAGACCAACCAGTGGGCGCCTCTTATCTACGAGGGCACGACGAAGGTGGAGGCGCCGGACGACCCCGACTATCACTTCACCACGGACATGGCCGACCAGGCAATCAGTTGGGCGCAGTACCAGCAGTCACTCACGCCGGACAAGCCGTTCTTCATCTACTTCGCTACCGGCGCCACGCACGCGCCGCATCACGTGCCCGCGGAGTGGATAGCAAAGTACGACTTCAAGTTCGATGGTGGTTGGGACGAGTACCGCGAGCAGACGCTGGCGCGGCAGATCGAGCTGGGCGTGGTGCCTCAAAGCACCCAGCTAGCCTCAAAACCGGACGACATCCCGGATTGGGACACGCTGTCAGCAGACGAGCGACGGCTCTACGCCCGGCAGATGGAGGTCTTCGCTGCCTTTGCCGCACACACCGACCACGAGGTGGGGCGGTTGGTGGATGCCATCCAAGCCATGGGCGAACTGGATAACACTCTCTTCCTTTATGTCTTCGGTGACAACGGCTCCAGCGCCGAAGGGGGTCTGGCCGGGACGTTTAACGAAACCGTTGCACTAAACGGTCTGCAGGACTCGGTCGAAGATCAATTGCGGCAACTGGATGAGTGGGGCGGCCCCATGTCCTACCCCCACATGCACGCGGGGTGGGCCGTGGCCACCAACGCGCCGTTCCAATGGACCAAGCAGGTCGCCTCGCACTATGGCGGCACCCGCAACCCCCTGGTCGTCCACTGGCCTGATGGCATCGAAGCGCAGGACGAGATCCGCTCGCAGTGGCATCACGTGACGGACATTGCCCCCACCGTGATGGAGGCTGCCGGCCTGCCGTTTCCCACTTCGGTCAACGGCGCGGAGCAAAAACCGTTCGAGGGGGTGAGTCTGATCTATTCCTTCGACGCTCCGGACGCGGCGGATCGTCACACCACGCAGTACTTCGAGATGTTCGGCAATCGCGCCATCTATAACGACGGCTGGGTGGCTGCCACCAAGCACCGGACACCGTGGGCTTCAGCCCCAGATGGACCGCTCGACCAGGACACGTGGGAGCTGTACCACGTCGCCGAGGACTTCAGCCAGGCTAACGACCTGGCCGAATCGAACCCGGCCAAGCTGCGTGAACTCCAGGACCTCTTCATGGAGGAAGCGATCAAGTACCACGTCCTCCCCCTCGACGACCGGGTCTTCGAGCGCTTCGACGCCTCGATCGCCGGACGGCCGGATCTGATGGGGGACCGGACATCGCTCACCTTGTACGAGGGCATGACCGGCATGATGGAGAACGCCTTCATCAACGTGAAGAACCGCTCGCATACGATCACGGCCGAGGTCGAGATTCCTGCGGGTGGGGGTGAGGGCGTAATCCTGGCGCAGGGCGGGCGTTTCGCCGGTTGGAGCCTCTACATGAAGGACGGCAAGGTCTCCTACGTCCACAACTGGGTCGGTAAGGAGCTCTACACCATCAGCGCTTCGAATCCACTGCCCCCCGGCAAAGCGACTATTCGCTACGAGTTCGCGTACGATGGCGGCAACCCCGGTTCGGGCGGTACGGGAACGATCTCCGTCAACGGGCAACAGGTGGCCGAAGGGCGGATCGAGAAGACCACGCCGTTCCTCTTCTCCGCCGACGAGACCGCCGACGTGGGTGTGGATGAGGCTACCCCGGTGACCGAGGAGTACCAGGAGCGACACAACGAGTTCACCGGCAAGATCGAGAGGGTAACGGTCGAGGTGAATTAGGCCTCCGACAGCGGGAGAATGAGTTGATGCATCCAATGACAGGAGGAAGTGTTGTGCTGAACAGGATTCTAGTACTGAGTCTGATCGCGGCGGCAGCCGCTTCGCCGGCTCAGGCGCAGGACACGGGCGCTGCACACGCTGAGGCTTCGCAGGAAAGCCAGGCGGCTCTGCCGGATGTCACCTCGGGTCTGGGCCTGTTCGTGTACCCGGCGAACGAGCAGGACGCACACCAGCAGTCCATGGACGAGCTCGAATGTTACGCCTGGGCGCAGGAGCAGAGCGGCGTCAACCCGATGAACATCGATGCGAACGCCGAGGCCGCGGCGGCGGCAGCGCGCCAGGAAACGGCGAATGCCACCACCGGCGCGGCCGTCGGTGGAGCGGCCCGTGGTGCCGTCGCAGGCGTCGCGATCGGCGCGATCGCGGGAGATGCGGGCAAGGGCGCCGCCATCGGTGCGGTAGCCGGAGGCGTCCGGGGCCGGCGCGCCAAGAAAGCGGCAGAAGCGCAGGCCGCTCAGGCGGGAGCGGCACAGGCGGAAGCAGGTGCCGACGCGCAGCTTGACAGCTTCAAGCGAGCGATGAGCGTCTGTCTGGAAGGGCGCGGCTACACGGTACAGTAGTCGCTTCCGCGCAGTCAGGTGATCAGCCTCGCTTTGACTATGCGACCTGGCCGGACGCGGCGTCCTACAACTCCGGTGACCGGATGACCACAAGTTTCTGGACCTGCATGTCGCGCATCGTATAGCCGATGCCGCCTGTGCCCAGTCCGGATTGTCTGAGGCCGGCAAAGGGCATCCAGTCGACCCGGAATGCCGTGTGATCGTTTACCATGACGGCGGATGCGTCGAGGCGTTGCGTCGCGCGCAGCACAGCATCGATGTCCTGTGAGAACACGGCGGCCTGGAACGCATACGGCAGCGAGTTCGCCCGCGCCGTCCCCTCGTCCAGGCTATCTACGGGATAGACGCACACCACCGGTCCGAAGATCTCCTCAGTGCTCACCTTCGCGTCGGGCAACGGGTCGTAGAGTACGGTCGGTGCGTAAGCCCGCGACGATATGGGCATTCCGCCGGCCAGCACTTCGCCCCCTGATTCGGTTACCCACTCTCCAATCCGCGTCACTTCGGCTTCGCGGATCAGCGGGCCTACCTCGGTGCCCGGCTGCGTGGGGTCGCCGACGGTCAGCGCGGACGCTGCTTCCGCCAGCTGACCCGCGAGCTCGCGGGCGAGCTTCTTATCGGCGAACACACGCTGCACCGAGACACAGACCTGGCCCGCATGGTAGAAACCACCTTTCGCGAGCAGTGGAATCGCGTTACCGAGGTCTGCATCGGCAGCTACCAGGACCGGCGCCGCTCCGCCATGCTCCAACACGCATCTGGTACCGGGGGCCAACCGCGAACGGAGCATCCACCCGACGCGCGCGCTCCCTATGAAGGTGAAGAAGTCGACGCGGGGATCAGACACCAGCGACCCTGCCGTGTCGAGGCTGTCCGTCACCAGCGCCTGACACCACTCCGCCGGCAAGCCTGCCTCGCGCAATATCCCCACGAAGCGCATGCACGAGAGCGGGGTCGCTTCGGCGGGCTTCACGATAACCGGGCACCCCGATGCCACGGCGGGGCCCACCTGGTGGACGATCAGGTTGAGCGGATGGTTGAACGCACTGAACGCGAGCACGACGCCTATCGGCTCCCATCGCGTCAGGGCGATCCGGTTTCGGGACGCCGCATTGATCCCCATCGGGATCTCGGTCCCGCCCTGGGTGCGCAATGTCTCCACGCACAGTCGGACGCCATCGATCGCACGATCGGTTTCCACGAGCGAGTCGACCAGCGGCTTGCCGCCCTCCCGCGCCGCCTCGACGGCAAGCTCCTCTCGTCGCTCCTGCATGATCACCGCGGTGCGTTCGAGGATGGCGATCCGCTCAACCTCGGGAAGTCGGGCGTCGCGGGCGTCGGCGAGGGCCCGCGCCGTCGTCAATGCCGTCTCGACGACATCGGGGCCGCCTGTTTCGATATCGGCGATCACGGCGCCGTCCCACGGCGCGTGCACGGTCATCGTGCCAGACGGCGTTGCGCCCGGAACTAGTATGGGAAAACGCGTAGTCATGGTCTCCTCCGCTCAGCCGCGGGCAGCGAATCGGCCGAGCCTCTCGGTCAGCTTCATGTTCTCGGAGTAATCGACGGGACAATCGATGACGACGACCGTGTCGTCGTCCAACGCCCGACGCAGCGTCGGCAAGAGATCTGCGGAAGACTCGACCCGATACCCCTTGCAGCCGAAGCTCTCGGCGAGCTTGACGAAATCGGGGTTGGTGAATTCGATGTGAGTGGCACGGCCAAACTTGCGCAATTGGTGCCACTCGATGAGGCCATACTTGTCGTCCCGCCAGATCAGGGCCACCAGGGGTGTGCCCAGACGCATTGCAGTCTCGAGCTCCTGCACGTTCATGAGAAACCCGGCGTCGCCTGTGACGGTGACGACCTTGCGATCGGGGAACGTGCGCTTCGCGGCGATGGCCCCGGGGAGGCCGATGCCCATCGAAGCAAACCCGTTCGAGATGATACATGTGTTCGGTGCCTCGGCCGGATACAACCGCGCCACCCACATCTTATGCGCACCGACGTCGCTGATGACGATGTCGTGAGCGTCGAGCGCCTGCCTGAGATCCCAGATAATCTTCTGTGGCTTGATGGGGAAACAGTCGTCTTCCGCGTGGGCGGTGAGCTCGTTCGCGATGACCCGCTGAAGCTCCGTGATGTTCGGATCGGGGAAGGGCGTGACGAGGTTGCCGATCGCCTCGAGCGTCTGCTCGATCCTGCCGAGCACGCCGGCGGCTACTATGTAGTGTTCGTCGACTTCCGCCGGCGACATGTCGATGTGAAGGATCGAGCGATCCTTCGTAGGGTGCCAACGCTCCGGAGCGTACTCGACCATGTCGTAACCGATACACACGATGACGTCCGCGACGTCGAACCCGCACATGACGTGGTCCTTGGCCTGGATGCCGATCGTTCCGAGGCTGAGCCGGTGCGACGCCGGCATGGCTCCTTTGGCCATGAATGTCGTTGCCACCGGGATGTTGAGTTTCTCCGCGAAGGCCACCAGGTCGTCCGACGCATCGCCGCGAATGACGCCGTTTCCGGCCAGGATGAGAGGGTGTTTCGCGCCGGCAAGCACCTCGGCCGCCTGTTTGACTTTTTCTGGAGCGGGGGCAGGCTCCATCGCCTGCTGGACGAGAAGCGGTGACATGTCTTCGACTTCCATCTCCGCCACGTTCTCGGGCAGCTCGATGAACGACAGCCCTGGCTTTTCCGTCTGTGCCGTTTTGAACGCCTTCCGAATCACCTCCGGGATGATCTCAGGTTCCCGCACTTGCACTGCGTACTTCGAGATGGGCTCAAACATGTCCACCAACGGCAAGTACTGGTGGCTCTCCTTGTGCATGCGCGTGGTATCCGCCTGCCCGGCGATGGCGATGATCGGTGCGAGATCCATGTTGGCGTCGGCCGCGCCGGTGATGAGATTGCAGGCCCCGGGCCCGAGGGTTGCAAGGCAGACGCCTGCCTTGCCGGTGAGCCGGCCGTACACGTCCGCCATGAACGCCGCCGCCTGCTCGTGTCGCGTGAGCACGAATTCAATGTCGGTCTCGAGCAAGGCGTCCATCATGTCGATGTTCTCCTCGCCCGGAATTCCGTAAATGCAGTCGATGTTTTCGTTGGCGAGGCAACGGACGAAGAGTTCGGCGGCGTTCACGGTGACGTCTCCAACTGCTCCTCGATGCGAGCCACGCGCCGCTCGATCTGCTCCAGCATGTAAAGAATCATGACGTGCGTCTTCTTCGCGTCGATCCCGACGGGGCTGTTCTCGCTGAATATCGTGCTGGCGATCTCCTTGTAGCGTTCTTCCGGCACGTCCACATGAGCCTCCTGCGTAAAGGGTGATCCGATCCAGCCTGGTCCCACGGCTGTCGGCTAGTCAACTGCGTTGCCCGCGTTCAGGTTCCTGACGCCGCGACCTGCCGGTTATGCGTTCGTCCTGAAGGCTGGGACCTACTCGAAGGACCAGTTCACGATCGGAAAGATCGGAAACGCCCCGCCCTCCTTGATGATGTTCACGATCCCGATCTGGATTCCGTGCAGGGTTCGGGCATAATTCACAAACGAGAGCTGCAGCCCGTTGTGGAAGTCGGCGGTGTTCACGAAACCCCATTGGAGCCCTTCTCCGCTGCCCTCCGAGTTGTAAAGACCTGTCTGCACACCAGTCATGGCAGCTTCGGTGATGTTGACCCAGTTGGCCTGCCAGCCGGTGAAGTCACCTTCCGAAAGGCCCAGGATGCCGAATTGCACACCTTCAACGCCGCCAGGTCGCGTGTGGTTGACAAGCCCGATGTCGAGGCCAGTCATCCCCGCGTTGCGGCCGTAGAGAAGGTTGAACCGGAAGCCGCTGATCGCCTGGTCTTCAGGCACGATCTGGATCGGCGTTACCAGCGAGAGCTGGATCGGCTTCGACTGCGCGACAGCCGAGGAGGCCGACATGGCCAGCATAACGCCAAACAGCATGGCTGACCGTAAGCGCGACGTCATCTTGCTGATCAACTGAGTACCCCCCTGTTGCAGGTCGCGGGCGCTCTGTCCTCCGGAAGAAGAAAGAGAGCGCCCCAAAATAACCGCCGTGCGAGCACCTGATCTCCCGTCAGTCGTCCAGCGCCATGAACAGGTTGTTGAGCGACTCCGCCAGAGTCGGGTGCGCGATCACCGCGTCCCTGAGCACGGTATAGGGCAAGTCTCCCATCATCGCCATCTGGAGGACGGAGACCACCTCTCCCCCTTCAAGCCCGAGGATCGACGCTCCCAGGATGCGCTTGGTGGACGTGTCCACGACGGCTTTCATGAATCCCAGGGTCTCGTTCACCTCGATCGCCCTCGCCACGCGGGACATGGGGAGCTTGGCGACCCGAACATCGTGGCCTTTCTCGCGCGCCTCGCGTTCCGTCAGACCGACGCGTCCGAGCTGCGGGTCGGTGAACACGACGTAGGGAAGCAGACGATCGGTCGTCGTGCGTGGCTCGCCTTCGAGCAGGTTTGCCCGGATCACGCGATAGTCGTCGTAGGCCGTGTGTGTGAACGGGGGCCCTCCCGTGACGTCTCCCAGTGCCCAGATGCCTTCTACAGCCGTCTCGCAGCGCTCATTGACCGGGATCCAGCCCCGCTCATCGGCCACCAGCCCTGTCGCCTCCAGGTGGAGAAGATCGGCGTTCGACGTACGACCGGCCGATACGAGAAGGTGGCTCCCCGATAGCACTGTCGCCTCGCCACCGGCCTGGACCTGAAGATCGATGCCGCTCGGGCCCGGACGAACCGAAACGGCTTCGAACTCGGTCAGGACTCGCACCCCCTCATTCTCGAAGATCTCACGCATCGCTTCCGAGACATCCTGGTCCTCGCGCGGGATCAGCGTTGGGCCCTTCTGGACGATCGTCACTTCGGCGCCGAAACGCCGAAACATCTGTCCGAACTCCAGGCCGACGAATCCGCCCCCGAGAACGAGCAGGTGATCTGGAACCTGATCCAGCTCCATGATCGATGTGGAAGTGAGGTACGGCACGGTCTCGAGTCCCTCGATCGCGGGGATCCGGGGACGGCCACCCACGTTCAGGAAGATGTGGTCGGATGTGAGGCGTCGTGTCCCGCCGTCCGCGAGGGCCACTTCGATCTCCCGGGTGTCCACGAATCGGGCCTTGCCGAAGATGAGCTCCAGCTTCGCGTGGCGCTCCAGGCCCTTCTGGCTGCCCTCGCTCCATTGGTCCACGATCCGGCGCTTCAGTTGCCGGACAGCTTCGAGGTCTACGGACACGGGACCGGTCTCCACGCCGTACTCCGCGGCCCGACGCGCCAGGTGCGCGATCCTCGCGCTGGCCAGCATCGTCTTCGTCGGAGTGCAGCCTGCGATAACGCAGGTTCCGCCGACCCGTCCCTTTTCAATGATCGCCGCGCGCCACCCGGCTCGGGCGAGATCGGCGGCGAGGGGCTTTCCGCCCTGGCCAGTTCCGATCACGATCGCGTCCAAGCGTTCGGATCCAGATTGCGTCGTTGCCTCCAAACCAGCCTCCGTTGCTCCTCGTTACCGTGGCTATTCTAGGCGGGTCGTTGAGAACCCCCGGGTGTCTTCCCTTCG
>Ga0255057_10001482_pt1 | contig 13126 bp, 11 predicted proteins | sample Cases_109_6_MG_FD_189022 | JGI IMG/M metagenome (GOLD analysis project Ga0255057, IMG submission 189022) | Seawater microbial communities from Amundsen Gulf, Northwest Territories, Canada - Cases_109_6 | ecosystem: Environmental > Aquatic > Marine > Gulf | place: Canada: Northwest Territories... | reverse complement strand
ACTAGTGGACATACTTTGGACTATTCTGGCTGGAGTGCTCATGTTGGCCGGTATGGTCGGGATATTCATCCCGTTCTTCCCAGATTTGCTTTTGATCTGGGCTGCGGCTCTTGGCTACGGCCTGCTGGTCGGTTGGGGGGAGTGGGGCCCCTGGCTCTTTGGGCTAGTCACCATACTGGCCGTTCTAGGAATATTGGCTGAAACGTACGTGGGCGGAGCAGGGGCTCGCATGGCGGGGGCTTCCTACAAGGCCATCTTCGCCGGGCTACTGCTTGGCACGATCGGATTGTTCGTCTTGCCTCCGTTTGGGCTTGTCATCGGCCTGTTGGCCGGGACCTTTGCGGTTGAGTTTGTACGGTTGAGAGACTGGCGCCAGGCGGGGCGCGCCATGTTAGGGATGGGTCTTGGCTACGGGGCCTCTTATGGGGTGAAGCTCGTCTTCGGGGGGTTTATGATAGGGGCTTGGATAGTTTGGGTGATTACGGCCTGAAGAAAACCATCCCCACGCCCAAACGCTCGAGCCCGACTTCGGCCAAATGCACAACCACGGCCGAAGTGTCGTTTAATGCGGCGAACAATGTCGGTATAGCGTCTGGGCTGTCGCTTTGCCCCAAAGCGCGTGCGGCTTCAATTCTCACTTGAGGGACATCCGATTTCATCGCCTCTGACAAGGGGGAGATTGCTTCGGAGCCTGATACGGCAAGTGCGCCCGAAGCCAGCCTGGCAAGCAGGCGATCTTCATCTCCCAAAACCTCAACAAGACGCGGAACTGCATCAGGGACTGGATGTTGACGCAACCCGGCCGCAGCACATTGTCGGACGGTTGCATCCTCGTCACTGAGCGATTCGATCAACGCCTTGTTGGCACGCGGGTCATCAATGCTCGAGAGAGCCATAACGGCCCACCAGCGCTGATCAGGCTCGGGTGATGCCAACAAGTTTAGAAGGAATTCGAGTGCAGGTTCGCCGTGCTGAGGAATCTGCGAAAGTGCCCGCGCCGCGCGGGCTTCGTCTTCTGAGGACAGTTCGCTAATTAGCGTATCGAGCTCACTCACTATCGTTCTGGTGGTGGAACCGGTAGGTCCTCCTCGGCGACTGCGATCCATTTGTCCCCCTCGTCAATCAACATGACAGGAATGTCGTCCAGGATCGGGTACTTGCGGCCACAATAGTCGGCGTCTTCCTGGCAAACCAGCCAGGTATCTTTTGTTAGTACCAGCATGCCGTCCCGCTCTTGGACGCAGTGGGGGCAACGCAGGATTTCAAGCAATTCATCGCTAACCATCAAACTCTCCCTGTGACGGCGCCGATTCTACCATCGCGACCGATTTGGGGAAAATCATGGAGCAAGCCAATGCGATGAGCAAGCGATTTGAGCACAGGTTTTTCTATTGCGAGCTTCAGGAAAATGGGTGGGAATAGGCTGGGATTATGTGCAGTGGGAATAGGCCGCTAGAGGCTGATTACGACTATCGGGGAAACGGCTTGATCAATCATCGTCGGTTATGGCGTCGTCCGGAAGCTCGGTTCCGGGGCCGTACTCATAGATTGCACGCCACGGAAGATAATGGGTCTTGATAGTATCCCGATGCAGCGTATTGTCACCAAGCGTTACGGTGCGTGTGACAACCACATCCATCCCGTCTGCCTCGAAGTCCACCTGCTCGATTTTCCCTTCTTTTAGATCAGAATTTTCCTTATAGAGAGGTTTGGGAGCATCGATCTTGCCGGTGATCTGGGGAGCACTAATTTGCACCTGCCGGCCGTCGGTCGTCGAATAAAACTTCCAGAGTAGCTGATTGCCGTAGATGTAGGTCTCGGACAGGAGCCAGTGGTCGCTATCATTCGTGAATTTGAAATCAACCAGAGGGACAAATACCGTGGCATCAAATCCTGGCCCTGGCGAGCCTGACCCTTGCTCATAGTAGCCTACGCGATAGGCATGAGGATGGCGCTCGACAATGCCAAAACCACCGTTGAATGCGGTGCGGAAGAGTGTGGTACTCACCTGGCAAACGCCGCCGCCTACCCCTTTGATGGTGCGATTCCCGTAAATGATGAGCGCTTCCGCGTAGCCAGTGTCCAGACTGATGTCACCCAGAATTTCCGCCATTGAGACTGTCTCACCAGGGGCGATCAGCAGCCCATGGAACGGCTCGGAGGCGGTGGCAATGTTTTGGATGCGCCCTGAGCTGGAGCCGGCGAAGTAGCTTGAGACGACACTCACTTCTTCTGTAATGCCCAGTTCACCAGCAGTAGCGTCGCTACTAACTGCGGGTTGCTCAAGCTCAAAGACGAGCGGGAATTCGTGCTCTCCTTCAACCAGCCCACGATCGATGGCCTCGATACTGCCCGGAATATCGAGTGAGCGCCCGATGACGGCCTCGGCGAGGAGATCGAGCTCGCGAGTCTCATCGTTAAATATGAACCGCGCATTCTCGGACCCGCGGCGAAGTTCCGGAGCGAGGGGCTCGATAAAGGCGAACAGCGCATTCTGATCGATCGCTACCTGGTATTTCCCAAGCTCTTCATTGAGCGTGAAGCGAAGCATTTCAGCCAGGTTTTCACGAGAGATGGTCCAAGGACCAGCATCCTCCGCAGTGATCGTGAGGGGAGCCCGCAGCATTTCGGCTGCGATTTGGCCCTGCTCTGTTGCGTCGAGCACCAAGGGCGGCGTCTCCACAATCGCCAGCGGGAATTCGGCGTCGTGAAGCGATGCAAAGATCGGCTCCAGCTGTTCAAGATTACTCTTAATTTCGAGCTCTCGTCCGATTTGACCGGGACGCATCACAATCTCTAGTCCATTAACGCCAAGAGCCGCTTCCAATTGAGGACTATCGATCTGCGCCGCCAATTCGTTCAAATATGCTGCTCCAGCTCGCTGGTCGAACAAAACAGTTGTCGGCACTTCAAAGCCTGAACTCCAGGCGCTGAATAGGTCCGCCATCTGGAGAAATGCGTCGCCCTCGCGCCCAACCGCGATCGCCTGATCAGCCATGCCTGGGATGTCCAGGGCTACGCCAAGCTCCTCTGGCATGGCAACCCAGTGGCGCGTGCCGTCCGTCATGAGCACCGTCCCTGAACGAGGGTAAGAAAGGATCTCGCCAAGGGCTAGCTCAATTTCTGGTTCGGTGAGCCCACCGACTGAGATGCCGGCTGCCGAAACACCTGGCAAGGCGCGCGCAGAATAAGCTACGCGTGTCCCAAAGATGAATAACACTAGCACCGCACCAATTGCCAGTAGCAAGCCGAAGAATGCGACTGGTAACGCGGGGAGTATCGATTTGATGGCTGTACGTTTTTCCATAGTTACCGGCCGAAATTGGGCGAGGAGTATATCATCAGAAGATGGGTGAGGCGCAAACTAGGCTTCGCCTTCTCGAACGGGCCAAAAACGACCGATAAAACATCTCAATCCGTCCCCATCCGGCGCAGTTTCCGGCTCGGCGCATGGGAGATCACCCTCCCCGGAACGATCCGAATATCAAATGACTGAAAAAACCTCTCAATCCATCCCCATCCGGCGCAGTCCCGGCTTGGCGCATGGGAAATCACCCTCCTGGGTTTCGGTGTATGGCTGGCGATCGGCGTTTTCGGATTATTCGACAGCATTGCGCTTCTGGCAGGCCCCGAGAATGGCCTGGCCTATGTGATTCACGCCTCGCTGATGGTTCATAGCCTGCTGACCTTCGTTGAATTTAGAGGCTGGGTTCCCACAGGGGCTGGAAGCTACGGGTTACTGGAATCACTGGAACGTCCATCCCTGAAGTTCTTAGCAGGGTGAGCGTATTTGCTTGGGTGGGCCGCGCTGAGCGGGCTCCTCGCATGGACTTTCGCAGACTACGCTAGCCGGCTGCTGGATCCCATGTTCCCGGCTCTAAATCTCAGACTTCCGATCTTGCTAACCCTTATGGCCGTCTCCACCGTACAACGTGGGCTGGGAGCCAGGCCGCTCTGGCGATTGGCCGTAAGGCTCGCTGGATTGGCCGCTCTGGTATTGCTTCTGGCGGTGCTGGTTGTTTTTACATCTGGAAGAAGTGGGGAAGTTCCTGTGCCAGGCACGCGCAACCTCTTTGTGGCCGTGGCGGCACTCAGCGGACTGGGATGGCTGCTTGAGGTGCTGGTCGACCGCGGGGGCGAGCGTACCTATCGCCCGTTCCGGCAAGGCATCACCCTGACCGGATTGTCACTGCTGGTGATCAGCTTGCCATTGGCCTTTCTGCTATGGAGATCAGTGGAGAAGGGGCGCACAGAGGAACAGACACGCCAGGTGTTGGAAGAGCAGATGCTTGACTGGGGAGCGGTGAAAATTGCCGACCTGGAGATCCGTCACCAACTCCAGGAGGTCGAGGTGCTCGGCACGCTCTATTCTCAAAGCCCGATTACCGAAGATCAATTGGCCAGGCTGCAGCAAGAGCTGGACGCGGAACTGCGGCCAGATGTGTCATTGCGTTTGATAGTTATTCCTACGGAGGTACTGGAGTCGGGTCCGCCGTAGAGGCTACGGTTTTAACCAGACTTCCACGCTAGAAAAGTAACGAAGCCCAGGGGGACCTTCATTCTGTTCGCGGATCGCCACTCGCACATATTGAGCATACGGAATCTCGTATGGGATCGCGAGCTCGAATGCTCCCAATACGCCCGGTTCCAACGAATCCAACTGCACCTGGTAGGAGGCTACTGCCGCTCCACTTCGATTGAGCAGCTCGATCGTAAGCGGTAACTCCGAATCGGTCCAACCTGCCCCCCGCACGACCATCTGGCCCCCCTCCACAACGCTGCCATCTCTGGGTTCCAGAAGAGCAATCTTCTGAGGGCCATGATCGACCGGGTGAATGCGCGGCAACCCTTCTGAGAGCAGAATCAGATCGACCGAAACCAACTGATCCAGGCTGGCCCATCGGATTCCGTCAGTGCTGATCTCGAGCCGGCCACTTTCAGCTACCGCGGGAGTATCGAATTCCAATCGTGTGGCAAAATTTCCAGCATTTCCTGGGTAAGCGAAAAGGATCGTGGTTTGCTCCGAAACGACTCTCCCATCCTCTCCTAGCAAACGAATATGCACTCGCTCGTTGTAGCTTGGACCTCCGCGTCCGACGATTTGAAACGGGCTCGTAACCTGCGATCCCGGCCCAGGCCGATAAATGGCCAATCGAGCATCTGGCAAGACTGAGCTAGAAGGGATGAGGGTAGGAATGACCGGTTCTTCGGGCTGTTCGATCACGATCGCAGGGGTCGCCATGTTAAAGGGCGCTGGAGTTGGCGCACTAGCGGGGGGTTCGGTGGGCGGCGTTTCAACTTCGGCCGCGTTTGCAGTCGGAGCGACTGGCTCCGTAATTGCAAGCGGGGCCGGGGTCGAGCTTGTGCACCCAACCAATCCCAGAGTTAGAAGAAGCGCCCCAGTGCGAATGTAGATGCGTTTCATTGCCATATTAGGTGCGATGCAGACCAACCTCTAGCATGGATGACGGAATTGATGCAAGTCGGGGGCCAACCCTAAGCTCGACTGCAAATCAAAGAACGCGCAGTTATGTGAACTTACTTGGCTGTCTGGGTACCGGAATGGGTTAGGCTGCTGTGCCTATGGCGCGGATACTGATGCCCACGAGGAATAGGCAGATCAGTCCATAGGTGAGGCTCGCCCGGCGATCATCCTGCCCTTTGGTATAGGCGTAATAGCCCGGAATGGAGATGGCGGCGACAATGCCGTAGAGTACGTGGATCGTTCTGGCCGGGCGGGCACCGTCGATCCATAGAATGATGCCGACAATCATCTGAGCCAAGACCAGGATTTCTCCGACTGCGAGGATGCCCCAGTAGCCGCCGGTGATGCTGCGGCGAAGGAAAAAGATTGCCAACCCCCAAATGGCTGCGATCGATAGAAAAAGCAACATAGTAGTTGCGAGCCGCGCGTGCACTTCGGCTAGTGTCATGTGCCGAATTCTCGCGGATTTCCCCGAAAATTAGAAATTGCCACAATCAATTTTTGCGTGTGTGACTTCATAGAGGAAAAAGATAGATGCTCAGCCGGACTGCGATTCGATCCTTCAGCTCAGGCCGTAAATCTCGGAGTACTTGTCAGAGATGTACTTTAGATATGGCTTTGCACTCAGCTCCTCGCCGGTGGCTCGTTTTAGCACTTCCATCGGCTCATATTTGCCTCCGTGCCGATGGACTTTTTCGTTGAGCCATCCTATGAGATCCCCAAACTCGCCTCTTGAGATCTGAGCTTCCAGATCGGGCAAGTCATCGCTGAGCTTCTGCCAGAGTTGTAGGGAGATCAGGTTGCCCAGGGTGTAGGTCGGGAAGTACCCGAAGTATCCGTCCGACCAATGGATATCCTGAAGCACGCCCCGCGCGTCGTCAGGAGGCGTGAGGCCCAGGTATTCCTCAAACTTGGCATTCCAAGCCTCTGGCAAGTCCGCCACTGCCAGGTTGCCCTCGATCAGATCTGCTTCGATCTCGAACCGCAGCAGAATGTGCAGGTTGTAGGTCGCCTCATCTGCTTCAACCCTTATGAGTGATCGTTCAACTTTATTGATGCCACGATAGAAAGCTTCCGCATCGATACCGCCCAGCTGACTGGGGAAGACCGCCTGTAGTCTCGGATAATAGGCCGTCCAAAAAGCGCGGCTGCGGCCTACCAGGTTTTCCAGCATTCGCGATTGAGACTCGTGAATTCCCAGAGATGCGTCGTGAGCGGCCTCCAGTGTTGAGCCGGAGAGCGATGGGATCCTGTCAAGTGAAAGAGGAATGCCCTGGCTGTAAATCGCGTGGCCGGCCTCATGCATAGAACCGAACAGGGCCGAGCCAATGTAATTTGGATTGATTCGCGTGGTGATACGCACGTCGCCTCGATTGAGAGACTGGCTAAATGGGTGCGGTGCTGTGTCCTGCCTGCCTCGATTCAGATCGTAGCCAAGGTCCCGGATCACATCCATAGAGAAGGCCCACTGTGCTTTCTCATCGAATGGCACGTGCAAGAATGAATCGTCCACTGCATCGGAACGATCGCTGATAGCCTGAACCAAAGGCACCTGTGTTTCTTTCAGCTCATCAAAGATTTCTCTTACCGTAGCCAGTTTGAGTCCGGGCTCATAGTCATCCAGCAACGGATCATAAGGATGGTCGTATGGCTCGAAAAAACCTACGTACGAACGCTTGAGATCCAAAACCTTTTCAATGTGAGGTTGAAAATCGGCGAAACTTGACGCCTTCCGCGCCTCGACCCAGCTGTTGAATGCCAGGCCTATCGTCCTTTCAGAAATCCTTACCCATTCCGTGGGAACCCGTCGGCTCTTGTCGAAATCTCGCCGCATGCGGGCAACGATTCCGGCCTCGTCCGAATCAGGATCCAGATCTCTGACCTCCGCCTCTGCCGCCTCCAACGCCTCTCCAAAATCGTCCCGGACAAAATACTCGTGAGCCAGGGCGGCAAGCGTAGCCATCGCATGGGATCGATTATCGGCGCCGCCCGGCGGCATGTTGGTCTGCATATCCCAGCTCAACAGATCTGCAGCGGACGTGATATCAAAGATCCTTCCCGCCGTTTCACGTAGCTTTTCGAAGTGTTCTCCCATTCCCTCTCCTCAGTTATATGACCCGCCAGCGCAGCGGCTCACCACTTAGCGCAGCTAATATCTCGATTGCTATGTCCTGGGCGGCCCTGGCCTGAGCTTCTTCCGTCGAGGCTCCTATGTGGGGCGTCGAAACTACGTTTGGGTGAACGAGCAGCGCCGAATCTCCGGGCGGTTCTTGAGTAAATACATCCAGCGCCGCACCTGACAGATGGCCCGATTCGAGAGCAGCAAGGAGCGCTTGCTCATCCACGAGCCCACCCCTTGCGACAGATACTAGGCGGGCTCCTGGCTTCATTTTGCCCAGTGTTTCCGCACCGAACATTCCTCGGGTTTCGTCGTTCAAAGGCAGGTGCAGGCACACATAATCGGAGCTGTCCAGCAGCGTATCGAGATCGGTCGCTTCGATGCCGCGGCTGAGGAGTTCGTCCTCAGATTTGAATGCGTCGCGGCCCAGCACCTTCATTCCGAAGGCTAGCGCTCTCGCCGCGATGGCCGTTCCTATTCTGCCAACCCCGACGATTCCTACCGTCTTTTCGAATAGCTCCGAGCCTTTGAGTTCAGGCTTACGCCACTCCGCCCGCCGCATACTGGCATCGGCCTCGGGAATTTTACGAGAGAGGGACAGCATCAGGCCGAGAGTTAGCTCGGCCACGGCCACACTCGCAGCCTGAGGGGAGTTGACTACGATGAGCCCTTTTGATTTGGCGGCATCCAAGTCTATGTTGTCAACACCAACGCCGGCTCGGCCAATAACTTTGAGATTCGGACTGGATTGTTCAATGGCGTCAGCGGTGACCTTGGTGCGCCCCCTAACTACGAGTGCATCATATTCACCGAGCGCTTGGAGCGTCTCGGATTTAATCACTTCCGCCTGTTCTCGGAGCAGCCGTAGCCCCTCCTCAGACAGGCCATCAGTCACCAACACTCGCCAGGCCATGGTGAGAACCCGGCTATTGTACTCGCCTTCACGATGCGGATTTGGCTACGAGTTTTGGAACCGTTGATCGAGGGGATACCAGGCCAAATGAAAGAGCATATGGGCCGCGACGGCAGCAACTAAGCCGTACTGCCAATATAGCCATCCCAATCCCAGCGACACCCAAAGATTGGTGCCAATCGCTGAGACATATAGCAGTGTTGATTTTTGAGCCCCGGCTGCAAATAGTCCTGGAATGTGGCCCAATCCGAAGAGCAATCCAGAGATCACGATGGCTGCCCAATATACCAGTGAGCTGGGGGGATCAATAGCGAAGGCGCCTAGCCAGACAATGAGCGTCATTAATCCCCATCGGGTCAGGATCTCCTCCACAAGGCCGCCGAATAGCAACCGCCCTGAGAGACCAAGCTGGATGCGTATTTCCTCAACCACTTCCACGGTTTCTGTTCCCAAACGGGGCCGTATGAAGCCGTAGTAGGCGAGCAAGAACGGACCGACCAGGAACGCCGTCACCGCTATGGTGGGAAGAACCATCTCGGAGAGGTCCGAGGGGATCGGCTCGCCGTTGGCGATGGCCTCAAAAACCGGCGCGCTCAAGCCAACTCCGGCCGCCAGCGCGGTACCGATCGCGGCCGCAATCGCGACCAGTACGGTGTTTTGCACTACGCCCAGGATGATCAGATTGGATCGAGTAGGTACTGGGCCCTTCGATCGCGCCACCGTTCGCCGCAAGGTGTCCACTTGCCGGTAGCTGGCAATCAGGATCCCGGGCATTGAAGCAAGCATTAGAAGAAGGAAAAGTGTGAAATTAAACATTGTGGTTAGAGGCTGACATCGATATTATGCTCGAGAAATTGATCCGCATTCTATCAGGGTGCAGGCTCGATCTGAACTATCACCGGCAAGTGATCCGAAGCCAACGTTTGGATCACTTCGGTTTGGGAACCAACCAGGTCAGCTGTATGCCAAATCCAATCGATGCGCTTGCTTGGATCTCGGGCGTTCCAGGTCGGGCCCAGCCCTGTCCCGGCCTCTGACCATGAATCGATCAGCCCAGCCTCTTCTATCAAACCGATTTCCGGGGCGTTAGGTTCTGCGTTCAGGTCACCGAGGAGTATTGAACTGGGGCGGCCGCCCCAGAATTCGAGCAAATCCGGCACCTGGAGGAGCCGAATATCGTGATCTTGTTCAATTTGGTGCAGATGTGTATTGATCACCAGCAGTGGATCGCTACCGCCTGTGTCGATCTCGACCCAGGTGTAGCCGCGACCAATTAGGGTTCCTTCCCGCGGCAGCTCCCCTGATCCATAGGCGAGGACAGGCAGCCGAGAGAGCACCGCGTTGCCCCAGTGCGGCTCCTCGGTGCCGTTGAAAACGATCGGCATGTCGAGCCGCCGTGAGAGCCAGGTCACCAGGTCGCTGGCCCCATCTACCAGCCGATCACGAGTGATCTCCTGCAGCGCCACGACGTCCGCGCCGCTGTCTTCGATCACTTTCGCAATGGCCTCAGGATCGTGACGCCCCAGACTGCCAAAGGCGGAGTGGATGTTGTAAGTCATCACGCGGACTGGATCGCCGGATGGAGGACTCGAAGCTGGAGCCGGTCCAGTCAGGATCCACATGACCAACGGCACGGTCAAAAGGAAACTTGCCGCCCAGACCGGGGCTGCGTCGCCTTCGGCGGCGGGGACCTGCAATCCACGCGAGGCGACCAGCAGCATCAGGCCAAATAGTGCAGCCGAAGCGGGGGGAATGGCTGTCCGTGGGAAAGGCAACGCAATGTCGAGCGATACGTAGAACGCAAACACAAGCACCAGAAAAAGCAGCGTGCCGAGCGGCAACATAACGCCGGTGCGATTGAGTCCGCTGCGTCCGGCTGAGCTGGCCCGTACACTAATAAACGCCCATCCCCAACCCAACACAAACTGGCTTATTGCCGCTGTCAGTAACACGGCCGTTCCCGCCTGGTTGGCGGTGACAATCGCCAACACAAGATAAACACCGGCCGCCAGAGCCAGAGTGCCGCGGAAGGTCTCCGGTCGAGCAAGTCCATAAAAAATTCCGGCTGCCAGCAGCAGGTTGCCAATCATGACAACCAGAAATGCGGCGTATGGACCAACCCCGCTCAATTCGCCCAGCAGTCCCGGACTCTGAAAGATCAATACCTCCAGCAGCAGGAACGCCCCAATTGCTACGAGGGGTAGTGCTCCGGACCAAGTGGTCTCCGACTCTACATCTGCTTCCGGAGCCGGCTCCTTCCAGATTGCCCAGAGGGTCAGGCCAGAAATGAGTGCGGTGACAACCAGGGGAAACGCACCGGAAATCCAGGTGAGATCCACTGTTCCGAAGGCGCCGCGCAGCGCCGTGTCGAAGGTCAGGCCGAGCGCAAGACCATATGCCCAGCGAGGGGCCGCGCTATCCATGGTCGCCCGCAAATACCCCATAAAGGTAGGCACGTAGAGCAGAAAGGCTGCGATGCCGGCCATGCTTATCCAAAGGTCGAGGCTTGGGTCGGTGACGACCTGCTCAACAAGGCGCAGGATGGCGACGCCACCTGCCGAAATCCAAAGGGCAAGCCGGGGACCGACCACGCGCCACAGCAGCGGCGCAAGGAAGGCAAGCAAGAAGGTCCCAAATGCGTAGGGTGCAAGCGATACAGCGGAGAGTCCCTCCGTATCGCGCAAATACCAAGTCAGGTTGCCGATAAACAAGCGCAGCAGCTGCATGCCCATGGTGACAACCAGAATTGGAAGAATCCATTGCCTCATACGGTCAGTCATACCAAGTTGTCTCCATCCCACCTATGCAAACCCCTCCCACCGCCCCAGGTCACGCCCAAGAAGGCGTTTATGTCATAATAGGCGCCCGCTGTCCGAAGAGGTTCGCGTGCAATTCCAAAGCGTTTGTGTGCTTGGTTTGGGATATATCGGCTTGCCCACTGCTAGCACCTTTGCCAAATCTGGGCTGAATGTTACCGGGGTAGATGTGGACCAGCAGGTGCTGGACACCCTGAAAGACGGAAAGATCCACATTCACGAGCCTGGGCTTCAAGATTTGGTTCAGGAGGCGCTCGATTCGGGAAACCTATCGCTGAGCGATCAACCCGCAGAGGCAGATGCCTTCGTCATCGCCGTTCCAACACCAGTTACTGAAGATAACAAGGCTGATTTGCGGCATGTGATCGACGCCGCGGTAGCTATCGTTCCATTCCTAAGCAAAGGCAACTTGGTGATGCTGGAGTCGACCTGTCCGCCGCGGACTACGATAGACCAGGTCGTTCCAATCTTGGAGCGTTCCGGACTACGCGCCGGGTCAGACTTCCTGCTGGCCTATACCCCTGAGCGTGCCCTTCCGGGGCGCATCTTGAAGGAGCTCGTCGAGAATGTCCGGGTGATCGGGGGAATTGACAAGGCGTCCGCAGAAGCCGGCAAAGATCTATATCGGTCTTTTGTAGAGGGCGAAATCCTGCTGACCGATGCCACAACTGCCGAGATGGTCAAGTTGATGGAGAACACCTATCGGGATATCAACATTGCCGTGGCGAACGAATTTGCCCAGATGGCTGAACGGCTGGGCGTGGACGTCTGGGAAGCGATCCGCCTGGCAAACGAACACCCTCGGGTAGAAATTCTTCAGCCCGGGCCTGGCGTTGGCGGACACTGTATCGCAGTCGACCCCTGGTTTCTTGTGGAAGCCACACCTGATCTCGCCCCGCTTATTCAGCAAGCAATGGCGGTCAACGATGGGCAGCCAATGCACTCGGCCAATCTCATTGAGCAGGCGCTTGGTGGGCTCAATGGAAGGCGCATTGCCGCGCTTGGGCTCTCATACAAACCCAATGTCGGCGATCTTCGCGAGAGCCCGGCGCTTGAAATTGTCAGCATTCTGGTCGAACGTGGTGCAGAAGTTCACACCTTCGAACCGTATGATCAGGCAGCCTCGGTCGAAGGAGCGCGGGCAGACAGCTCCCTGGAGGCTGCCTTGCAGGAGGCGGACGCCGTCGTTCTTTTGGTAAACCACCGCGAGTTCGTCGAATTCGACCCCCACCAAGGTGCAAAGCAAATGCCAGGGCGCGTGGCAGTGGATCTGCGTGGTGTGTGGGATGCGGCTTCCTGGCGCGAGGCCGGGTTCGATATTTACACGCTTGGAGTCGGTACCAAACATGACTGATGCACTCCGTACACTCTCGATTTTTGGGACGCGGCCGGAGGCGATCAAGATGGCTCCGGTTCTCAAGCAACTGAGCGATTCTCCCGCCGTTGAGTCGATTGTCTGCATCACCGCCCAGCATCGAGAGATGCTGGACCAGGTCATAAAGCTGTTCGATATTAGCCCCGACTACGATCTCGATATCATGAAACCTGCTCAACCCCTCAACGAGCTCACGGCTAGCGTTTTCCAGGGTCTCGGACCGGTGATTGAGGAAGTAGAGCCAGACTGGGTGCTTGTGCAAGGCGATACAACGACCGTGATGAGCGCCGCGCTGCTGGCGTACTACAACCATGTGAAGGTTGGCCATGTAGAAGCCGGGCTGCGAACTGGCGATAAATACCAACCGTTCCCTGAAGAGATCAACCGGCGTGTGCTTGGCGCCGTAGCAGATTTGCAC
>Ga0255057_10001481_pt1 | contig 13145 bp, 9 predicted proteins | sample Cases_109_6_MG_FD_189022 | JGI IMG/M metagenome (GOLD analysis project Ga0255057, IMG submission 189022) | Seawater microbial communities from Amundsen Gulf, Northwest Territories, Canada - Cases_109_6 | ecosystem: Environmental > Aquatic > Marine > Gulf | place: Canada: Northwest Territories... | reverse complement strand
GGCAAAACGGTCACGAGAGCATCGCCAGGAAATCCCGGGTTACGACGAGAGCCGTCCTTCGCGCGACGAGCGCAAACAACAACACCGAACGGCCCGTCACGAGACCAACCAAATGCTGCATACGGCGGAGGATCTCGACGATGTCGTGCTTCCCGAGGAAAAACGCACTCGCAAACCGGAATCAAACGATAAATGGAAACACGAGCCGGAGAAGCGCCGGTTCAAGATATGGAAGACCAAGTTCTGGAAGCGCCGAGACGACTACCGGTCGCGAAAGGCCGAGCTCGATTCGCAGTGGCCTGTGATAACTCCGGATCAACTCCCTAAGGAGTAGGGCGACGGTGCCATCATTCATCACACACGATGAATGAGCAGAACGAGAGCACCGAAGATCAGCTGATCGAGGCCAGACGCGCCCGACACGAGGCCATTCTCTCCGGCGGCGGCTATCCGGAGCGCTTCGACCGCACCGACATTGCCGCTGATCTGCACGAGCGCTTCGAGGATCTTGATCCCGCGTCAGAAACCGATGAGCGAGTTTCGGTGGCCGGGAGACTCATGCTGCACCGATCTTTTGGAAAGCTTCAATTCGGGACGCTCCAGGATCGGAGTGGGACCATCCAGCTGTTTGTAGACACCAGGACAGCGGGAGATGATCTTGCCGTGAGATTCGGCGAGATGGATCTCGGTGACTGGGTCGGCGCCAGTGGTGTGGTGATGACCACGAAACGCGGTGAGCTGAGTGTCAGAGTCGACGAGCTCGAACTTCTGCAGAAGTCACTGCGACCCCTTCCCGACAAGTGGCACGGTCTCGCCGACGTAGAGCAGCGGAGCCGTCGGCGATACGTTGACCTGATGGTGAACGAGCAGGCTCGGGCCGTCGCCATGATCCGAGCGAAGATCGTCTCAGAGCTACGCGTCCAGTTCGAGAAGCGTGGTTTCGTCGAGGTGGAAACTCCCGTGCTGCTGCATCAAGCTACCGGAGCGATTGCCCGACCCTTCATCACACAGCACAACGCTCTCGACGTCGAGATGTACATGAGGATTGCAACCGAGCTCTATCTCAAGCGCCTCGTGATCGGGGGTATGGAAAACGTTTTCGAGATTGGTCGAATATTCCGAAACGAAGGCATCGACTCCACCCACAACCCCGAGTTCACGATGCTCGAGGCATATCAGGCGTTCGCCGACTTCCGGGACATCATGGAGTTGATCGAGGCCGTGTTCATCGGCGTGACCGTGGCGGCCGTGGGCAACACCGACATCGTCTATCAGGGTCGAGAGCTCGACATGGGAGGTCCGTATCGTCGGGTGACACTCGTTGAGCTGGTATCAGAGAAACTCGGCGCGGACGTGGATCTCGACACTCCTATTCAGACGCTGCGAGACCACGCACTTGAGTCAGGTGTGGAGTTCGAGGATGACTGGACTCCTGGCCGCCTCATCGTGGAGATCTATGAGGAGATTGTCGAAGCCTCCATCTGGGAACCGACGTTTGTGACCCATCAACCGGTCGAGGTGTCGCCTCTTTCCCGCAGAAACTCCGAAGACCCGAGGTTGGCCGACCGTTTTGAGCTGGTCATCGCCGGGTCGGAGTACGCCAACGCTTTCAGCGAGCTCAACGATCCCGATGATCAGAGGGCCAGATTCGAAGAGCAGGCTGCGGCCCGGGAGGCCGGCGACGAGGAAGCCCACCCAGTCGACGAGGACTACTTGATGGCTTTGGAATACGGGCTGCCGCCAACAGGCGGATTGGGCATCGGCGTCGACCGACTGGTGATGCTGCTCACGGATCAGGCCCACATACGTGAGGTGATTTTGTTTCCCACTCTTCGACCAGAAGGAAGCTAGCGACACACCGCTAAGTCCGGGCAGCCTCGACCCGATCCACCAGGAAGCCACCAAGTCGTTCGAGTATCTCTCGCGCTTCCCCATCGGGAAGCATGCGGAGAGCGTCCCCGGCCACCACCAGGCGTTCCGTGGCCGATAGCAACGCTGCGTCCACAAACTTGCCGGCTCGAACGAGGGAGATCACTTCGGCAACCACCTCATCGGAGTACGGCATGTCCTGGTTGAGCAACTCGCGAACACGGTCGCCATCGGGCCCATTTACCGCCATCAGGACCGGGCCGGTGAATGTGCCTTCCCGAATATCAGACCCCGCTGGCTTGCCGATTGTCTCCTCGTCTGCCACCAGGTCGAGGGCGTCGTCCGCGATCTGGAAGACCATGCCGAGCTCCCATGCCCACGTGGACAGTGCCTCGACCGTTGTCTCGCTGGCGTCGGAGGCCATGGCTCCGAGTCGCGCAGAGGTTCTGATCAAAGACGCTGTTTTGCCATCTATCACCTGGTTGTACTCGTCGATCGAGTGGGAGAGATCCCCTTCCAACTGGAGCTCACGGGTCTGTCCCTCGACCAGGTCGGCATAGGTGGAAGCAAGTAATCGCACCGATTCCTGACTGAGGTGGGTTGCTGCCACCTCCGACGCTCGGGCCATCAGGAAATCGCCGGCGAGAATTGCCACCGTGTTCTCCCAGTTGGCGTTTGCAGATGCAGCCCCCCTCCTGGTGCTGGATTCGTCGATCACATCGTCGTGATAGAGCGAGCCGAGGTGGATCAACTCGACGGCAACCCCGGCCTCGACCGGTTTGTGGCTGAGCCCGGTCCCGAACTCGGCTGCCAGCAGAGCGAGCAGGGGTCGAAATCTCTTGCCCCCCGCGAGCAGAAGATGCTGGGCGATTTTGGTCAGATAGGGATCGTCCGCTGTCGATGCTTCGAGCAATCGCTCGTCGACCCTGTCCAGTTGCTCCCAGATTCGGGGAATATGAATGAGGCTTTGGAGGTCTTCCATTGGTGACGATGGTATTACGGAAAGACGGGCTGGGCTACGACGCGGAGTCAGTTGCCGGCCCGGTGGTAGAATTGCATATGTCAGGCTCAGGAGAATCGAGTGTTTGAACGGTTTACCGATCGTGCACGGCGGGTCGTAGTACTGGCCCAGGAAGAGGCACGGCTTCTCAACCACAACTACATAGGTACCGAGCACATCCTGCTCGGTCTGCTCAACGAGGGTGAGGGCATCGCGGCCCAAGCTCTCGAGAGTCTCGACATAGACCTCGCCTCCGTTCGTGACGAGGTCGTCAAGATCATCGGCCAGGGTCAGCAGTCGCCGTCCGGCCACATCCCCTTCACCCCGAGAGCTAAGAAGGTCCTCGAGCTCTCGCTCCGCGAGGCACTCCAGCTAGGTCACAACTACATCGGCACCGAGCACATCCTGCTCGGTCTGATCCGCGAGGGAGAGGGTGTCGCAGCGCAGGTACTCCAGCAGCTCGGCGCCGACCTACAGAAGGTACGTCAGACGGTCATCCAGCTTTTGTCCGGGCCCGGGGGTAGTGAGGAGCAGCACCCAAAGGGCGCCAGCGCCGGCGGACGTGAGAGCTCTTCCTCGGGTTCTACGATCCTCGACCAATTCGGTCTCAATCTGACCACGAGTGCGACGGAGGGGAAACTCGACCCGGTGATCGGGCGCACCCGCGAGATCGAGCGGGTCATGCAGATTTTGTCACGACGGACCAAGAACAACCCGGTCCTCATCGGCGAGCCTGGTGTCGGCAAGACTGCCATTGTCGAGGGTTTGGCTCAGAGAATCATTGCGAAGGATGTCCCCGAGAACCTCGAAGGCAAGAACCTCTACACACTCGATCTCGGTGCCCTTGTTGCAGGCTCGCGCTATCGCGGTGACTTCGAGGAGCGGCTCAAGAAGGTCCTGAAAGAGATCAAGAGCAGGGGCGACATCATCCTTTTCATCGACGAGATCCACACCCTTGTCGGAGCAGGAGCAGCCGAAGGCGCTATCGACGCCGCGTCGATCCTCAAGCCCATGTTGGCGAGAGGCGAGTTGCAAACCATCGGCGCAACCACACTCGAGGAGTACAGGAAGTACCTCGAGAAGGACTCCGCGTTGGAGCGTCGTTTCCAGCCGATTCAGGTTGAAGAGCCGTCGCTGACCGACACGATCGACATTCTTCGGGGTCTCAAGGACCGTTATGAGGAGCACCACTCGGTTCGATTCACCGACCAGGCCATTGTTTCCGCGGCCAACCTCGCCGACCGGTATATCGCAGACCGGTTCCTTCCTGACAAGGCGATCGACCTGATAGACGAGGCCGGCAGCCGGATGCGTATTCACCGCAAGAGCGACGTTCCCGAGATCGCGGAGATCGACGTCAAACTCGCCGATGTGCGAAGAGACAAGTCAAACGCCGTTTCCGGCGAGAACTATGAGAAAGCCGCCACGCTCCGGGATGAGGAGCACCTCCTTCTATCTGACCGCGCCTTGAGGGAAGAAGAAATGGAAGAGGATGGTTGGGTCATCGACGAGGAGGAGATCGCCGAGGTCCTCGCGCAATGGACCGGCATACCCGTCCATCGTCTCACCGAAGAAGAGACGGCCCGTCTGGTCCACATGGAAGATGAGCTTCACAAGCGCATCATCGGCCAGCACGACGCCATCACCGCAGTTTCGAAGGCTATTCGGCGGACCAGGGCAGGTCTCAAAGATCCAAAGCGCCCGTCGGGCTCGTTCATCTTCCTCGGCCCATCAGGCGTCGGTAAGACCGAGACCGCGAAGGCCCTTGCCCAATTCCTGTTTGGCAAAGAGGATGCGCTGATCCAGCTCGATATGTCGGAGTACATGGAGAAGCACACTGTCAGCCGTCTCGTGGGGTCCCCTCCTGGATACGTGGGTTATGACGAGGGCGGTCAGCTCACCGAAGCGGTGCGTCGCAAGCCATTCTCCGTGGTTCTCTTCGATGAGATCGAGAAAGCACATCCCGATGTGTTCAACACGCTTCTCCAGATACTCGAGGAAGGTCGTTTGACCGACGCCCAGGGACGCAGCGTCGACTTCAAGAACACTGTCATCATCATGACGTCCAACCTCGGTACTCGCGATCTTCGCAAGAAGGCTGTCGGTTTCCACGCGGATGACGACGAGATGTCATATGAGCACATGAAAGAGCGCGTCACCGAGGAGCTGAAGAAGCACTTCAGACCCGAGTTCATCAACCGAATCGACGAGATAATCGTGTTCCACGAGCTGGAGATGGACGAGCTCAAACTGATCGTTGACCTGATGCTGGAGAGAGTGCTGGAGCAGTTGGAGGCTCAGCAACTCGACCTCGCCCTTACCGACGACGCCAAGGAATTCCTCGGGACAGAGGGCTACGACCCCGAGCTGGGCGCGAGACCTCTGCGTCGAGCCATTCAGCGATTGCTCGAAGATCCGCTTTCCGAGCGGGTGCTTCTCGGCGAGTTCAAGGCCGGAACCACGATTCTGGTTGGCTTTGACAGCGAAAACGAGGAGCTCACGTTTGAGGGCATTTCCTCGCCAACCACCCCGCCGGTGGAGCTCGCCGAACAGGAGTAACGGCGGGCGGATTCGCTAAAGGGACCAGCCAGACATTCCGATTCTGTATGGGCGTATACGCCCATGCCCACATTTGTCGCACTACTAATACTTGTCGCCAGTCTCGGACCGGGGGAGCCGCCCGAATACGAGCCTGCGGGCGACTCTGCCTACACACTCGACCTGGAACTCGACGGGTATGTCAACGGTCGGATGGATTCGGCTCGTTTGATGAAGATCGGCGCCTGCACGCTGGAGCGAGACGCCGCTTACACATATTCGTTGATGGTTGAGGCGGCTGATGAAGACGGGGTGAGGTTGCGGCCCGCCAGCTGTTACCGAAACTATGACATCCAGAAGAACGCATATGACCGACGCTGTCCGGTGACCGACGTTCCCGTCTACGGCGACAACGGGGTGTCAGGTGGGAAACAACAGACCGGGACCAGACAGATGAGAGTTTGCACGGGCCCGCCGACCGCCAAGGCCGGTGCGTCCAACCACGGCTGGGGTAGGGCTGTCGATTTTCGCGACTCGCGCGGAATCATTGATTGTTACGACAAGGAGTTCCACTGGCTCAAGCGCAACGCGTACCGGTTCGGCTGGGTACACCCCGCCTGGGCTCAGTGTGGAATGCCCACCGCGGAGGCCTGGCACTGGGAGTACGCCGGTGTAACCGATCCCACCCTCGTCGACTACGTCGGCATCGACCCCGCCCTCATCGCCGCCGCCGAATAACCCCCTCTTCTGCAACCTCAGGTTCTCCGGCTCAGTTATGAGTCAGAACCGCTCATCCTCGAGGGCTACGCGAATAGTCTTCACGACCCGTTCAGGGTGTTGGGTGATCTCATCCCAGGTGAACCGGAGGATGCGCCAGCCTGCGAGTTGTGCGGCGTTGTCTCGGAGTCGGTCGATTTCGAAGGAGTTGAGAAGTGTGTGCCATCGACGGCTGTCGCCTTCGATAACGAGAAGTCTCTCGGGATAAGAGAGATCCACACGCCCGTTTCTTGGCATTAGCCATTCAGGCGTAGATTGTTGATCGGGCAGTGGCAGGTCGTCGTTGACAATCAGGTTGAGAAGCCGGCGCTCGAGTTCGGAGTCAGGTGCCTCGTATCCGGAGGTCCTGACTTCCAAAACCGATCTCATCCTCATGGTCCCTGGCTTTCCGCGCCTTCCAAGATCTTGAAAGACCGACTGGAGTTTCTCGAGGTTGATGATTCTGGCGGCCAACCCGTTGTCAACGATTCTCTCGAGGTGTCCTCGCTTCAGAACTGCTGCAAGGTCAATAACGGTTCGCTCGGGATGGGTGACAGGTAACCCGTCGAGCGTGATGATGTGCTTATCGGTCAAGTCCGTTAGCTGGTGCACCGTCACACCGAGGTAGACATTGGTCCGGCGTCTCGGCACACTCACCGTCGGTTTCACATGGTGCGGCCTATCGAGCTTGTGGAGGAACGCAGCAGATTGATGGGAGACTACGGCCCCGAGTTTTCGGGTCGCTGCATGAAGAGCGATCGTGTGGTCATCGGTGACTCCGGGCAGGTTGAAGACGCCGTCGAAACAGCGTTCCAACAGGTTTTGATCGACAAGCCTTGCTAGGGATGCAACGGGCATGCCGAGAGCGATTGCTTCCGATCGCGTGACCACGCCGCCGTGGGATTTCGCGAATCTCATGACTTCTTGAATTGCGCGACTCACATATCCAGAGTGCCAGGCGCGACTTCAAACTTGAAGACCCTTGTGAGGATGAGGTTCTCCGACTCATATGTGAGCCGGAGAACCTGAGGTTCATGTAATACGCTTGGTGCCTGATGGATAGGGCTGTGCGGAGTTTGTTGATTGTGGGGGGCGCCTACGTCGCGGCGCAGATGATGGCGGACATTGCCAGCCTCCGGATCATCAGCGTTGGCGGCTTCGCCGTTGACGCGGGCACTCTCATATATCCGTTCACTTTCACATTGCGGGACATGGTCCACAAGATCGGGGGCAAGAGCGCCGCTCGCACGCTGATCTGGCTCGCCGCCGGCATCAACGTCTTCATGGCAGGCTTCTTCTGGCTGGTCGCCGCCTGGCCCGCCGATCAGTTCACGGGCCCCCAACTCGGGTTCGGAGACGTTCTCGCACCCGTCTGGGGGATCGTGGTTGCCTCCATCGTTGCCGAAGTGGTTGCAGAGCTGATCGACACCGAGGCCTACTCGATGTGGGTGCGACGTTTTGGCGAGCGTCACCAATGGGGACGGGTGTTGGCATCCAACTCGGTGGCCATCCCAGTCGACTCGGCAATCTTCGTCGGTTTGGCCACAGTATTCGGCATCTTTCCTGCGGAGGTTGCCTGGTCGATCTTCTGGGTCAATGTCATCTTCAAAGGAGTGATAGCCATCATCTCGATTCCGATGATCTACTGGGTCAAACCGGCACCGCTCGGCTCGCCTTACGCCTCTATAAAGCACTAACCTCACCTGTCGCGGGCAGGAACGCCCGCACCTACCCCATTTACACGGAGGAATTCTCTTGGAAAGCAGAACATGGTGGTGGATTGGCGGTGGCGCCGTCGTCCTTGCACTCATTCTCTTCTTCGCTTTTAGCGGCGACGAAACGGATGACACCACAACAATTCCGGTAGCCGCGGACTCGACTACCACTAGCGAGGCCACGACTACTACCGAAGGTGAAACGACCACAACCGAAGGTGAGTCGACAACAACCACCGAGGCTCCGCCGACATTTACAGCGTTGAAAGTGTGTTTCGTGACGGATGATGCCGGCGTAGACGATTTGAGCTTCAACTTCTCTGGTTGGGAGGGCGTGAAGGCCGCAGCCGCGAGCGGAGCGGCGGTAGACGACGGAACGTTCCCGATTCTGCTCGAGTCGGCTAGTGAAGCCGACTACCAGCCCCATATCGAGACATGTCTCGCCGCTGGTTCTGAGCACATTGTCACCACTGGCTTCAAGCTGGGCCCGACGGTCGAAGTGTTCGCCCCCCAGAATCCAGAGGTTCAGTGGACCCTCATCGACGCTGGTTCGAACGCAGCCAATGTTGCTGGTTCGGAGTTCCAGACGGATGAGGCAGCTTTTGCGGCCGGATATCTGGCGGCCGGAGTGACTCAGACCGGGATCGTTGCTACGTATGGGGGACTCAACATTCCCACTGTGGCCATCTTCCTCGACGGTTATGCCCGTGGCGTAGCCCATTACAACGAGATTAAGGGCACAAGTGTCCAGGTTCTCGGCTGGGATGTAGCTACGCAGGACGGCACGTTCACAGGGACGTTCAATGAGGCCGAACCCATTGTCCGAGCCACGTGCGAAAGCCAGTTGGATGAAGGTGCCGATATCATTCTGCCGGTTGGCGGAGCGATCAACCTGCCCTGTGGAACAGCCATACAGGACCGCGGAATCGATGCTGCTTTGATTGGTGTGGATGCAGATGCGTTCCACGCCATGGGAGAGCAATATCAGGACGTCTGGCTCGTCACCATTCTCAAGGGACTCAAAGAGGCAGTTACCGGCTCGATCGAGGCCCACGCCTCGGGCGCTCCTCTGGGCGGCAACAGCTTCCTCGGGAATCTAGAGAACGACGCTGTAGGCCTCTCGGAATTTCACTCCTGGTCTGATTCCGTCACCGATGAGTTGGCGGCCGAGGTCGAGCAGATTCTCGCCGACATCCAAAGCGGAGCGATCACCTGGGACAAGTTCCCTGTAGGTGGTTAACAGCTTCGATAGCGTCTAATTACGAAGAGGCCCCCGCCAGACACGGCGGGGGCCTCTTGCTATCTATAGTGGCCGCCGCTGGGTCGAGCGAAGGAGCATGGCGGTGGCGTTGGAGCTAAGGGGGATCACAAAGCAGTTCCCAACTGTTCTAGCCAATGATGAAGTGAGCCTTTCGGTCGAGTCCGGGGAGATCGTCGCGTTGCTCGGCGAAAACGGCGCCGGCAAGACGACTCTGATGAACATCCTGTTCGGGTTGTATTCGCCGGACGCCGGTGAAGTTTTCATTGACGGCAACGAGCTCGAATTGAGTAACCCCGGTGCTTCCATCAAGGCGGGTGTGGGAATGGTGCATCAGCATTTTATGCTCGTGCCGGTATTCACCGTGGCGGAGAATGTCATTCTCGGGTTGGAGCCCCTCAAGGCTGTTGACTGGATCGACAAAAAGGCCGCACGCTCGATGGTGACCGAGATCTCTGGCCGCTACAACCTCGCCGTCGACCCCGACGCCAATGTTGAGGACATACCCGTGGGTGTTCAACAACGTGTCGAGATCATCAAGGTCTTGATTAGGGACGCTCGGTACATCATTTTCGATGAGCCAACATCAGTCTTGACGCCTCAGGAGGTTGAGGAGTTCTTTGGGATCGTCCGGGGGCTGAAGGAGGATGGCAATGGTGTCATCTTCATCAGCCACAAGCTGAACGAAGCTCTCGAACTTGCTGACAGAATCGTGGTGCTCCGTGATGGGAAGTCTGTAGGCGAGGCCGACCCAGGAACGACCACAGAAGCGCAACTCGCGGAGATGATGGTCGGGCGACCTGTCGATCTTTTGGTGCACAAAGAGCCCGCTGACCCCGGTGACGTCGTTCTGGCAGTCGAGAGTCTCGTGGTCCTCGACGATCGTGGCCACAAGCCCGTCGATGGCGTCACCTTCGAGGTGCGGGCCGGCGAGGTGGTGGGCATTGCTGGAGTGCAAGGCAACGGTCAAACCGAGTTGGTGGAGAGCATCACGGGTACTCGGCCTTCACTGGCCGGGCGGGTCCACGTCGAGGGACAAGACGTGACTCAATGGGATCCCCGTAGCATTCACCAACTAGGGATTGCCCATGTTCCCGAAGATCGTCAGCAGAGCGGGTTGATACTTCAGTTCACCGTCGCTGAGAACATGGTCTTGGATTCGTATTACGACAACCCATATTCCCGGGGCATCCGAATGGATTGGGGTGTAGCCGCCGATTCGTCCGAGCGTTTGGTCGAAGAGTACGACGTGAAGACCTCACGAGTGGACGTTCCCGTTTCTACCTTATCTGGAGGTAACCAGCAAAAGGTCATCGTCGCCCGCGAATTCGATCGGGATGTGAAGCTCGTCGTCGCTTCGCAGCCCACGCGCGGGGTGGACGTGGGGTCAATCGAATACATCCACGCTCGCATCATCGAGGAGCGCGACCGGGGCGCGGCCGTTCTCATAGTCTCTTCCGAGCTCGACGAGGTGATGGCTCTCTCCGACCGCATTCTGGTGATGTTCGAGGGTCGGATTGCCGGTGAGTTCGACGGAACCACCGCCACCGCCACGGAGATCGGCCTCGCAATGCTCGGATCGGCGTCCACCAATGAGTGATATGAGAACGGAACCGCAGCACGAGAATGACCCGCCATCCGACAAGGACTACCCGGGAATGATGGACCGTATCACGGGAGTCGGTGACAGTTTGCGAAAGGCACTTGTGCTTCCGGCACTGGCCCTGTTCCTTGCACTGTTGGTCGGTGCTGTGATCATCATGGTGACCGATGTGGACGCCTGGCGCCGAATGGGGGACGAACCGGTGCAGGCGATCAGGGACATGCTCGAGGGCGTATGGGTTGCCTATAGGGAGTTGTTCTTAGGAGCGTTTGGCTCGGTTCGTGCGATCTCGGAGACCCTCTTTACCGCCACACCTCTAATCCTTGCCGGGCTCGCTGTGGCTGTCGGTTTTCGCACGGGGTTGTTCAACATCGGTGCCCGAGGCCAAATGTTCATTGGAGGGCTGGCGGCCCTTTGGGTTGGTCTTCATGTCGAGTTGCCGGCCTTGCTACACATTCCCCTGGCCATCGTGGCTGGCATCGTTGGCGGTGGGATCTGGGGCGGCTTGGCCGGTCTCCTCAAAGCACGCACCGGGGCTCATGAGGTGATCACCACGATCATGCTCAATTTCATTGCCGCATTTCTTACCCTGTGGGTACTCAAGACGTCGGTCTTCCAGGAAGAGGGATCCAACAATGCCCAATCGGCGCCGATTTTGGATACGGCTCGGCTCCCTCCGTTGTTCGGCGATCAATACCGGGTTTCAATTGCCGTCTTCTTGGCCCTGGGCGCGGTGTTTCTCGTCTATTGGTTGTTGTTCAAGACGACGATCGGCTTTGAGTTCCGCGCAGCCGGCTTCTCGCCTAGCGCAAGTCTCTATGCGGGAATGAATGTCGCCTTCCTCTATACGGCTGTGATGTTCCTCTCCGGAGCACTGGCCGGGCTGGCTGGTGCCACAATGACTGTTGGTCTACCCCCCTACACGGTCTTCAACAATTTCCCCGGGGCTATCGGGTTCGACGCCATCGCAATCGCTCTGCTGGGAAGATCGCATCCGTTTGGTGTTCTCTGGTCTGGTCTGCTCTTTGGGGCTCTGATAGCTGGTGGGCGCACAATGCAAGCCCTTGCTGGTGTGTCTGTGGACCTTGTCATCGTCATGCAGTCGCTGATAATCATATTCATCGCCGCTCCAGAACTGGTGCGAACGGTTTTTGGCGTCAAAGCTGTCGACCAGGGGCCGACACAACTGACTTCTGGGTGGGGAACATGACCGCCGTCAAGGAGCCAGAGGTCGTAGAGCTGAAGAATCGATTGACGCCCGAAGAACGACGTTCCTCGGTCGTTGGTGGTGTTCTTGTTGCGCTCAGTTTCTACATGTTCTGGGCCTTCGTGTTCGGCGTCGACCCAGATCTGGATGCCACTTTCAACCTTTCTCTTCAAACCGACCGGTTTCAGGGTCTTGCCTGGGTTGTAAATGCGCGGGTGTTGTCTGCTGTTCTCGCGGTCGCCGTCTTCGGTCTCGGCGTCTGGCGTCTTACTCGCCAAGGACTTCGATGGACCAACGTTTCGCTGGCGGTCGCTTTCATGTTGTTCTCGCTGGCTTTCTTGGCGTGGGCCGCGGCGGGAAGCCAATTCAGCATGGTTGGAATGTTGCGCTCCACGATCATTCTGTCGGTAGTCGTGGTGCTGGGCGCTCTCACCGGTCTGATGTGTGAGCGAGTCGGGATCATCAATATTGGAATCGAAGGACAGTTGCTTGCATCGGCATTTGCAGCGGTCGTCCTCAGCAGCGCCTTCGGCACTGTTGCCGGAATATTGGGCGCGCTCCTCACAGGCGGTCTGCTCGGACTGCTTCTCGCATGGCTCACTATCAGGTTCCGAGTCGACCAAATCATCGCCGGCGTCGTGATCAACTTCTTCGCACTCGGGCTGACCTCATTGATGTCATCTCGGATTCTCTCCCAAGTGCATCACCTAAATGCGCCCGACAGAATTCCAGCTATCCGAATCCCATTTCTTGCTGACATCCCCGTGATCGGACCGATGCTGTTTGACCACACCTATTTCATCTACGGGATGTTCATCCTGGTAGTCGCGATTCACCTGGGGCTGTTCTATACCCGTTGGGGGCTTCGGTCGCGCTCGGTCGGTGAACATCCCAAGGCGGCCGATACTGCCGGGCTCAATGTGTACTGGATCCGATATAGGAACGTTGTGCTGGGTGGGGTTGTCGCTGGGTTTGGTGGAGCATTCCTCGGTCTGGCGCAGGTGGCCCGTTTCGCTGAGAACATGACGGGCGGAATCGGGTTCATAGGTCTTGCCGCGATGATATTCGGTCGCTGGATGCCTTTCGGAGCACTGGGCGCCGGCCTCGTCTTCGGATTCTCCAGGGCGGTTCAGCAGAAGGCCGCTATCCTCAACATCGGGATACCATCCGAGTTTCTGCTGATGCTGCCATACATCGTT
>Ga0255057_10001480_pt1 | contig 13145 bp, 11 predicted proteins | sample Cases_109_6_MG_FD_189022 | JGI IMG/M metagenome (GOLD analysis project Ga0255057, IMG submission 189022) | Seawater microbial communities from Amundsen Gulf, Northwest Territories, Canada - Cases_109_6 | ecosystem: Environmental > Aquatic > Marine > Gulf | place: Canada: Northwest Territories... | reverse complement strand
ACGTCCAGCCCATTACCCTTGGCCTGCGGGAACCACTGCGCGCTCTCGATGCCACCAGCGGAGAGCAGGCCCCGGAAGGCCCCGTTCACCACGAGGATAAAGCTCTCGTCCTTGCCCAGCCCTACTCGGAAGCCGGCGCCCCCACGGACGAACTCGTACTTCACGCCCGGGATACCCGCGGTGGTGATCGGGGGCCCGGTGACGCCGAACTCGAACCTCTGCACGCCGTAGTCGACGATGATGGTCGGCTCCCATCGCCCAGTAGGGTATCGCCATCGAAGTCCCACCAGGAACTGCTGTGCCTCGGTAGGAAATTTCAGTCCGTCGTCACGCGTGGAGTCGAAGTTGAACAGTCGCTCCCACTCGAAATCGATACCGAACTGCGCCCCGATGCCACTGGTGAAATGCGCGCCCGGGAAGTACTGGAACTTGAGTTGAACACCGGGCCCGAAACCGAGCTTGTAGTCGCGCAGATTTCCGATCAGGTCCTCATTCCAGCTCAAGTGGCGATGCACAAACTTGAAATCGAACTCGAGGTCGACGGCGGCGGGTCGATCCCTCTTGGGCGGCTTCGTCTTTTTGGCCTTGTACTTGACCTCCGCCTTGGGCTCTTCTCTCTCTGTTTTCGGCCCTGCCGATGTGACCGCCGCACCGACCGGAACCGCCGCGACGGCTACTGGCGCTTCGGGCTCGAACCGTTTGATGTCCTTGCGGAAGTCGTCCCACACGCCGGTTTGGACGGCGCGTGACAGCTCGGTCGAGGTCGCGCCCTCGTAGAAGTGTTGGCTGATGACGTCTGCGCTCTTTCCGTCGACGAGTCGCACGTAGGCCGACCAGACCCCATCCTCGTGAAGCACGTCACCCTCGAGGAGCCCGTTGACGCCCATCGCGCGCGCCGGAAGCACGTGCCCTTGGTCGGAGCTGAGATTCGCGTTCAGGCTCTCGGCGTTCTGCACGAATTGCCTGTTGGAAACGAGCTCGATGGGCTTGCCTCCGAGGCCCTTCAAGGCTGCTCCGCGGACCTTGCTCGCCTGTGCGCCCTGGAACGGGCGGACCACCAATCGCGGAACCGGCGGCGCGTCGGGCTCGGGGTCGGCCAAAGCGGCACCAGCACCGACCGCGCCGAGCTTTTTGACGCCTTCGTCCGCGCCGCCAGCAACGGGCATCAAACCGGTGTCGAGAAGCTCGGCGACAATGCGATTCGAAAGTCTCGTCATGCTCGAAGAGCTGGTGCGAAACTTTTGAACGCGCACACCTTTGGCGTTGCGCACCCCAACATCTGCGATCCAGCGCTCGCCGGAGCGACGGACACGGCCGCCAACGAGGACGCTCGCCTCGAGCTTGGCCGCTTGTTTGGCATAGCCCTTCGTCTTCTTGGTGACGGCGGTGACTTTCTTGAGCGGTACGACCTGCACATCGGCTGCCCGCAATCCAGTTTGCACGCGCTGCCGAATCTTAGCCGCTTGCGGCCCTTGAAGAGGCAGAATCGCCGCCGCGCCATCTTCGGCATACGCTGTGCCTTCCAGCAGACACAAACCGAGTAGCACTGTCAGTGCGCCAACGCGCCACGCCCCCATGAACTTCCCCCTGTCTAAACCCCGCCGTCGGGCCCCTCGTTGGCGATCGCGGGGATGTTCCCCAAGTCGATGATCCACTGCCGGATCACCTCGGTCTCCTCAGCGCCGAGAATTGTCGTGAGCGGCATCTGCGCACCACAAATACCGGGCGTGTTGGGGATCTTCTTCATCATGTAACTCTCATCCGGATCCCCTGCGATCACGATCGTCTCGGTATCGCAATCGAGGTCGATCGAGTTGACGTCGACGGTGCGGCTCGCGACGTTCGGCGACACGAGATCGAGACCCGCCTGCGGTGCGTCCGAGTCGTGGCAGACCGCGTTGCCGCAGTTGACCAGAAAGACCTGCTCGACCGTCTGGCCAGGCGAGCCCCCGGCACCGCCAATGAAGTCCTCGGGATTGTTCAGGTTGCCCGGGCAGCCCACGAGCAGGAGAGAGCTAAGAATAGGTAAAGCTAAGCGTCGCATCGCGTTGTGCTGATTCCCCCGAATCATGCCTAGAATCTTAGTAAGCTATTGCACCAGTCGTCGAGTTATGCAGTATTTTTGTGTAAGCCAATGTACTCAAAGCCGGTTCAGGCCCCAGTTGTACGGCTGAAAAACCACGTCGAAACCGGCCGCCCGGGCTCGCACCAGGGCCTCGGCCACCTCTGGCTCGGCGAACGCCCGGATGAACTCCTCGATGGTGGGTGGCCGCCCCAGCCGACGGGCGTGTTCCTCGAAATCCGTGCGATACCACTCGAAGATCGACGACAGTTGAATTTCACGCGCTTCGTCATCGATGCGCACGTGCACGGGGCTCGAGCAGAACGCGCGGGTCACCCGGTCGAGCTGGGCGTCGAGCTCGCGCGGATCATAGGCGCGGCTCGCCAATGGGGGACACGAGATCGACGCACAGTTGATCGCGGCATGGATTCGCGCGTCGCGGAAGCCTCGGATGACACCGTTTTCGAGATCGTAGAGGTTGATCTTGCCGCCATCGAGGAAGAATCGAAGCCCGTAGAAGAATCCGAAGCCGGCGCGCGGATCCAACCAACCGCGTACGTCCTGTACGCTGGAGATCGGCCAGTTGTCGACGACCCCAAGCAACGTGAGGGCATTGTAGGCGTTGATGTAGTACGCGAGACGATCGTCCTCGGTTGGAAACCTTTGGGGCGTGGCGGTTGGCCCCACCTCTGCCAACGTTGCCGCGAAGCGCTTCAAATCGGACGCGTCGATGAGCACTTCGGCGTAGTCGACGCGGTCTCCCTGAACCCACCTTCCAAGCGCCTCATTCCACCACTGGGTGTTGAAGCCCTCCGGCGGTTGTGAGAACGGCTCCGCATCGACTACCACCGAACGGAGGCCGAGCGCCTTCACGGTGACTATGGCGGTCGCCCCAAGCACCAAACCAAGGACGATCAGAATCGCCCACCATCGCGCATACCAACGCCCAGGTCTTTCATTCACGCGTCGAGTATTGCACGACCGCGTCGGTGGGCTGTAGCAGCCAGCGATTTTCATAGTACGATCGGGCGATGTCGTCAGATGACCGTCACCTGATTTGGCTGTTCGTGCGGGAAGAACGGCAGGTGGACTTCCGGATCTTCCGCGCGCGAATCAAGGTCGCGACCCACCCAACCTCCAGGGCGGAGCACAGCTTCACGGTGCTGGAAGGCGCCGATTGGACGAACGTGATCGCCCTGACCGATCGTGACGAAGTCGTCCTGATTCGGCAGTTTCGTCACGGGACCGACCGGGTCACCCTCGAGATCCCAGGCGGCGCCGTCGACCCGGGCGAGACCCACGAGGTCGCTGCCGCGCGCGAATTGCTGGAAGAAACGGGCTACGTGGCGCGGAACTGGGCCAAGCTTGGCGAGATTCATCCGAACCCGGCCCTGCAAAACAACGCCTGCTCGACGTGGCTGGCGGAGGGAGCGCACGCGGTCGGCGAACCAACGCTTGATGAAGGCGAGGCGATTGAAGTAAAGACGGTACCATTGCGCGACATCAAACCGCTCATCGCACGAGGTGAGATTACCCACGCACTGGTGGTCGCCGCGTTCTACTTTCTGTTCGAGACGCGAAACCCCTGACCTGGCGACAACACGATGGACATGGATCTCCTCGCGAAGCTCCCTTTGTGGTTGGCTGCATTTCTGCTGTCACTGACGTGTCACGAGGCCGCCCATGCGGTAGTCGGCAAGCTCGGCGGCGATAGCACGGCCGCCGCTCAGGTGACCCTCGATCCGCTCCCTCACATTCGTAGGGAACCCTTCGGCGCCATCGTCGTCCCGATCCTGTCGTTCTTCCTTCAGGGCGGCGGATGGATGATCGGCTGGGCCAGTGCGCCTTACGACCCTCAGTGGGCAAGCCGCCACCCAAAACGCGCCGCAGGGATGGCAGCCGCCGGGCCTGCAGCGAACTTCCTGTTGGCCTTGCTGGCCGCGATCGGCATTCGCATCGGGATCGCGACGGGTTACTTCACGCTGCCTACCGATGGGCTCAGCCTGGAGACGCTCGCGGTGGCTCCGTCAGGGATCGCGCAAGGGCTCGCGCTGTTCGCGAGTGTCCTGTTTTCAGTCAATCTCATCCTCGGGTGCTTCAACCTCATCCCGCTTCCGCCACTCGATGGCTACGCGATCGTGCCCTTGGTGCTCACCGCCCGTATGCGCGACAAATGGTTCGGACTTTTCTCGGGGGGAGGCGCTCTGATGGGCCTGATCATCGCGTGGATCGTTTTCGATCGAATGATGCCGCCCGTGTTCCGCACCGCGATCGGGTGGCTCTACGCGGGCGTGTGACCCGAACATGACAGAACCCCCGCCGACCAACGCGGGTGCTTCGGCGTTTAGCGCGGCCGTGGTAGGCTCGAGGCGTGAAGTGGATGTGGGTGGGATTGGCGTGTGCCGCATTGCTTACGTCGGCACCCGTGTCGGCCGATGAGGCCGACGCGCACTACCGGCTGGCGAAGACGTTTCGCGCCGAGGGTCGCTACGAAGAGGCGCTGAAGGAAATCGACTTGGCGGTCACGGCGCGGCCGACGTCGGCCGAGGGGCATCTCACTCGCGGGACGATTCTCCGCAGGCTCGAGCGCTACGACGATGCGCTAGGGGCGTTCGATCGGGCCATTCAGCTCGAGCCTAAGAGTGGGCGGGCCTATGGCCTCGCGGGGCCGGTGCTGATTCGGTTGAAGCGGCCGAAAGCGGCAGTGAAGTACCTTCGCAAAGCGACCGAGCTCGAACCGAAAGAGGCCAACCACTGGCTCAACCTCGGCGTCGCCTACCGAAAGCTCGGGGACAACAACGCCGCGATTGCCGCCTACGAAAAAGGGCTCGAACAAGTTCCGAACGACCCGCAGTTGCTCAACAATCTCGGGGTCGCCCTCCGGAAGGCGCGGCGATACGACCAGTCGATCAAGGTCCTCGAAAAGGCAAGTGCCGCACACCCGTACGATGCGGACATCGCACGCAACCTAGCTGTCGCCTATCGGGGCGCCGAACGCTACCAGGAAGCGATCCCTGCTTACCTCCAAGCGATCGAGCTCGACGACGGCCAACCTGATCTATTGTTCGACCTAGCGGTTTGCTACGAGAAACGCGGCAACACCGAGATGGCGATCGCCACCTACGAGCGATACATCCGAGACACCAAAAAAGCCGATCCCGAAGCAGCCAAGCGCGCGCAGGGGACGATCGACCGGCTCAAGAAGAAATAGCCAGGTCCGCCATCACGGTCTTGGCGGCGTTGTACCCCGCGGCGCCAATGACCGATCCAGCCGGATGACACCCCGCACCGCAGGCGTAGAGCCCCGCCACCGGCAGTGCGTACGGAAGTCGCGCGTCGAACCCGAAGCTGTTGTCGACATGGTGAATATGGCCACCTGTGATCCCAAAGTGCGACTCGATCTTGGGAGGCGTGAGGGTGAAGGTGTCGACCACGAGCTCAGAAGTGCCGGGTGCGAATCGGTCGCAGATATCGAGGAGAGCTCGAACGTAACGACTTTCCTCGGCCTCCCAGGTGCTCTCGGCCAAGGCGTACGGCACCCACTGCACGAAGAGCGCGGCGCTGTGACGCCCCTCTAGGTCCTGAAGAGAGGGGTCTAGCGTCGTGTGGATGTACCACTCGATCGACGGCGTCTCCGGGAGTCGCCCTTCCCTGCAATCCGCAAAGGCGCGCTGAAGCCGACCGAGCGTATCTTCTTCTGGCAGGAGATGGATGGTGGCGCCGTGCTGGCCGCGGGCCTCGGTCAAACACGAGAACGTGGGCAAGTCCCGCAAGCATAGATTGACCTTCATGCTCGTGCCCGGCAGTCGGTAGGACTCGATCCGGTCTCTGAGCTCCGCGGGGCACCCGTCACCCAGCATCGAGCGCAGGCGAAATGGATCGGCGTTGACGACGACGACTGAGGCCCGATGCAAAACCCCGTCGCCGGTTACTACGCCTCGAACGACGTCGCTCTCCACGTTGATCCGCGAAACAGGAGAGTCGAGCTCGATTTCCGCACCCGCCTTTCGCGCTGCAACGACGAGCGCCTCCGTGACCGACCCCATGCCCCCGCGCACGATCATCCAGGTGCCATCGGATCCCGGAAGCCGACACATGTTGTGCACCAGGAAGTTCATTCCGCTCCCAGGCGTATCCCAGTCACCGCAAAGACCCGTGAAACCATCGGTGACGGCATACATCGCTTCGAGGAGCTCGCTCTGAAAACCGAAACGCCGAAGGTACGCCCCAACCGAGCCGCGACACAGGTCGACGAACACCTGCCGCAGCGCGGGGCGCACATAGCGTTCTGCCGTATTCTCGATCGATAACGGAGCCGCTAGCCACGTGGGTGCGACGTCCTCACGAAGCTCAGCGAGCTCCGCCTGTAGTGCGTCGTTAGCCCGCGCATCCGTCGGCGAGAACATGGTGGCAAGCTGATCCCGAGTGGCGCTCGCATCCGAGCCGAAGAGCAAGTAGCGATCGCGGGTGGTTGGCAAAAAGTAATGTGGGTCGCGGCGAACGAGGGGCAGCGAGACGCCCAATTCCGCGATGAGCTCCGGAGGCATCAGCCCGAGCAAATACGCTCCCGTGGACTGCCCCACCCTGGGCGCCTTCGGAAAGGGGTGCTCTGTACGGCATGCCCCGCCGACCGTCGCGTCGGCCTCGAGCACTTTCACGCGGAGCCCCGACTTCGCCAACATCACGGCGGCGACGAGCCCGTTGTGCCCAGCGCCGACGATCAAGACGTCGCCCGAGGTCATACCCTACTCGATGAAGAAGGTGAGACCGCCCTCGATGCTCCAGGCGGAGTCCGGCGTCCCCGTCGGCATCCGGAAATAACGGGCCCAGCGCCCACGAAATTCGATACCGAGGAAATCAATGAAACCATAACCGAGCCCGCCGAAAGCGGTAATCGTTCCCGATCCCTCGTGTCGGTAAGGTAGGTCGGCGGGGATTGTGGGGACGGGCACCCCGAGATAGCCCCCGCCAAACGCGCCGGTGAGGCGCACCTTCTTGATATTTCGACGAAGCGCGATCAGCCCACCGCCTCCGAAGCCGGGATTGTCGAGCGGAAACTTCTCGCCAAGCCACTGGACGTAGGCGCCGAGGTGAAGGGGGCCAATCACACCATAGCTGCCATCGATCCACAAGGTCGGCTGCCACTTGGTCCCGAACGAGAACTTGGACACCGTGCCGCCGTAGACCACGTCGAAGACCACGGTGTCGTAGTCACTCGCCGCTGCGGTACCGGGGAGGCTCAACCACAAAAATACGAATACCGGTGCAAACCACTTCACGCGGAAACTGTTATCACAGGTCTCTCGGGGGGCCTCAAAACCTGCGGCGGCTCAGGGCTAGAGCCCTTAGCTACAGGTGGCCTGGATGATCGGCTCGGCGACCTTGAACTTCGCCAAGAACTCGCGGCGCCCCGACTTCATCTGATCGACCCAGGTGCGGTACTCACCAGCGCGTCCGTTGTCTTCGTAGAACCTACGCGGCTCGAGAATCTCGGCCGGTACCTTCTCGAGAAGAGCGGCGTTTTCGGCGGCATCGCAGTCGACGACCTCGTAGTCGAAATCCGGATCGCGCTTCCACTTGATCGAATCGCTCAAGAGCGCCTCGAGCATGGCGCTCGAGTGGCGAATCTTTACTTTGAGGGCCTTGTCCTGCTTCACATCGTTGGCGTCGCCACCGATGTAGCCCGTGTTCATGAGCCACATCGTGACGCCTGGCATCGTCTTGGCGAGCTCGGCGAAGCGTTCTGCCTGAAGCCCGTGCTTGGCAGGGAAGAACGGCTGGGTGAAAGGCGAGCGCGTCTTACCTCGGTCCTTGCCGGCGGCGCTGGTCTTGGAGGTCTCGCCGAGCATGAAGTAGCCGGCGGCCTGCGCCGGGGAAGTGAAGCGGAGGATCCCCGGCATCGCGGCATCGGCGCCTTCGTCCCGGTTCAGAATGCCCATCGATTTGACTTGGGGAATCGCATGCAGGTCAGCGGCACCCGGAATCGCGCTCATCGGAACGATCGAGCGGCCGTTCTGCGTCCATTTCACGAAATCCCAGCCGTCGGCGGGCACACCGAGCTCGTCGACGACGTCATTCGCCGTCACCTCACCACCGATATATTTGTCGACGTTTTCCGCGTCGGCGCCGGTGTTGATCAGGATGTCACGAAGACGCGACACGTCGTCGGTGGTCAGGATGCCCTTCACGAAGTCGAACGAGCCGTCCTCTTCGAGGAAGGCGTTCTCGAGCCAGGCCTCTGGGCTCACCGTGGCGCGGTAAATGATCGGCTCTGTCTCGAGCGACAAGCCGTCGATCTTGGCGAAGCAGCCGTTCTCGGTGATCGAGAGTGCGCCGTGCGGCCAAAGCGCCACCATGTCGTCTTGAATGGGCTCGGTGAGATCGCCTTGCTTCGAGAACGTCGTCGTTGTTTTGCCTGTGCCGGAAAGCCCCATGATGGTCATGGTGACGCGATCGCCCTCGCTGCGAGTGACGGCCTTGGCGCCCGCGTGGAGGACCAGCCCGCCCTTTTGGTACACATAATCGTTGAGCATCCGAAGGACGCCCTTCTTCGACTCGCCGAAGTAGTCCGGACCCATCACGTGGGTGGTCCAGTTCGCCATGTCGACGATGATCGCCTGCCCGCCAGGCATGTCCTCGAGCATCAGGTCCGGCGTGTAGAAGAGACGGAAGGTCGGCTGGAAAGGCTCTGCGAGTTGCTCCGGGTTCTCGACGTCCGCGCGAGGGAACGCGAGAATCTGCTGCATCCCGGCGATGTTGGCGCCCTCGGGTGTGTAGAGCCAGGTCGCGCCGAATGCGCGCTCGCCGAGGCCAACATAGCCGTCAACGGCGATGAGCGGCCCGCGGTCGGCGATGTACTTGGCCTGGCGGTCGATCAGCTCCTGTGCCTTAGCAGGGTCGATGATTTGATGGCTCCATCGATCCTCGGTGTCGATGATGTACGTGTACTTGGCCATCCGCGCTTTGTTGCGGGAGACCTTGTTGATGCTGCCGGCCTTGGACCGCTGGACGCAGGGAGTGTGCTTGACCGCTAGCTCACGAAGCTCCGACTGCGAGGGGTTGTCGATATACTCGACGTCGAAGGGTCGCGGATCTGCAGGGGTGACCATAACCTCTTTCCCTTTTCTTTCGGCTCGGACAATACACTCAAACGGGGTCCGACCCGCCCGGAGCCTGGGATATGACAATGTTTTCCGGGCGTGTCCAGAGGCAAGAAGAGTTGCCGCTCAGAGGACAAGAACTAAGCTCCGCGCCATGCGTGCGCTACCGCTCAATTTCCGCGAAGCCTCGCGTTTCGACCAAGACGGATGGACGGATTGGCGCTGGCAAGCGCAGCACGCAGCTACCGACTTGAAGGGCCTCGAGCGCTCGCTTCTGCTCACGGAGGCGGAGCGCCTTGGCGCGGCCCGGGCCATGGCGGCGGGGCTCCCGATTTCTGTCACGCCCTACTACCTAAGCCTGTGCGATCCGAACGATCCCGACTGCCCGATCCGACGGCAGTGCATCCCACGCGCCGATGAAGCCATGGTCGTCAAAGGCGATCTTGCCGACCCGCTCGGTGAGGAGGCCCACGAGGTCGCCGCACACCTGATCCAGCGCTATCCCGACCGCGTTCTTTTGATCGCCACCGATCGATGCGGGGTCTACTGCCGCTTTTGCACCCGGTCACGGATCGTCGGAGACGGAGGAGGCGCCCGTTCGATGGCGGCCCTCGAGCCCGCCTTTCAGTGGCTTTCGGCCCACCCCGAGGTCCACGACGTCATCATCTCGGGTGGCGACCCGTGCATCATGTCGACGAAGCGGATCACACGCTTGCTCTCGCGACTGCGCGATATCGAGCATGTCGACTATGTGCGCTTGGCCACGCGCGCCCCGGTGACTCTCCCCCAACGCATCACCCACGAGCTTTGCCGCGCCATACGTCAAAGCCACCATGCCACCTGGATCATGACGCACTTCAATCACCCGAAAGAGCTCACATCCGAGGCGCAGGAAGCATGCGGGCGGCTTGCCGATGCAGGCCTTCCCGTGATGAACCAATCGGTCTTGCTTCGTGGCGTCAATGACGACCCAGACACGCTCGAACGCTTATTTCGCGGGCTGGTTCGCGCACGCGTCCGACCCTACTATCTTTTACAGATGGACCCGGTGCGGGGAACGGGTCATCTTCGGACGCCCCTCGCACGCGGGGTCGAGCTGATGCGGGCACTCCAGGGTCGGGTCAGTGGCATCGCCCTCCCCAAGCTCATGGTCGACACCCCGGGCGGCCTTGGAAAAGTACCTGTTGGCCCTAATTACCTGGTCAGTCAGGGAAATGGGGTCACGGTGCTGGAGACTTTCCGGGGCGACCTAGTGGAGTACTACGACCCGCCCGAGGAGGCTATCGACTCATGCAACGAGCCCTAACGCTCTACCAAACGACCATCGGGAAGAAGGTTGTGATGGCCCTGTCGGGCGCCATCATAGTCGGCTTCGTGATCGGCCACTTCCTGGGCAACTTGAACATCTACCTCGGCCCCGAAGCGCTCAACGGCTACGCCGCAAAGCTTCACAGCTTGCCGGCGCTCGTCTGGGCGACGCGAATCCTGTTGCTGTTCGCATTCGGTGCACACATTTTGGCTGCGTACCAACTTTGGCGCCGAAATGTCGCGGCGCGAGGCTCCCATTACAAGCGGCGCAACGATCTCGCGACGGACTATGCGGCACGAACGATGTACTGGACGGGGCCGATCCTGCTGCTCTACCTCATCTATCACCTACTCGAGTTCACGATCATCCCGACGCATCCAGGGGACGTGTATCGCAACGTGGTCGAAGCCTTCCAGAACCCTTGGATCTCGGCCTTCTACGTCGCGGGTAACCTCGCACTCGGCTTACACATCTTTCACGGCATCTTCAGCGCGTTTCAGTCCATCGGAGTAAATCATCCGCGCTACAACTCGTATCGTCGCGATTTGGCGATCGCGATTTCGGCGGTGATCACGCTCGGCAACATTTCGTTTCCGATCTCCGTCCTCACGGGCGTCGTCACCTTGTAAGGGCCGTCATGGAATTTCGATCACACGAGCCAACCGGTCCTATCGAAGACCGATGGGGAAAACACAAAGAGGCAAGCAAGCTCGTCGCACCCGCCAACCGTCGTAAGTACAACATCATCATGGTGGGCAGCGGCCTCGCGGGAGGAGCCGCCGCCGCGTCGCTCGGCGAGATGGGGTACAACGTCAAGTGTTTCTGCTACCAAGACAGCCCACGACGCGCGCACAGCATCGCTGCGCAAGGTGGGATCAATGCCGCGAAGAACTACCAAAACGACGGCGACAGCGTGTACCGCCTGTTCTACGACACCGTGAAGGGGGGCGACTTCCGCTCGCGTGAGTCGAACGTGTATCGCTTGGCCGAGCTGAGCCTGCACATCATCGATCAGGCGGTCGCGCAGGGCGTACCCTTCGCGCGCGAGTACGGCGGGTTGTTAGCAAACCGCTCTTTTGGCGGCGCTCAGGTCTCGAGGACGTTCTACGCGCGCGGACAAACCGGCCAGCAGCTCTTGCTTGGCGCCTACCAGGCGCTCAGCAGGCAGATCGAAGCGGGCACGGTCGAGATGTTCCCACGTCACGAAATGCTCGAGTTGATCATGCACGACGGTCGGGCACGAGGAATCGTCGCGCGATGCCTCAAGACCGGCAAGGTGACGCCATACATCGCGGACATGGTCGTGCTGTGCACGGGCGGCTACGGCAACGTCTTCTACCTTTCGACGAACGCCAAGGGCTGCAACTGCACCGCGACTTGGCGCGCGCATCGTCACGGCGCCGTGTTCGCAAACCCCTGCTACACGCAAATTCATCCCACCTGTATCCCACAGGCGGGCGATTATCAGTCGAAGCTGACTCTGATGAGCGAGTCGCTCCGCAACGACGGGCGTGTGTGGGTTCCGCGCAAGAAGGAAGACGTCACCAAGCGGCCCGAGGACATCCCGGAAGCAGACCGCTACTATTATCTCGAGGAGCGGTACCCCGCCTTCGGCAACCTGGTGCCTCGGGACGTGGCTTCACGAAACGCCTTGTACGTGACGAACGATGGCCTGGGCGTCGGGCCAGAGGTCAGCGGCCGCCGGCGCGGCGTGTACCTCGACTTCAGCGATGCGATCAACCGCCTTGGCGAGCAAACGATCCGCGAGCGGTACGGCAACCTGTTCGAGATGTACGAACGGATCACGGGCGACAGCCCTTACGAGACGCCGATGCGGATCTACCCCGCGACGCACTACACGATGGGCGGCCTCTGGGTGGACTACAATCTCGAGACCACGATCCCGGGTCTCTTTGCGGGCGGGGAGGCCAACTTCTCGGACCACGGTTCCAACCGACTCGGCGCTTCCGCCCTCATGCAGGGGCTCGCGGACGGGTACTTCGTCCTGCCCTTCACGGTGGGCAACTACCTCGGCCAGGTGCGAACGCTCCCACCACTCGGAGAAGATCACCCGGATGTGCAGACGGCAGTGAAGTCCGTCGAAGACCGGGTTCACAAGGTCATGAACGCGCCCGAACCCAAGTATGCTCCCGAGCACTTTCACCGAGAGCTCGGAAAGATCATTTGGGAGAAGTGCGGGATGTCGCGAAGTGCCAAGGGGCTCAAGGAAGCCCTCGAGGAGATCCCGAAGCTTCGAGACCGGTTCTGGCGTGAGGTCAAGATCACCGGAAGCGGCGAAGACCTCAACCAAACCCTCGAGCGCGCGGGGCGCGTCGCCGACTTTTTCGAGCTTGGTGAGCTCATGTGCATCGATGCACTCAACCGAAACGAGAGCTGCGGGGGCCACTTCCGCGAAGAGTATCAAGAGAACGGGGAGGCGCTTCGAGACGACGCGAACTTCAGCTACGCCGCGGCCTGGGAGTGGACCGGGAATCCAGCAGAGCCACGGCTCCACAAAGAGCCGCTGACCTTCGAATATGTGAAGCCAACCAAGCGGAGCTACAAGTAAGGGACGCCATGACCGACGAGCTACTCAACCTAACGCTTCATGTCTGGCGCCAACAAGGGCCGAACCGGCCCGGCGGCTTCGAGAGATACCACGTCAAAGACATCA
>Ga0255057_10001479_pt1 | contig 13149 bp, 11 predicted proteins | sample Cases_109_6_MG_FD_189022 | JGI IMG/M metagenome (GOLD analysis project Ga0255057, IMG submission 189022) | Seawater microbial communities from Amundsen Gulf, Northwest Territories, Canada - Cases_109_6 | ecosystem: Environmental > Aquatic > Marine > Gulf | place: Canada: Northwest Territories... | reverse complement strand
CGCTGTCGCTTTCACCGCGCTTCATCGGCGTGGGAAACACGAAGCGCTGATAGAGGTACCCGATGCCGATCAGGAACAGCCCGAGCCCCAGAAACGAGGCCACCCGGTAAAGTCCGGTGAGTTCAGACATGTCGACCAGGAATACCTTGGCCACGGTCACCATCAGCAGCACCAGCGAGGCGTAGCGCAGGCTGGCGACCCCCCGAAGGATACCGATCCCCAGCAAGGCGAGCGCAAAGATCAGCCAGACCGCCGAATAGACGTAGAGTTCGGCGTCGCCGAGCGGGCCGTGGGCGAAGACCGGGCCCAGGAACGCGCGCCGCACCTCGAGCGATAGATAAGTCCAGATCAAAACCAGGCATAGAATGCCGCCGGCCCGGGCCAGGCGGAGATGACCGTCGGCGCGCAGGATTGCCGCAAAACGATAGGCAAACAGCGCCGGCACCGCGTAGGCGATGAACAGCAGGTTGACCACGGGAAGTTCGCCGACCGCGGCGCCGGACCATAGCGGATTTGCGACCAAGAGCTGCAACAGCACCACCTGCGCCGCACCCAGGCCGGCCAGGATACGCCAGCCAAATTTCAAGACCGGACGCGAATCGCGTTGCGCGTAGATCCAGACCAGATAGGCCATGGAGAGCCAGGCGACGCTGTTGAGGCTTTGCTCCAGGAGCCCGTAGTCGGGGCTGTCGAGCCGGCCCTCGACCAGGATGCGGATCTCGAAACTGACCAGCAAGGTGGCGAAGACCAGGCTACCCCACTCCAGGACCGTCACCAGAAGATCGCCGCCGCCGCGCCGGAAGCCACGCGCGGCATAAAAGAACGCCAATGCCGGCAGGCCATAGCCGTACAGTACCCAGTTGGCCCCGGCCAACTCGCCGGACGCATAGTCCACGATGTGGACGTTGAACACCAGGCGGACCAGGACCACGGCGGCGATCAGCGCCGCCACCGGCCGAAGCTGTGGAACTCCCAAGCGCCCGCAAACCCACGCCAGCGCCGGCAGCTGGAGCGCCAAAGCGACGGTCAGCCAAGCCTGCTCCAAGGCCATGGTGGCCGCGAGACTGATGGCGGCCACGGTCGCCGCGGCATAGATGCCGAGCACCAAATCGAGACGCCCGCCGTCGATCCGCCGGCGAACGAAGGCGGTGGCGCCGAGGCCGGCAGCGGCCAGCGCCAAGGCGGCGGCAGACCATTTCAGGTCGACCTCGAAGGCGGTGACGCGCCAGTAGGCGATCGCGAGTAGCGCCAGCGGCGTCGCCGCCGAGGCCAGCGCCCACAAGCCCGGACGGCGTACGCGCCACAGCGCCGCGAACCCGCCCAGCCCGAACAGCATTGCCGCGGCCAGCGAAACCCATACGAAGGGTGCCAGCGCCGGCGGTACGATCGGCCCCGGGGCGTGGCCGTAGGGGCGTCCCGCGATGGTGTAGAGCGGCGATCCCGTGTCGATGATCGCCGGCAGGTGCCAGACCGCCATCACCGCGACGACCAGCAGGGCCGCGGCTAGCACCAAGGCGTCGAATACCGCCTCGCGATAACCGACGATCAAACTCGCGATCGCAAAGGCCGCCAGCACGAACCACGAGGCGGTACCGTAAGCATCCATCCTGACCAGCACGAACACCAGCCCGGCGATGGCGAGCGCCGCACCCCAGGCAAGAACCTCGGGCACCGCGAGCCCGAGCATTCCCCGCCGCCAGGTGGTCAGCTCGATGGACGCGCCGCGGCCATGGCGCACCAGGATAAACAGGCCGTACAGCAATATCAGGAATAAGCCGATCGGGTCGGCATCGGCCGGCGCCCAAAGCCCGGCGAACCACAACAGCGTCCAGATGACCGCGCCCACCAGCGCCGACCAGCCGAGCCACCACCAAGCCATGTAGCGCACCACGGCAAGCGCCGCCACGACGAGCAACAGCAGATAGGCAAACAGCCCCCATGCCGACGGCGCCGCGGCCGGCACCAGCCATGGCGTGACAAACCCGCCAAGCAGACCGAGCACCGCAACCATGCCGCCCTGCAGGATCGAAAGCGCGATGCCCAAGGCAGCCAGCACGGCCAGGGTCAGAAACGCGGTCGGCGCTCCGATCAACTGGTAGAGCTGAAACGCCGCGTACACACTTGCGAAGGCCGAGAACAAACCGGCTGAGGTGACCGCCGGCGGCACGTAGTTCGGCCGAACCGCGGCGATCGCGCGTTGCAGCGGCCGCTGGCGCAGCCACTCGCCGGCCAACAGCAGAACGACACCGAAGGCGAAGCCCATCGCCACCCGCACCGCCGGGCCCACCCAACCGCGCTCGATGGAGTATTTCACCAGGAAAATGCTTCCGATTGCGATCGTGATCGCGCCGAGCCAAACCAGCCAACGCGAGGTCAGGCTCTCCTCCAGGCCGCCCCGGGTCCGGCCCGGTTCAGTCACGGCTGTCGCCGGCGTACTCAGCTCCGGGCGCACAGTCTCGGAAGCTGCGGGCTCGGAAGCTGCGGGCTCGGAAGCTGCGGGCTCGGAAGCTGCGGTCTCGGGCGCCTCGCCGCTCAACGATCTTTCGAAGATCTCCCGGGCCGCGGCCCGCACCCGCTCCGCCTCGGACGGCGCGGCATCCTGGGGCGGCTCGGGAACGCTCGCATCCGGCGCGTCGGCGGCAGGTCCTTTGGCCTCGGGGGCCGGCGCCAGGCCCAGCTCCGTCCGCAGTGCGGCGTGGGCCGCGGTCAGTTCGTCCAGCCGATCGCTTGCCGCGGTTAGGCGGGCGCGCAGCTGCCGAGCCTCGCCGCGCGACTTTCGAAGCGTCAGAAAGGCGACGACCCCCAAAACCGGAGCCGCGAGGAAATAGAGGCCGACGATTAGCGCCAATGCTTCCACGATTCCTGCCGAAGCCTCCACGGCTGAATGATACCAATAATCTTTGTCATTGCGGGCCGCCGCGCGCAGCCGGTCACGCTCGGCCCATGAGAAAGTGCATCGCCTGCTCGTGTAGTCGAATCCTAGTTAATCCTCCGTTAATCCTCCGTTAATTCGATTAATCCGCTGTTAACCAAAATTGGGGGAGAATAATCTGTTCGCATACGAAGCTTGCCTGACCCGAGCGAATGTGAAGCGCAACCGCAGGCGAGTCTCCGAGACCCAAATAGCGCCCGACAGAGTTACAGGCGCAGGTGCTCTCGGTTTCGACCCGGAGGGGAAGAGACAGTATGGCTTTCACCACGACAACCGCGATCCAAGGCAGCGCGCCCTGTGCACCGGAGGAAGTTTTCGATGCGAGGAGCGGCCAAGGCGACGAAGAACAACTCGCTTGGTTGACCACAAGGAAGGCGCAGGCCCGCGATATCTCCTATCGCTATCTGCTGACATTGCGCTTCGCGCTGATCAATCTGGTCGGCTTCACGCTTCTGGGCGCGGCCTACATGCAGGGCTTGCTCGAAATGGTGATGATCGCCGATACAACCTATCTCTCGGTGCTGATTTTCCTGGTGTTCCTCGGTGGGCTAGCGATCTGCGCGCGCAAGACCTGGCAGACCAGCCGGGAGCTTAACTACGTGCGCTCCTTCGATCCGCTCAGTCAATCACGGGCCGCCGAATACATCGCACGGCTGCGCGGACGCGGCGGCGACGGCCGCGGAATTCTGGCCACCTCCCTGCGACTCAAACTGACCCAGCGGGTCGCGGTGGTTCGCCATGTCGCCGGCAGCTTGGTCATCCTCGGACTGATCGGCACGGTCATCGGGTTCATCATCGCCCTATCAGGGGTCCAGCCGGACCAGGCGTCCGACGTCAAGGCGATCGCGCCCATGGTCTCGACATTGATTTCGGGCATGTCGACCGCGCTCTACACCACCCTGGTCGGCTCGGTGCTCAACGTCTGGCTGATGATCAACTATCACGTCCTGGCCGGCGGCACGGTCAAGCTGATCACCGCCCTGCTCGAGTTTGGGGAAGAGCATGCTCGAGCTTGACCACTTCGACAGCGACGACGGTTCCAACACTGTCTTTCGCGACGTCATCTTCCTGGCCTTGGCCGGCTTCGTGGCCATGGTGCTGCTGCTGCTGCCGCACCTCAACCCGCCGGCGACCGCCAGCGAAGGGGCACCGGCGCCCGGCAACGTCATCGTCGAGATCTCTTGGCCCGAAAAGGTGGACGCCGACGTCGACCTCTGGGTCCAGGCACCCGGCGACGTGCCGGTGGGCTATTCCAACAAGGGCGGGTTGATCTTCAACTTGCTGCGCGACGACCTTGGCGGCCAAGCCGACGTGACCGAAATCAACTACGAGGTCTCCTACAGCCGCGGCGTTCCGAGTGGCGAATACACGGTCAACGTCCACCTATACCGAAACATGTCCGCGACCCTGCCGCTGCCGGTCAATGTCTCGGTCAGCGTCAAGTCCTCGCCGAGCCAACCCGCCAAGCGTATCCTCACCACCAAGCTCAATCTCGATCGTCAGGGCCAGGAAATTACCGCGTTCCGTTTCAGCCTGACCGAGGAAGGCCGGTTGGCGCCGGGCAGCGTCCACGACCTACCCAAGCCGCTGCGCAGATCCAAGAAATCGGGATGAGCGAACTGACCACACTGTTCGCCGGTCTCGGCGGCCTGGCGTTCGTTCTCGCGAACATCGCCATCTGGTCGCCGCGCAATCTGCGCGTCAAGTTGGGGGCGCTGGTCACTGCCGCGGTATTCTTGCCTGCCGCCTACCTGAGCCTGTCCGAGATGCTGAGCCGGCCCAAGCCGGTCGGCAGCGAATGGGCGCGCCGCGAACTGGCCGAAGCCACGGTGATCGGCGCCCAGATGGTGGAAGGCCAGGCAATTTATGTCTGGTTGGGCATGGAGGGGGCCGCGGAGCCGCGGGCCTACGCCCTGCCCTGGGACGAAAAGGTCGCACGGCAGTTGCACGGCGCCCGGCGCAATGCCGAAGCGAGCGGCACCGACGTCAAGATGCGCAATCCCTTCGAGCAGTCAATCGACCAGCGCGAGCGAATTTTCTACGCGGCGCCGCAACCGCCGCCACCGGAGAAGCAACAGCCGATCGAGAATCCGCTCCAGTATCAGCGTTCTCAGGCAAACTCCGGCGACTCCACCAACTAGAGCATTATCCGGGACGCGGGCTTTACCCGCATCTCGGCCCGTGGCAAGAAGCTGCGCCATGAATCCAACCCCACGTTACGACGCGCGCCAGAGGTTGCGGTGAGCGCCCCAGGGAGCGCCCCAGGGAGCGCCCCGGGAAACGCCAGAGGCGCGGTCGCTTGCGGCCATCCCGCGACCGCGGCGGCGGCGCGCGAGATCCTGGAGGACGGCGGCAACGCTTTCGACGCCGCGTTGGCCGGGCTCTGCGCCGCGGCGGTCGCCGAGCCGGTGCTGTGCTCGCTCGGCGGCGGCGGCTTCCTGCTCGCCCGGCGCGCGGATGGGGCGGCCTTGCTCTACGATTTTTTCGTCGAAACGCCGCTCAAGCGCCGTCCCGCCAGCGAGGTCGACTTCTATCCGATCCTGGCGGATTTCGGTACCGCAACCCAGGAATTCCACATCGGCCTCGGCGCGATCGCCACGCCGGGGGCGATCCGGGGCCTGTTCGACGCCCATGCCGATCTCGGAAGCCTGCCGATGACCCGCCTGGTGGCGCCGGCCGCGCGCATGGCGCGCGAAGGCGTGCCGCTGAGGCCGGTCGATTCCTACCTGTTCCAGGTCGTCGGGCCGATCCTGGCCGCCCGCCCCGAGGGCCGCGCCCTGTTCACCCAGCCCGACGGCGCGCTACTGGCATGCCCCGACGCGTTGCGCCAACCGGAACTGGCCGACACCCTGGAGGCGCTGGCCCGGGAGGGGCCGGCATTGTTCCACGAAGGCGAACTCGGCCAACGCCTCGTCGCCGACTGCCGCGACCAGGGCGGCCAAATCACCATGGCCGACCTGGCCGCCTATCGCACGGTCAAGCGGCAGCCGCTCGAGCGCCGCTACCGCGATACCCGCATCCTGACCAACCCGCCACCGTCCGCCGGCGGCATCCTGATTGCCTTCGCCCTCGAACTCTTGGCACAGACCGATCTGGAAACGCTGGGGAACGGCACCGCCGCCCATCTCGAGAAGCTGGCCCGGGTCATGGCCTTGACCAATAAGGCGCGGGTCGAATCGCGGCTGCACGAAGCTGCCGCCGAGGCCGAGGAACAGGCCGCCGCCGAGCGCCTATTCGATCCGGAGCTGCTGGCGCGCTACGAAGCGGAAGTCGCGGGCCACCCCGCCAGCAACCGGGGCACGACTCATCTCAGCGTCGTCGATGCCGCGGGCAATATCGCGGCGCTTTCGATCTCCAACGGCGAGGGCTGCGGTTACATGGTGCCGGGTAGCGGCATCATGATGAACAACATGCTGGGCGAGGAAGATCTCAATCCCCACGGCTTCCACGCCTGGCCCGAGGGCAGCCGCATGTCCTCGATGATGTCGCCGACCGTGACCTTTGGCGCCGACGGCTCGATCGCCGCCTTCGGCTCCGGTGGTTCCAACCGCATCCGCACCGCGGTCTTGCAGGTACTGCTCAACACCATCGACTTCGGGCAGCCGATCGCCGAGGCGGTCGCGGCCCCGCGGCTTCACTACGAGAACGGTATCGTCAATCTGGAGGGCGGTTTCGATAAAACCCAGGTTGCGGCGCTTCAGAATCCAGAGCGGCAGGTCGTGTTCTGGCCGGAGCACAATCTGTTCTTCGGCGGCGTCCACGTCGCGCGGCGCGACGCCCAAGGCCGGCTCGACGCGGCCGGCGATCCGCGCCGCGGCGGCACGGCGGTGGTGGCCTGACCGCGATCGATTCCCGAACCTAAAAAGAAACGCCCCGCCCGCGGAAAACCGCGGCCGGAGCGCTTCGAATGGCGCTGCGGTCGACTTGCCGCTAGGCGGCCTCGGTCTCGCCCCGGTTCCGGGTGATATAGGCGCGCGCGCAGTGGTCCGGACAGTAAGGCTTGCCCTCGACCGCCTGTGCACCGCAGAAGTGGAAATCCGCCTCGCTGGGATCGCCGATCGGCCACAGGCAGCTCGGTCCATCGGACTTGCGCTGGATAGTCCAGCGCGGTGTCGGCGGCGGCGCCACGGCGATAGGTTGTCGCGGCAAGGTCTGCGCCGGCATCGGAACCCGCCGCCGCGCCGGGGTCCGCTGATCTCTGCGGATTGGCGACGGCCGGGATTCCAAACGCATGCGATGGGCCTTTCCCACCACGGCGTTCTTGGACACGCCCAACATGCGCCCGATGGCGGAGGCGGAGTAGCCCGAGGCCCAAAGCCGCGAGAGTTCGTCGACGCGTTCGTCAGTCCAAGTCATGTAGAAGCCCCCTCAACGTTCGCTATATGTTGCGGTCTTCGCCAAATGTAGTGCCCCTTCACGATCCAGTCACGATATACAGTATGATTAGCGATGTCGAGGCTTTCCTGAGCGACGGGAAGTGGCTCGCGGAAACCGGATCGCCATCCGGCCGGGCAGGCGGCCGGGCAGGCGGCTGGGCAGGCGGCTGGGCAGGCGGCTGGGCAGGCGGCGGCGCGACAATCCGGCGCGCGTGCGGAATCCGTAGTTTCGCGGTCGGCCATCCCGCCAGCTTGCCGAAACGGGACCTATTGCGGCACAATGTCCAGTGAAAGCAACAAAAGAGATGACTTTCGCGCGGCTGGCCGTATCTTGGCCGGCCGTGACGGTGTGGTTTGGTGTGTCCGCGCCAAAGCCACACCCTGATTCGGAGATTTGAGAGATGGCAACGAGAAATTCCATGTTGGGCGGCAGCCTGTCGCCGTTCGGGCGCACCAAAGCGCTGGAGAATGAAATCGATGCCTTTCTCGACAAGCTCTCGGAATCGGGCCTCTTGTTCAAGCGGGCGGTGCAGATTTACTTGGACGAAGGCGCCTCGGCCGAATTCGACGAGAAGCTGCAAGCGGTCAACCGCCTGGAGAGCGAAGCCGACAAGCTGCGGCGCTCGATCGAGACCCAACTCTATACCCAGACCTTGATTCCCGAGTCTCGCGGCGACGTGCTGGGGCTCCTCGAAAACCTGGATTCCGTGCTCAACCTACACGAGGGCGCGCTCTGGAGCTTCTCCATCGAGCAACCGGATATTCCTTCCGAGTTCCGGAGCGATTACGCGGTACTCTGCGAACAGTCGGTGCTCGCGGTCGAGGCCATCGTGCTCGCCTCGCGCGCCTTCTTTCGCAACATCGAGGCGGTCGGCGATCACATGCACAAGGTCATGTTCTATGAGAAGGAGGCCGACAAGGTCAGCACCAAGCTCAAGCGTGCGATCTTCGGCTCGGACTTGTCGTTGTCTCACAAGGCTCACCTGCGCAACTTCGTAGAGCACATCGATAACCTGGCCGATCGATCCGAGGACGTGGCCGACCGCCTCGCCATTTACACCATCAAGCGCACCGTTTAGTTCCAATGGACGTCGCGGTCATCATTTTCCTGTCCAGCGGGCTGTTCCTCGGCTGGTCGCTGGGCGCCAACGACGCCGCCAACGTGTTCGGCACCGCGGTCGGCACGCGCATGGTGCGTTTCGGCACCGCGGCGGTGATCTGCAGTATTTTTCTGATCCTCGGCTCGGTCATCGGCGGCAGCGGCGCGGCCCATACCCTCGGCAAGCTGGGCGCGGTCAACGCACTCGGCGGCTCGTTCATGGCGGCGGGCGCGGCGGCGCTGGCGGTTTACCTCATGACCAAGGCCGGTCTGCCGGTCTCCACGACTCAGGCCATCGTCGGCGCCATTCTCGGCTGGAACCTGTTCACCGAGACCCGCACCGACGCGGCCACCTTGATCACCATCCTGAGCACTTGGATCATCTGTCCACTGCTGGCGGCGGGCATCGCCGCGGCTTTGTTCAAACTGACCACCCAAGTCATCCGGACCGCCAAGCCGCATTTGCTGCGACAAGACGCCTATACCCGGCTGGGCTTGATCCTGGCCGGCGCCTTCGGCGCCTACAGCCTGGGCGCCAACAATATCGCCAATGTCATGGGCGTATTCGTGCCGTCGTCACCGTTCACCGACTTCAGCATCGCCGGACTCGGCACCTTTACCTCGATCCAGCAATTGTTCCTGCTCGGCGCGCTGGCGATTGCGGTCGGGGTGATCACCTATTCCAAGCGGGTCATGATGACCGTGGGCGGGCGGCTGATGCCGCTGTCGCCGGTCGGCGCCTGGGTCGCGGTGATCTCGCATTCCGTGGTGCTGTTCCTGTTCGCTTCGGAGGGGCTCGAATCCCTGCTCGCCAGCGCCGGCCTGCCGACCATTCCGCTGGTCCCGGTGTCCAGCTCCCAGGCGGTGGTCGGCGCGGTGCTCGGCATCGGCCTGCTCCGGGGTGGTCGCGCGATCCGCTGGCGCGTGTTGGGCGGCATCGGCCTCGGCTGGTTGGCGACCCCGATCATCGCCGGGGTGGTCTGCTTCGTTGGCTTGTTCTTCCTGCAGAACGTCTTCGATCAGGAGGTCTACCGGCCGGTGTCCTACGAGATTTCCGAACCGGTGCTGGAGCGGCTCGAGCGCGAAGGAATCGCCGCCCACATCATCGAGGGCCTGGAGGGTGAGATCTTCGAGTCCGCGCCGCGGCTGAGCGACAGGCTCGAAACCGAAGTCGGCCTGGACTCGGAGGCGCGCGACGTCGTGCTGCGGTTCGCCGAGCGCAAGGTGCTGGTCATCGACCCGGACCTTCTCGACAGCCTGGACACCGATTGGTACGGACCTGAGCAGATCAACGCGCTGCGGCGCATTGCGGGACAACGTTACAGCCACAAGTGGATGCTCGGCGAAGCGCTTGCGGCGGAGACCCCGGAGTGGCGCTTCCGACCGGCCGAACTGGTCAACAAGATCTACAACAAGGAACTCGAGAAGAAGCTCCTGGCGCTGTACCGGAAATTCGAAATACGCTGAGACCGCTTCAGCGCTACGCCGCGCAGCGCGATCTCAGAATTTTTCCTGGCCGCGCTGGCGTACGCTGTCGGGGAAGTCGCGGTAGAGCGCGAAGATTACGTCCTTGACCAGCGAATTGACCGCGTGGTGAAAGCTCTCGATGGGATCGGCGCGCGCGGCCACTTGGCCAAACGCCCGGTCGAGCTGGACCATGTCCTGGATTTCGAGCATCAGATGAAACTCCGGCAGCTCCTTGGGCCCTAGCCCTAGTTTTCGGCGCGTGACTCGGTATCCGGCGATCAAGCCCTGATCCTTCAGATGCTCCAAGTAGGCCGCGGCGCGATCGGAGAATTCGGTGTCCCGGACCCCGTCCTTGAGATTGCACCAGACGTGATAGAGGTTCATTTAATCGTTCCCGTGCCTGTCCGCGCGACTGCGAGGGGTCTATCTACCCGATTTTCGAGCGCTTGGCGCGGGCCTTCTCTGATCCCGGCCTTGCCCGCGCGCGCGCGGCCGGGTTCTATAGGTGCCGGTTTGCGAAACTTGCGAGGCACGGCATTCTCATGACAGGCGAGTTGAAAGCTCCGGCGCTCGATCCGGCCGAGGTGCCCGCGCGCGAGGGCAGCACCGGCTACCCGGAGCCGTTCAGGGAGCTGTGCCGAGGGCGAACCAAACGCGTGCTGGGCGACGCGCTGAGGCTCGACAACTTCGGCGTCAATCTGGTTACCCTGGCGCCGGGCGCCGGCTCCGCCCAGCGCCACTGGCACAGCCACGAGGACGAGTTCGTCTACGTGGTCGCGGGCGAGCTCACGCTGGTCACCGAGGGCGGCGAGCAGGTGTTGGCCGCCGGCCAGGCCGCGGGCTTCCCGGCCGGCCGCGCCGACGGCCACAACCTGGTCAACAAGGGCACGGCACCCGCCACCTATTTGGAGGTTGGCGACCGTAATGCCGAGGACGTGTGCAGCTATCCCGACATCGATTTGCACCTGGCGCCGACCCCGGACGGCCACGTCTTCACCAACAAGGAAGGCGAGCCCTACTGAGGGCGGTGGTCAAGATGGCGGTGGAGCGATAGGCGATGACCCGGCCGTTCGAGGGTCTTCTGGTGATCAGCCTGGAACAGGCGGTGGCGGCGCCCTACTGCGCCTCGCGCCTGGCCGACGCCGGTGCCCGGGTGATCAAGATCGAACGCCCAGAGGGTGACTTCGCGCGCGGTTACGACCGGGTGGTCGCCGGCGAAAGTACCTATTTCGTCTGGCTCAACCGGGGCAAGGAATCGATTGCCCTCAACATCAAGGACCCGGGCGACCGGACGCTGCTCCAACGCATGATCTCGCGCGCCGACGTGTTCATCCAGAACCTGGCGCCGGGCGCCGCGGCGCGCGCCGGGTTCGATCCGGCGGAGCTCAGGACCCACAACCCGCGCCTGGTCACCTGTTCGATCAGCGGTTACGGCGAGGATGGGCCCTACGCCCGCATGAAGGCCTACGACCTGCTGGTTCAGGCCGAGACCGGCATGGCCGCGGTCACCGGGCGGCCCGAGGGTCCCGGCCGGGTCGGGGTCTCGGTCTGCGACGTTGGCGCCGGCATGTATGCCTACATGGCGATCCTGGAGGCGCTCTACGCCCGCGAGCGCGGCGGCGAGGGGCGCGAGATCGCGGTTTCCCTGTTCGACGCCATGGCCGACTGGATGAACGTGCCGTTCCTGCACCAGATTCATAGCGGCCAGGCGCCGGCGCGGGTCGGCCTCGCCCATCCCTCGATCGCGCCCTACGGGGTTTACGCGGCGGGCGACGGCGGCGAGGTGGTCATCTCGATCCAGAACGAGCGCGAGTGGGCGCGGTTCTGCGCCGAGGCGCTGGCACGGCCGGAGTTGGCCGGCGACGCGCGCTTCCGCGACAACCCGGCGCGGGTCGCCAACCGGCCGGCGCTGGATCGGGAGATCGCCGCCGTCTTCGGCCCCCTGACCCGCGAGCAAATGATCGAACGCCTGCGCCGCGCCGAGATCGCCTATGGCGCGGTCAATTCGGTCGCCGACCTCGCCGCCCACCCGCAGTTGCGCCGTATCGCGGTCGAGACCCCGTCGGGTCCGGCCGAACTCATCGCGCCGCCGGCCCGGCACCGGGGCGAAGACCGGGTCTACGGCCCGGTGCCCGGCCTGGACCAACACGGTGCCGCCATTCGGAAGGAATTCGCAACATGAGCCCCGACCTCGAAGGCTGGCGCGCCTGGATCGGGCGCAGCGAGGAGAGTGACGACATCATCGATCCCTTGCGGGCGCGGGCCATGCAGGCGGCGCTCGACGATCCCGCGCCGCCGCTGGACCCCGGCGACGCGCTGCCGCCGCTGTGGCACTGGCTGTATTTCTGGACCGTCGCGCCGGAAGCCGCGCTCGGCCCCGACGGCCACGCGGCGCGCGGCGGTTTCCTGCCGCCGATCGACCTGCCGCGCCGCATGTGGGCCGGCAGCCGGGTCTCGTTTCCACGGCCGCTGCCGATCGGCGCCCGGGCGACCCGGCGCTCCGAGATCGTCGAGGTCAACCTCAAGGAGGGCCGCAGCGGCGCGCTGGCATTCGTCACCGTCCGGCACCAGGTGGCGACGGACGAAGGTGTCTGCATCGAGGAGGAGCAGGACATCGTGTACCGCGCCGCGACCGCGCCCGGCGCCGAACCGCACCCCGGCGAGCCGGCGCCCGCCAGCTCTGCGTGGCACCGCGAAATGCCGCCGGACCCGGTGTTGTTGTTCCGTTATTCCGCGCTGACTTTCAACGGCCACCGCATTCACTACGACCTCAAATTCACCACCGAGGTCGAGGGTTATCCCGGCCTGGTGGTCCATGGTCCCCTGCTGGCCACGCTGATGGCCGACTTGGCGCGCCGGGAGCGCCCGAAGGCCCGGGTCGCGCGCTTCGAGTTCCGCGCCCAAAGGCCGATTTTCGATACCGCGCCCTTCGTGGTAGCGGGCGCGCCCGAAGCCGGTGGCGCCGAAGTCTGGATCACGGATCCGGACGGTTGTTATGCCAGCCGCGGCCGGATCGAATTGGACTGACGGTTCTCAAGCGATTGACGGGAGTCGCGCACAGCCGGCGGCGTCTGTCACAGTGATAACACAGGGCGTGCCGGGCGGCGGCGGCGGCGGGCGGCCCCCGGTTCCGTCTCGGACGGACGTCCTGGGGTCGCTAGAATCGTCGGATATCATGAGATTCTTCGCCCCAGAGCACCGGATAGCTCGGGCGCGGTATAGTGCTTTGTCTAGCCTCTATTAAATAAATTCGCCTTGTATTAGGCGGAAATACT